>Ga0209345_10000803_pt1 | contig 40353 bp, 35 predicted proteins | sample Cruoilmetagenom7_FD_187294 | JGI IMG/M metagenome (GOLD analysis project Ga0209345, IMG submission 187294) | Oil polluted marine microbial communities from Coal Oil Point, Santa Barbara, California, USA - Sample 7 (SPAdes) (version 2) | ecosystem: Environmental > Aquatic > Marine > Oil seeps ...
CCGCAATGCGGACAAAGTACTCTTTTACCACATATGCTTGAAGGTCCGGTCTTGATGAATGCCGGTCGTTAAAAACCAACGCTGCTTCTATACAGTTTCACGAACTGCCGCCTCGACCTGCCCAAGCCGTTCTTTCCCAAAAAACATCTCATCACCGACAAAGAATGTAGGCACGCCAAAAGCACCCCGTGCCACCGCGTGATCTGTGTTTTCCATGAGCTTTCGCTTGATCTTGGGCTCCTGCGCGCGGGCCACGAAATGCGAACCATCCAGACCGTGACGGTCCATGGCTGCTACAAAAATTTCCGGGTCTGACATGTTTTCACCTTCTTCCCACATGGCCCGAAGTCCAGCTGCGATGTAGCTGTCCAGCTTTCCCTCTTCTTGTGCCGCAACAGCGCCACGCATCAGCAACACAGTCGTCACGGGGAAGTGCGGGTTGAAAACGAACTCCGTCAATGCATGCCGCTTGACAAACCGTGCGAACTCAAGCCGTTCATAGTTCAGTTTGTTGTTGATGTTGGAATAGGCAATCATGGGAGCCTGATTGTTAGTCAACTTGAAGATGCCGCCGAGAAGGCATGGCGTATAGCTGATTTTGGCACCCGCTTCTGCTGCTAACGCAGGCAAGACCTTGTGAGCGAGGTATGCATTGGGGCTGGCGAAGTCGAAAATAAACTCAATATCTTGCATGAGGTTCTCCTACCACTTTTCGGTCCAGGGGCGCATGTCCAGCTCGTGTGTCCAAGCTGTCCGGGGTTGATTGTGAAGCATCACATAGGTCTGTGCGATATGGTCAGGGTTCAGCAGTGCATCCTGATCGCGTAGATCATCAACGTTCGGCACGTTTTCGCGGATAAAGTTGGAATCGATTGCCCCATCTATCAACGTATGAACGACGTGGATATTTTTGGGGCCAAGCTCGCGGCCCATGGACTGCGCCAGAGCGCGCAGGGCATGTTTGGCCCCTGCAAATGCGGAATAGCCGACGCCGCCTCGCATGCTGGCAGTCGCGCCGGTAAAGATGATTGTGCCTCGCTCGCGCGGCTCCATCCGTTTGGCGGCCTCACGCCCCATAAGAAAGCCCGCAAAACATGCCATTTCCCAGACTTTTCGATATACGCGCGCAGTAGTTTCCTTGATCCCGAAGCGCACATTGGCTCCGATGTTGAACACCGCTACTTCCAACGGGCCAACTTCTGTTTCGATCCGATCAATCAAGGCGGTCATTTCGTCCTCGTCGCGCGCATCGGCAGGCATGGCAACCGCATCACCACCACTGTCGCGGATGGACTGCGCCAATGCTTCTAACGCATTCGCATGCCGCTCCCTTCGCACCAGGCACACAGTCATGCCCTCGCGAGCAAAGGCCCGAGCGATGGCAGCGCCCGTGTCGTCCCCCGCACCAATGATCAAACATGTTTGTTTGCGTGACATCGCTCGCTCCCTTGCGTATCCAGATTCATTCAGTCTCATTTCGAGACTAAACTTATTTGGTCTCGAATGGCAACCAAAATAGTGATAGACGGATGAAAGGATCAAAGATGGAAACCGAGAATGGCGAACCAACATACTCAAACCTGCGGCATCGCGGCGATGATGAACATTTTCGGCGACCGCTGGACTTGGCTGCTCGTGCGTGAAGCCTTCTACGGCGCAAGCCGTTTCACTGAGTTTCAACGCAACACTGGTGCATCGCGCAATATCCTAACTGACAGGCTGAGCGTCCTTGTCGAAAACGGCATCTTTGAAACGCGCGACGTGGGCGTGCATGGGAAGAGGACCGCATACGGCTTGACCAAAAAAGGCCAAGCGCTGCTACCTGTTATGGTTGCCATGGGGCAGTGGGCGAATGCCTTTGAGTATGGCATAGGCAAGGAACCTGTCTTGCAGATAGACGGTGAGACCGGATCACCTCTACAAAGCCTGCGCTTTTTTGATGCTGACGACGTAGAAATTCCCTTGGAACGTTTGAAGCCCAAACCTGGCCCCGGCGCGAGCCAAGCCACTATACGTCGGTTGGCTCAGTTCTATGACGACCCGAATGCCCCTACAGTATAGAAAGAGGGAGACATTTGAACAACAATTGGGCTAAGGTTAGTTATCCCCAAAAAATGGTACATTCTTCGAAAAGCCGCCATTCGCACAGCGTGCAGCATCGGTCAATATGGGCTCCTTGCTGCCATTCGCCGCGCTTGCACACTAAATCAGTGTCGAGGTGGGAAGCGACAGTCTGCTAAGCGGACTTTCCCGACATTCACGGTTGGCCATGTTGCTGAGGCAGCATTTGTTTGCAGTTGCGGCGGAACACTTTTGGCGACGCCGCGAGTTTCACTATAGCGGCCATTAAGAATGGTAAAAATTGGGTATTCCCAAACCACACTTTCGCTGCACACGTGTCCAACAATCGGGTTGCGGACGAAGGGAGCTTTCGCTGCGCCTGCGCCAAGGTCCGGTTTTGACGCCAACGAACCGTCGATTTTATCTGTTTCTTGAATCAAGCCGTCGGCCTGTGACAGCTTGACCGGACCCGCAGTCATCCATTGGCGACATGAAATGACGCCGAACAAGTCTGCAAAAACAGTGTCAGAGACCATCACATTGGGTGCGTGCTTTGAAAGCATTCAACGCCGCCGACGAGCCAGACAGATCAAAACGCGACATGACCTGACCACCAAGCAGAACATCAACATTCGATCCCGCGCGAAGGGCTGATGTGATTGCGCGCATCTCACGGATTGGCCAAGGTGCGCCACCGAGCATGTAATCCTGCACACATCCGTTTGTGCCACAGGTCGCGGGCATCTGCAGGCCTTGACCTCCGTCAACGCTGAAATACAAGACTGCGCCATCCTCAATAAATGTCAGATCTTCGGGACGCGTGTCAGGTGTGAGGGCAATGGAAATCGTGCCGCTATTGCCGCATCCGATATCCAGCCGGTGGCCTTGGTTGTTCATGACAAAAGCACTGCCGTTGTCATCACTTGCTTCTGGTGACCGCGTCTCCCATGTCGCTTGTGCCTGTGTGACGAAAAGGCTGTACCAAAAAAGAATGCTCACTATTCTGATCATGATTTACTCCAATTCCTTCCGGCATTATCGCTACTTGCAATGGCTGTCCGAGACCCATCCCCGAAACAGATGGACCGCTCAATCCAAGGTGACTTGCTCAGCCGCTATCTCCGCCTTTGCGTCATCTGGCAGTGACTCAATGATTTCGTGATAAAGGTCTGGCCCACGGGGCATATCAATTCCCCGGTAGTCGAAAAGATCCGGTGAGCCACCCATCAGTTCACCAGCAAGAGAAAACACACCATGAATGCCCGCAAGCTTATCGATGCTTTCAAGTGGCACATCGGTTCCGTCAAATGCGAGGCGACGCGGCAACGCATCCATAGATGATAAAAGAAGCACGCCATCGCTAGAGGGAGCCACGATCCCGGTCGATTGGCCGATGACTGTTGCTGGCAACCGCGCGACTTCTGCACCCGTCTCGCGCTCGAAAACGATTAGATCAAAATTCCCATTTGGCATCGCAAGCAAACGATCCGTGTCGTCTGTAGCAATACGGCCCCAATGGGCCCCAAGTCCAGATGGCTCGCTTGGAAATTGCGTGACCATAGCAGCGCCGGTTCTGCTGATGCTCCAAAGTTCAACTGGGGGTGGGTTACCTTGTGCAACATCAGCGGCGATAAAATGCATCACGCCGTCCTTGCCTCCGTCGATTGGGCTTAGAAGCGTGAAATCACCAAAATCCGCACTTGCGAGCCGCTGCCAGTTTTCCGTCTCCCAAAGGTGCGCCACCGTTGGCGATGCACCGAGCGTCAATAGCAATGTGCCATCACGCGAAAATGCGGCCCCTCCCGAATTGGGGAGCGTGCCGGGAGCGTGACCGGGCAAGCGGGCTACTTCGTCACCAGTCATTGCGTCGAAGACAACAGCCACGCCATCTACTGGGGCTAACTGAACCAGAAAACGACCGTCAGGCGAGAAGGCAGGAGACTGTACGCCCCAGGCTCCGCTCGTTAGAGCCTCAATTGGAAGAAGATCGGCCAGCTTCACACCAGTGCGCGGGTCCCAAAGTGCCAACCCGCTGCGGGACTGATCGCCATCTGGCGAGGGGAACAGGCCTACGCTGGCCAATCGCGTACCAGTGGTATCGAACTCAAACACAGACATTACAGGTAAATCAAGCCGAATGGAGCGAGACACAGCAGCACGAACAAGCGCATCGTAGGCATCGCTGAACCTGTCGATACTTTCCATGGAGGGATCCGCAGGTAAGCCTTTTAGCGCCGCAACAAGGGCGGCTGTCCGATCCCCCATTCCAAGAGCCTGTCGTGACTGAATCGCAAAATCGCGCGATTGAAAGTCGGCAACTCCTTGAGCCGAAAGAGATGTCGCGACCAAAATCGCTAAGGCTGTAAAAAAAATACGCATCGTGAACAAATCTTATTTTTGGATTCATCATCGAAAATAGTTTTGTCGAAAAAGCAAATCGATATTTAGCGGTATTGGCAGTTTCATAGCCAGACTGCCACGAAACTTTTCATTCTGTCAAATTGCACATCTGCACGCGTTGTTGAGCAAGCAGAGTTAATTACCGTTCCTATGGTCGGATGTCCTATGACGAACACAAGACGCTATCAAATAGATCGGATCACATGACCGCATGGATAGCACAGCAAAACAGCGTTGCCGTTGACGATCAGGCGTCTATTTAGAATTTTCTAATTTGGGGAACAAGCGGACCTTGGCGCAGAGTGCAGCATCGGTGCCTTTGGGCTCGAAGCGGACCTCGGATGCGTTGCAGCATCCTGTGATATGCTGGTTCGGTCAACGTCGGGTTGTCGATGTGGGAGGGATTGGCGGATCGGAGGATCAGTCATGGAAACACCAAACTTACCTGCCATTCGCGTGCTTCGCCCCGCCTGGAACAAGGGCCGCATTGTCGGTCAGAAACGCCCATTAATGCCAAAGCATGTCTGGGCGATCAGGGTTCGACTTGAGCTTGCCGAGAACCACCGCGATCTGGCACTGTTCAACCTTGCCATCGACAGCAAGCTGCGCGGCTGTGATCTCGTGAAAATGAAAGTGATCGATGTCATGGCGTCCAGCCAGATCAAAGAGCGGGCGTCGGTGTTGCAAAGCAAAACCCAGAAACCCGTGCGCTTCGAGATTTCCGAAGGTACGAGAGCCTCACTCGCGAAATGGATGGAAGATCCACTGATGGTTGGGTCTGAGTTCCTCTGGCCGGGTCGTTTTCACGAGCGGTTACACATCTCAACCCGCCAATACGCCCGGATTGTGCGGGACTGGGTTTCATCGATTGGACTGGAAGTGACTGCTTACGGCACCCACTCTATGCGGCGCACAAAAGTCACACAGATCTACAAGAAGACCGGCAACTTGCGCGCGGTCCAACTGCTGTTGGGACATACCAAGATGGACAGCACGGTGCGCTATCTTGGCGTTGAGTTGGAAGACGCCCTCGCTATCGCAGAAGCCATCGAAATTTGAACGTTAGGGCCGTCTTCAGAGACGGCCCTAACCGGACATTGGCAGTTCCACCCAGCGCTGCAGTGCAGCTTCCCCAAAGCGGACCTTGACGCACTGTACAGTACTGGAACGCGCGAAAGCCTTGGCGAGAAGATCTTCAACGATATCAAACGCGCCATCCGCAGACAGGCTGAGATGGCGGTCTCGAAAACATCAAAGGCTTCTATAATCCAAGTCGCCGCCATTCATCATTGGTGTGGAAAAGTCCCGCCGTATTCGATCGGAAGGTGGCTTAAACGAACACTTGGGCGGCACGAAAAGGCGACAGGTCCATTTCGCCTATGCCTATGCCTATGATCTTCTGTCGTCGAACTTCCCAGAGTCGTTAGCCTGGGCAGATCCGATGATAGTGCGGACCTTTGTAAACCAGATCGGGCAAATCCCATCGCCCTTAGCCGATGGCAACGGGTACACTCTGCTGCGATCAAGCGGGATAGAGGCGTTCTCCGAGCGCAATCGGTTGAAAATCGTCATCTGCCACATCGAAGGTGGTAAAAGCTTTGGTCAGTCGCCTGACGCGGTCCCGAGCCTGCCGCTTGGCTGCGTGCAATTACGAAGATCGCCAAAGAGGTAGCTGCACTGATCGTGTGACTTTGAAAGTCAAACGATCAGTGCCTTAAACGTGCGCCCTACATAGCCTATTCAGAAAACTCTATTTCCACGGTGTAACGAGGTACTTTTCGCCCGTCTTCATTGCGCGATAATCAGTCACAGCTTCCTTGGTTAGCATTTCTTCGAGATCGACCCGTTTCTTGTAGTGGCTGGCAAAGGTCGTTGTCAGATTCGCGAGCACGCGTTTACGCATCCGCCCCACGGTTTCCGTTCCGGCAGACTGAAGGAAAGGGAACAGGAGCCAGCCAGACAGAGTCCAGCCAAAGCCGTAGCTTGGTGAAAGTACCGTCGCACCCGTGTCCAGACGTCCGTAGATAAACATACGCTTTTGCTGGTTGGAGCCGTAGCGCGAATACTCAGACATCTTGGTCACCGCGACCTGCTCCATCGCCTTGAAAACGCTGTCGACGGACTTGCCACCACCGATCGGATCGAAACCGTAGAAGGCATCGGTATCGTCGATGGCGCTCCGCAGCTGCTTCATGAAGTCATCATCCGACGAATTGACAACATGGGTCGAGCCAAGCTCGTTGAGCAATGCAACTTGGTCCTCCTTCCGCACAATATTGACCAGCCCAATGCCATCGTCGTTACAGATGCGGGTCAGCATCTGGCCAAGGTTGGACGCCCCTACCGTGTGCAGGATCGCATTCTGCCCGTCAGTCTTAGCATTTTCAACAAACCCCAGCGCGGTCATCGGATTGACAAAACCGCTCGCGCCATCCTCGGCCGAATAATCGCCCAGCGGCAGGCACATGGCGGCGTCGGCGATACAATACTGGCTGTAGGCATTGCCCGGCACACAGGCGACGCGCTGCCCAATCAGCGCCTTTGCCTTATCACCCTCACCCGCAGCAACCACGGTGCCCGCGCCTTCATTACCGGCGGGAAGTTTAAGCCCGTGCCGCGCCTTGGAACCCGCATTGAAAGGCTCGGGCATCTTGGCGACATATTTCCCAGGCGAATACTCAGCGTTCTCCAGATCGGCCGCACCGGCAAGAATGGCCAGATCTGACGGATTGATCGGTGCCGCCTCCATTTTCACAAGGACCTGATTGCCGGTAGGATCGGGAAAGCTTACATCCTCAATCGCGACGGTGAGCGTGCCATTGCTTTCTAACGTCGTGAATAGCTGCTTGCCGGTAGTGCTCATGTTAATATCTCCAGGTTTCGGATTTAGATATCAAGGTCCATTCGGGTCTGAGACCCAGCGTGGTGGACTGAAAGACACCTCGGCCCAACGGCTCGATATCGAACAGTTGCAGCGCCGAAGCGGTACCGGTACTGAACACACCTCCTACTGCTGTTGCAACCAAGATAATGGGATGGCTGCCCCTTGCTTCGAAGAGTCGACATCGATCACAGAATTGCTGCGTTCACTCGCCAATGTCCGCTTCGGGGACACCGCCCCTAATGTCGATCCAAGGACACCCAGAGCGAACGACCCTGAGCAGCCTTTCACGCACTAAATTCAATGCTGCAGCGCGGCCCGTCAAACCAGACTTTCGCAGCGCACGCATTATGAAAAGAATGTTGGAGGTTCGCTATGCGGGACATTAGCAGACCTTCGCTTCAAGTGCGCCAATGTCCGGTTCGGAGAACCGTTCCAGAAACGGGGGCATTTGGAACGGTGAATATGCTTTAGTAGAAAAACTGAGACGGGGAGTTTCTACACAGTAGCGCATCCGGGATCCTAAGTTTAAATTTTGCGCTTAGGCCTCACTCTTGCCCTAAAATCGAGATAAAATTTGGCGGAGAATGAATAACTGGAAACATCTAAAATGGCATTCATTAAGGATAAAAACGGTCGCATAGTGAGTTCGATATCCACAAGACAATCGGCAGCAGGCGCAGTAGCGGCAGCACATGCATTAGGCATTTCTCCACGATCCGGATCATCCACATTTAGCAAGTATCAGCCGCCAAATTCGGAGGCGACACTGGTGCAGGAAAGCGCAGTGCAGCGCGCGGCGCGGCGCGCGAGACAGGCCGTGCGAAAAATAAAGCTTGCAGGTCCGGGAGAACGAAGAACGTGGGGGCAAGAGCAACACAACGTTCGGGCCTACATCATTGCGCATGTAGCGTTCGATAATTCAGGAAAAACCTATCCTGTAAATTGCTTCCGAACTGATGTTCGGATAGGACATCAAGTCGTTGTAAAGATGAATAAAGGCCCACTGAAGTGGGCGCAGGTTGTTGATACAAACTACCTTAACTGGAGCTGTCAGAATAGTGTGGTTTGCCTTGCCAACGAAGCGCAATTTACCGTAGATGGCATTATTCTACCGCCCGGAGACTCGTTGACTATAAAAGGTTTAACCCGTCCCTCTGAATTGGCCACCCGCCTGTTTAAGCTTGGCTGGGTGCCTCGGCGTGCTGCGAGCAAAATGTATCGCATGGCCTATTCCGCAGAAAACCGAACTCAAACTGCTTTAATCCTGATGCGGAAGAATGGCATTGATGTTCAGATAATCGATGGCCGTCATCCTAAGGTAATAAAGCCAAACTCGGTGTTATCTATCAGGAGAACTGATGGGCCATTCTTTGCCCAAACACTTCACGGTAGCCTCAACAACGTATTTGAAAGAACTGCTGCATTCGGTGCGGCTTTCTTGCTCGATACGCCACAAGCTGAAGAGTTGATCATCCCCCAACAAACTTCAAAGGTTTTGCCATCACCGCCCTCACGAATTCCTTCGGAAAACGAAGTGTTCTATTAAGCTCAAGATTGTTCAAACAGGTTAGTAAATCTACTCCATATGCGCTTGTTTGTGAAACATGCGAAGATCGCCTCGTTTAACGCTGCCACAAACCGCGCTCAAAACTTAAACTGTTGTTGGAGGTTTTTGACTTGCTCGTGATAGCTGCATTGCGGAAATTCGGAAAAGAGGGCTCGAAGCCGACTTCGAATGCGTTGCAGCATCTTATGATATGGTTTCTGGGTCAACGTCGGGCTGTCGATGTGGGAGGGATTGGCGGACCGCAGGATCAGCCATGGAAACACCAAACTTACCTGCTATTCGCGCACTACGTCCAGCTTGGAACAAGGGGCGCATTGCGGGTCAGAAACGCCCTTTGAAACCCAAGCACGTGTGGGCAATCAGGGTTAGACTTGAGCTTGCCGCAAACCATCGTGATCTCGCGGTGTTTAACCTTGGCATCGACAGCAAGCTGCGCGGCTGCAATCCGGTGAAGATGAAAGTGGTCGATGTCATGGCGTCAGGCTAAATCAAAGAACGGGCATCGGTTTTGCAGAGGAAGACTCAGAAACCCGTACGCTTCGAATTTTCTGAAGGCACCCGAGCATCGCTGGCAAGGTGGATGCGGGAGCCGCTAATGATGGGATCCGAATACCTCTGGCCTGGGCGTTTTCACAACCGGCTTCATATCTCGACCCGCCAGTACGCGCGGATTGTCCGTGAGTGGGTGACGTCCATCGGTCTGGAGGCCAGCACATATGGCACGCACTCGATGCGGCGCACGAAGGTCACGTAGATTTAGAAGAAAACCGGCAACCTGCGAGCCGTCCAACTTCTGTTGGGACACACCAAGATGGACAGCACGGTCAGATACCTCGGCGTTGAGCTTGAAGATGCCCTCGCTATCGCCGAAGCTATCGAATTCTAAACCATTGGGCCGTCTTCACGGACGGTCCAATGCGGTCATTCACCTACAGATCGGTATGCTGCGGTACGGTCCAGCCTTTCAGGATGGCCGAGACGAGAAAAAAGTACGAAAATCGGCACATTTGAAGACTACGAGGCTTTTGACATCAGGCCGTGTCCGATGACTGTTCTCTACATAGGGTGCGATCGCCTGCACAACTTAATTCATTCGTGTTAACGTTCGGTGGTCGTCCCGCGCCAAGTCGTTCGCTCGAAGCACTTCAAATTCATTCGCTTCAAGATAAGCGAGCAGTAGCGATCGATCATGGTCAGCCTCCTATCCGAGAAAATGGGTAGCGTAGTCGCTTACCAAAAGCCGCGCTGGCTCTGCATCCTCTGCAATCTGGGAAAAGCGTGTAATGGGGTTATGAAATATATTATCGCTCTCGTCATCGTTGACGGTGCTGACTTCGCCGATCAAGACATCTGCCCCGTCAGCCCAGAACGCATGCCAGTCGCCGGGGCGCAACGTGATGCTCTCGCCCGGCGCAAGCTTCAGCTTTTCACCTGCTTTGAAGGGAACCCAAATGCCGTCACACATTACGTTGCCACCGCCGTGCTGGTCCAAGTGTCCTTTTGCATCCGAGCCAAAGAGCTCTACCACCAAAGTACCCCCTCCCCGATTGATGATATCTTCGGCTTTGATAATGTGAGTGTGCATTGGAGAAAGTTGGTCCTGCCGCGATATCAGCAGTTTCTCGGCATAGCACATGCCACGACCGGTATTCAGATCACTTAAAACACCATTGCGTAATGTAAACAGAACCAAACCCATTTCGTCAAATCGCCCAGCACCGTAATCTGTTACATCCCAGCCGCAGCGTGAATGTATCAGATGCGCGGCGCTACTTTGATGCGCGACAAAATCGGTTGGGCTCCAATGCGCAAAGGGCGGTAGGCTAAAACCGTGCCGCTCAAACATCTCGCCTGCGTCTTCGAGTAGCCTGTTTATTTCAGACCGCTTCATACCGGATATTCCCCGCCAGTCAGGCGAATTAAGCTGTTGTGAAAAACTGATTGTAGATCGGATCGCAGGCAGCGCCAAGCGCGCGCGCTCCGCCGCCGATGACGCCCTCGGCTACGTCTGGTATGAGCAATCCGCGGCTGTCTTCCTTCAAAAGCTTTGCCCGCACGACTTCAACCAGCCTGTTACGCACATCTCTCGGAAGCGCGCCATCAATAATTACGGCTTCAAAGTCGATGACAGCGCAGGCTGACATGCAGGCTTGTGCGATCGCGTGTGCTGCCCCGTCGATCCAGTCTTTGACCTCATCCTCAAAACCTGACCAGTCCTGCGGCTGTTTCCAAAGGTCGCGGTAATCCTTTCCTGCTTTGGCAAGAGCGGTTTCAAGAACATGAACAGATGCCACGTCGAGCAGTTGTTGCGTTCGGCCGGCACGGTCCCCGACCCGTAGCGGTCCGAACGCCCCGGCATTTCCTCTGGTGCCTTCGTACACGGACTGGTTCAGGACGATACCGCCTCCGATAAAGGTCGAGACGAAGAAATAGGCATAATCATTGAATTGCCGTCCCCCGCCATAAAGCTGTTCGGCCCAGCACGCACTTGTCGCGTCGTTCAGCATGAAGACCGGCAGATCGGTGAACCGCGCAATCTCACGCTCGAATGACAAATCCTTCCAAGAGAGGAACTCTTCGGGCGTATTGCCGTCCGAGGCCCCCCATTTCCAGATTTCAAAAGGTGCTGCGATGCCAAAACCGCATAGCCGTTCCGAAGCTTTGGTGCCGATTTCTTCACGAGCGTCCGCATAGCTTTCTTCAAGAAAGGTGAAGACGGTCTGTGGAATCGCGATATCATAGGTTAGGTTGCGCTCGAACAGCGTCTTGCCGCAAAAATCCATTACGATCAGATCACAGCTACGGCGGCCCAGCTTACATCCGACAGAGAGCGCCCCAAAAGGATTAAGCGTGATAGGAACCGACGGTTTGCCGACTTTCCCGCGCACCGGCTTGCCTTGTTGCGTCAAACCGCTGCTTTTCAGCTTTCGCAGTATGACCGAAATCGTCTGGGCGGACAGGCCGGTCTGCCGCGCCAGATCGCTGCCTGGCATCGCACCGTTGCGTTGCAAAAGGGAGAGAATAGCGCGCTCGTTCGGGTTGAGATGCGGTGCATGTTGTGGGCGATCCCCCGCGCCTATGGCGTTTATCTGGTTCATCAACTGCGCTCATGCCTTCTAACTACATAAGGAAACTTTCCTCTGATCGAATTAATAAGTCAAGTTGATTTAATAATTGACAGGCTTCGCGTTTTTGTAAATTTTGACACCATGGCAACGCTGCGATTCGTGACGTTGGTAAAATCTTTCTGGGAGGAAAATCATGAAGAAACTTATCGCAGGGACCGCACTTGGTCTGATCGCAATGGCAGGTACGGCATCGGCAGATGCGCATTCTGTATCGGCATGCTTGATTACGAAAACCGACACCAACCCCTTCTTTGTCAAGATGCGCGAAGGGGCTCAGGCCAAGGCAGAAGAGCTTGGGATGGAGCTGAACACATATGCTGGCAAAATTGACGGTGACCACGAGACACAGGTGGCCGCGATTGAAACGTGCATCGCCAATGGCGCGAAAGGCATCCTTTTGACGCCATCCGACACCTCCTCGATCGTACCCGCCGTGCAGCAGGCCCGCGATGCAGGTATCCTTGTGATTGCACTTGATACACCGCTTGATCCAATTGACGCCGCCGACATGACCTTTGCAACCGACAACTTCCTTGCGGGTGAGCTGATTGGTCAATGGGCTGCCGCAGCTTTGGGCGATGAAGCCGCGAACGCGAAAATTGCTATGCTTGACCTTGCCGTCAGCCAGCCGACCGTTGGCGTTCTGCGCGATCAGGGTTTCTTGCAAGGCTTCGGCATCGACCTTGGCGATGCAAGCAAATGGGGCGACGAGACCGACCCTCGCATTGTGGGCAACGACGTAACAGCCGGTAACGAAGAAGGTGGCCGTAAGGCGATGGAAAACCTTCTGGCACAGGATCAGGGCATAAACGTCGTTTACACGATCAACGAACCTGCCGCAGCGGGTGCCTATGAAGCGCTGAAAGACATCGGTCGTGAGAACGATGTGCTGATCGTTTCCGTCGATGGCGGTTGCCCCGGCGTCCAGAACATTGAGGATGGCGTGATCGGTGCCACATCGCAGCAGTATCCGCTGTTGATGGCATCCAAAGGGATCGAGGCGATTGCCGCGTTTGCCAAGGACGGCACGAAGCCTCAGGCAACCGAAGGCAAGGATTTCTTTGACACCGGCGTGGCGCTTGTGACCGACAAAGCAGTCGACGGTGTAGAGAGCATCAGCGTCGCTGAAGGTAAGGAGCTGTGCTGGGGTTAACCCTCTGCAAGCCAATTAGAAAGGTTCGCCGGGCGGTTGAAATCGCCCGGCAGCCACCTCGCGTGCGAGGCGCCAGATTACACTGAAAATGTTTGGAGCGGGCAATGTCCACAGGAGATAATTACGAGGCCGCGGCCTCGAAAGGCGCGACAGATGTCGTGCGTTTCGATGAAACATCTGAAGGGTTTGTCAAAAAGATCCACCACGCCCTGCATGTGACACCGGCCCTTGTGCCACTGATCGTCCTTGTGGCGTCCATCATCGTTTTCGGCTTATTGTTGGGGTCGCGGTTCTTCTCCCCCTTCGCTCTGACTCTGATCCTGCAGCAAGTGCAGATCGTCGGAATTGTTGCCGCAGCGCAAAGCCTCGTGATCCTGACCGCCGGCATTGATCTAAGCGTCGGTGCCATCGCCGTTATCTCCTCGGTGGTCATGGGACAGTTCACCTTCCGCTACGGTCTGCCCCCCGAAGTCGCCGTCGCTTGCGGCCTTGCCTTCGGTACAGTGATCGGGGCGATCAATGGCTGGCTCGTCGCCGTGATGAAGCTGCCGCCGTTTATCGTCACACTCGGCATGTGGCAGATCGTTCTCGCGGCCAACTTCCTGTACTCCGCAAACGAAACGATCCGAAGCCAAGAGATCGCCGCCGAAGCGCCACTGCTCCAGCTTCTGGGTACAAAATTCAACGTAGGCGGCGCGATCTTCACACTCGGCGTGGTGTTTCTTTTGGCGCTGGTGGTCCTGCTCGCCTATGTGCTTAAGCACACCGCGTGGGGCAGACATGTCTATGCCGTAGGCGACGATCCCGACGCAGCCGAATTGTCCGGCGTCAATGTGAGGAAAACGATCATTTCGGTGTACGCCATTGCGGGCCTGATCTGCGCATTTGCGGGATGGGCCTTGATCGGACGGATCGGTTCGGTCTCTCCCACCTCCGGCCAGCTGCTTAATATCGAGAGCATCACGGCGGTAGTGATCGGCGGTATATCCCTATTCGGGGGACGCGGCTCGATCCTCGGGACATTCTTCGGTGCATTGATCGTCGGGGTCTTTACGCTGGGGCTTCGTTTAGCAGGCGCTGACGCACAATGGACGTATCTTTTGATCGGCGTGCTGATCATTGCCGCGGTCGCGGTCGACCAATGGATTAGAAAGGTAGCAGCCTGATGGAACCGATGTTGAAAGCCCGTGGACTGGTCAAACGCTACGGCAAGGTTACCGCACTCGATCATTGTGACTTCGATCTAATGCCAGGTGAGATTGTTGCTATAATCGGCGACAACGGTGCGGGCAAAAGCTCGTTGATCAAGGCGATTTCCGGTGCCGTCACGCCCGATGCGGGGACAGTGACGCTGGAAGGTAAGGAGATTCAGTTCCGCTCTCCGATCGACGCGCGAAACGCTGGCATCGAAACGGTTTACCAAACACTTGCCATGTCGCCCGCACTGTCCATTGCAGACAACATGTTCATGGGGCGAGAACTGCGCAAACCCGGGTTTCGGGGATCGGTCCTGCGCCAGCTTGACCGCAAGCGAATGGAAGACGTCGCCCGCGAAAAGCTGTCCGAACTTGGCCTGATGACGATCCAAAATATCAATCAGGCCGTAGAAACACTCTCAGGCGGCCAGCGCCAGGGCGTGGCCGTCGCGCGGGCGGCGGCTTTTGGCTCCAAGGTCATTATTCTTGATGAACCGACAGCCGCCCTCGGGGTGAAGGAAAGCCGCAAGGTTCTGGAGCTCATCCTCGAAGTCAAAAGCCGCGGTATTCCGATCATCCTGATCAGTCACAACATGCCGCACGTCTTTGAAGTAGCAGACCGCATCCACGTTCACCGCCTTGGCAAGCGGCTTTGCCTGATTGACCCGAAAGATCATTCGATGTCAGACGCTGTGGCCTATATGACAGGTGCCGCCGTGCCAGAGGCGGCATAGAGAAAGTGGTCCAGCCCAAAGATCTATTCGAGATGATCAAAGCCGCGCCGTTAAACGGAAGGCGGCGCTTGGTCGCCTTGGTCGGCCCGCCCGCAAGCGGGAAATCAACGCTGGCACAGGCTCTTGCCGAGATCGACCAGCACACACAGGTCGTCCCGATGGATGGTTTTCATCTGGACAACTCCGTTCTGTCCGATCGCGGCGTGCTGCACCGCAAAGGTGCGCCTGAAACCTTTGATGTTGCTGGTTTTTTGCATCTGGTAGAGAGGCTCAGAACAGAGGATGCCGTCATTTTTCCCGTCTTCGACCGATCCCGTGATCTATCCATTGCAGGTGTGGGGGTGATATTGCCCAGCACCGAGACTGTGATTGTTGAAGGCAATTATTTAATGCTGGACCGACCCCACTGGCGGGATCTTGCCCGCCTGTGGGATTTTTCCGTCAGGATCGATGTCCCGTTTCAAGTCTTGCGGCAGCGCTTGCTGCAACGGTGGCTGGATCACGACTACAGTCAGGCGGAAGCAGCAGAAAAAGCGCGCAGCAACGATCTACCAAATGCCAAATTAGTGCATGAAACCAGCCTGCAATGTGATGTTGTCATCGCTGGTGATCAGATCACAATCGCATCGTCTCCTGCACCATCGACCACGAAGAACAGCGAATGATCCTATGATTTTATGCTGCGGTGAAGCTTTGATCGACATGATCCCCGCCCCAACCATGACGGGGTCGCGGGGGTTTGTTCCGCACACGGGTGGCGCCATATTCAACACTGCAATCGCATTGGGTCGGCTCGGGATTGCGACCGGAATGCTGACCGGCCTGTCGACAGATATGTTTGGCCAGCAACTTGCCTCAGCGCTGAATGCCAGCTTGGTCAATACGTCCCACATTATGACGTCCAATCGGCGGACAACATTGGCCTTTGTGCATCTTGTAGAAGGGCAGGCCACCTACACCTTCTTCGACGAGAACTCTGCTGGGCGAATGTTGAAACCAGAAGACATGCCAAATCTTGATGCAGACGTTTCAGCACTTTATCTTGGCGGAATAAGCTTGGCTTGCGAACCGGGTGCTGATGCTTATGTCGCGCTTCTTAAAAAAGAAGCCCCCCGCCGCCCGGTCATGATCGATCCGAATATACGGCCAGGATTTATCGATGATGTTGCAGCTTATCGGTCGCGCCTTACGACCGCCATGGCCCTTGCGGACATCATCAAGGTCTCTGATGATGACCTCGAATGGTTGTTTCCAGAACCTTCAACGTTGAAAAGCAAAGCCAGCGCCGTGCTTGAAATGGGACCTGCTGTGGTGATCGTTACGTGCGGCGCAGAGGGTGCGATCGGCTATCTCAGGACAGGAACTGAAGTTCATGTATCTGCAACCCGCGCGGAGGTTGTGGACACTGTAGGTGCGGGTGATACCTTCAACGCGGGTGTTCTTGCAGACCTTTACGGGACCGGAAATCTGACTAAAGCAGGTATTTTGAACATGTCGGCCGACACGCTGCAGCGCGCGATCAGGTTTGGCGTGAAAGTAGCGGGGATAACGGTATCCCGCGCGCGAGCAAATCCACCTTGGAGTAGTGAAGTCGACTGAGAGTGCCTTTTGACATGTACTGCTGCAGGTGATCTCGACCAAAGCGATCCTTTTAGAAGACATTCAATTTTGGGAGGAGTCCATCGATAAGGCCCAGCGGTTGCTGAAATGGTTCAATTGCCACCGTTGGCCAAAGTGCGCCATCGGTTCTGACGGCCCGATTTCTACTGAATCGACGGTGAGCTTTGCGCCCGCAGCGAACGTCCGCTCCCCGCCCTTTCCTACATATTCACAGATTGGTTTTCCAAGTTGTCCTTGTAGCTCAAATTTTCTGGCATAGCTCTTAGAGTAGACACCCAGAGGATTACGAATGATTGCTGACCGCCCACTCCCTATGACCGTTACTATCAAACCGCGCGAAGCCGCGTTCTCATATATGTCCCGCTTAGCTGCCCGTAACGAACTGTCAGCTGTTGATCTCGGGCGATACACGGGCGTGACCTTCCAGAAGGTATTACGGGGCGATCCGGAAACCATGGTGATGCTTGCAAGTCGTGGTGGTATCGACTGTCGCGAACTGCGAGCTTGGTCACCGACACCGATCGAAGGGCCAATGCACAGCTTTGCTGGGCATGCATTTCCCAGTAAAACCATTCTCTACCCGAAAGTGCGCGGATGTCCCATTTGCTTGCGTGAGGATGCCGACCAGTCCGATCTACCCGCAAATCAAGCTATGACGATCAAAGGGGACTGGCTAATCCCGCATGTTATGATCTGCCTGAAGCACGAACATCCTCTTGTCGAACTTTGGTATGAATCCGCATCAACGGTTCGGTATGATACGGCTTTGCAGTTCGGGCGTCTCGTACCCAGCATCATCACAGGAGACTTGGATGATGAGCTCCGCGAACCTACAGCCTTTGACATGTGGATTGATGACAGGGTTTCTGGGATTCAAAGAGACACTTGGTTAGACCAGTTTGGACTTCATGCAGCCTCTACCTTTTGCAGGCTCCTCGGCCACGCGTTGCTTCGGCATGAGATGTCCGCGCCATCGTCAGCGCACCAGGACAGCCGGTGGGCGCTCTATCAGATGGGATTTGAAGTGGCGCAACACGGCGTGACAGCAATCCGAGAAGCATTACAAGGTCTTCAAGACCTACCTTGCAGCCCTCAGCAGGGACCCAAAGCGATCTTTCCACTACTCTATGACAGACTTGCACATGATCATCGGGGGGACCCAGCATATGAGCCCTTCTACGCAATCTTGCGGGAGCACTTACTCGAAACCTGGCCGTTGGGTGTCGGTGATGAACTCATGGGAGAGCCGGTGACCGAGCGTCGTCTCCACTCCTTGCATTCAGCTGCCCGTGAAACCGGCGTAGATCCAAGACGGCTGCGTACAATGCTGGTAAGTGCAGGTCTTCTTGACGACAATAAAAGTGATGCATGGGCTACATTTGATGCCCGCTCGGCAGCTGATATCTTGGCGCACCTGACAGAGCTGCTTCCCGCGAAAACTTTCTGCGAGGCCTTCTGTATGTCCCGATCCCAGTTCAATCTTCTGGTAGCTGAGCGCGTACTCATTCCAGCTATTGCATCAACGAAAACCAAGAACATCTGGAGCCCCCGTGACGGTCAGATATTCCTAAATGGCCTCCTTCAAGGCGCCGAACAACTACGGCAGGCGCAACACGGTTGGGAACACATCTCGAAGTCAGCGCAACGATTGAAACTACACCCCAAAGCCATCATTGATGCAATCAAGGACGGACGGATTAACCGTGTCGGTAACCATTCAGATTTTGACGGTTATGCATCTGTATACGTCTATCATGATGAGGTTGCCTCTGTCTTGAACAGCGAAGACGCACCGGCCATGTCCATCGAAGTTTTTGGCAAGGCCGTCGGTGCCAATCATCTTCCCGGGCTGCGCCGCCTTGTCATGAACGGTCACACCTCTGCAACGTCCATGCGTAATCCAAAAACCAATGCCGTTCAGCACTATTTCTCAGCCCCGGATGCAACGGCCTTCCACACGCGCTTCTTTACTCTGAGGACTCTGTCAAAGCACTCGGGGATGTCATGGCAACGCGCCGGCGCGTTTTTGAAAGAAGCGGGGGTAATGCCCTACTCACCTGATGGCGTTAACTACGGAAATTTATTTCTGCGGGACGAGGTCGAGTTGGCATTAGCCCTTTAGGGAAACCTGCTTCTACAAGTGAGATCGGAGACAGCGTATAACATAAAAGGCGGAGCATAATGCTCCGCCTTCTTCGTTTCTAACATTAAAGTCAGTTAGTTACCTAAATAGCATCAGATTCAGGCAAAGGTTTTGCGCACGCTTCTAAGTTTCTTTTGCGCACGCTGCACAGCATACCTTTTCCGCGGAGCGAAAACAGCCCACTGATTTCATTAGATAATCGTAAATTAACCACAGCATAACTTTTCTTTTAAACACCATAATTTTTCCTCAGCAGTTAACAGATTGAACAATATATTCTTCTGCGCATTTCATCTGAGAAGCGGACATCTCTGCAAATTGGACAGCGAAGTAAGACTTGCCCTATTTTGTCGCCCGCTGATCTTATTTTTCGAGAAATACCCTTCATCGACCTGGCGCCCCCTACTCTCCTTTGCGCACCTTCGCTGCACACAACATCAAGGGCCGCACTGCGGACAAAGCGGGCTTTCGCTGCTGGTCCATGCAATGTCTGCTCTGGACTGCCGAGCAACCCAAGTTGCGCTGCTAACGCCTCATCAGGACATTTGCCACAAAGTGGTCAAAAATACGCCGACTTGCTCGGCCCAAAGGGTATCGTCGCAACTTTTTTGGAAACCGCCATGATGTTCAGCCTTCTACGCATTCTTATCAATGCGCTATCACGTGGTGTAACGAAACCGCAGCCTCGGCGAGACGCCAGTGATGTCGGGACCAAACTCAATGACCTACATCGGAAGATGGAGGAGACTTCAAAAAACGCCGCTGATGACAGAGGTGCCGCGCGAACATGGTTGTTGGACCACGCAGACGCAACGCTGCCCGAACAACGTGACCGAGACCTGATTTCCGCCGTTTTCCCTGAAGACGGGTTTAAGGGAATTGTATTTGCACCCGACAAGGACGCCTTGAAAACCGATCTGGAGAGACGTCGCACCTTTATGATCCTCATGGACTGGCGCACCGAAGGTGATTGGGAGAATGACATTTCCGTCGATAAGAAAACCAGACATTTAACTGCGAAAACCGATGACCCGACGGGCAAAACCAAGGTGGCGGTTGAGACAGTTCTTTGCCACATCATGCACAAAGGGTTTCGACCACGTCCCGAGCATTGCGTGCCCATCCTTCGGTTTCTCACAACCTCACCGCCCGGCTTTGCGGGGGGCATTCCCGAGCGCCTTTTGGCAGGCAATGATCGCGTTTCCTCGTTGGGCATTCTGACCGCTTGGGCGGTCGATTACCAACCGACCGGATATGGCACTGACAAGGAAGAGGAAGACTTGCTCGACCAATTGGCGCATCGCTTTTTGAACATCGGCGACCCGTACTTGGATTGGACGACGTCGGCGCGAGACTGCCATGTGGCCCCGCCCGATGTCGCCGCGATGATGACGCTGACCGGGCGCAAGCGCGACAGCATCCTGCAACAGGCCCAACGCCGACCGACGGCACGGCTTGGGGCCTTTGTGCCGCCTGTTCCTGTTGACCTGTATCTGAAATCCGTCAAGGCGGTGGATGATGCGCTGGACCGTCTGATCGCAGAGTTCGAAGATACCGGCGGGCATCCTGATTGGATGGAAAGCCCGGAGGCCTATATGGCTGTCTTCGGCACCTGTTTTGACGAACAGGCCGCCTTTGGCTGGTGGACTCGGCCCCGCGACCCAAAAAACCTTGGTATCAAATATGACGTCGAGCAATACACGTTAATGCAATCGCCGGGATATTTCGACGACCGGTTGTCTTTGTCTGCGGCCGGAAAGGCCCTTTTGGCAGAGCCTGTGGACGTCATGCCCGTCACCTTTTTTCAAACAACGGTTCCCGCGGTTGAGTTCTTTACATTTGAGGGCAAAGACGCTGAAGGCAAGCTTTTGGAACATCTCGCAACAATCAAGTCCCACAAGCCCACCAAGGCGTGGCTGACAACCGCGGCGCAGCACATCGACATTATCGGTATGGAAACGGTCGCAACGGGGCTGCGAGACTGGTTGGCATTGATGCAACCGATTGCAAGCGACATAGGCGGGAAAGTCTATGGCAAGCTCACAAGAGAGGCCCCGCCCGCTGCGGTGCATTTGTTCCATGCAAGATCGCCGCACGCCAGTTCAGAACCTGCTACCGGTGCGGCGGACTGGGCCAACAGAACGGCGCTGAAATTGATGTTGCTGCCGTTTGCATTCCGCAAGAACGGACGCGGCCCGGGCCCTGCGACGGTGCAAGAGGCAATCTTGGAAGATGAACAATCCGGGGAGATCCCCGCCCTCACCAGCTCTGTTCTGACCGGTGTTCTTGCGCTGGCGCCAACGCTGCAACCGCATATCGCGCCAGAGACAGTCGAGCGGGTAGCGGATTATTGTTTTCGCGATGCGGAAATGACCCACAACCAGCTCCGATCACGAAGTGCCGGAAATGCCGCCGTGCACGCCCTTGGGCAATATAGGACGCAGGAGGCCATAGAGGCACTTCGCAGGCTTCGGGCGAAATTCCCGAAGGACAAGGCCATTCTCAAACAGATCGACGCCGCGATGACCTCAACGTAAGATTTATCCGTTTCGGCTTGGTCGGCTCGAAGTCACAGAGAATGTCCGAAACCCGCCCTTACTTCCAAATTGCGTACGCCGCAGCATTGGGGACTCTGGGCTCGTTCCAGTCATTCGCCGCAGCATGCATGAAGGTCTATTTTTCCCAGATTGTCTTGTTGGCCAATAAACTGCAGCCCTTCTGGAGAACATAATTTGGGTTGACGGATAGCACCAACTTCGGCATCTTTCCCGCATGTTAAAGAACAAAGCACTCATACACGCGACCTGCTGAACGCGCCCTTCGATGGGTGCGACGCATTACTTGTATGCCCATTGACCGGACGCTTCCTTTGACAAAATATCCCAACACCCACCGCCGCAGTGCCCTACTGCCTCACCTCATACGCTGATCTTTCACTTTTGGGAGACAGCACAGGTGTGCGGCTGGGCCTTATAAGCCTGGAGCGCCAGATAAGCGTAGACGGGCGGGATCGTTACCCGCGTCTCCTACCATCCCCATTGCGCCAGAACAGTTGGTTCAGTGCGGACCACACAACAGGCAAGGCACAACAACCTTTGGACAGGACCCATGAATCTCTTGACGCTCGCTGATCTACATCTTGATTTCTACCTTGAGGACGGGATCAACCCGTTCGAGAAGGTTCCTGAAGAACAGTGCCACACCATCACCCACTGCGTGCTGGCAGGCGACCTGAGCAACAAGGGGCACAAAAGATGGGCGCGTTGTTTGCCGTGGTTGGCAGAGCGGCTTCCAAACGCTCAACTCTTCGTTCTGCCTGGAAATCATGACTATTACGACGGCGACATCGATCGGGAAGACAAGCTACAGGATGTTGCCGCCGCAAGTGGTGCTGCTTTCATCCAAAAATCAGAATTGTTCTTCGGGCGGCACCGTTTTCTTTGCTGCACATTGTGGACAGATCTTGCGATCTATGGCGAAAGACCTGCGAACCTTCAGCACGCCACCAACCACATGAATGACTATAATTCCATTCGGGTCGCCAAGACGGGCTACAAGAAACTCACACCGATGCAAACCGCGCAAATTCATGTGGATCATCGTCAGTGGCTGGAAGAACGCCTTTCGGAAGAATTTGAGGGCGAGACGACCGTTATCACGCATCATGCGCCGCATCTAAAAGCGCTGAAAGGCACGCCCGCCATCGGGCCTTGCTACGCCTCAGATCTCGAAGCGCTGATCCTGAAATATCAGCCCGAGCGGTGGCTGTACGGGCACACACATCATCGTGTCACATTCAGCGTTGGTCGGACCTCGCTGATCAATAACTCGATCGGCTACCCTGGGCAGATGGATCTGATCGATGACCTCGCTCCCTTTACCTTTGAATTGGAAGAGTGACTACATCATGCTAGGCATCCCCTTGCTCAGCGTCGCGTTTCTCGATTTTGAGGCCAGCAGCCTCGATCCGGACAGCTGGCCGATTGAAGTCGGCCTCAGCTGGATTGATCACAATCTTGAAGTCCAAACCTATCACAGTTTGATCAAGCCGGTGCCGGAATGGTCAGAACATGCGTGGTTACCAGCCAGCGCAGCCGTTCACAATATCCCGCGCCGCGCATTGGATGAAGCACCCGACGTCACAGAGGTCGCAGAGGGACTGCTCAAAGTGCTCGGTGGCCGCATTGCGTTATCCGACGCGCCTCCGTTCGAGAGACATTGGCTTGATAGATTATTTACTGCCGCCAGTGTCACGGATCAGGTCACAATCGAGGACTTCGACGCAATAACGCTGGGTGCATTCTCGTCCCATGCTCTGGATTACCTTTACGAACAACTCGACCTTAGAAAAGCACCGCATCGTGCCGGCCCCGATAGCGCGAGATGCGCGACTGCGTGGCTTGCTGGCCTGCGCAGCGAGGAGAAACAATTGTGGAATTGCTGATCACAGAGCGGGGCGTAGTCGTCGCGGAGCGCATCATTGAAGGCATTGCTATCAATCCAGCAAATCAACCTCCTGAGCGGGTTGAACACCTTCGACGCAGCGATGAAAAAATGGATCTGTGGCTCAGACGACCATACGTTGTTCGAATGGAGGACGTGTGGCAAGTCAGGTGCCTCGACTGCAAGTCCTCGGACCGGCCCAGCAGGTGGGAAACCGTCTCTGAGCTGGACGAAGCCGTTGCGTTTGCGCGAATGTAACACCGTGTAGTTTCGTTACCCAAGCCTACGCCTTCATTCAGTGCCGGCCATCAGAACCTCAACATCACAACCCTGATAGTCATCTCTAAGGAAGACGTTATGCCCAGGAATGCATCCTGTTCTTAACGCGTAACGGTCCGCCAGAAACTCCACTGTAAGCTCGGATTGATCAACTGGAAGCGCAGCAAAGACATCTACCAAGAAGCGCAACACGCGGCCATACAAATTGCCATGACCGTAGCACAACCGCATGAACACGTCTTCTTCGCGAATCGCGGAAATGCCAATCCCTGTAGCTTCAGAGAAACCACATAATGCCGTGTCAATTTCGTCAAACCCATCCTCTGCAAGCGGATCCAAAGGCTGTAAGTAATATGGCGTGATCAAATTCCGAAGTTGAGGGTCGAGGTTTACCTTGTCCAGAAGCTCGGGGATGCCGCTGAGAACGATGACAATCGGCCAGTCTCGGTGCTTCATGAAGGTCTTGATGGAATTGATAACCTTTTTCGTTTCGTTGACGCCAAGTGTCTGAAACATGTGCTGACACTCATCAATATGCAGAAGCCATATTCCGTCTTCCTGCAAAATTTTGCGAATTTCGGACCAGATAACATGCTCGGTGCAACGCGGTGCCATCGCATACCCCAGTTCTTCGACCACTTGGAGCCCAAGACCCTTCCAGGTTGTCTCACCGTTCAGCGCAAACTGAATGAAACGCCGTTCGCGACCGCACTCAAGACAACCGTCTTTTTCACCCATCCGGATCAGCGCCTGATCAATCTCGCGGGTCTTGCCCGAGTGACTTTCGCCCACAAGGACCATACCGTTCCCTTCATAGTGCTCGCCAGTTAACACACCCGCATCATAATCATCGACAACCATCGAAAGAACTGCATCGATCTCCTCTGCCCTTGGCATATTGAAATACAATGACTTCAGCATGCTACGCCGCCGCACGGGGCTCAGGTGCCGAGGGATATTAATGAGGCTCATTAAAAATGTCCTTTTCCTTTGGGTTTTCCAGAAAAGCGCTCGCCACGAGAACTTTTTGATTTGGTCTTCTTTGATGCGGGACTGCGCGACTTCTTCGACTTGCTTGATGCCCGCCTGAGAGGATCCTTTTCGACCGAAACCCCTTCGTGGCTAGGGTCTGGATATGGTTCGGCAGTGGACACCGTATTTGGCCGATCCTGCCCCTCTTGAAGCCCCTGCGCCCTCGCCTTTCTCTCTTCTGCAATGTCATCAGCGGTATGGATGCCCTCTCCAGCCCCGCCGTGTAGCAGTTGATCGAAGTCGACTGACGTCACCTGATCAGGGTTCTTGTCGATCTGAAGCCTCATGCAGAAGTTTTGTTCGAAAAAGTTCAGAGCTTCCGCAGAAATCTCTGTGGACGGCAGACCGTGCGCCTCAATGCCAATCTCAATTTTCTCAGCAAACCAGTCAGCATACCCCGCAAGGACGTACTCATAAAATGCACTGTCCTGAGGTTTCGTTGCCCGCATTTTCTTGATAGCCGCCATCAAGGTCCGGAGAGAATGATGAGCCAGGTCAGGACGTTGGTTTTGCAGGTGAACCTGCTTACCCTCGACCAGAACAGTAACTTCGTGCAGGTCGTTGGGGTCGATGCGCACTTCAACTTCGAACTTTCCATTCCGGGTGATTTTCGGGAAGAGTGCCGGATCACCAAAGGGGATTCCCAAGATATAGATGCCTTCCTTTGACATCATCCTCTTCACCTTAAGGCCTGTCGCATTACGGCGCACACGCGGCAAAGGCGGTGCCACCGCACCATATTTCTGGGCCTCTTTCCAAGCCTCAATGGGACGTTTTCCGAACAGTCCTGCATGCTCTTCAATTGGATAAGAATCGACGACGTATTTTATCAGCAAATGGCGGAGTTGATCGGAATTGAAGGCAGCCATACCTCGAGAGTCATAGTCAATGAGGCAATCGATTGAGTACCCTGTTTTGCCAGGAAGATCATCCGCGAACATTGTGCGCAGTCCGCCGAAAAAACGCTCGATGAAAGGCTTATCCATCGGCACACCCGCGCGTCCGAACACAATCGATCCGCCCATCGCAAGGATCGCAACTTGGACCTCTTCGCTAAAAAACTCCCCGCCGGTATCTACGACAACGGTTCCGAGACCGGTCCGTTGGCTCCAAGGCATCTTGCAATCTGCAAGGCGGCTGATGTCGCTCTTATCCCGTGTCACCATGTCCAGCACTTCAATGACAGTCCGTGCATTGGGCGTCGTTGCGAGGCCAACGCCCAGTATCATCCTTGTGGCGACATCCATCGCAGCACAGACCCATAAACGCTGGTTCTTTTTGTCCTTCTTTCCCTCGTCTTTGCCTTCCTTCAGTACCTTTTGAAGGTCCGGCGCGAGCAGATCCCAAAACTCGCCTTTTTTGCTCAAGGTGAAAACATCACCTTTCCAGAAATCCAGTTCAATAAGTTCACCGGGTTTAAGCGCTCGGACGCCATGCTGCGTTGGCGAAAACTCTTTTTGCGCTGCGCGATATCCTTCCCGACCGATCACCAGTTGAAGCCGAGTGAATTTCTTCAACCGTGTATATACTGTGTTCGGATGTGGTGCATGGAACGGGCGCATATCCCCGTTTGCACGCCGAACCTGAGTTGCGTGGCGGAACGCCTTGCGCACCATTCTAACGATCGCAGTCTTTGATGGCTGTGCCTTGCTGAGGTATTTCTGGCAGCATTTATCAAGCAGTGCATTTTGCGCACTGGTTAGTCTCGGGGATTTGTTACCTTTCAGTTTTTTAGATATTAGCAACCTCGGGTCAGGCACTTTCGCCGCAAAATAGGTTTTACAGTAGTCAGAAACACTCTTCGCTCCCCATGAGCGCGCCAAAAACTCACCATTTTTGACCTGCCCTAAGCCGTTAAGTCGCTGACGATCAAAGGCAACCGCCTGAATCTCTGCGTAGCGATCCTCAATCCTCTTTTCGGTATACGGCGGTAGCCTCAGAACAGTCTGCGTAGCAAGGCACCATGCCTCACGTTGGAAAGCAGCTTTCTTGTCTCCAGCAGACCTGCCGTCCCACGGCACCTCTGCGTTCGGGACGGTATCAAACTCGTCTGGATCGTTCTTGCTGAAGTCAATATCGACAGCGACATCCAAACGGCCCAGGATTTCCTGAACCTTCAGGTCTGATAAAACGAAGTACTTCGAAGTCTCCTCTTTGCCGACGAAGCGGTCACGGACAATGAGACCAGCCTTGCCAAAGCCGGACACAACGACAGAGAAGCCATCGTATTCAATGAGCGTACCAGGCTCAAAGTGGAATCTCTGAACGCTTACGTTCATTCAGGCAGACCCAAAACAGTTGGGTAATCAATCAATGCCCTACGATTGGCCGTGAGCCTATGGTCTGCAATCGCACGTAATACAGCATCGAAAGCACGACCCTTGTCAGTGTTCTTCGGTCCCATCTTGCAACGGAACACCAGCTCTTCGATCGTAAAGCGCTCAACGTTGATCAAGTCATTTAAGACTGTCTTCAAGCGCAGGTCTGCTTCTGGATCCGGGAACCTTTTCGCCAAAAACATGCGGTCGTTGTTGCCACGGACATAGGGCGGAAATTCTGCCTCGGAAACTGCTGCGAAACCATAGCCCGAAGGCAATTGCATGCGGATTTCTTCGCAGATCAACGCATGCTTTGGTTTGCTCAGTGACTCTTCGTTTTTCACATAGAGATAGATCTTTTGTCCTGTCTTGAGCGTCACGAGGTAATCAAGCGTATTGGACTTCAAGCCCTCGATGGTTTTTGAAAAAACTACCTTTCTGGGCTGGCATTTAAGACCGAACACATTCGGGTGAATGAGTGACCGGATGGCTGTCGCGCGCTCAAGACCGGATTCATGACCGACAGGGCGAGGGATATAGCCGTCTTCCTCAGTTCGAGCGACGAATGCTCCTGTTTTTGCAGACGCACTACGACCTACTACTCCACGCGTACCATCATACGGCAACAATGCATCCAGGTTCTCGTAACCGAGATGCACTGGACGACCGATCACCACATTGAAGGGATCGCCGTGCGCCTCTGTCAGTTCAAAGGCCATCTGAACATTGGCATCTGCTGAATCTACACTCGGCTCGGACCGCTTTTCAAAAATCATGTCACTCCAATTGCACAGTAGTCATTTCGTGCAGCTCTCTCATCCAGTTTCGTCGGGCGGTGGGCGCTTTTCGCATTACCGAAAGCTACGGACTGCCTTTCATCACATTCGTTCACTCAAAATCGATTCGAGTCAAATTAATCATAAATTTCAACATGTTGCGAAAATTTTTCCATTTTCCATTTCCGCAAAACAGAAATTCACTGTTCATTTCCAGTCTCGTTTCCCAGTTTTTCCACATCAAAGGCGATCGTTGCCTCAAAACTGACTTAGGAGCCTAAAAATCGATTTTCTACAGTCGACGGAAACAGCCATGGGGATTGGTTATATCGTTAACTCAATGGCGATTTTTAAAACTGCGCTGGTTGTGGCAGCTGATCGTACAGCCAGAAGAAATGCTCACGGCTGTTTTCGCTAATTTCCATGGGCTTATTAATATGACAGGTACACAAGCATTTCCCTATCAATCCACCGCCTGCCTGGCTGAGATCTTTCACCAAAGCTTTCTTGAGACGCCAAGCTGCTACGTACGAAATGTCCAACTGTTTCGCGACGGCATGACCAGTAAGCTCAGACCATTCAGTTCCATATGCATGGCGCTGGATAATTTCTTCAGCTCCAAGAAACCAAGTCAGGAGGTCCACATGTGAACGATGCAGGAAGGTTTTTGCTTTCACCGAGCACTGGTAAGTGCAGCTGCGACAATAGTAGATTTGCCGTCTTTCAAGGAAACCGACCTCTTTGCTGCCACAGTCTATACAGATAGGGCCTGCAGGCCATCTGACCTGCGCCAACCGCTGATTGCAGGAGGGCACAGTTGGGTACAAGTCAGCAGCACTTCTCTCAGGCAGGCGAAGAAATAACGCCATCCAATGCATGCGAAGACGGTCTGCGTCGGTTGTTTCGGCTGATCCCATGAGGACATCGGTATCCCGTGACATATCAGTTCACAAAATTGATTTGCTCAGCAAGCACAGTTGCAAAAATTCGTTCCGACTACCCATCGTCCATAAAAAAATTTTTCGAGCTCGTGAAATGAGACATAAAGGTCTGATTCTGTTGAAAACCTCTGAATTTCAGATGGCGTATTTTTTGGAAAGAACCCGTGATACTGAGAAGTCAGAAGAGATTTACTATTAGGCGCAGTGAGCTGCCAGATGCGTGGCGGAAGACCAATTTGCCCGAACCCCTCGCCTCGAAAAGTTGGTTGCGCCGTACGGACAAAAACATTGCCGATTTTGCCAAAGACGGAGTTTTTCAACACAATGGGCGGAAAGCCGGCCTTCGCTGCAAGTGAGAATTCGAATTCGGCTCATCATAAATGCAGACATTCTGCTTTACGTTTGCGGCGCCCATTTATCACCGCTAACCTATGTTGGCGGGTCCATCCAATGTGGCCGGAATTTGATCAGATCGGCGAAATAGACCAGAAGGTTTGCGCGCAATTCCTCGGCGCCGATTTGTTCCAGCCGGTGCAGCACCTCAAGTAGCACTTCATAATCATGCAGGATGGGCGATCGGCGGGTGAGCACCCAATCCTCTACAAAGCCGATCAGAACATCGCGCGGCACATCCTCGCGCGGCAAGAGCAGCAGCAGGCTCAAGTCCGCCTCTTCCTGCATATCGGATTTGCTCACATCCCCTCCGTTCCGCGCGTAATTGAGAATTTCCGCTGGCCGCCATTCGTCTTTCCAAACCTCTCGGTAACCCTCGACAAATCGCTCGTTTAATGGATCACCGGGCGGACTCGGCAAAAAGAGCGTGCGTAGGAACGTGAAAGGATCCTCCACCTCAAAGCGAAAAATGTTATTGATGAGAAATTCGCGCTGATGTTCGTCGGCAGCGCCAAAGGCCCTGACAAAACGCGTGCGGTCCGCGCCAATGGCTCGGGCCAGTGGCGCATAGGTCTCATTGCGAACAACACGCTCCAGAATATCATAGAAAGAGGCGTCTTCGGCCAGATCAGTGTAATATAGACCGACCATACGCTGCATCAGCGCCGGGGTCTCCTCCGCTATCTGAATGATCAACGTTCGGTCCAGCAGCGGGATTTTTGAGCGCTCGAGCCGCGCGATCAGGTCAGACCGCTCTGAAATCCCCAAACGCGCGCCAAATTGCGCGTTTAAATCCTTGATCACCTGACGCTCGAAACTGTCGGGACCACGGCTGCCGTATCCTTCATGCTGGGCCAGTTCCTGATCCAGCAACATCTCTTCCAGCACCGCGTCCACCGATTTGGCCGAGCTGTTGGTGGGATTGCCTGGCTCTAGTGCCGTGTCCGTCACGTCACGCCAAAGCGCCAGCGTCCTCAGATCATTTTCCAATGTCTGCTCGGGGTCCTGGGTCACAGCGCCGTAAGGCTCACGGACAAATTCGATCCTGGGATCGGCGCCGCTGTCAAGGCTCACGCCGCTCACCTCCAGCGTAAGCGGCTTTACCGCGCGCTCCAACTTGAGCGAAAGATTGCGCGCAAGCGACGTGTCCGTCCGTGTGTCATGGATGACATAGCCCGAGACATTCTCGACCCGCCAGGGCGAGAGCGACGCATTGCCCCAGACTACGGCTTCTTGCCTACTGGGGATCGATACGACCACGTCCGCAACGCGATCGAAATTATCTTGGTTGGTGGGCACTTCAGCGAGGACGCCTAGCCTTCGCTCATACACCTTCCGGCCAATGCGAATCCAATCAAGATCGGTGTTGCGCATGAGCGCGTCTACGGCAGCCTGCACCTCTCCCGTTCTGTCAGGCGCTGTGATTTGTACCGAGCGCACCGCAACCGGGCCTGTGGCGGAAAAGGGCGCCTCCAGTAACGTCGCGCCATCATGGGCGGGATCAGGCAGCCAACTGGGAAAGGTCACGGCCAACGCCAGAATCACGGCTGCGATCCCGGCCCCAATCCGCCAGTTGATCCAGGTCCCCATCGCCGCCGGGACGAATACGCCGATCCAAAAGGTAATGTAAAGCACCGGCAGGACAAGGAAATAGCCAATGCCCATAGTGTAGACCAGAAGAGCGATCAGCACACCGGGAGTCTGCAAAAGGAACAGGATAGACAATGCCAAGGCTGCGACCATCAGATATACAGAAGCAAAAGCGCGCATAGGGGGACCTCGAAACTACTTAACGCTGTATCACGCCCTATTCTGACCAAAGTTTGACGCCTTTGCGCCGCGAAGACTCAAAGCCCGCTTGTATTGGACAAAACCTATTTCACAGCTTTAATGACAGGATAACGTCGCCTGCGGAGGTCAGCTAAGGGCCGTCCCTGTTCAGGCTGGCAAGGTGTGAAATTACCGAGCCAGCCCTAACCGACACCTGAGCAGCATACCCAGGAATGGCGATGACCCGGCTAATATGCAGTATGCGGTCGTGCAACTGCGCATAGAGAGCCGCTTGTGGATGGGGTAATTAGAAAACCCGTTAATGTCTGCTTCCGGGAAGCTGCAACGCGGCATGTGATGGCCGATCAAAGTCCGGTAAGGGCCGCGAGTTACGTCCTGCACGAAGGGCAGACAGCCGACCTTCGCTGCGTCCAGTACCAATGTCCGGTTTTGAGAGATGAATACACGTGTAGGCAAGAAAACGTGCTGCTCAAGGCCTTAAATAACTGTGACACCTTCGTTATTGACGTCGAATTGAACGGTTCTCGCAAGTTCAAGTTGGTAGTGTTTTTGTGGTATGCTCCGATTGCATCAAAACGCAGTTCACCCTCAACACCTTCAACTGTAAGATGAGGCAAGGTGTGCGACTGCAAAGTTGCGAGCAATGGGATAGCATGCGATGTCCAATGACTTCGAAATCAAATTCAACGAAAGCGTGTTTTGCACTGAGTTGACATCAGGCGAAAAACATAGCGGGAACTTCCTTTTTGGCGACGAGGGGATTACGACAACAGTGATTTCTTTCGACGGACATTTTTTTGTCAAACCTGACGCTCCCATCATCTTGATGACTGAAAAATTGGCAGTCATTTCACTTTACGATAGCTTCAGCGCGCCGCCCGGAGTGAGATCAAGATACGTCGAGCCCCCCAGAACAGCGCATATTCAGAAGATCGTGTCGAACACCGCCATAGTCGGCAATGATGAATGGACCGCCGAAGATCGATTAAAGCGAGTCAGTTTTGGCGTCCGAAATTCTATGCGGCTGTTGAGAAACCACGATAAAGTTGCTCGCCTCTCGATGAATAGGGTTCGAAGTGAGGACGAAGAAGATGACTGGCTCTTGCTGAATTTCAGAGCCAACGGAATGGTCGTGCGCCTGTCTTACACGGCTCAATATGACATGTGGGGCAACGAACCAAAGGAAATTGAGCCGCGGTTCGAGTTGGAGTTCGACGAAGCAGTCCAATTGGGAGAACATCTGGAGCCTATGAGGCAGGTCGTATCCTTCTGTTCGATGGCATTGGGGTTGCCGCTCACCCCTTCTGAAATTAGGATCAGTAGGCAATCGTTGTTTGAGTTTCTTGACGACGTAGAAAACCACCGCCCGACAGGGGACCATCGCGTGCTATACCGCTGGTCTGAATTTGATATCGATCCTAGTGAGACCAGTATTTTTGGATCACCAGTAAATGCGCATAAACAAGATGACTTGAACGATCTTGGTGAAAGCTTGCGTGTATGGTTGGAACGAGGAGTCCAGTGGGGTGACGCATACACGCTCATGATGGGTGCGCTTGTGCGCCGCAATGAATTCGGTGCAGACAGGCTTCTGAATGCATGCAAGTGGTTTGAATCACTGCCGAACGCTGAGCCGAAACAAGTGCTCGACAAGGAAACCGTCAAAAAGATTTCGGACGCAGCGATCGAAGCGGCTATCGCCCTCGGGATAAATGATATCGAACACAGGATCGCAGGTAGCCTGAGATCAGTCGGCCAAGAAAACAGAGATATTCTCTTTAGGAGGTTGATTGGCCTTGCGTGGCATGGCTACACAATTCCGCATCCCCTCGATGATATGGTCTCGGACTTAAAGGCTTCGCAAAATCTGCGTGGCAAAGCAGCACATGGAAATCTGAGTATCGATGACGACGCCGGTGCGAAAAATATCATGCGATATACTGACGCACTCGAAGCGCTCTGCTTGATGCTAACCGTGAAGGACCTCCCCGTCACCGACGAAGGCAGGAAACGGATCCACCGCCATCGGCTTGTCGAGAGCTACCATCTTTCGACTTGATAGCGATGGCACCAAAAAAAATTTGTAGCCAGTGTGTCAGAAATCTCGCCTCGCTAACCGCCCAGAGGTGACGGTTCAATCATTCACTGGCTCATATCATCGTTGAATAGTAGGACCGGATATTCATGAGATCGCTTGGCAAAGTCTGCTTTGGGCCGAGAGTGTAGCTACAGTCCGCATCCAGTAAATTTGAAAACAAACGTAGGTTTCGATGCCGGCTCAATTATTTGGCTACCGAAATTCAGCCTGATGCTAATTAAAAGTTGTTCTTTTCAAACGGGCGCATAAGTGGACTCCATGAAATCAGATCACCGCAAGCGCCCCTCAAAGTTGCAGCCTTCACAACAGTCTGGAGAAACAGCCATGTCCCTGGTTTCTCGGATCGCAGCAAGTTTTGGCACTGACGCAAAAACCTTTTGCCTCCACAAGGGCACGTCCTTCCTTCGAGTGATTAGTGGTGACCAGGTCGCGTTTAACGAGTTGAAACGCTTCGGTGTTTCAATTCCGGACGGGGTTCTCTTCTGGAGCCCTGTTCGAAAGCCGTCGAGTATACGTGAGTTTATAGGCCACCGCTTCCCCAGCAAGGTAATTTTAGGTCCAGAGGTAAGAGGATGCCCGGTATGCCTTCGTCAGGATGCAAAGACTTCAGACGCCCCAGCCCATATAGCAATGACCATGCAGGGGAACTGGTTGGTACCGCATGTCACCCTGTGCCTCAAACATCAGCATCCGCTTGTACCGCTCTGGCATGACACCGTTCCTGCTACACGCTACGATTCAGCACCCCACCTCGAAATCCTCAGACAGGACATTGTATCCGGTTTACTGGATCAGAAAACTCGAGACGCAACAGATTTTGACTTTTGGATAGAAGGTCGGCTTTGTGGTGAGCAAGGTAACGGATGGCTGGATCAAATGCCCCTCCACCCAGCGGCAAATTTCTGCTTCATGTTGGGGAGCGCGCTTTTGCGTCATGAAATGGAGACCCCGACTTACGCAGCAAAGGAGGATCGTTGGGCTTTGTATCAGATGGGGTATGCGGTTGCCCGTCATGGACAACCAAATGTGGCGACTGCTTTAAGAAACCTTCAAAAACTTCCTGGCGGTCCTCATGACGGTCCGAAGAAAATTTTTCCAGCGCTCTATGAGAGGCTGGCCCACTATTACGCTGATAATGCGGATTACGAGCCGTTCCGGGACCTTCTACGTCAACATATGTTAGAAACTTGGCCTTTGGGCGTTGGCGATGAGCTACTTGGTCAGCCGGTCACAGAGCGCAAAACTCATTCCGTTCTGACAGCCGCCCAAGCCACAGGCATTGATCAGCGCCGCCTGCGGAAGTTGCTGGCGGCAGTGAACATTGTAAGGGACGCGGAATCAGGTCTGTCCGATGCTTGGGAGGTCTTTGATGCTGAGCTTGCCAAGCCAATTCTGAACGAGCTTTCTACTCTGGTTGATGCAAAGGCCTTTGCTTCCCTAATTGGAGCAACTCGCTCACAGTTTGATAGGCTGGTAAAGGATGGTGTCATAAAGCCGGAACTAAGTGGAACGGACCTTAAAGCCACCTGGAGTCCTTCTGAGGGGGCCAAATTTTTAGATAGCCTTCGTATGGGTGCTGTTCAGCTACGGCATGCAAACCGAAATTGGGTGCATCTCTCGAAATCAGCTCAACGGCTCAAAATGGGCCCAGGCTCAATAGTGAGAGCAATTCAGGATGGCCGGATCAAAAGAGTTGGTAATCATGTGTGTTTTGTTGGGTACGCCGCAATTTACGTTGATCACGATGAGGTGGTAAATGTGCTCAGTACTGACGCTCCCGATGCGCATAGTATTGAAGTCTTTGCTAAGACCGTTGGCATCAACCAACCAAGCAGAATGCGTCGTCTTATAGCCAACGGACATACCCCTGCAACAGTGATGCAAAACCCAAAAACAAGAGCTCAGCAAAACTATCTGACAGCAGAGGACGCCGACGCATTTCATTCCAAGTTCATGACGCCGCGGACGATGAGCAATGTGTATGGACGCAGCTGGCAAAGTCTTGGCGCCGAGCTGAGGTCGAAGGGTATAAAACCGTTTTCTCCAAATGGAGAAGTTTATGGCAGCCTATTCCTGCGGAGCGATGTTGCCAGAGCGCTCCAGTAACAGACTGACATTATGAATGAAAAAGGACGGTGCTCATTGCACCGTCCTTTTTTGTTGTCCCCAGAACAAACACTAAAACGGCTTTGCGGAAAACCTATGGTGTGATTCACGGAAAAGGTATGCTGTGACTGACACTTCTAACGCAAGATCATCAGCCGCACTTGCTATGACCGCAGCTACCACAGGTCATGCACCCTTCGACCATCCGCAGGTCATACTGCCCACAGCTTGAGCATGCCTTGCCACGAGGCTTTTCCAGACCGACAACGTTCGCTTGAGGATCTGTTTTAAGCCCCATGCCTTCGCCTTCGATGAAACCTGTTGCGATCAAGTGTTGTTCGATTACGCCGCCGATCGCCGCAAGAATTGACGGGATGTACTTGCCGCTCATCCAAGCACCACCGCGTGGATCAAATACCGCTTTCAGTTCTTCAACGACGAACGAAACGTCACCGCCGCGCCGGAACACTGCTGAGATCATGCGCGTCAACGCAACAGTCCAGGCGAAATGTTCCATATTCTTTGAGTTGATAAACACTTCGAAAGGACGGCGATGTCCGCCGACAACCAGATCGTTTATCGTGATATAAAGCGCATGCTCGCTGTCCGGCCATTTGATCTTATATGTAGATCCTTCAAGCTCTTCCGGCCGATCCAGCGGTTCGGACATGTAAATGACATCACCATGCGGTGCCATTGGCTCTTCGCCGTCATGGCTGACAACTTCGGGTGCTGCTTTCTTGTCTTCGGAAACCGACAGGACGGAGCCCGTCACATCATTCGGCCGGTAGGTGGTACAGCCTTTGCATCCAGTATCCCAAGCTTCCATATACACGTCTTTGAACGCATCAAAGGAGATGTCTTCGGGGCAGTTGATGGTCTTTGAAATGCTGGAATCGACCCACTTTTGCGCAGCCGCCTGCATTTTGACGTGTTCCAGAGGCGCGAGTGTTTGCGCATTCACGAAGTAGTCGGGCAATTCACGGTCACCAAACTTGTCGCGCCACATCTGCACGGCGTAATCGACAACTTCCTCTTCGGTGCGGCTGCCGTCTTTCTGCAGAACCTTGCGTGTGTAGGCATAAGCGAACACAGGCTCGATGCCTGAACTTACGTTGCCAGCATAGAGACTGATCGTGCCAGTGGGCGCGATGGAGGTAAGCAGCGCATTACGGATGCCGTGGGTACGGATGGCTTCGCGCACATCTTCATCCATGGCCCGCATTGTTCCGGAAGCCAAATATTCTTCAGCATCGAACAGCGGGAATGCGCCTTTTTCTTTCGCCAGATCAACTGACGCCAGATATGCAGCGCGGGCGATCGCGTGCAGCCATTCTTCGGTCTGCCGCGCGGCCTCATCCGAGCCATAGCGCAGGCCCAGCATCAGCAGAGCATCGGCAAGGCCGGTAACCCCAAGGCCGATACGGCGCTTGTTTTTGGCTTCAAGCTGCTGCGCTTCAAGAGGGAACTTCGACACATCGACCACATTGTCCATCATCCGGACGGATGTCGCGACCAGCTCGTTCAATGCTTCCAGATCAAGGGCTGCGTTGTCCTCAAAGGGATCAGACACCACACGCGCAAGGTTGATAGAGCCCAGTAGGCAGGCGCCATAAGGCGGCAGAGGCTGTTCACCGCAGGGGTTGGTTGCCGCGATGGTTTCACAATAGCTGAGGTTGTTGGCCTCATTGATCCGATCAATGAAAATCACGCCTGGTTCGGCGAAATCATAGGTTGCCTTCATGATCGCATTCCACAGGTCCAGCGCCTGCACGGTCTTGTAGACCTTGCCGTCAAACTTCAGATCCCAGCTGGCATCTGCCTTGACCGCTTCCATGAACGGATCAGTGATCAGGACGGACATGTTGAACATACGCAGCCGTGCCGCGTCAGATTTGGCGGAAATGAACGCTTCGACGTCAGGGTGATCACACCGCATCGTCGCCATCATCGCCCCACGGCGCGATCCCGCAGACATGATCGTCCGGCACATTGCATCCCAGACATCCATGAAGGACAGCGGACCCGATGCATCAGCAGAAACGCCCAGTACATCCGCACCCTTTGGCCGGATGGTTGAGAAATCATACCCGATCCCACCGCCCTGCTGCATGGTCAGCGCGGCTTCTTTCAGCATATCGAAGATGCCCGACATGCTGTCCGGCACTGTTCCCATTACAAAGCAGTTGAACAGCGTTACCCGCCGTGCGGTACCGGCACCAGCAGTGATGCGGCCTGCTGGCAGATATTTGAAATCTTCCAGCGCTTCATAAAAGGTTTCTTCCCAGCTGTCTTTGTCGTCCTCGACCTGAGCCAGATCGCGCGCGATACGGCGCCATGTATCCTCAACGGTTACATCATGTGGCGTGCCGTCAGCGGCTTTGAAGCGGTACTTCATATCCCAGATCTGTTCGGCGATTGGGGCGGCAAAGCGGGTCATTAGCGATTCCTTGGTTCGTGTTGGGGCGGAGGCAGACCATAGCGTGCATTGTCAGAAACGCCACCACTCTTTGATGCTTTTTCTGCTCACAAAAACACAACAGTTTGCTTCTGCGGCGCTTTACTCTACCTTATGATGTGGCTCAAGACTGAGTCTGTGGATAAAGTGGTGGGTAACCCTGTGAGCAACAAAACCGTGCATCTGATCAAGTTATCTGTCGGAACCGAAAGCATCGATCAACTGATCGCATGGCAGCAGCAGCGCGGGGCACAGTCCCCCGGCGGCCAGTATTATCACCAAACCCGTATGTGGCCCAAGCGTGAGCCTGAGATTCTCAATGGCGGGTCGATCTATTGGGTCATCAAGGGAGAGATTTCAGCGCGCCAACGCATTCTTCGATTGGATGAAAAGATCGGATCAGACGGTATCCGACGCTGCGGCATTGTTCTTGATCCAGAGGTAGTGCCAACCGTTGCCGCTTTGCGGCGGCCTTTTCAGGGGTGGCGCTACCTCACGACAGAGGACGCACCTGCTGATCTGGCCAAGGGCAGCAATCAGGAACAATCGCTCCCGATCGAACTGAACCGTGCTCTGGCCGAGATCGGAGTCCTTTAACCGTTTACCCGTTCAGACGCGTCAGCAGCAAATCCAGCGTCGCACGTTCGGACGTGTCCATCGGCGCGCTGCGTGATTTCCACAGGGTCGCCTGGCTGCGCAGGATCATCCCGTCACCAAGGATTTTCAGATGGTTGGCACGCAGAGTCTCTCCGGTGGACGTAATATCAGCAATCGCTTCAGCAGTCTCATTTGCAACCGTACCTTCGGTCGCCCCCTGACTGTCCACAAGCGCATAGTCAGCCACGCCGGATTCACGCAGGAATTCCCGCACAAGACGGTGGTATTTTGTCGCGATGCGCATGCGGTGGCCGTGGGTTGCGCGGAATGCTGATGCGGCAGCGTCCAGATCATGCAGCGTGTCCACATCTGTCCAGCCTTGAGGCACAGCAAGAATAAGGTCCGCATGGCCAAATCCAAGTTCGGCTATTGTCTCGACAGATTGATCCCAAAGCGCCAACTTTTCCTGAATCAGATCGGTGCCTGTCACACCTAGGTGAATGCGCCCAGCCGCGAGTTCGCGCGGGACTTCACCCGCCGACAAAAGCACAAGCGACACACCTTCAATGCCCTCGACAACCCCTGCATATTCACGCTCTGAACCAGCGCGCGCCAATTGGATACCGCGCGCGCCGAACCATTCAAAGGTTTTCTCCATCAGCCGCCCCTTGGACGGCACGCCAAGCTTGATCGTCATTTCCCGTCCTCCAGTTCCAGCATCACACCGGGGCGCATCACACCGCCCACGGCAGGAATTTCGCGTCCATCGCCCAATTGCCGCGTCAACGCATCATAGCGCCCGCCGGTCGCCAACGGCGGCAGATCAGCGCGTTCAGTGGCCCTGAACCCAAAGACAAATCCGTCGTAATATTCCATAGAGGTCCGGCCATAATTCGCCTCGAACAACAAATTGTTTACATCTATGCCCCGTGCCGCCAGCGCATCTTTACGCGCTTCAACCCGATCCACCGCAGGGATGATCGCAGGCAAATCCACTGATAGATCGTGCAACCGCTCAAGCGCATTCGGCATGGTTGCCGAGATGTCCAATAGCGCCGTAATGAGATCCACATCCTTCACCGCAATCGGTGGTATCTGGGCGTCAGCTTTCAGTGCAGCAATCCGCGCGTCGATCTCATGTTGACGGCGCGCGCCCACCAGCGGTGCATCGCTGCCGGCATTACCGTTCAGCAAATCCCGCCGTGCGGCAGAGACGGGTGTACGGCCTGCGTATTGTTCAAGTAGCGCGCGAAAGCGACGGGGTCGCCAGATATGGCGCATCAACGCTTTTTTGCGCAGCTCGGATGTATTCAACCCGTTGACCACAGCCATCAGCACACCAATGTCACCCGTGATTGCGCGCACGGGCAAGTTCCCCAGACCGGCATTGATCAGAGAGAAAACTTCAGCATCACTGGCAGCAGGGTCTTCACGCTCGAACACCTCATAGCCGACCTGAACGTATTCGTTGGCGCGCGAAGGGTCATGTTCCTGCCGACGAAAGACTTCGCCCGCATAGGTATAACGGGCAGGATCGGCACCATCCGCCATGTGCATCTGCACCACCGGCACAGTGAAGTCCGGGCGCAGCATCTGCTCTCCGCGCAGCGCGTCAGATGTCACATAAGCACGCGCGCGAATGTCCTCTCCGTAGAGATCAAGCAGCGTGCCAGCAGGTTGCAGGATTGGCGGCTCAACGGCGCGCGCGCCTGCGGCTTCAAAGCCTGCCCGCAGGCTGGCCGCTTTTGCGTTTGTCTGGGAACGGGTTGGCATCAGCGGTACAGCTCCAGAATTTCGCGCACTTTCGCGACCAGATCACCGCGCGGCACTTCGTATTGGCTGGGTTGATCGCGCCATTCCTCAAGCGTGGCATTCTCGGCAATCTGCGCGCCCAGCACCAGATCCTTGATCTGGATGACACCATTTGCCTGCTCTTGCTCACCCTCGATCACGGCGACAGGGCTGGCCCTTTTGTCCGCGTATTTGAGTTGGTTACCGAAGTTCTTGGGATTGCCCAGGTACACTTCAGCCCGGATACCCGCCTGCCGCAGTTCCGCGACCATCGCCTGATAATCAGCCATCCGTGCTTTATCCATGACGGTGACAACAACCGGACCTTGCGCGGCTGTGTCCATCCGGCCTTTGGCGTGCAGCGCGGCCAGCAAACGGTCCACACCGATCGACACACCCGTTGCGGGCACTTCCTGTCCGGTGAACCGCTTGACCAGATCGTCA
>Ga0209345_10000804_pt1 | contig 40342 bp, 34 predicted proteins | sample Cruoilmetagenom7_FD_187294 | JGI IMG/M metagenome (GOLD analysis project Ga0209345, IMG submission 187294) | Oil polluted marine microbial communities from Coal Oil Point, Santa Barbara, California, USA - Sample 7 (SPAdes) (version 2) | ecosystem: Environmental > Aquatic > Marine > Oil seeps ...
CAGTCAATAATGACCACGGCGGCGCTTTCGTCTCCCAGACGGGCCTGCACATAGCGTTGCAGATTGGCGTCGACGGTCAATTGCAGATCCGCCCCGGCCTGACCTTCGCGCCGCTCAAGTTCGCGCATCACCCGACCGGTGGCGTTCACCTCGACATGTTTGGTGCCAGCAGAGCCGCGCAGCAGGCTTTCGGCGCGGGCCTCAACGTTGATTTTGCCGATTTGGAAGCGCGGAATGCGCAGCACCTGATCTGGGTCTTCGAGCGCATCGAGATCGGCTTGGCTTACCCGGCCCACGCGGCCCACCACATGCGCAAAATCCGCACCGCGCGGGTAGACGCGGGTTAGCCCCACTTCGGGTGTCACGCCGGGCAGGGCGGGGGCGTTGACACTGACCTTGCTCACGACCTCCCAACTGACGTCATCGACGATGGTGACCGGCAAGAACGGGGCAGAGCGGGCCATCTCGGCCATTGCGCGCGCGCGGGTTTCCTCGTCAATCTCAATGACCTGCGCCAAACGCTCCATCACCGCGTCGACGTCGCCCGCATCTTCGCGCACCATAACGATCCGGTAAGAGGGCACGTTGTCGGCCAGCTGCACGCCGTTGCGGTCGAAAATTTCGCCACGGGACGGCGGGATCAGCCGGATGTTGATCCGGTTCTCTTCGGCAAGCAGGCGAAATTGATCGGCTTGATCGACTTGCAAATAGCGCATCCGCGCGGCCAGACCGCCCATGAACAGCAGTTGCGCCCCGCCCAAAAGGGCGGCACGGCGGGTCAGGCGCATGTGGTTGGCATCGTTGTCGGCGCGGCTACGTCTCATCTTATCGGTCCCCGATCATACCCGTTTACCAAGCGCATCCAGATCGCCCGGCGCGGTTTTGCGCACCCCCATTATACCATGGGTTACGGCCACAATCAGCGGATAAGCAAGCGTGGTCAGTGCCAATTCCGTGAGGTTCAGCGACATGGAGGGCGTGGGCACCAGCGCAAAGCTCAGCAGAATGCGGTTGGCAAAGATCACCATGGTCAGGATCACGGACACGGTCAGCCATTCGGCAGCAAAGCTCGCATCGCGCAGATGCCGCCCTCGGGATTTAAGGTTCTCCACCCCGAGCAGCGCCAGCACAGCCCAAAGTCCGGGAGGGCGTTGCAGCAACAAGTCTGAAAGCAAAAAGACCAGCGCTAGAAAAATGGCGGGCACATATTCCGGCCGCCGCAGCCCCCATGCGCAGGCAAAGCCCAGCAGCAGATCGGGGCCTGCCCAGCTGCGGGGGGTCGTCTCAAGCGGCAACAGGTGAAAGAACAGGATCACCAGCGCCAGTGCGACAAAGCTCAGGCGCATGACCCACAACCGGCTGCGCGACAGATCGGTCATTGGTTCACCCCAACCGGGGCGGCCGGTTCGGCCAAGGGGCCATCTGAGGTGATGACATGCGCGGTGTCTGGTACTTTTTCGTTGCCGTGGTTGCGCAACACGCGGAGGAACTCCAACCGCTCGTAATCCGCTGCCAAGCGTACCCGAAGGCGCCCACCCGGATCGGCAGCGACCTGGCCAATTAGGATGCCTGCCGGAAAAACCCCGCCATCGCCCGAGCTGATGACACGGTCACCGGGGCGAACCAGCTCGCGGTTTTCGATGAAATCGAGCGGCGGCGCGGCGCTGTTGTCGCCTGCGACCATCGCGCGTTGGCCCGAGGGCTGGATCGTTGCCGGAATGCGGCTGGAAGCGTCGGTCAGCAGGATCACGCGCGCCGTGCTTTTGCCCACACCTGCAATGCGCCCCACCAGCCCGATGCCGTCCATCGTCGCCCAGCCTTCGACCAGCCCATCGCGCGCGCCGACGTTCAAGAGCACCGATTGGCGATAGGGCGAGCCGCTGTCGGCCAGCACCGTGCCGGTGATGAAGGTGAGGCGCGGGTCAAGGCGGACGTTGTTCAGATCCAGCAGTCGGGCGTTCTCTTGCTCTAGCTGCAAGGCCGCTTCTTTCCATGCCTGCATCTGACGCAGTTCCGAGCGCAACTCGCGGTTCTGTTCGCTGAGGCGTTGGTAGCTTTGGAAATCGCGCAGCAGGTTGATGGTGCCGGTCACCGGGGCCATGGCCCAATCGAGGTTGGGCACAAAACGGTCGGTCACCTGCGCGCGGAAACGCTCGACGCGGGGGCTGTCGATGCGCCACAGCAAGAAGACCCCGGTCAGGGCCAGCACCAGCACAGCCAGCAGCAACCGGCGCAAAGGGCCGGTGAAATCACTGGAACTGGAACGGTCCTTGGGCATCTGTGCTGAAACTCCCGCCCGGTCAGGCGGGGCGTTGTCGCCGCGTGCCGGGTCTGACTAACTTGCCAGTGTTAACTGTCGTAGTCGATCGCGTGGCGCAGCTGTTTCTCGTATTCCAGCGCCTTGCCAGTGCCGAGCGCCACGCAATTGAGCGGCTCATCCGCGACCGAGATCGCAAGGCCGGTCTGTTCACGCAGCGCCAGATCAAGATCGCCCAGCAGTGCACCGCCACCTGTCAGCATCACGCCACGGTCAACGATGTCAGCGGCCAGATCCGGCGGCGTTGTTTCCAGCGCGGTCATGACGGCTTCGCAAATCTGCTGCACCGGTTCGGCCAGCGCTTCGGCGATCTGCGCTTGGGTCACTTCGATTTCCTTGGGCACGCCATTCAACAGGTCACGCCCCCGGATCTGCATCGAGGTGCCGCGCCCGTCATCGGGCATCCGCGCCGTACCGATAGAGGTTTTCACCCGCTCAGCCGTGGTTTCCCCGATCAGCAGGTTCTGCTGACGGCGCAGGTAGCTGATGATGCCCTCATCCATACGGTCACCACCCACGCGGACAGAGCGCGCGTAGACGATATCGCCCAGAGACAGCACCGCGACTTCGGTGGTACCGCCGCCGATGTCGACGACCATGTTACCCGTCGGATCGGTGATCGGCATGCCGGCACCGATGGCCGCAGCGATGGGTTCTGCGATCAGCCCGGCGCGGCGGGCACCAGCGCTCAACACCGACTGGCGGATCGCGCGTTTTTCCACCGGGGTCGCGCCATGGGGCACACAGACGATGATCTTGGGCTTGGAGAAGGTCGAGCGTTTGTGCACCTTGCGGATGAAGTGCTTGATCATCTCTTCGGCGGTGTCGAAGTCGGCAATGACCCCTTCGCGCATCGGGCGGATCGCCTCGATGCTGCCCGGCGTCCGGCCCAGCATCAGCTTGGCGTCTTCGCCAACTGCCAGCACTTTCTTAACACCATCCTTGACGTGATAGGCGACAACAGAAGGTTCGCTCAGCACGATGCCCTTACCCTTGACGTAAACCAGCGTATTCGCGGTGCCGAGGTCGATCGCCATATCGGAGGAGAACAGGCCGCGGAATTGATCGAGGATGGACATAACAGTAGCGGAGCCTTGCAAATATTCGGACAGGCCCGCCTGCATGGGACCACGCGCGGGCTAATGGCTCTTATAGGGCGCACAGGGGCAGGGCGAAAGGGGCAAGACCGTAAAGGTGGCGCGATATTGCCGCCGCGCTATCATAGAGCGGTATATTTAAGGCGGAGGTCGGCGATACCATGCAAAAGATACAGACACTTGGGGTGCATCACATCACCCTCACCGGGGCGGATCGGCAAAGCTCGATCGACTTCTGGGAGGGCGTTTTGGGGATGCCTTTCATCTTCGATCAGCCAAATTTGGATGACCCGGACGAGGGGCATCTCTATTTTGATCCCGGCGACGGGCGGCTGATTACGATCTTTACCAATGAGACCCGCAAGCGGGTGCACAACCGTACGCCAATGGACCCCGGCTGCGTGCATCATTTGGCGTTCGAGGTGGACCGCGCGATGTTTGACCAAATCCCCGAGCGGTTAGAGGCACGGGGCATCGGGCATTCGGGGGTGAAAGACCGAGGCTTCATGCATTCGATCTATTTCAAGGATCCGCTGGGGCAGTTGATTGAACTGGCCTGCTACACCTTCATCCCGCCGCGCGGATCGAGCCATGCCGAGGTGATGCTGGAAGCGCATAAGCTGCGCGTTGCGGCGGGGGATGATCATATCCAGCGGCAGCATCTGGCCGACGCGGTGGTGATGATTGTGGAGCGGGGGCAGGCGTCGCTGAGCGAAGATCGCGGGGCGAAGAACCCTTATTGAGAGTGCGCTTGGGTCCGCATGCGCTGGTTTTTGATTTGCGGTTGTCAGTCGGTCGGCCGGCCTGCCGGTGGCGATTTCCACCCCAGCCCGGAATCAAGCCGCAGGCGCCGGGCATCGCCTGCCCACCCGGACGGGGAGGCGATTTAGTGAGGCTGGGTATGCCACTTTGAGGTCGCGTCATGGCTGATCAATTAAGTGGTATAAACTAAGGTTTGGTTCGCCACCCCGCGGACAGGCGATGCCATACTTCCATACTGCACACGTAAAAAAGGGCGAGGTTTTACCCCCGCCCTCTAAATCAACCTACATCTTTGTAGTTAATCTCTCGCTTGTCCGTGCCGCCCTTCTCGCGCCGGACCAACAGGCGGTTCAGCGCGTGAATATAGGCCCGCACACTCGCCACCACGGTATCAGTATCCGCCGATTGCCCGGTTACGATGCGGCCCTCTTCTTCCATCCGCACGGAAACCGTCGCCTGCGCGTCGGTGCCTTCGGTCACGGCATGCACCTGATAGAGCTGCAAGCGCGCGGTATGCGGCACCAGCGCCTTGATGCAATTGAACGCAGCATCAACGGGGCCATCGCCGGTTTGATTGGTGGACTGCTCAGCACCGTCCACTTCAAGTACCATGTCAGCAGTCTGCGGGCCATCGGTGCCACAAACCACCTTAAGGGACTTAAGGCGAATGCGGTCTTCTTCGGGATCGGTCGCGGTGCGCATCAGCGCGATCAGGTCATCCTCGTAGATTTCCTTTTTACGGTCGGCCAATTCCTTGAACCGTACAAAGACATCCTTGAGCTGGTTGTCGCCCAGCTCAAACCCGAGGTCTTCCAGCTTGGACCGCAGCGCCGCGCGGCCCGAATGTTTGCCCATGACGATATTGGTCTCGGTCAGACCCACATCTTCGGGGCGCATGATCTCAAACGTCTCGGCGTTCTTGAGCATACCGTCTTGGTGGATGCCGCTCTCATGCGCGAAGGCATTCTTGCCCACGATCGCCTTGTTGAACTGAACTGCGAAGCCCGAAACGGCGGCGACACGGCGCGAGATGTTCATGATCTTGGTGCTGTCGATGCGTGTCTCGTAAGGCATGATGTCATTGCGCACCTTCAGCGCCATGACGACCTCTTCGAGTGCCGTGTTGCCTGCGCGTTCGCCCAAACCGTTGATGGTGCATTCCACCTGCCGCGCCCCGGCCTCAACCGCGGCAAGGCTGTTGGCCGTCGCCATACCCAGATCGTTGTGGCAGTGCGTCGCAAAGATGATCTCATCCGCGCCCGGCACATTTTCGAGCAGTTTGGTGATCAGATCAGCGCTCTCACGCGGGGCGGTGTAGCCCACGGTGTCGGGGATGTTGATCGTGGTCGCCCCGGCTTTGATGGCGATCTCGACGACGCGGTAGAGGTAGTCCAGCTCCGTCCGTGTGGCGTCCATCGGCGACCATTGCACATTGTCACACAGATTGCGCGCGTGGGTCACGGTTTCATGGATGCGGTCGGCCATCTCGTCTTGGGTCAGGTTCGGAATGGCGCGGTGCAGGGGCGAGGTGCCGATGAAGGTGTGAATGCGCGGCTGGCGGGCATGTTTCACGGCCTCCCAGCAGCGGTCAATGTCACCCAACTGCGCGCGGGCGAGGCCGCAGATCACGGCGTTTTGGCTTTGCCGGGCAATCTCGCTGACCGCGTTAAAATCGCCTTCCGAAGCGATGGGGAAGCCTGCTTCGATAATGTCGACGCCCATCTCATCGAGAAGTTGCGCGATCTCCAGCTTTTCGGCATGGGTCATCGTCGCCCCGGGGGATTGTTCGCCATCCCGCAAGGTTGTGTCAAAGATCAGCACACGGTCCTGTTTCGTCATATCGGTCATCCTGGGTTCTTTCTTTGCTGGTATCCTTGGCGCGCGACACATCCCTCTGAGCGGGCGCGCCGAAGGGCACGCTCAGAGGCGAATTAGTAGCAGCAAGTTGGCACGCAGCAGGCCCGCGCAGCGGCGCGGCAGGGTCGGGATATGGACGGCCTGTGTCATAGGGGTAGTTATACGCACCCGTTTTCAAATGGAAAGGGGGTGTTGCGGGTTTTGTTTGCCCCTGCATCAGCGCCGCCTACCTTCTATGAAGCGGAGGGCGTCATGGCAATGCATCAACCACAAAACCAAACGCGGGCGGGGCAGGGATGAGCGCGCGGGTGCTTGTCATTGGTGCAAGTAGTGGCATCGGTGCAGCGCTGGCGGCGGCCTGTCGGTCGCGGGGTGATGCGGTGACCACGCTGTCACGCTCGGCTGATGGGTTTGACGTGACGGATGAAGCTTCGGTTCGCACCGGATTGGAGAGGCTTGCCGGCCCGTTCGATGCGGTGATTGTCGCCACTGGCGCTTTAGAGATCGACGGCGCAACTCCAGAGAAAACAATCAAAGCGGTTACCCAAAAGGCGATGATGGACCAGTTTGCCCTAAACGCTGTCGGCCCCGCATTGGTCTTGCGCCACGCGGAGCAGCTCCTGCCGCGCGACAAGCGTGCAGTCTTTGCCGTGCTGTCGGCGCGGGTCGGCTCTATCGGGGATAACCGTTTGGGCGGCTGGATCAGCTACCGCAGCGCCAAGGCGGCGGTGAACCAAATTGTGCATACCGCTGCTATTGAGCTTAGGCGCAGCCAACCGCAGAGCATCTGCGTGGCGCTGCATCCCGGCACTGTGGAAACCGCCTTTACCAAGAAATATGTTGGCCGCCATCCAGCCGTTCCGGCCTCAGAAGCTGCGGACAATCTGCTGACAGTGATAGACGGGCTGACCCCTGCGGATAGTGGCGGGTTCTTCGACTGGGCCGGAAAGGCGGTGGCGTGGTGACCCGGCTGGTTTTAATTTTGGGGGATCAACTCTCATTAAATCTGTCGTCGCTGCGCGCAGCCAACAAAGCGCGTGATGTGGTGGTCATGGCCGAAGTGGCGCAAGAGGCGGAATATGTGCGCCATCACCCCAAGAAGATCGCGCTGGTCTTTGCGGCCATGCGCAAGTTCGCGCGTGCGTTGGAGGAGGACGGCTGGACCCTGCGTTACACTCGGTTGGATGACCCTGAGAACGCGGGCTCACTCGTTGGCGAGTTGCTGCGGCGGGCGGAAGAGACGGGCGCGGGCGAGGTGGTCGTCACAGAGCCGGGGGAGTGGCGGCTGATGAACACGCTGACCCATGCGCCGATGCCGACACAGATTTTACCGGATGACCGCTTTATCGCCAGCCGCAAACGCTTTGAGGGCTGGGCCGAGGGGCGCAAGGCGCTGCGGATGGAGTACTTCTATCGCGAGATGCGCCGCGAAACGGGGCTTTTGATGGAGGGCGATGATCCCGCAGGCGGTAAGTGGAATTTTGACCATGACAATCGCAAGCCGCCCAAGGAGGGGCTAGAGTTTCCCACGCCGCTCACCTTTGCGCCTGATGATGAAACCCAAGCGGTGCTGGATCTTGTGAGCGCGCGCTACGGCGATAACTTCGGCGATCTGGAGCCCTTTGATTTTGCTACCACGCGAGAGCAAGCCTTGCAGGTCTTGGCATATTTTATCGCTCAAGCCCTGCCGCGTTTTGGCGATTACCAAGACGCGATGATGCAGGATCAGCCCTATCTCTTTCACGCGCTGATCTCTCCTTATCTTAACCTCGGACTGCTGGGGCCGATGGAGGTGTGCCGCGCGGCTGAAAAAGCGTGGCAGGAAGGTGCGGTCCCAATCAACGCCGTCGAAGGGTTTATCCGGCAAATCCTCGGCTGGCGCGAATACGTCCGGGGCATCTATTTCCTTGAGGGGCCAGAGTATGTCGAGCGCAACGTGCTACAACACGACCGCGATTTGCCTGCCTTTTACTGGGGCGCTGAAACGCAAATGAACTGCCTGCGCCAGGCTGTCGCTCAGACCCAGAAATACGCCTATGCGCATCATATCCAGCGGCTGATGGTGACGGGCAATTTTGCCCTGCTGGCGGGGATCGATCCGCATCAGGTGCATGAATGGTATCTTGAGGTCTATGCCGACGCCTATGAATGGGTCGAAGCGCCCAATACGGTCGGCATGAGCCAGTTTGCCGATGGCGGGGTGATTGCCTCCAAACCCTATGTGTCGTCCGGCGCTTACATCAACCGCATGTCGGATTATTGCAAAGGGTGCAGCTATAGCGTCAGCGCCAAGACGGGGAGGAAGGCCTGCCCGTTTAACCTGCTTTACTGGCATTTCCTTGATCGGCACCGCGAGCGGTTTCAGGGCAATATGCGGATGAAGAACATGTACGCAACATGGGACCGGATGGACGCGGATCGCCGAGAGGCGGTTTTGCGCGATGCCGGGAACTGGTTGCAGCGGTTAGATGCGGGCGAGATCGTTTAGGCCGCTGCTAGGACTGTACAGGATGGATATCCTGACTGTCCTGCGGAGCCTCGGCGCGGTCGAACATGCCATAGTCACGGATCACATGGGCAATGCGCAGGTGATAATCGGTAAAGATCCCCTCACGCCCTGCCGCCTGTGCGCCGCGATGCGCGGTCAGCTTGCGCCAATTCTGCACCGCCTCTTCATCGCGAAAGAAGGAGAGCGACAGCAGCTTTTCAGGGTTGGTCAGGCTCTGGAACCGTTCGACAGAAATGAAGCCGTCGATTTCATCCAGAAGGGGGCGCATTTTGGCTGCGATGTCGAGGTATTCCTCGCGGCGGTCAGGGTGGGGGAAGACTTCGAAGATGACGGCGATCATAGGGGCTCCGCGCGGTTACTGCCCTATGCTAGCCCTAGTTTTCGAATAAAGAAAAGGCCCGGAGATCACTCTCCGGGCCTTTCATGATCAAATCTATCGCGGCTTAGCGCACAACGTCGACGATCAGGTTTGTCTCATTGTCGATCAGCACAGTTGCGCCGTTGATGTTGACATAACGGTAGTCCGATTCCGGCACTTCGAATGTTGTTACGGTCTTTGGGATGCCTGCGCCGACCACAACTTCGCCGTCAAGGTAGACGGTTTCAACTGGGTTCTCGCGGACATAAGTGATGGTTTTCTCTTCCGGCTCGGCTGCGGCGGAACCCGCTGCGCCACCGATAATGCCACCGGCAATGATGCCACCGATCGGGCCGCCAACGGCATAGGCTGTCAGGGCACCCAGTGTGGCGCCAGCAGTCGCGCCTGCGGTCTCATTCTCGGCTGTGCCTTCGGGGTTTTCGTAGGTCACGGTGCCGACTTCGACACTTGCAGGGCGGGTGGTCAAGGCCACGGCCTGCTCTTCGACGCCAACGGCAAGATAGTCAGAAGAGGACCAGCCCATTGCGTCGCCGAATTTTACCTGGCACCAAGATTGGCCGTCAAGGCAGCCTTCGACCATTGCGGCTTCGCCACCGGGGATGACGCCGACAATGTCGAACTGCGGGCCGGGGCCCGAACGGATGTTAAGATCGGTTGCGGCATAGGCCTCGGCCGACTGTGCATAGACAGGTGCAGCAGCACTCAAAGCGATGGCAGATACCATTCCAAGTTTAACGATATTCATCTCATAACCCTTTCTGTTCGGCGGGGAGTGCCCTGCGGGAAATCCGGCGCCGTTGTTGGTCGTGTCTGGACAACTGTAGAGGGAAGAGTTCGTTCCATGCTTTTCGGGTGGAGCGCATATTTTTTAACATAACTTCAAATGTTTAGGCGACACTTCGCCTGTAGGTGGCGAAGTGGCGCTTGCCCGTACTACCCGTTTAAGTATTGGGAAACCCAAGTGATGGGTTGTGAGTTATGAGGCATCGCGCCAGCGGGCGGCTGTGGGGTAAGGAGCGCGCGTGGCGGTCAGTTGCGGGCCGGGAGCGGACCGGTGCATTTGAGGTTGGCTGACCGAGATGTGTTCCGCTGCCTCTCGTGCGGACTGCTGGTCATAGCCAGCCGCGACGCAATCCCCGACGGTGCCATTCTCGTCGAGCAGGATACGCAGGATGCCGTCCAGAGCGCTATCTTCTGGAGAATATTCCGACGGGGCAGGCATCGCATCTAAAGGTCCCAGCATCCAATCCCGGCGGGCATCGTTTCGCCAGCGACAAAGATCGCCAACCTCAGTCTGATAAAGGTCTTTGATGGGATTGAAGTCACCCGGCATCGCCGCCTGCCCAATGGCAGCGGCGGATTTGTTCTGCGCAGTAAGCAACATCTCTTCCGCGGCATCTGCTGAAGCGCGCAGCATCAGGCCGCGCAGATGGGGGGCAAGGCTATCGTCACTCACCTTTGTGCCAAGCTCTGCCAGACTGTCGCGCAGTGCGGAATAGGCCGCGCCTTTCGCAGGGGGCGCAATCTGGCGGACATTCTCAGGCCCCAAGGCATCCAGCGCAAGCGCCGCTGTCAGCGCGGTATCATTTCCCTCGGCTTGTTCGACAAGCACCTGAGTGAACCCCATCTTCGTCACATAGTCTCGCAGCCCCACGACCAAGGCGCGGTAGTCCCGCTCAAGGGCGTCTGGTTGGGGCGCGAGGTCTCCGGCCGCGATCTGCCAGCCCTCCGCCCCACGTGCTAAATCCACATGGGTGATGGTATCGTCGAAGGCAGGCAGGTGCAGCGCCAGCTTGCCTCCGGGGTTCAGCGCGAAAGAGCCGCCGTCGTATACCAATTCATCCTGCCCACCGGTCATGTTGAGGTAAATCAGCGGCAGTTCCGTCTCAATCACCCGCGCGACCATATGGTTTGGCCGCCGATCCATCGCCCCTCGTTGGTGCGGCGCGGCATTGGGCACGAGCAGAAGTTCAGCCCCGGTCTCGGCTTGTGTTTCGGCCACATCGCCTGTCCAGCCATCGGCACCGATAGACGCGCCGATGCGCAGCCCTGCGACCGCAAAGGGGCCGCTGATTGGGGCAGCATCAAAGTCAGAGCCCCGTTCAAGGCTGTGCTGAAGCACCCGATGGGCGATCTTGCCCCCGATAAGGACCAGATAGGCGTTATAAACCTGCGTGCCTTCGACCCATGGCGCACCGAGCGCCAGCGCCGGGCCATCGGCGCAATGGGCGGCAAGCGCCTCCAGATGGGTCAATACATCGCGTTGGAACGCAGGCTTTCGCAGCAATGCTTTCGCATTATGACCGGTAAGAAACATCTCAGGAAGGGCGACCAGCTGCGCCCCGGCGTCGCGCCCAGCTTTCCATGCTTTGCGCGCCCGTGCGGCATTGCCTGGCAGATCGCCGACCGTGGGGTTCAACTGCCCGAGTGTGAGGCGAAAACGGTCTGACATGGCTAGGCTCCGGACTGGCTGGCGTTTGTTCGATGTAGCAGATCAAAGCCATAGCGAAACCCCCACAGGCCTGCGGTCCGAAGTGCCGCGCTGCGCTGCATCGGCCGAAACCGGCGTGCGTTACCTGCAAACACGTTGCCTCTGCTGTCTATCGCCCTTAACCTCAGGCCGAATGACACTTAACGAGATCGGGAATTTCCGCCCATGTTGCACCGCAGCCTGCCCCTCTGTCTGATTGCCCTTCTTGCCACCCCGCTCGCGGCGCAGGATGGGCAGGTGCTGACCAAGGAATACGACGACGGCGGCATCTATGAGGGCACCTTTCAGGGCGGTCTTCAGCATGGCACCGGCACCTATAAACTGCCTAATGGCTATGAGTATTCCGGTGAATGGGTCGAGGGTGAGATCAAGGGCGAGGGTGTCGCGCGCTTCCCCAATGGCTCGGTCTATGAGGGCAATTTCGCCAAGGGCAAGCCCGAAGGTCTGGGCAAGATCACCTTTGCCGATGGCGGCACCTATGAGGGTGAGTGGGAAGCCGGCGCGATCATGGGGCAGGGCGTCGCGATCTATGCCAATGGCGTGCGCTATGAGGGCGCGTTTCGCAATGCCAAGCACCACGGCAAGGGCGTGATGCAAAGCCCCGGCGGTTATGAGTACAAAGGCGACTGGGTTGATGGCGTCAAACAGGGCGTCGGCACGATCACCTACCCCGATGGGGCCGTCTATGAGGGCGAGATCCAAGGCGGCAAACGCAGCGGCCAAGGCACGCTGACCATGCCCGATGGGTTGGTCTATGTGGGGCTGTGGAAAGACGGCCAGATCGACGGCACCGGCACGCTGACCCAGCCCAATGGCGATGTTTACGAAGGCACGCTGGTGGCGGGCCGTCGTGAGGGCAAGGGCAAGGTCACCTATGAGAATGGCGATACCTATGAGGGTGACTTCAAAGATGACCGCCGCGATGGGCAGGGCACGTTCACTGGCACCGATGGCTATGTCTATACCGGGTCTTGGGTCGCGGGACAGATCGAGGGCGAAGGTCAGGTGACCTACCCCGACGGGTCGGTCTATGTCGGCACGTTCCGCAGCGATCTGGCTGACGGCACGGGCAAGATCACCTACCCCGATGGATCGACCTATGAGGGCGCGTGGGTCGCCGGCGTCATCGAAGGCGAAGGTGTCGCCACCTATACCAATGGCGTCGTCTATGAGGGCGAATTCAAGGACGCCCGCAACCACGGCCAAGGCGTGATGACCTATGCTGATGGCTACCGCTATGAAGGCGGCTGGCAAGACGGTCAGCGTCATGGACAGGGTAAGGCAACCTATCCCGATGGGACGGTTTACGAGGGTGAATTTGCCGGAGGCCAGCGCCACGGTCAGGGCAAGATCACCATGGCCAGCGGATTTGTCTATGAGGGCGACTGGACCGATGGCGAGATTGAGGGCCAAGGCGTGGCAACCTACGCCAATGGCGATGTCTATGAAGGCACCTTCAAGGCGGGCAAACGTCAGGGCAACGGTACGATGCGCTATGCCAGCGGCGAAGAAGCCACGGGCGATTGGGCGAATGGCGCGTTGAACGACGGCACCACTGCGGCCACACCCGAAGCCGAAGCCGAGACCGAAGCGCCTGAGGGCGAGGCACTGCCTGCGGATCAGGCACCGCCAGCGGATGACACAGAAGAGAATGCCGCCGAAGATGGCCCTGAAGAACAAAGCGTTGAGGAGGACACTTCAGAGGTTGTCCCAGCCCCGAGTGGCGCCACAGCAGACGGCGGCTGACCCCCGCCATTACTGGACAACGCCCGCGCCCTGTGGCAAGCCCGCGCGCAACAGGAGTACGCCAGATGTCCAACCCTACGATCACCCGTTTCGCCCCGTCCCCCACTGGCTATATCCACGTGGGCAACCTGCGCACCGCGCTGATGAACTACCTCATCGCGCGCAAGGCAGGCGGCACTTTCATTCTGCGTATCGACGACACTGACCCCGAGCGCAGCCGCGAAGAATATGTCGACGGCATCAAGCAAGACCTCGAATGGTTGGGCTTGGAATGGGACCGGGTTGAGCGCCAGTCCGAGCGGTTGGACCGCTACCACGCCGCCGCCGAAGACCTGCGCGCCAAGGGCCGTTTCTATGAAGCGTTCGAGACGCCGACGGAGCTGGACCTCAAGCGTAAAAAGCAGCTCAACATGGGCAAGCCGCCGGTCTATGACCGCGCCGCGCTGAACCTCAACGACGAGGAGAAAGCCGCCTTGCGCGCGGAGCGTGGCGAGGGTGTCTGGCGTTTCAAGCTGGATCAGCAGCGGATCGAATGGGACGACGGTATTCTGGGCGACATCTCTATCGACGCGGCATCGGTCAGTGACCCGGTGTTGATCCGGGGCGATGGGCAAATCTTGTATACGCTGGCGAGTGTTGTCGACGACACTGACATGGGCGTGACCCATGTCGTGCGCGGCTCGGACCATGTGACCAATACCGCGACACAGATCCAGATCATGCAGGCCTTGGGCAACGGCGCTGTGCCGTCCTTTGCGCATCACTCGCTGTTGACCGGCCCGCAGGGCGAAGCACTGAGCAAACGCTTGGGCACATTGGCCCTGCGTGATCTGCGAGAGCAGGGGGTTCAGCCCTTTGCGTTGCTGAGCCTGATGGCGCGGTTGGGGTCGTCCGATCCGGTGGAACTGCGCACCGAGATGGCGCAGTTGATCGACGGGTTCGACATCAACCGCTTTGGGTCGGCCCCCACGAAGTTTGACGTTCAAGATCTTTTCCCACTGACAGGGCGCTATTTGCAGCAGCTGCCCCTTGAGGCGGTGAAGGACGACATCACAGCCATTGGCGTGCCTGAAGATCAGGCGGGGCAGTTCTGGGCCGTCACGCGAGAAAATATCTCGACGTTAAAAGACCTTGATGCGTGGTGGGTTATGTTCCGCGACGGTGCCGAGCCGATCATCGCCGAAGAAGACCGCGAGTTTGTGGCTCAGGCCATGCTGCTGCTGCCCGACATGCCGTTTGACGAGAGCACATGGTCTAGCTGGACCGCCGCGGTCAAGGAAGCCACGGGCCGCAAGGGGCGCGGGTTGTTCCGGCCTTTGCGTTTGGCGCTGACGGGGCAAGAGCATGGGCCAGAGATGGCGCAGGTTATGCCGCTGTTGCAGACCGTCAAAGCACGCGGCTGAGGCGGGCCGAGGGCAGACGGGGGCGCTGCCCCCGGACCCCCGCGGGTATTTGAAAAAGGATGAATGAAGCGGTTAGAAGTTCTTCTTTGTGAAGGGGACTTCGTCGCGTGATTTCACGCGCAGCGATAAGCGGTCTATGTGGTGATCGACCACCCCTGTTTCTTCTGGCGTTAGGGTCTGGTGGCGCGGATAAATGGGCGCTGCGCGGTCGTCCAAAATCGGCGTGTCCCAGCCTTCGGTGGTGTCAAAGAAGCGTGCGGCGCCATCGGTGCCGAACTCCCGCAAGAAGCCTTGGACCACGACATCGAGATAGCTGAGCAGGATCACGTGATCACCGTGGTCGACCGCGATTTCGAGCGGGATCGCGTAATGGGCGATGTCGGGCGCGGGGACGATATCATGGACCACGGCACCGCCTGAGGCATGGCGTTCGTAGCTATACTCACGCTGGTCCAGCGCCGCCCAATCCGCGCCCGGTACGGCAGCGATAAGCCCGTCGATGCGGGTGCTTTGATCCTGAACAACGCTGAGATATACGATGTCGCGCCCTTCGGCGCGGACCCATTTGCGCCGCCATCCGTCGAGGCGCGCGGGCCGGGCGTCTGGGTAGGTGTGGGTATTGCGGTTCACAAGGCTGCCGTAGCCGAAAAAATAGGGTGTCATGCGCGAAGGGTCCTGTATTTGTCGCGCGTACCAAAACATGTGTCGTATCCGGCTACAACCATGCTTGACGCAGAGGTATGCGGCGGCATACGAAAGGCGCAATCGTCACGGGAGAATCGGTTAATACCGATGCCGAAGGAGCAACCGCCCCGGAAACTCTCAGGCCCCAGGACCGCGACGTGACCAAAAACTCTGGAGAGATGCGCGGATGCGCACGCCGAAGGGATAACGATCTCAGGCGGAAGGACAGAGGGGGCATCATGCGCGGCAGACGCTGCGCAGAGGTGCCGGCATGGTCAAAAAGGTCATCCGGAAGCGACAGGAAAGGCGAACCGGATGAGCGATCTCAAGCAGACGGCATTGCATGATTTGCATGTGGAACTGGGGGCCAAGATGGTGCCCTTTGCGGGCTATGCGATGCCCGTACAATACCCCCTTGGCGTGATGAAAGAGCACCTGCACACCCGCGCCGCTGCTGGGTTGTTTGATGTGAGCCACATGGGGCAGGTCGTCGTGCGTGCGAAGTCGGGCAGCTATGAGGATGTGGCCTTGGCGATGGAGACGCTGGTGCCGGTTGATGTGCTGGGTCTGGGTGAAATGCGCCAGCGCTATGCGATGTTCACGGACGCCAACGGCGGTATCTTGGACGATCTGATGCTGGCCAATTTGGGTGATCATATCTTTGTTGTCGTCAATGCGGGCTGCAAAGATGATGACATCGCTTTGATGAAAGAGGCACTGTCGGAGACCTGTGAGATTGAGGTGCTGGCCGACCGCGCGCTGCTGGCGTTGCAGGGGCCGCAGGCGGCGGACGCTCTGGCGCGGTTGCAGCCCTCTGTCGCTGATATGAAGTTTATGGATGTGGCGCAGGGCGTCGACATCGACGGGATCACCGTCACCCTGTCGCGCTCGGGTTATACCGGCGAAGACGGCTATGAGATTTCGGTCGCCAATGCCGACGCCGAAGCGCTGGCGCGCAAGTTGCTGGCGTTGGAGGAGGTCGAACCGATTGGTCTTGGCGCGCGCGACAGCTTGCGGCTTGAGGGCGGGCTTTGTCTGTATGGCCATGACATCGACACCACCACCACGCCTGTTGAGGCGGCGCTGAACTGGGCGATCCAGAAGGTGCGCCGCAATGATGGTGCGCGCGCGGGTGGTTTTCCCGGTGCCGGCGTGATCTTGCAACAACTGGCCGATGGTGCGCCGCGCAAACGCGTGGGGCTGCTGCCCGAGGGCCGTGCGCCGATGCGCGAAGGTGTGGCGATCTTTGATGCCGCTGAGGGCGGCAATGAAGTCGGCACCGTGACCTCTGGCGGCTTTGGTCCGACGGTTGGCGGCCCGGTTGCCATGGGCTATGTCACTGCCGAGCATGCGAAGGTCGACACCGCGCTTTGGGGCGAGGTACGCGGCAAGCGCCTGCCACTAACTGTCACGAAAATGCCGTTCGTCGCGGCGAACTTCAAACGCTGAATCTACACAGGGATATCCAAAATGAAATTTACCGAAGAGCATGAATGGCTGCGCGTCGAGGGTGACGAAGTGGTTGTGGGCATCACCAGTCACGCGGCTGAGCAGCTGGGCGACGTGGTCTTTGTCGAATTGCCCGATGAAGGCACCACCGTCAGCAAGGATGACGAAGTGGTCGTGATCGAATCTGTCAAGGCGGCGTCGGACATCCTTGCGCCCATCGACGGAGAAATCACCGAGGTGAACAGCACGCTGACCGACAACCCCAGCATGGTCAACGACGACCCGCAGGGCGAGGCGTGGTTCTTTAAGCTGAAGTTCACCGACGCCAGCCAGATGGACGACTTCATGGACGAAGCCGCTTACCAGAAATTCATCGGCTAAACCGCCGCGCGTGCCGGGGGACCGGCATGATGCTGATCATCTGCGTCGCCCGCTTTGGGCGGCGCGCCACAAACAGGGGGCGCCGCTGCTGCGCCGTGACGAGGAACCTGACATGAGCTTTAAGCCCACCGACTATTTGCCTTATGATTTCGCCAACCGGCGTCACATTGGCCCGTCCCCTTCCGAGATGTCGCAGATGCTTGAAACCGTGGGGGCCGGAAGCCTCGACGCGTTGATTGACGACACGATGCCGAAGGCGATCCGCGCCAAAGAGCCGCTCGATTTCGGCAAAGCGATGAGCGAGCGCGAAGTGCTGGAGCACATGCGCACCATCGCGGGCAAGAACAAGGTGCTTACCAGCCTAATCGGGCAGGGCTACCACGGAACGGTGACGCCCCCGGCGATCCAGCGCAACATTCTGGAGAACCCGGCGTGGTACACGGCCTATACGCCTTACCAGCCCGAGATTTCGCAGGGCCGTTTGGAAGCGCTGCTGAACTTCCAGACGATGGTGAGCGACCTGACCGGGCTAGAGATTGCCAATGCCTCGCTGCTCGATGAAGCGACGGCTTGTGCCGAAGCGATGACCATGGCGCTGCGTGGCTCGAAGTCCAAGGCGATGGCCTTCTTCGTGGACCGCGACTGTCACCCGCAGAACATCGCCGTGATGAAAACCCGCGCCGAGCCGCTGGGCATTGAGGTGATTGTCGGCGACCCCGATAAGATGGAGGCCGACAAGGTCTTTGGCGCGATCTTCCAATACCCCGGCACCTACGGCCATGTGCGCGACTTTACCGACCATATGACCGCGCTGCACGACGCCAAGGCCATCGGCATTGTTACTGCCGACCCGCTAGCGCTGACGTTGTTGAAAGAGCCGGGCGCGATGGGCGCTGATATCGCCGTGGGTTCGACCCAGCGGTTTGGCGTGCCCGAAGGCTACGGCGGTCCGCATGCCGCTTATATGGCCTGCCGCGACGCGATGAAGCGCACCATGCCGGGTCGGATTGTCGGCGTGTCGATCGACACCCATGGCAACCGCGCCTACCGTCTGTCGTTGCAAACCCGCGAGCAGCACATCCGCCGTGAGAAGGCCACGTCGAACGTCTGTACCGCGCAGGCGCTCCTGGCGGTTATGGCGTCGATGTATGCCGTGTTCCACGGTCCCGAAGGGCTCAAGGCCATCGCGCAGCGCATCCACCGCAAGACCGTGCGTTTGGCCAAAGGACTGGAAGCGGCGGGCTTCAAGGTCGATCCAAAAGCCTATTTCGACACGATCACTGTCGACGTTGGTCCCTTGCAGGCCGCAGTGATGAAATCCGCTGTGGACGAGGGCATCAACCTGCGCCGCGTCGGTGAAACCCGCGTCGGCATCTCGCTGGACGAGCGCACGCGCCCCGATACCATCGAAGCGGTCTGGCGCGCCTTTGGCATCCGTCAGGCGGATGACAACTTTAACCCCGAGTACCGCTTGCCCGACGCCATGGTCCGCACCAGCGCGTACCTGACCCACCCGATCTTCCACATGAACCGGGCGGAAACCGAGATGATGCGCTACATGCGCCGCCTTGCGGACCGTGATCTGGCGCTGGACCGTGCGATGATCCCGCTTGGCTCCTGCACCATGAAGCTGAACTCGGCGGCGGAGATGATGCCGGTGACATGGCGTGAGTTCTCGCTCATTCACCCCTTCGTGCCCGCCGACCAGGCGCTCGGCTACAAGGAAATGATCGACGATCTGAGCGACAAGCTCTGCGACATTACCGGCTATGACGCGATCTCCATGCAGCCGAATTCCGGCGCGCAGGGGGAATATGCGGGGCTGCTGACCATCGCCGCCTATCACCGCGAACAGGGGCAGGGGCACCGTAACATCTGCCTCATCCCGATGAGCGCGCATGGCACCAACCCGGCCTCGGCGCAGATGGTGGGCTGGAAGGTTGTGGTCATCAAAACTGCCGCCAACGGTGACATCGACCTCGATGATTTCCGCGCCAAGGCCGAACAGCACAGCGACAACCTTGCTGGTTGCATGATCACCTACCCCTCGACCCACGGCGTGTTTGAAGAAACCGTGCATGAGGTGACCAAGATCACTCATGACCACGGCGGTCAGGTCTATATCGACGGCGCCAATATGAACGCCATGGTGGGCCTGTCGCGCCCCGGCGATCTGGGCGGCGACGTGAGCCACCTGAACCTCCACAAGACCTTCTGCATTCCGCATGGCGGCGGCGGCCCCGGCATGGGGCCAATTGGTGTCAAATCGCACCTGATCCCACATCTACCGGGTCACCCGAATGAAGAAGGCACAGCGGTGTCGGCGGCACCCTACGGCTCGCCCTCCTTGCTGCCGATCTCTTGGTCCTACTGCCTAATGATGGGTGGCGACGGGCTGACACAGGCCACACGGGTTGCGATCCTGAATGCCAATTACATCGCCAAGCGCCTCGAGGGGGCTTACGACGTGCTCTACAAAGGCCCCACAGGTCGGGTGGCGCATGAGTGCATCATTGATGTGCGCCCCTATGAAGAAACGGCGGGCGTGACCAACGAAGACGTCGCCAAACGTCTGGTCGACTGCGGTTTCCACGCGCCGACGATGTCTTGGCCGGTGGCGGGTACGCTGATGGTGGAGCCGACTGAGTCCGAGACCAAGGCTGAGTTGGACCGCTTCTGTGACGCGATGCTGGCGATCCGCGAGGAGATTCGTGAGATCGAAGAGGGCCGGATGGACCGCGCCAACAACCCGCTGAAAAACGCGCCGCATACGGTCGAGGATCTGGTCGTGGAATGGGGCGACCGCCCCTACAGCCGCGAGCAGGGCTGCTTCCCTCCGGGTGCCTTCCGCGTCGACAAATACTGGCCGCCGGTCAACCGGGTCGACAACGTGCATGGCGACCGCAACCTGATTTGCACCTGCCCGCCGCTGGAAGACTACGCCGAAGCGGCTGAGTAATCAGACCACTAAGACAGCCAAAGGGCGCGGGATCATTCCTGCGCCCTTAGCATATCTGCTGGCCGGGTGTTCAACGCTTTTAACGCAAAGCCCAAGCCCGCGAGCACCGTTGCCAGTACACCACCCGCGATGATCATCAGTGCGTTCGGCCAGACCACGGCGAAATCGGTTTCCATCACATAGTGGCTCACCGCCCAACCCCCGGTGATCCCCGCCAGCAGTGCGACGGCCCCGGCAAAGAGGCCCAGCAGGGCGGCGCGGAGCACAAAGCTGGTGGCAATGGCCCGGCGCGAGGCACCCATGGTCTTGAGCAGCGCCGCTTCATAGCTGCGCGCCCCGGTGCCAGCAGCCGCCGCACCAATCAACACCATAAACCCAGTTGCCAGCGTCGCCAGCGCGCCCACAGAGATCGCCGAGGCGAGCCCCGCCAGCACTGCGGCCACCCGGTCGATCGCATCGCGCACGCGGATCGCGGTGATGTTCGGGTATTCTTCGGCCAGATCGCGCAGGATCGCGGTTTCGGCCTCCGGCTCGGCATAGACGGTCGAGATGAAACTATGCGGCGCGCCTTCCAGTGCGGCGGGGTTCATGGTCAGCACAAAGCCGATCCCGGCGGTGGAGAAATCGACCTCGCGGAAACTGGTGATCGTGCCAGTGATGTCGCGACCGAGGATGTTCACGCTGAGCGTGTCGCCCAGTTCGACGCCGATCTCTTCAGCTTCTTCGGCGGCAAAGCTGATGAGCGGCGGGCCGCTGTAGTCTTCGGGCCACCATTCCCCCGCCGTCAGCCGCGTGTCTTTGCCCAGCTCGGCGGCATAGGTCACGCCCCGGTCGCCGCGCACCACCCAATGATCGCCCGCAACTTCGCGGGCAGGGCGGCCGTTGATCTCGGTAATTACCCCGCGCAGCATTGGCGCGCTTTCGATGCGTGACACGGCGGGATCACCTTCCAACCGCGCGGTATAGCCGGGCATCTGATCCTTTTGGATGTCGACAAAGAAGTAAGACGGCGCCACATCCGGCAGGTTGCCCGAGATCGCGCGGCGCAGGTTGCCGTCTATCTGCCCTACCGCTGCCAGAACCGACAGGCCCAGCCCAAGCGCCAGCACGACTGCCGTGGCCCCTTCGCCCGGCCCGCCAATCGCCGCCAGCGCCCACCGCAGGCGCGGATACCCCCGCGCGCGCCGCGCCGCAGCCCGTGCGATTAGCCGCAGCAGGGCGGCTGCCAAGGCTAACACCGCCAGTGTCGCCGCCAAGCCACCAAGGGTCCAAAGCGTGAGTGACCATGACCCGTTGAACCAGCCTGCAAGCGCCAGCAACGCCGCCAGTAGCAGCGCCATAGCGACAAGATAGGGCGTGGCGGGCCAAGGCGATTGGCGCTGCCAGTCATCGCGAAACAGGGTCGCGGCGCGGACATCTGCGCTCCGGGCCAGTGGCCAGAGGGTGAAGAGCGCCGCGGTCAGCAGGCCATAAAGCGCCGCTTCGGTGAGCGGAGCGGGATAGATCGCAAAGCGCGCGGGCAGGGGCAGTTGCGCCTCGATCAAGGGCGACAGCAGCAGCGGCAGTCCAGCCCCGATCAGCAGGCCAAGCGCCACGCCCATGACGGCCAATATGCCGACCTGAATGAAATAGGTCTGAAAGATCGTTGCCCGTGTCGCCCCCATCGCGCGGAAGGTGGCGATTACGGCGGTTTTACGTTGCAGATAGGCCCGCACCGCTGCCGCGACACCAACGCCGCCGACAGCGAGGCCAGAGAGGCCGACAAGCACCAGAAAGGCACTGAGCCGTTCCACGAAGCGCGCCACACCGGGCGCACCATTGCGCGCATCGGTCCAGCGCATCCCGGCATCGGCAAATCGCTCCTTGGCCTCGGCTTCCAACGGATCAAGCGCGGTGCCTTCGGACAGATCGAGCCGATATTTGCTGTTGAAAAGCGTGCCGGGGGCCAGCAGCCCCGAGCCGTCGAGCGCCTCGCGCAGCACCAGCGTGCGCGGACCGAGCGAAAAGCCACTGGCGGCAGAATCCGGTTCGCGCTCAATCAAGGCTGACAGGTGAAACTCGGTTTCTCCGAGCGCAAAGACATCCCCCGGGGAAAGGCCCAATCGATCTGACAGAGCGCGTTCCATCACCGCGCCGGGCAGGCCTTCTTGACCAGCCTTAAGCGCCTGATCCAGCGGCATGGCAGGCTCCAGCACCATCTCACCGATCAACGGATAGAGGTCGTCCACAGCCTTGACCTGCGTCAGTGCTCGCTCTGAGGTCTCGCCACTGCCGACCACGGCCATGGAGCGGAATTCGATAACTTCAGAGACGCGCTCGGCCCGTTCGGCCATCCACGCGCGTTCGTCTTCGCTGGCGGATCGATAGGTGAAATCAAGCTCGGCATCGCCGCCCAAGAGCGCCGCGCCTTCGGCGGCTAAGCCCGCCTCGATCGCTGCGCGGACAGAACCGACGGCAGCAAGAGCTGCTACCCCAAGCGCGAGACAGGCCAGCAAAAGGCGAAAACCGCGCAGGCCGCCGCGCATTTCGCGGCGGGCGAAACGGGCCGCAAGGGAAAGGCTCATGCGATGCGCCCGTCGGCCAATTGCACCACACGGTCACAACGCGCGGCCAGATCGTCGGCGTGGGTTACCAGTACCAGCGTTGCGCCGTGCCGATCGCGCAGTTCAAACAGCAGGTCCATGATCGCGGCCCCGTTGCGGCTGTCGAGGCTCCCTGTCGGCTCATCTGCCAGAAGGATTGCAGGACGCGGCGCGGCGGCGCGGGCCAGTGCCACACGCTGCTGTTCGCCACCCGACATCTGCGAGGGATACTGATCGATCCGGTGGCCCAGACCCACGGCCTCAAGCTCGGCGCGGGCGCGGTCAAAGGCATCCTCAGCACCCGAAAGCTCCAGCGGCGTGGCGACATTCTCTAGTGCTGTCATCGTGGGGATAAGGTGAAAGGACTGAAAGACGATCCCCATGCGCCCCTGACGAAATTGGGCCAGCCCATCCTCGCGCAACGCGCTCAGATCATGGCCAAGCGCCATCACCTTGCCGCCTGTCGCACGCTCCAGCCCGCCCATGACCATCAGCAACGAGGATTTCCCCGAACCTGATGCCCCGGTAAGGGCAATGCTCTCCCCTTGCTGGACCTGCAGCGAAATGCCGCGCAGAATATCGACGGTCCCGGCATTGCCCTTGAGGCTTAGCGTGACATCTTGAAGGTCATAGACAGGGTCGCTCATCGGGCCGCCTTTGGCTTTAGGTATGTGTTGGATATGGAGGTCCGCGAAGGATGCGCAAGGTATTGATCTGTTTTGCCTTTATTTTAGGCAACAGCGCACAGGCCCAAGAGGTGGTGATCGCCGCCTTGGGGGACAGTCTGACGCAGGGCTACGGGTTGCCCGTCGAAGAGGGGTTCGTGCCGCAATTGCAGGCTTGGCTGGACGGGCAAGGCATCGAGGCGCGGATCGTGAATGCGGGTGTGTCGGGAGATACAACGGCGGGCGGGTTGGCGCGGGTTGATTGGACTCTAACGCCCGAGGTCGACGCGATGATCGTAACGCTGGGCGGCAATGACATGCTGCGCGGGCTTGATCCGGCGCAGGCGCGGGGCAACATCGACGGGATCTTGGCGGCGGCAGAGCAGGCCAAGGTAGATGTGCTACTGGTTGGCATGTCTGCACCGGGCAACTACGGGGCCAGCTACAAGGCTGATTTTGAAGGGCTCTATCCTGCTTTGGCAGAGCAATATGAAACGCTTTTCTACCCCGATTTCTTCACCGGTCTGCTGGCCGAGGAAAAGGGGGCAGCCACCGCGCGGAGCGAGACGATACAGCTTTATTTTCAAGGCGATAGCATCCACCCGAATGCGGAAGGCGTGTCGTTGATTGTTGGCGATATCGGCCCCTCGGTGGCCGCATTGACGGCGCAGGTCAAAGACCAAGACCGCTAAACGAAAACGGACGCCGCAGCGTCCGTTTCAAACCTATGAATTGGCCAGATCAGGCCAGCGCGATGTTGCTCGCGCTTTCGCGACCGTCGCGGCCTGCTTCGACATCGAAAGTCACTTTCTGATTGTCGGCCAGCCCGGTCAGACCAGCGCGCTCTACCGCAGAAATATGAACAAAGATGTCCTTGCCGCCGGTGTCCGGCGCGATGAAGCCGAAGCCTTTAGTTGTGTTGAACCATTTTACAGTGCCAGTAGCCATGACCCCTGTCTCCCTTTTGTCAGATCTGCCCGCAACATGCGGCAGCGTGGCTCGGTCGAATTCGTGATCGCTGGAGCCTTGGGGCAGCCGGGTCGAAAAGTATTCGCGTCGCAGTTGCGATATTGGAATCTCCAGTTTTAAAATCAAGGATTTTTCCTGCCGCAGGGCCAGCAGGCAAGGATACGCCCATCGAATATCATCTACCTGTTACAAAACGGGCAGCGGTTCTTTGTTTTTCCTCAAGCGTACATTTCTAAAAATTTACCAGTTGATAAAAAAATGATTCCGTGTGAGCATTTTCAAAACACCAAGAAAACGACAGGGAATTTGATATGGCACGTGATGTCTTTGAGCCGGGGATCGTACCGGGGCGGCTGGCGCCGCAGAACTACGATGAAGGGTTTTCGGATTTGCATCCGCCCTTAGATGAGCATGAGGCGTTGGTCGCGGCCGACCGCTGCTACTTCTGCCATGATGCGCCTTGCATGACGGCCTGTCCGACCGACATCGACATTCCGCTGTTCATTCGCCAGATCGCCACCGGCACGCCGGATGCTGCGGCCAAGACGATCCTGAGCCAGAACATTCTGGGCGGCATGTGCGCCCGTGTTTGCCCGACAGAGACGCTTTGCGAAGAGGTCTGCGTGCGGGAGGTTGCCGAGGGCAAGCCGGTGCTGATCGGTCAGTTGCAGCGATATGCGACGGACCACTTGCAGGCGCAGGGTGTGCATCCATTTGAGCGTGCTGACGTGACCGGCAAACGTGTTGCTGTCGTTGGTGCCGGCCCGGCGGGTCTGTCCTGTGCGCACCGTTTGGCGATGTTAGGCCATGACGTTGAAATCCTCGATGCGCGGCCCAAGCCGGGCGGGCTAAACGAATATGGTATCGCTGCCTATAAAACACCCAACGGCTTTGCGCAGGCTGAGGTGGATTGGCTGATGCAGATCGGCGGCATCACGTTCCGCCATGAAACAGCCGTGGGTCGCGATGTCACTTTGGCCGAGCTGAAGGACGACTATGATGCGGTCTTCCTTGGCATGGGGCTGGTGGGCGTGAACGCTCTGGGTGCCGATGGCGAGGACAAGGCCGGGGTCGCCAATGCGGTCGATTTCATTTCCGAACTGCGCCAGTCGGGCGATATGTCCAGCGTGCCGATTGGCCGCGACGTGGTGGTGATCGGTGGTGGTATGACGGCGGTGGATGCCGCGGTTCAGGCCAAGCTTTTGGGCGCGCTGAACGTGACGCTGGTTTATCGCCGTGGTCGGGACCGGATGAACGCGAGTGTGTTTGAGCAGGACCTTGCTGCCTCCAAGGGCGTGCGGATCGTGACCCATGCGGTGCCGATTGCGGTGCATGGCAACGGGTCGGTGCGTGAGATTGAGTTTGAATATGTCGATGAGGCCATGAAAGGCACCGGGCAGACTCTGCGTTTGCAGGCCGATCAGGTGTTCAAGGCCATCGGTCAGACGCTGTTGGGCGACGGGCTACCGGAACTCGACGGGCGTAAGATCAAGGTCGATGGCACAGGACGCACCAGCCTTGACCGGGTCTGGGCGGGCGGCGACTGCGCCAGCGGCGGCGATGACCTGACCGTGACCGCTGTGGCCGAGGGCCGCGATGCGGCGATCGACATTCACACCACATTGATGGGGGCGGCGGGCTGAGGCCGCGCCGACAGGGAGACACAACATGGCTGATCTGAGAAGCGAATTCATCGGGATCAAATCCCCCAACCCGTTCTGGCTGGCCTCCGCACCGCCGACGGATAAGGAATACAACGTGCGCCGCGCCTATGAAGCGGGCTGGGGCGGGGTGGTCTGGAAGACCCTCGGCATGGAAGGCCCGCCGGTCGTCAACGTCAACGGCCCGCGGTACGGCGCGATCTATGGCGCGGACCGGCGGTTGCTGGGGCTTAACAACATCGAGTTGATCACCGACCGCCCGCTTGAGGTGAACCTGCGCGAGATGAAGGCGGTCAAACGCGACTACCCGGACCGGGCGCTGATCGCCTCGATCATGGTGCCCTGTGAGGAGGAAGCTTGGAAGGCGATCCTGCCGCATGTCGAGGAAACTGGTGCCGACGGGATCGAACTGAACTTCGGCTGCCCGCATGGGATGGCCGAGCGGGGCATGGGCTCTGCCGTGGGGCAGGTGCCGGAATATATCGAGATGGTGACCCGCTGGTGCAAGATGTACACCCGCATGCCGGTGATCGTGAAACTGACGCCGAACATCACCAATGTGCTTTACCCCGCCGAAGCCGCCAAGCGCGGCGGCGCGGATGCGGTGAGCCTGATCAACACGATCAACTCCATCACCTCGGTCGATCTGGACCTCTTCTCGCCCGAGCCAATGATCGACGGCAAAGGCACCCACGGCGGCTATTGCGGCCCGGCGGTGAAGCCTATCGCGCTGAACATGGTGGCGGAGATTGCCCGTAATCCCGAAACCCACGGCCTGCCAATCAGCGGCATCGGCGGCGTCACCACTTGGCGCGACGCGGCGGAGTTCTTGGCTCTCGGCGCGGGCAATGTGCAGGTTTGCACGGCGGCCATGACCTATGGCTTCAAGGTTGTGCAGGAAATGATCTCGGGCCTGTCGGAGTATATGGACGAGAAGGGCATGACCTCGGTCGATGAACTTGTGGGCCGCGCGGTGCCGAATGTCACCGACTGGAACCAGTTGAACCTGAACTATGTCGCCAAGGCGAAGATTGATCAGGATTTGTGCATCTCCTGTGGCCGTTGCTTTGCCGCCTGCGAAGACACCAGCCACCAAGCGATTGCCATGTCGGAGGACCGTACATTCACGGTTATCGACGAAGAATGCGTGGCCTGTAACCTCTGCGTCAATGTCTGCCCGGTCGAGGATTGTATCTCGATGGAGCCACTGGCCGCGGGTGCCACCGACCTGCGCACCGGCAAGACAGTCACGCCGGACTATGCCAACTGGACCACGCATCCCAATAACCCATCTGCCAAGGCAGTTGAGCCAGCGGAGTAAGACACGCCCCGTCGCCCCGCGTTCAGGATTTCCTGAGCGTCGGGGCGGCGGAATGCGTGGCCGGTAGCAGGCTCATCTCTGCCATATTACGCCGCGCGGCAAGCAGCGCCATGGCCGCATCGAGTGCCATCTGGTCGTGCTTTCTCGTTCGGTCACCCGCCTCATCAGACCCCGTAGTTTGTTGCGCAGTCTTTGCGCTGTTCAAAAAACCTACATTCATCACTGCCCCTTTTCATCTCCAGGAGCCCACACCCACGGGCAGACTGCGCGAAACGTGATAACAAGCCGTTAAGCGATGACCGTTTCGGCGGTTAAGGTTAACGGCCGGTTTACTGCGCCGGAAGGTCCAAAAGCGCGCCAAACATCGCTTGAAGATGCGCCTGCGCGCGGGGGCTGGGATCGGTCTCGGGCCCGAGCAGGATTTGGGCCTGTGCCTCGAAATCCGCGTAGTGCTGCGTCGTGGCCCAGATGGAAAATATCAGATGCTGCGGGTCCAGCGGGGGTAGCTTTCCCTCGCTCACCCAGCCCGCGATCACGGCGCATTTTTCGTCGAATAGGGGTTTGAGGTGGCGGCGCAACTCTGGCTCAATCCGCGGCGCGCCCTGCAGAATTTCATTGGCGAAAAGGCGGCTTTCGCGCGGCAATTCGCGCGACATGGTCAGTTTGCGTTCGACATAGTCCAAAATCTCGCGCCGCGGGTCGCCATCGGGGTCGAGCTCCACCAAGGGGTCTAGCCATGTCTCCATAAGCTGCGACAACAAAGTGACGTGAATGTCTTCTTTGCCATTGAAGTAATAGAGAATATTCGGTTTGCTCAGCCCAGCTTCGGCGGCGATTTGATCCAACGTGGCGCCCCGGTAGCCGTGCTTTGAGAAGACTTCGAGCGCGGCATCTAGAATCACCCGGCGGTTGCGCTGCTGGATGCGGCTGGGTTGTTTGGCGGTGCTTTCGGGCAAGGCAATGATCCTTGGTGCTGCTTAAAAAGGCGTTTGCCGGATCGGCGGCGGGTTGTTTCAAACCAGTTCTTGACAGAGCCTAACCTAATCGCAATCGTGGATTTACCAAATGGTAAAAAAACAACACGGCCAAAGCCGATGACAGAGGAGTGACCTATGCCCGCGCCCGGAGAGAACCTCAAGATTGATCCTGATCGCCTGTGGGATTCCTTGATGGAAATGGCCAAGATCGGCCCCGGCGTGGCGGGGGGCAACAACCGACAGACGCTGACCGACGAAGACGCCGAAGGGCGCGCGCTGTTCCAGAAATGGTGCGAAGATGCGGGCTGCACCATGGGTCTTGATCAGATGGGCAACATGTTTGCCCAGCGTGACGGCACCGACCCTGAGGCGCTGCCGGTCTATGTGGGCAGCCACCTCGACACCCAGCCGACGGGCGGGAAATATGATGGCATTCTCGGCGTGCTGGGCGGGCTTGAGATCCTGCGCACCATGAATGATCTGGGTATCAAGACCAAACACCCGATCGTTGTGACCAATTTCACCAACGAAGAAGGCACCCGTTACGCCCCCGCGATGCTGTCGTCGGGGGTTTTTGCGGGCATCCACACGCAAGACTGGGCTTACGAGCGCACCGATGCCGAGGGCAAAAGCTTTGGCGATGAGCTGAAGCGGATTGGCTGGCGCGGCGAAGAAGAGGTCGGCGCGCGCAAGATGCATGCCTTCTTTGAGCTGCACATCGAGCAGGGCCCGATTTTGGAGGCCGAGGGCAAGGATATCGGCGTGGTTACCCACGGGCAGGGCCTAAGCTGGACGCAGGTGACGATCACCGGCAAGGACAGCCACACCGGCTCAACCCCCATGCCAATGCGCCGCGATGCGGGGCTGGGCATGGCGCGGGTGCTGGAAAAAGTCAGCGAGATCGCCTGGAGCCATGCGCCGCATGCGGTGGGGGCTGCGGGCCATATCGAAGTCTATCCGAACAGCCGCAACGTGATTCCGGGCAAGACGGTCTTTACCGTGGATTTCCGTTCGCCAGACTTGTCGGTGATCGAAGATATGGAAAAGCGTCTGCGCGATGATGGCCAGAAGATAGCGGATGATATGGAATTGCAGATCGAGTTTGAAAAGGTCGGCGGCTTTGATCCAGTGGCCTTTGACGAGGGCTGTGTCACGGCAGTGCGCAACGCAGCCGAACGGCTTGGCTATAGCCATATGAACCTGATCTCTGGTGCCGGGCATGACGCCTGCTGGATTAACGCCGTGGCGCCGACTGCAATGGTGATGTGCCCCTGTGTCGATGGGCTAAGCCATAACGAGGCGGAAGAGATTACCAAGGATTGGGCCAAAGCTGGGGCGGATGTGCTGCTGCATGCGGTGCTGGAAACGGCAGAAATCGAAAGCTGAGCGTTCGGGCGGCGGTGTGGGGCCAAGCCCCGGACCCCCGGATATGATCAGCCAAAGAAAGATGGGGAGAATAAGATGAGCAAGGTAATCAAAGGCGGCACGGTCGTAACCGCAGACCGCACGTGGAAAGCCGATGTCTTGATCGAGGGAGAGAAGATCAAGCAGATCGGCGAAGACCTGAAAGGTGACGAATATATCGACGCGGAAGGCGCCTATGTGATCCCCGGCGGGATCGATCCGCATACGCACCTTGAGATGCCCTTTATGGGCACCACGGCGGCTGAAACCTTTGAGACGGGCACATGGGCGGCGGCCTGTGGCGGCACCACGATGGTGGTGGATTTCTGTCTGCCGGGCGCGGATGGCTCGATCAAGAACGCGATCAACGAGTGGCACCGCAAATCCGCGCCGCAGATTTGCAGCGACATCGGCTATCACATGGCGATCACTGGCTGGGATGAGACCGTCTTTAACGAGATGAAAGACGCCGTCGACATGGGCGTGAACAGCTTTAAGCACTTCATGGCCTACAAGGGCGCGCTGATGATTGAAGACGACGAGATGTTCGCGTCGTTCAAACGCTGTGCTGAGCTGGGCGCGCTGCCGATGGTCCATGCCGAGAATGGCGATCTGGTCGCCGAGTTGCAGCAGAAATATTTCGATCAGGGGATCACCGGGCCGGAGGGGCATGCCTATTCGCGCCCGCCGGAGTTGGAGGGCGAGGCGGCAAACCGCGCGATCACCATCGCTGATACCGCAGGCGTGCCGCTTTATATCGTGCATGTCTCCTGCGAGCAGACCCATGAGGCGATTCGCCGGGCGCGTCAAAAGGGGATGCGGGTTTACGGCGAGCCGTTGATCCAATTCCTGACGCTCGACGAATCTGAGTATTTCAACAAGGATTGGGACCACGCCGCCCGCCGCGTGATGTCGCCGCCCTTTCGCAGCAAGGATCACCAAGACAGCCTTTGGGCGGGCTTGCAGGCGGGCAGCTTGCAGGTGGTGGCGACAGACCACGCGGCCTTCAGCACCGAACAAAAACGCGCGGGGCGCGATGATTTCCGCATCATCCCCAACGGCTCGAATGGGTTGGAGGAACGGCTTGCCGTGCTTTGGACCGAAGGGGTCGAGACCGGGCGGCTTACGCCCAATGAATTTGTCGCCGCGACCTCGACCAATATCGCTAAAATCCTCAACATCTACCCGCAGAAGGGCGCGATCGTCGAAGGGGCGGATGCGGATATCGTGGTTTGGGATCCCAAGATCACCAAGACGATCAGCACGGCAAACCACCATTCGATCCTTGATTACAACGTCTTTGAAGGGTTCGAAGTTAAGGCCCAGAGCCGTTATACTCTCAGCCGCGGTGAGGTGATCTGGGCTTGGGGCCAGAACAGCCAGCCGCAACCGGGACGTGGGCGTTTCGTGCCGCGGCCAGCCTTCCCCAGTGGCAATGTTGCGCTGAGCAAGTGGAAGGAACTCAACAGCCCCAAGATGATCAAGCGCGATCCGCTGAACATCCCGGCGGGGATCTAAGCGATGTAGGACCACACCAACAATCAGGTAAAGTGCCGCGCTAAAAGCGGCCGACCAACAGGGAAGTTAAATTAGTGAATGACAGCCAGAGCGTGATCAGCGCCAGCAATCTAGATCTGACGTTTCAGACCAATGACGGGCCGGTTCATGCGTTGAAAGACGTGAACCTTGATATCCACAAGGGGGATTTCGTCAGCTTTATCGGCCCGTCGGGCTGTGGCAAGACGACCTTTCTGAGGGTCATGGCCGACCTTGAACAGCCCACCGGCGGGCAAGTCACCATCAACGGTGTCTCGCCCGAAGAAGCGCGCAAATCGCGGGCTTACGGGTATGTGTTCCAAGCCGCGGGGCTTTATCCGTGGCGCACGATCGGCGGCAACATCCGTTTGCCGCTTGAGATCATGGGCATCCCCCGCGCCGAGCAGGCCGAGCGGGTGCAGCGGGTGCTGGAACTGGTCGAACTCAGCGGGTTCGAGAAGAAATTCCCATGGCAGCTTTCGGGCGGGATGCAGCAGCGTGCTTCTATCGCGCGGGCGCTGTCTTTTGATGCCGATATCCTGCTGATGGACGAACCCTTTGGCGCGCTGGACGAAATCGTGCGCGACCACTTGAATGAGCAACTGCTCAAGCTTTGGGCGCGGACGGAAAAGACCATCGCCTTCGTCACCCACTCGATCCCTGAGGCGGTGTATCTGTCGACCAAGATCGTTGTGATGAGCCCGCGCCCCGGCAGGATCGCCGATGTGATCGAAAGCCCGCTGCCGCGCGAACGGCCTTTAGAGATTCGCGAAAGCCCGGAGTTCCTTGAAATCGCGCATCGCGTCCGTGAGGGGCTCCGTGCGGGCCATGGGGATGATTGATGCGTAACATTCTCCCTATTCTAACGGTCGTAGTTTTGCTGATTGTCGTTTGGTATGGCGCGGCTGTCGGGCTGAACGCGCAATGGGCGCGGGATGTGGCCGCGCGGGCGGACAAGACGCTGACATTCTCGGAACTCGTGGCCGATACCTGGTCGCAGGATAAGCCCAAGCTGCCGGCGCCGCATCAGGTGGGGGCCGAACTGTGGGAAACCACGGTGATGAAGAAGGTCACCTCGAAACGCTCGCTGGTCTATCACACATGGGTCACGTTTAGCGCGACCTTCCTTGGTTTTGTCATGGGCACGGCGCTTGGCACGTTGCTGGCGGTGGGGATCGTGTTTAACCGCACGATGGACATGTCGGTGATGCCTTGGGTGATCGCCAGTCAGACCATCCCGATCTTGGCCATCGCGCCGATGATTATCGTGGTTCTGAATGCTGTGGGCCTGTCGGGCCTGCTGCCAAAGGCGATCATCAGCATGTATCTATCGTTTTTCCCGGTGGTTGTGGGCATGGTCAAAGGGCTGCGCAGCCCGGACCAGATGCAGCTAGACCAGATGCGGACATGGCACGCGAGCGGGTGGCAGACGTTTTGGAAACTGCGGCTGCCCTCGTCGATGCCGTACTTCTTTACCTCGCTGAAAGTCGGGGTGGCCGCGTCGCTGGTAGGGGCCATTGTGGGTGAAATGCCAACGGGCGCTGTGGCCGGATTGGGCGCGCGTCTGCTGGCGGGCAGCTACTATGGTCAGACGGTCCAGATTTGGAGCGCGCTTCTTATGGCGGCAGCTTTGGCGGCGGCGATGGTGGGGCTGATCGGGTTGATCCAGCGTGTCACGCTTAAACGAATGGGGATGGCATGATGGGTTGGGTAGTTTTCGCCATCGCCGCTTGGCTGGTCGGGCTTTCGATAAACGTCTGGCTGGCGCGGCAAAAACCGTCCCGTTGGGCGGCGCTCGCTTCGCCAATTGTCTTCGGTCTGACGCTCATCGCGGTTTGGGAGGGCGTGGTGCGTGGTTTTGACATCAACCAAGTGCTGCTGCCCGCGCCTTCGGTGATCGCTGCGCGTTTTGCGACCTCGCTGGACATCCTCTGGGTCGACTTTGTGCAAACTGTCATCAAGGGCGCGCTGAGCGGCTATATCATCGGCTGCGGAGCGGCTTTCCTGACAGCACTGGCGATTGATCGTTTTCCTTTCCTGCAACGGGGGCTGCTCCCGGTGGGCAACTTTGTGGCGGCGCTGCCAATCATCGGCATGGCACCGATCATGGTGATGTGGTTCGGCTTTGGCTGGCAGTCCAAGGCGGCGATTGTTGTGGTGATGGTGTTTTTCCCGATGCTGGTGAACACGGTACAGGGGTTGCAAGCCAGTGATTCGATGCAACGTGACCTGATGCGCACCTATGCGGCGGGCTATTGGCGGACGCTGCTGAAACTGCGCCTGCCTGCGGCGATGCCCTTTGTCTTCAACGGGTTGAAGATCGGCACCACCTTGGCCTTGATCGGCGCCATTGTTGCTGAATTCTTTGGCTCTCCGGTGCTTGGCATGGGGTTCCGCATCTCTACTTCGGTCGGACAGCTTGCCCTAGACCTCGTCTGGGCCGAGATTGTCGTGGCGGCGATCGCCGGATCGGCGTTCTATGGTATTATGGCCCTGGTCGAGGGCCGGGTGACCTTCTGGCACCCCAGTCAACGAAGCTGAATAACGACCAACCAACAGGGAGAACAATAATGAAAAATATCACGAAGATCACCGCAGGGGTCGCCTTGGGCCTTTGGGGCGGCATGGCGCAGGCGGCAGATGACCTGACCTTGCAGCTTAAATGGGTGACCCAAGCCCAGTTCGGCGGCTATTACGTCGCTAAGGATAAAGGGTTTTACGAAGAAGAAGGGCTGAACGTCACAATCAAGCCAGGCGGGCCCGATATCGCGCCGGTGCAGGTGCTGCTCGGCGGCGGTGCTGATGTCATGGTCGATTGGCTGCCCTCGGCGCTGGCTGCGCGGGAAAAGGGCGCACCGATTGTGAACATCGCGCAGCCCTTCGCGAAATCCGGCCTGATGCTGACCTGCCTTAAAGAGCACGGCATCGAGAGCCCCGAAGACTTCCCCGGCAACACGCTGGGCACATGGTTCTTCGGTAATGAAATTCCGCTGCTAAGCTGGATGGGCAAGTTGGGCTATTCGACTGACGGCTCAGACGGAGGTGTGACCATCCAGAAGATCAACTTCAACGTTGATCCGCTGCTGCAAAAGCAGGTCGAATGCGCGACCACCATGACCTACAATGAATACTGGCAGGTGATCGACGCCGGGCTGACGCCTGAAGACTTGGTGGTTTTCAAATATGAGGACGAGGGCATCTCGACCCTTGAGGACGGTCTTTATACCACCGAAGAGAACCTCGAAGACCCAGAGATGGTCGACAAGCTGGCACGTTTCGTGCGGGCCTCGATGAAGGGCTGGAAATACGCCGAGGAAAATGTCGAAGAAGCCGCTGAAATCGTGCTGGAGAATGACCAGACCGGTGCGCAAACGGAAAAGCACCAGACCCGGATGATGGGCGAGATTGCCAAGCTGACGATGGGCAGCGATGGCCGTTTGGATGAGGCCGCGTTTGACCGGAGCGCGGATATCACCATGGAAGGTGGGATGATCACCAAAGCGCCTGAGGGTGCTTGGACCCACGACATCACGGATAAAGCGCTTCAGTAAGCTTTGCTTGCGATAAAAGGAGAGGGGCTGGCGCAGTGCGCTGGCCCCTTTTTGTTTGTGCTAGGTCGAGATAGTCGCTTGGCCCGGAATCTAGCCGCAGACGCCGGGCCATCGCCTGCCCGTCCCGGCGGGGAGGCGATTTGGTGAGGCTGGCTCTGCTTTTGCTAGCGCACAACAAAGCTGCGCCATAAAGTGGCAATGCACTCTGTTGTAATCGCCACCCCACGGGCAGGCGCTGCCCCTCTCATCTGGAGCTGACGTAGACGCCTAGTGGGTTGATCAAAGAAGGCCGGGTTTAAACCTCGCTTTTGCTCACCCTTAGATGGGTGCTTAAAGCACGGTAACCTTTGTCCCAATCGGCACGCGTTGGTACAGATCGACCACATGTTCGTTCAACATGCGGATACAGCCGTTAGACACCGAGCGCCCGATCGAATTCGGCTGGGTCGTGCCGTGAATGCGGAAATACGTGTCGCGCCCGTTTTGGAACAGGTAAAGCGCCCGCGCACCAAGTGGATTGCCGGGGCCGCCGGGCTGGGCGTCGGTATTGCCGATGAAACGTCGGTAGGCCTGCGGCTCACGTTCAATCATCTCATTGGTCGGGCGCCATGTGGGCCATTCTTTTTTGACGTCGATGGTCGCGGTGCCAGTGAACTCCAGCCCCGCTTTGCCAACGCCCACGCCGTAGCGCATTGCTTGCCCGGGGGCGGTCACCAGATAGAGGTAGTGACTGCGCGGTAGGATGAGCAACTGACCGGGCGCATATTGCGCTTTCACCGGCACGGCCTGCGGTTTGGGATCATAGGCGGCGGTGCGGGCCTGCGCCATGAGGGGGAGGGCGGCGGCTGCCACGGTGCTGGTCAGAAAGGTACGGCGGCGCATGGCGAGCTCCATCTGGATGTCGGTGTTTTGCCGCACATTGTGCCACGGCGGCACATTTTAGCAAGGCTGGACATAAAAAAACCGACCTGCCGTTGCCAGCAGGTCGGTTAAAATTCTTGGGTCAGGGCCGAAGCCCCCGGCCATTAGGCCAGCGCGATGTTGGTCGCGGACTCGCGGCCGTCACGGCCTGCTTCGATGTCGAAGGTCACTTTCTGGTTGTCGGCCAGGCCGGTCAGGCCAGCGCGCTCAACAGCGGAAATGTGAACGAAAACGTCTTTGCTGCCGCCATCGGGAGCAATGAAGCCGAAGCCTTTAGTTGTGTTGAACCATTTTACGGTGCCAGTGGCCATATCCGTAGTCTCCATATTTATGCCATCCGCTTAAGTGCGATGGCCCGGCGTTGTTGGTCTGGATCGATAGACTGAGCGCCGTATGAGGGAGACAGTGGGTCGAAAAAGATAACGTCTGCAGCGCCTATATTGCATTGGGAGGGGATTCGTTCAAGGGGCAACGCATATTAGACCGCAACGACCGGGCCGCTACTCTGATTATCGGCAAATTACTGCCATAAATTCCCCGAAAACCTCTGATTTATAGGGAAAACCCTCAAATTGACTGTCTCAAGTTTGTCTAAAACCTGTCTCATTGCTGCCCGGCATAGGTGGTTTCTTGCCTGAAAGCCCCAAGTGCGCCTGCCAGCGCGCCCCTCATGCGGAGAAATGAGACATGATGCGTATCCTTGCTGTAGACGATGACCCGGTCATTCTCGACCTTCTTACCGGCTGTCTGACCGAAAATGACAATTACGAGCTGACCTGCTGCGAAAGTTCGGAAGAGGCGCTTGATATCATGCAAGAGTCGAACCAGCCTTTCGATTCATTCCTCCTCGATATCATGATGCCGGGCATCAACGGGATCAGCCTATGTGAGATGATCCGTGATGTGCCTTACTACCGGGCGGTGCCGATCATTATGATCACCGCCAGCAAAGAGCCTGCAATGATGCAGCGGGCCTTTGATGCGGGGGCGACTGATTTCTTGTGCAAGCCTTTGGACGGTGTCGAGCTCAGCGCGCGGATCAATTCGGCCAGCATGCTCAACGCCTCCCTCCTGCGGGAGCGTGAGGCGCAGCATACGCTGGCTGAGATGACGCAGATGATGCAAATCCGCTTTGATGAGGATTTCGACCTCGATGTGTCGGCCTGTAGCGACGTGTCAGCGTTGGAGAATTACCTGCTGCGCTTGCCGAGCGGTTGTTTCTCGATGAGCCTCTTTTCGATCTCGGTCGATGGTGCCCGCGGCATCTATCGCGCGGTCAAGGCACCCGCGTTCCGCCGTCAGATGGAGCAAGTGGCCCGTGCTTCCGTGCATTCGCTGGAAGGTATGCGCTTTCATCTGGCCTATGCAGGCAGTGGCCGCTTTATCGGTGTGGTGATGAGCCGCGCGCGGCTGAACACGGCGTCCATGGCCGAGAGAATGCGTGCGCATCTGCAAGAGAACTGGGACGGAAAAGGCATGAACGGTGGGCTCGCGCCGTCTTTGCAGGTGCATTCGGTGACCGAGCAGCGCCTCTGGTCGGGGCTTTCTGCCAGCAACAAGCTGCGCGAATATCTGCAGGGCTGGGATCCGCTGCACGGTTTGGCGCGGCATGACGAAGACAACCTGTTTGCCCAATTGGAAACCGCTATCGACGACGATCGCTGAGGGCTCTGCTCGTTCTCAGGGGTGAAAGACGTCCGTCCTACCGAAAGGTAGGGCGGGCGTTTTGTTTTGCGGATTGCGATTGGCCGGAAGGGGGTACGAAAAAGGGCGACGGAAATCCGCCGCCCTCTGTTTACTGGGTACTAAGAAAGCTTACCGCGCAAATTTCTTATGCTTCAGGCGCTTTGGTTCCAGCGCATCGGCACCCAGACGGCGCTTCTTGTCTTCTTCGTAGTCTTCAAAGTTACCCTCGAACCATTCGACATGCGCTTCGCCTTCGAAGGCCATGATGTGGGTACAGATACGGTCAAGGAAGAAGCGGTCGTGCGAGATGACCACGGCGCAGCCCGCGAAATCGACCAGCGCGTCTTCGAGCGCTCGGAGGGTTTCGACGTCCAGATCGTTGGTCGGTTCATCGAGCAGCAGCACGTTGCCGCCTTCTTTGAGCAGACGCGCCATGTGCACACGGTTGCGTTCACCGCCCGACAGCAGGCCGACCTTCTTCTGCTGGTCGCCGCCTTTGAAGTTAAACGATGAGCAATAGGCGCGGCTGTTCACCTCGGCATCACCCAGCTTGATGATCTCGGCACCGCCGGTGATCGCCTGCCAGACGGTGTCGTCATGGTTCAGATCATCGCGGGACTGATCGACATAAGACAGATCAACCGTGTCGCCGTATTCGATGGTGCCTTCGTCGGGTTGTTCATGCCCGGTGAGCATCTTGAACAGCGTCGACTTACCCGCACCATTGGGGCCGATCACACCGACGATACCGCCGGGCGGTAGGCTAAAGTTCAGCCCATCGATCAACTGCTTGTCGCTCATGTGCTTTTTCAGGCCTTCGACCTCGATCACCTTGTTGCCAAGGCGCGGGCCGTTGGGGATGACGATCTGGGCGCGGGCAAGTTTTTCGCGCTCGGAGGTTTCGGCCATCTCGTTATAGGCCGCGATCCGCGCTTTGGATTTCGCCTGACGTGCCTTGGCACCTTGGCGCATCCACTCAAGTTCGCGCTCAAGCGTCTTTTGCTTGGATTTGTCCTCGCGGGCCTCTTGGCTCAGGCGCTTGGCCTTCTGTTCCAGCCAATCCGAGTAGTTGCCCTCGTAAGGGATGCCGCGGCCACGGTCCAACTCAAGAATCCAGCTGGTGATATCATCAAGGAAGTAACGGTCGTGGGTGACGGCCAGGATCGTGCCTTTGTAGTCGATCAAGTGCTGTTGCAGCCAAGCGATGGTTTCCGCGTCGAGGTGGTTGGTCGGTTCATCGAGCAGCAGCATGTCGGGCGCTTCGAGCAGCAGTTTACACAGCGCCACGCGGCGCGCTTCACCGCCCGAGAGGTTTTCCGGCATCGCGTCATCCGGCGGGCAGCGCAGCGCTTCCATGGAAACGTCGATCTGGCTGTCGAGATCCCAAAGGTCTTGGGCGTCGATGTCGTCTTGCAGCTTGGCCATCTCATCGGCGGTCTCGTCTGAGTAGTTCATCGCCAGTTCGTTGTAGCGGTCCAGGATCGCCTTCTTCGCAGCCACACCTTCCATGACGTTTTCACGCACGGTCTTGGTCGGGTCGAGCTTGGGTTCCTGTGGCAAGTAGCCAACCTTGGCACCTTCGGCGGCCCATGCTTCGCCGGTGAAATCCTTGTCGAGCCCGGCCATGATCTTGAGCAGGGTGGATTTACCTGCGCCGTTGACGCCGACGACACCGATCTTCACGCCGGGCAAAAAGTTCAGGTGGATGTTTTCGAATGTCTTCTTGCCCCCGGGGTAGGTCTTGGAGACGCCGGACATGTGATAGACGTATTGATAGGCAGCCATTTGGAGAATCCTCGAAACGCGATTTGGGGTTTGCAGTGCCATATCGCCCGGGCGGGGCAATATCAAACACTCTGTATATCCTGGGCCAGTCGCCCGGCGGAGCCTTGCGAAATCTGCCCAGTGGGTGCGCCCATGAAGCAGGGCAGCGGGCGATTGTGCGGTTTTACAATGGTTTGGCAGGCGATCTAGATAGCCAGCAGGCGAAATTCGGTCGACTTTTCTGCGGTTTTCGCGCTAGGATTCTTTCAATCTGCGAATGGGCGGCGATTTTCGGCCATCGTGGAGTAGGCAGGCTGAAAGCGGTGATTACCCTTCGCGGTGCATCGGCTGGCAGTCATAAAAACAGGGAAATACTCATGTCAAAATCCACAATCGTTGTGGGTCTGGACGGATCAGAGGCCGGCGCGCGTGCTTTGGCCTTTGCTCAAGCTCAGGCCAAACAGATCGGGGATTGTTCGATCACGGTTTGCTTCGTGATCGAATGGTCGCCTTTCACCTTTCAGACCAAGGAAGAGAACGAGCAGCGCCATATGCGGCGCGAGCAGGAGTTGCAGCGCGCCCATGACGTGGTGCTTGATCCGGCGGTGGCAGAGGCCAAAGCCTCGGGCGTGGAGGTCGAGGGGATCGTGCGACACGGTGATGTGGCCGATATCCTTGAAGGTGTCGCCAAAAAGCGCGGTGCGATCCAGATCGTTGTCGGTCGGGTCGGTGAGCGCGGGCTCAAGCGGCTCTTTGGTGGGGTAACGGGCCGGTTGGTCGCGGGCTCCAGCGTGCCGGTCACGATTATTCCCTGAAAGGATAAGCCATGAATAAGCTATTTACCTTTGCGATGGCCATTTTTGCGTCATTGCTGCCGGGCCTTGCCGCAGCACAAGAGGCTGTCGGCATCGACCAGCGTATCAACCAGATTTTTGCCGATTACACCGGCTGGTATGTTTCATTTATCTTCGCCCCGCTGCCGGGCACGAATTTCTCATGGATCGCGCTGTGGCTGGTCGTGGGTGCGGTGGTCTTTACCGTCTATTTCGGTGCCATTCAGGTCAAAGGGTTTTGGCATTCGATCCAATTGGTGCGAGGCGATTATTCTGATCCGGATGACGCGGGCGAGGTGAGCCATTTTCAGGCGCTTGCAACGGCGTTGTCGGGCACCGTGGGTCTGGGCAACATCGCGGGCGTTGCGGTGGCTGTCAGCATCGGCGGGCCGGGCGCGACATTCTGGATGGTGGTCGCGGGCCTGTTCGGCATGGCGA
>Ga0209345_10000805_pt1 | contig 40273 bp, 45 predicted proteins | sample Cruoilmetagenom7_FD_187294 | JGI IMG/M metagenome (GOLD analysis project Ga0209345, IMG submission 187294) | Oil polluted marine microbial communities from Coal Oil Point, Santa Barbara, California, USA - Sample 7 (SPAdes) (version 2) | ecosystem: Environmental > Aquatic > Marine > Oil seeps ...
AGATCATTGATACGTAACATGTCGCGCGGTTTGACCTATGAATCGTCCAAGGTCAATCACCGCTTTTCATAAGGCTGAACCCGTGTTAGCAGGGCGTCGAAATTATCACGGCTGGGCGATTATGCCCACCCTCTCACAGAAAGAATGACCCATGGCTCTTCAGCGCACATTTTCGATCATCAAACCAGACGCAACCAAACGCAACCTGACAGGCGCAATTGTCGCTAAATTTGAGGCAGCAGGCTTGCGGATTGTAGCCTCCAAGCGTATCCATTTGTCGTTGGCCCAAGCACAACAGTTTTACGGTGTGCATTCGGAACGCCCGTTCTTTGGCGAATTGTGTGAATTCATGATCTCCGAGCCGATTGTTGTACAAGTGCTGGAAGGCGAAGACGCGATTGCAAAAAACCGCGAAGTTATGGGCGCAACCAATCCGGCGGATGCAGATGCGGGCACGATCCGTAAGGAATTCGCTCTGTCGATTGGCGAAAATTCGGTTCACGGCTCAGACGCGCCAGAAACAGCCGCCGAAGAAATCGCGTTTTTCTTCTCGGGTCTTGAACTGGTCGGCTAATAGGATTTTTCGAAAAATCCTAATAAAACTATTGGAATAGTTTTAGCGGCACTCACGTTTTACGACACCGATCATATCAAGGGCCGCTTCCAGTTCGGAGCGGCCTTTGTCATGCCCGCCAGCCTTGATCGCGTCAAAGCGCGCGCGTAGGGCGCTTTTCTCGTCGCCTTGGCAATCGTTCCACGGGCGGCCCTGTAGCCCCATGACCATCGCATAATAAGCGACAAAATGCGGTTTGGAGCCAGATTGCAGCAGTTGACGATAGGCCGCGTCCGGGCCAAGCGTTCGCAATTGGTCTGCCGTATCAATGCCAGCTCGCGCGTAAACGGCATCAGAGGCGGGGCCAAGGTTTCGGATGCTGGAGACAGGGTCAGACATAGGCCAGAGCCTAGCGTTTCCAGCGTGATAGGCAATGCTTTTGAGGCAAGCTCTAGAACGTATTGCGCTCAATCGAAATTATTGAAACGCCGCAATCTCTAGATGCTGGCCCAGTCGGATATAACAAACGGGGGTTGCTTGGGCTCGGATTTGGTTTTGGGGGCGGTTTCTAAATCGCTCAAGCGATACGCCACATAGCCGACTTTACGTGGATACTGTTCTTGCGCTGATTTTTCGCGCGGGGGTGACTTTGGTGTCTTTTCCATCGTTTTGCTCCTGCCTTGGGGTGTTACCCCCCGTTGCCATTGTGATGTCCCTGCAAGGCACCTCGTTAAGCGGGCACCGTTATCAAAGAGAGCATCACGCCTCTGTGTGGATTCGTAGGGCGAAATGGGGCAGGAATATGGCGGGCTTGTGGGGAATGCAAAGCGCCCCGCAACATGTTGTATATCGCGGGGCGTCAGGACATTTTTAACAATTTATTTTCCCAGATTGTGGGATTTATGCAGCAATCAGCTCGGCCAAGCCGTGTTCGGTTGCTTTGGCAGGGATGAGAGCAGCGTCGCGCACTTCACGCAACCGGTTGGCAAATGCCAGCCGCCAGTCGAGATCGTCCTCGCCCAGCAGTTCGGCAATCGCCACGTCACGGGTCCATGCGTCGCAGGATGTCAGATATACAGTGTCGCCATCCGAAATATCGGTGGCCGAGATAACTTTGGTTTCGGTGGGCTGTGTCATGGGATGCTCCTGTAATAAGGCTGTTGCGTTTGATCACCATAATAGAATAATGTTCTATAACTGCGCTAGGTGCGCGAGTAGATAAGCATATTTGCGCGGTTTTGGAATTGAATATGGAACGTATGTTCTGTTTGAGGAGGTAATTCAGAATGTCGACACAAATGGACGGGTTGGATCGGAAAATCCTTGCGCAGTTGCAGCAGGACGCCTCACGGTCTCTGGACGAGATTGCCCGCAATGTGGGGTCTAGCAAGACGCCGGTTTGGAACAGGATTCGCAAGCTAAAGGCGGCCGGAGTGATCGGGCACCAAACGGTACTGCTGGACGCGCAAGCACTGGGGTTGGAGGCTTGCTTTTTCGTACTGGTGCGCACCAGCGAGCATGACGCCGACTGGCAGGCGCGGTTTTTGGCCACTCTGAAAGCGCGTCCGGAAGTGATGGAAGCGCACCGTTTGGCGGGAGATATTGATTATATCCTGAAGGTGCGGGTGAAAAATGCCAAGGCGTATGATGTGTTTTATCAGGCGCTGATAGCGGAGGTGAAAATTTTTAATGTCACGGCGCTATTGTCGATGGAAGAGATCAAGTCGACGACAATCCTGCCGATAGATGTTGAAGACTAGGTATTTATGGCAAGAAGAAGGGCAAGAGGGCGCATATGTTGACCCTTTGCGCGGACATGAAAACGGCGCCAAAAACCTTGGCGCCGTTTGTTGTTACTCGCCTAGCGTCTAATCGGCGGCTACGGATGCGGTGTGTTTTTCACGCAGCCCATCACGGTACAGCGCCTTGGTCAGCGAGATGCACATCAACCCCATGATCATAGTGAAGGGCAGGGCCCCGATGATCATCGCGCTTTTCAACGCTTCCATCGGATCCGTGCCACCATTGGTTTTGCCCGCAACCAGCAGTGTGCCGATCACCAAGGTCAGGATGACGCCCCAAACAATGCGGTGTTTGATGCCGGTATCCTGCTCGCCGCCGGACATGATGGTGTTCATAACCAAGATGCCCGAGTCTGCCGATGTCACCAGGAAGGTCATGATCAGCACCACACACATGATGGTGATGGCCGTCAGGAACCCGCCCGATAGCATTTCGCCCAAGGTCACAAACAGTTTGGCGGTGTTGGAAGCGCCAAGAATGGCACCATTTGCGCCACCTGTCAGTTCCAGATCAATCGCCGTGGCCCCCAGAATGGTCATCCAAGCAAAACACACCAAGGCCGGTGCAAAGACGCAACCGATGATGAATTCACGCACGGTACGTCCGCGCGAGATGCGCGCAAGGAACAAACCAACGAAGGGTGAGAATGCGATCCACCAAGCCCAGTAAAATGTCGTCCATCCAGACTGCCAGCCAAATTGGCGGCCTTCATTGCCAGCTGTGTAAGCGGCCTGAAGCACATCGTCAGACAACTCGGCAGCAGCGCCCTCAAGCCCACCTTTGAAGGCGTCAAACGAGCCCCAAGCATTGGTTGCCCCCGCCATCAAGTCGTCAGCCAGCGGTTTTGCAACGTCAGGCAGAGCTGCGGCAAAGGTCGCGGCTGATTGTGGTGCATAACCGCCGAAGGACAGTTGTGCAAAATGCAGGATGTAATCGACAAAGGCGGATGCATAAGTTGTCATTGCGAACATGAACGAGCCGAAGATCACAAAGGTCATAAGCAGGATCAGTGACAACACCAGATTAAGGTTCGACAGGTACTTAACGCCCCGCCCAACACCTGAAACCGCCGACAGGATCGACAGGCTCATGATAACCAACAGGCCCGCGATCAGACCAACCGTGCCAGGTTTCGGCGCGTCGCCAGCCATGTCCATCAACCATTCCATCCCAGTGATCGCATAGACCCCGTCGATGAATTGGCTGACGCCAAATCCAATGGTGACAGAGACGCCCAGAATGGTCGCTACAACCCCCAGAACATCCACAATGTGGCCAAAAAACCCGTTGACGTATTTGCCAAACAATGGCGTCAGGGCGGAGCGGATCGTTAAAGGCATATCGCGCGTATAGGCGTAGTAGGCCAGCGAAAGACCGGTCACCACATAGATTGACCATGCGTGAAACCCGTAATGCAGGAATGTATAGCGAAAACCCGATTGCAAAGCCTCGGCCGTTTTGCCCTCGACTTCGCCCGAGACCACCAGTGGGTTTGAGCCCCAAAGACCCAGCGGCTCGGCGGTTGCAAAGACCATCAGCCCGACACCCAAACCGGCCCCGAACATCATCGAGAACCATGAGAAATTCGAGAATTCCTTGCCCCGTTCTGGTGTGCCCATGACCCGCTTACCGGTTTGCGGCAACACCGCCACAACCAGCAGGAAGAAGGCGAAAAAGCCGACGATCACAATGTAGAATACGTTAAAATCAGCCAATATTCTCCAGTTCAAGCTGCCCAATGTCCCGTTTGCGTTTGCCGGCCAGACCAGGGCCCAAATGACCAAAAGGGTCATGGTGATTTTGCTGATGAGGGCGATCGGAAGACTATAGCCCTCATAAAAGCCAGACTCGGCCTTCTTGATATCCAGTTCAACGAAAGGTGGTTTGATACTCATTTTTCCCCGTCCCGGCCACAATTGTGCAGCCTGTTGGCGCATCCCAAAATCGCCGAGTATGCGAGATTGGCAGCGCATTTTCATTGCGCTTCTCTGTAAGGAAACCCTGACGCGGTGGCGGGTATTTGGTTGTTAGAAAACGACCAAATACCCGCCCTATTGCGACATTCTGTCACATAAGCGGGTCGGATGGCAGCAAAAAGAAGTCTCCGGCGCAGAGTGTTTGCGCCGGAGGTCGTTGTTTATTTCGCGAACTTCTTGATCTCGCCACTTTCGAGGCGTGATGCGTAGGAGGCGAGTTCTTTGCGCACCAGCTTCATCAGGAAGTAGAGGCAGAAGATGTTCACAACTGCCATGGCAAAGATCGCGGCATCCGAGAAGTCGATGACAGGGCCAAGGCTGGCGGCTGCACCGATTACGATGAAGACGCAGAAGATGATCTTGAACGTCAGTTCGGATGATTTGCTTTCGCCAAACAGGTAGGTCCAGCTTTTCAGGCCGTAGTAGGACCATGAAATCATCGTCGAGAACGCAAAGAGCACAACCGCGATGGCCAGAACATACGGGAACCAGCTGATGCTTGCACCGAATGCAGCAGACGTCAGTGCGACGCCTGAATTGCCGTCGACAGTTGCGATGGCTGTGCCTGCCTCGTTTAGCATGTAGTTGCCCGTTGCGGGGTCCACGATCAACTGCTGCGAGATCACGATGACCAGAGCGGTCATTGTACAGATCACAACGGTATCGATCAGTGGCTCAAGCAGGGAGACGAACCCTTCGGTGATTGGTTCTTTGGTTCGCACCGCAGAGTGGGCAATCGCCGCAGAGCCAACGCCAGCCTCATTCGAGAAGGCCGCGCGCTTGAAACCCTGAATCAAGGCACCAACAAAACCACCAGCCACGCCAAGACCCGTAAAGGCACCCGCGAAAATCTGACCAAAGGCCCAACCGATCATGTTGTAGTTTACAATCAGGATGATCAGTGACGCACCGACATAGAGGATGCCCATGAATGGTACGACTTTTTCGGTCACGTTGGCGATGGATTTAATGCCGCCAACAATCACCGCAAAGACGACACCCGCAAAGATGATCCCTGTGATCCAGCCGGGATAATCACCTGTAATGCCCGAAATCTGTGCATGCGCCTGATTGGCTTGGAACATGTTGCCGCCACCAAGGGCACCAAGGATACAGAAGATCGAAAATACGACCGCTAGGATTTTGCCACCCGGTAGACCCAGTTCTTTGAAGCCTTTGGAGATGTAGTACATCGGCCCACCAGAGACAGTGCCGTCGGGGTATTCATTGCGGTATTTCACACCAAGGGTACATTCGGTGAATTTGGAGGCCATTCCGAGAAGACCCGCGAGGATCATCCAGAACGTAGCCCCAGGACCACCAATGCCAACGGCCACAGCCACGCCTGCGATGTTACCCAGTCCCACAGTGCCCGAAAGCGCTGTTGCAAGCGCTTGGAAGTGGCTGACTTCTCCGGCATCATTGGGGTCAGAGTAGTCCCCTTTGACCAGCTGAATCGCGTGCTTGAAAAACCGAAACTGCACAAAGCCAAAATAGAGTGTGAAAATGGTCGCAGCGATAACCAGCCACATCACGATCCAAGGAAAGTTTGTGCCTGGGAAAGGGGAGAAGATCAAGCTCACAAATGGTCCGGTGATGCTTGCAAATATCTTATTGACCTTTTCGTCGATCCCCATGGCCTCTTGAGCGGCGAGCGGGCTCGCCAATACGGTGGCTGCCGCGGAGGTCAGCCAGAATTTTATGTTGCTATGCATGATCTGACCCTACCCTACGACTGTGACTGGCACGTCGGCGTTCATCACAAGATTTTGTGTTGAGCTGCCAAAGATGCGTGTGCTGAAGCCACCGGATGAGGCACGTCCAACAATGATCTGCGACCCTCCGTTTTCAACCGTGAGGGCGTTGAGCGTTTCAGCCACATCGCCGTGCCGTACAATCCCGCTGGCAATGAAGCCTGCGTCTTGCAGCGATTTCACAGCCGGCGTGACGATCCGCGTCATCGCAAGTTCGATTTCTTCTTCGCGCCGTTTGTGGCGTCGTGCATTCTCTTCAGGTGTTTGGAACGTGAATGGCGACCATTCGATCACGTATATGGCGATCAATTCGCAGCCTTTGATCCGGGACGCGAGATCTTTGGCAAAAGTGAGCGCGCGCTCACCTGTGTCTTCTCCGTCCAGTCCTATGACTATTTTGACTGTCATCTTATCCTCCTGGTTCGATCTGTTTTTTGGTTTGGAGGGCGGATGCCCCCCAAGTCAGAGTCCCTGCCGTCATTTGTTCGCGGTAGAATCCTCTTAGGGTAGTATGAGTGATTTTTTCTGGATTTTGGGGATTTTCTTCGACCAATTTCAGGGGAAACTCATGTAAAGGGGTCAAAATTTGGGGAAATTTACTGATGAGAGGCGGTTTGGACAGAATTGATAGGCAGATTTTTATAGATCTCGAATCTGAAGGGCGGCTCTCAATTGTTGAGCTTGCAACACGTGTGAATCTGACCAACACGCCATGATCGGAGCGGGTAAAACGGTTTGAAAGAACAGGGAATATTCGTGGATATCGTGCGGTTCCCGACTTGGATCAGCGTGGCTTGGCGCATTTGACCGTTGTGCAAGCATCGCTTTCGGGGACGGCGGGGACGGCGCGCCTGAGGGCTTTAACATGGCATTGCGTCGCATTCCCGAGGTAGAAGGTTGCCTGATGGTTGCCAAACCGTTTGACTATTTGCTGACGGTCCGAACCCGCGACATGATGCATTTCCGATTGATGCCGGGCGGCAAAACAAACAAGTTGCCGGGAATTTTTCAGACAAATTCCTTTGTGGTTATGAAAATGGTTCGGGAAAGTGTGGATTTTCGAGGTGCGGTGCAGACGGTGAAGCCCCATCAGCCCGTAGCCATCACGCCCTTCGGGGAACTGGCACGTTTGACGCAAGCCTGACACCAGACAGAATCACTCGATCCTTTTTTGATGCCAGTGCATGTCATCAAAGTTCTGGATTTCGATCCGATATCCATGAGGGCTGATGAACAGAGAACTATACACATTGAACCGCGAGCTGTGTGATGGGTCTTTGACGTACTCAACGCCCTTGGATGTTAGGAAATCATACCATCCATCTACGTCGCTTGAGACAATTGTGATTGTTACACCAACTTGGCTTGTCGGGCGGTCGGGCAAGGCGCATACGCCGAGAAAACTTGCGTCATTCAGTCGGAAAATATGGCATAGTCCTTGGTCGACAACGAAGTCCAGTTCCATCACCTCACGAAAAAACCTCGACCCAGCCTTTAGGTCATCTGTGTAGGTGAAGATGACGCTTTGATCGATAGGTGGTCTCATACTTATTGATCCTCATTTTGGTGGCGTCCAAGTGAAAACAAAACGCTTATGGCTATGCTATGGTCAGAAAATCTTACAGTCCAGCCGCCATCGCAGCCCTAAAAACAACGCAAAGGAATCACGGCGGGGAGCGAAAAATATAGTTGGCATTTTGCGCAAAACTTACGTTCGGAACTTCATTTCCGCCGATTTCGTAGTCTATGATCTGTTTTCCACAAGGCCAGATGGCAGCGCCTAGCGAGGCCCGTTCGCCGGAATAGGTTGGGCGTAGGAGCGGGTATTTGTGAAGGTCGGCAAAATCGTTGTCATGTTAAGCCTTTGATGTGGCGGGGTTTCGGCGTGGCAATGGCAACAAGGGGTGGCCCTGCAACATGTTTAAACAATGAGAACGCAATGTGGCACGATGGTTGTCATCACTCTCGCGGGCGACTTGCCAACTTCTAGTTTTATTAAAAATGGCTCCGACGGTAGGGATCGAACCTACGACCAATTGATTAACAGTCAACTGCTCTACCGCTGAGCTACGTCGGAACACTGGGGGCGATATAGCAATGGAATTATGGAGCGTCCAGTGGCATTTTGATAAACTGACCAGAAAAATGATCAATCGTGTTGCGGGGCGGTGTTTTCAGAAGCGTTTGTCGGAGAATGGGGTGGTTAATCGCAATTGGCATAGTTTGAGGACAGGCATGTTTCGGCCTTTTGGGTGGCTTGGGCAATTTGTTCTGGGGTCATTGTTGTTTCCAAGCTGCCGCGAAGTCTGCCAGCGTTTTCATACCCGTTTGCTAAGGACGCACTATACCACATGTGTGCCGCTACCGCGTCTTTGGGTGCGTCTTTGCCTTCTGCGTGGATGAGGCCAAGCCAACCTTGCGCAATTGCATGCCCTTGTCGTGCAGCAAGGCGCGTCCAGCGCATAGCTTCTTTTCCGTTTTGTGAAACGCCATCACCTTCGTAGTACATCAAGCCAAGTATGGTTTGCGCGTTGGCATGTCCTTGTTCTGCAGCAAGACGATACCAGCGCACGGCTTCTTCGGCGTCTTTCAAAATACCTTCGCCTTTGTCATAAATGATACCGAGATTGAATTGCGCCTCGGCATCCCCCTGCTTGGCAAGTGGGTGCCATTCTTTCAAGGCGGCCTCGTAATTTCCCGCTTGGGAGAATTCCAAACCCCTGGCAAAATCTTGCGCATTGGCGGCGGGTGTTAGGGCCACAAGCGCTGCGGCAAGGATGGTCGGGCCTAAAAACCGGTTCATTTACTGTGTCCTGAATTGGCGTCAATCGTTACGCGATCATACTACGCCGGACTTTGCAGGTTACAACCGCTGGAAGCTGGCGGTTTGATCAAGATTTCCTATAGGCTCGACGATCTTTCGACTGGTCAGGTCGATCAAATGGGCAAAGACATTGCGTTCGGCGGCGGGAAACAGCGCTGGCTGGACATCGGTATATATCGTGCGGGTCAGGGCTGGGATGCTGACGGTGGCCTCGCCGATGGCGGCCAGTATTTGGGCCTCGCGGCCGTTGCGGTGGTCAATCAGCCATTTTACCCGCTCGGCGGGGGCCGTAATAGGCGCGCCGTGGCCGGAATGGTAGATTTTGTCATTGCGGGCGGCTAAACGGGTGCAGGACGCCATGAATTGGGTCAGATCGCCATCCGGCGGTGACACCAGCGAGCTGGCCCAACCCATCACGTGATCGCCAGTGAACAATGCGTCACCCCATGCAAAACACAAATGATTGCCGATGTGTCCCGGAGTCCAGAGGGCGGTGACACGCCAATCGGTGCCCTCAACCTCCTCGTTGTCTTGTAAACAGCGGTCAGGTGCAAAGGTGGCGTCAATACCTTCGCCGCCGCCCGTCATGCCACGCGCCACAAGGTCGGCCATCACGTCAGAGCGCCCTGCCGCACTGTCGCCATAGGCCAGGATGGGCGCGCCTGTGGCCTCAGACAGAGGGCAGGCCAGCGGCGAGTGGTCGGTGTGGCTGTGGGTGACAAGAATGGCTTCAACCACTTCGCCTTTGGTGGCGGAGAGGATCGCGTCATAATGGGCCGTGTTTTTGGGGCCGGGGTCAATCACCGCCACATGGCCTTGCCCAATGATGTATGTGTTGGTGCCCCGCCATGTCATTGGCGACGGGTTTGGCGCAAGGATGCGGCGCAGGCCGTCGCCCAACGTTTCGGCTACACCCGCAACCGGATTGAAATCTGTATCCATCGTCATACTCACGCTTTCCCTTATGTCGCGGCATCGCTATGGTTTCCCTTATGAACTTTAAGTGGCTCAAACGCTATATGCCTCGCAGCCTTTATGGTCGCGCCGCCCTGATTTTGCTCGTGCCGATTGTCACGATCCAATTGGTGGTGTCGGTGGTGTTTATCCAACGGTTTTACGAGGGGGTCACCCGCCAGATGACCCGCAATGTGGTGCTGGAACTGAACCACCTTTTGCGCCAGATTGAGGCCGCGCCCAATGCGGCAACGGCTGTGACGATGATTGCCCCGCTGCAAGAACCGCTGGCGATGCAATTCAGGTTGCCCGCTCCCGATATGGGGCAGGAGCGCAAGGCGCTGATTGATCTGTCGGGTAAGGCAATGATCGAAACCTTGCGAGACGGCGTCCAAGGTATTTCAGCGATTGATCTGGTCAGCGATAGCGACATTGTGCAGATATGGATCACCACACAGTTTGGCGATATGGACGTGCGGTTCTCCCGTCTCAGGGTGGCGGCGCGCAATCCGCACCAGTTGTTGGTGTTGATGGTTGCTACCGGTGTTCTGATGACGATCATTGCCATCCTGTTTTTGCGAAACCAGCTGCGGCCGATCAAACGTCTGGCCCGCGCCTCTGAGGCCTTTGGCAAGGGGCGGGTGATTGACTATCACCCCACCGGAGCCATTGAAGTGCGGGCCGCAGGTGGCGCGTTCCTGTCGATGCGATCTAGGATCGAGCGCCAGATCGAGCAACGCACCATGATGTTGTCAGGGGTCAGCCACGATCTGCGCACGCCGCTAACACGCCTTAAACTAGGCCTGTCCATGTTGGACGAGGACACCCGTGATCTGGAGCAGGATGTCTCGGATATGGAAGGGCTGCTGGACGGGTTTTTGGATTTTGCCCGTGGCGCCGCGGGCGAGGTGCCGGTCAGCGCCGATCCGGTTGCTTTGGTGCAGCAAGCAGTGGCCAACGCGCATCGGGCCGGTAAATCTGTGGAATTGGCGGCTGTCACGGCCAACGGCGAGGTGATGCTGCGCCCAAAGGCAGTGCTGCGGGCGGTGGAAAACCTGATTGGCAATGCGGTGCGTTATGGCAACCGTGCCGTGGTGTCGGTGATATTGAGCGGACGTACCTTGGTGATCAGCATTGAGGACGACGGCCCCGGCATTGCAGCTGCGGACCGCGAGGAGGCGCTAAAGCCGTTCTCGCGGCTGGAACCTGCGCGCAACCAGAACAAAGGCTCGGGTGTTGGGCTGGGTCTGTCGATCGCTATGGATGTGGCCCGCGCCCATGGTGGGGTGGTTCGGCTGGGCGAAAGCGAGACGCTGGGCGGCTTGCAGGTTGATTTGATCCTGTCGCGGTAGGTTTGGGGAAATGGTAAGCTCAGTAGCGTATACTAAAGCTTGCACTTCCATTTAGCATATCAGAGCCATGCGATTATACTTTGCCTGTCTGACCCTTTTGTCTGGCCTCATATTTTTCCCAAACGTGCATCCGACCTTTCTGGCGTGCGTCGGCCAGCCACATTTTTTTCCGTGCGTCTGCAACTTCCATCGTACGATATATCCCACCCGAGTACTTTGGCCAGTCAATGGCCAGCCCAAGTTTGACCATTTCGGCTGAGAGATCACGCCCGTCTGGCAAGTAACATTGCGCAACTGTGCGACCGTGGGCATCTTGTTCTGAAACCTCAGCGCGGACAATTTGCCCCTTACACAATCGTACCAAAGCCCATTTGGCACTTTTCCCGTAAGGGTGGTTCATTTCGGGCGCATCAACCCCGAACAACCGTATCTGGGTTTTCTGAATTATTACAGTGTCACCATCTACGATATAGGCTGCGCCATTCAGCGTGGGAGCGCCTGTTAATGGTTTTGTCGTTTTTGCGTCAAAAGGCTCAAGTTTTGCCTGATGGCCCTTAGACGAGAAAGCCCCAGATTGTGAAGGTTTTCTGTAGGTCGAGCTTTTGCGTGGAGATTTTTTGTAGTTCGTGCTTTTAGCCAGTGACGTGAAATATAGAAATCCGCCGAGTAGTAAGATAATTAGTAAGATTTCCAACAGAATAGGTCTAACTGCTTTTTCGCAACCTAAGATAGGCAAAAGATCAGAACATTCAAGACACATCCATAGTGTCAGTTTCATATGCCTTCGACGGCGCTGGCATTATTGCGTTCGGGTGGACTTTTTGGGAGAATATTATGTGAAAGCCCCGCTGGGAAACTTTTACCGAATAATGTTTGAAAACAAAATGGTAGGCCCGGCAGGACTCGAACCTGCGACCAAAGCGTTATGAGCGCTCTGCTCTAACCAACTGAGCTACAGGCCCACTGTAGTCATTTCGCATGGGTATTTCGCCATGTCGGGCGGGTCAAGTGGATTGATGGGGTTATTTGCTCCAAACAGGGGGTCAAGCACATGGACACAGGCCCGCTGGCTTGATACCCCGCCCCTATAGGGATTCTAAGCGATGGGGTGCTGCCAGATGACTTCAGGAAAAAACGGACTGACCTACGCGGATGCGGGTGTCGACATTGATGCGGGCAATGCGCTGGTGGAGCGGATCAAACCTGCCGCCAAACGCACGGCGCGCCCCGGGGTGATGTCGGGGCTTGGCGGCTTTGGTGCGTTGTTTGACCTTAAGGGGGCAGGGTACACTGACCCCGTTCTGGTCGCGGCAACCGACGGTGTTGGCACCAAGCTGCGGATCGCGATTGACACCGGCGTGGTGGACACCATTGGCATTGATCTGGTGGCGATGTGTGTGAATGACCTGATTTGTCAGGGGGCTGAGCCACTGTTTTTTCTGGATTATTTCGCTACTGGCAAGCTGGAACTGGATCAGGCCGCGCAGATTATTGAAGGCATCGCCAAGGGTTGCGAGCTATCTGGTTGTGCCCTGATTGGCGGCGAAACAGCCGAAATGCCGGGCATGTATCATGACGGTGACTTTGATCTGGCGGGCTTTGCCGTTGGCGCGATGGAACGCGGCGAGACATTGCCAGCGGGCGTGGCTGTCGGCGACGTTTTGTTGGGGTTGGCCAGCGACGGGGTGCATTCCAACGGCTATTCCTTGGTGCGCAAGGTGGTTGAAGTGTCCGGCCTTGGCTGGGACGCCGATTGCCCGTTTGGCACAGGTACTTTGGGCCGAGCGCTTTTGGCCCCGACCCGGCTCTACGTTAAATCAACACTGGCGGCGATACGGGCCGGCGGCGTGCATGCTTTGGCGCATATCACCGGCGGCGGGTTGACCGAAAACATCCCGCGGGTTTTGCCGGACGATATGGGCGTTGAAATTGATTTGAATGCTTGGGAATTACCACCTGTTTTCAAATGGTTGACCACAACGGCGGGGATGTCGGAAACCGAGCTGTTGAAGACCTTCAACGCGGGCCTTGGCATGGTTTTGGCGGTCTCCGCCACGGATGCGGACGCCATCACAGCCCTGCTTGAGGCTGAGGGCGAGGTCGTTTCGCGCATCGGCCAAGTGACCGCAGGCAGCGGCGTAACCTATACGGGATCGCTTTTGTGACCAAACGGGTTGCCATACTGATTTCGGGTGGCGGCTCTAACATGGTGGCGCTGGCCAAATCGATGACGGGGGAGCATCCGGCGCGCCCCGTGCTGGTGCTGGCCAATAGCGCAGATGCGGGTGGGTTGGCGAAAGCGGCCGATCTGGGCATCGCAACAGCCGTCGTGGATCATCGCCCGTTTGGCAAAGACCGCGCGGCGTTCGAGGCTGAAATGAGCAAAACGCTTGCCGCACACAGCCCTGACATCATCTGCTTGGCTGGGTTCATGCGAGTGCTGTCGGGCGGGTTTGTCAATCAATGGCAAGGCGGGATGTTGAACATCCATCCGTCATTATTACCTAAATACAAAGGCTTGAACACCCACGCGCGGGCGATCGAGGCGGGTGATGTTGAGGCGGGATGCTCCGTGCATCAGGTCACGGCCGTACTGGATGATGGCCCGATTCTGGGTCAGGCGCGGGTGCCTGTGCTGGCAGGTGATACCCCCCAAACCCTGGCTGAACGCATCTTGCCACTGGAGCATCAGTTATACCCTGCCGTGCTGCGACGGTTCGCGGTGGGGGACAGGGCAATAGTGAACCTGCCTTAGACCTTTCAATTTGGGCCGCAATTGCTTATGAAACGCCATTCCCTACGCAATGAGCAAAATGTATCCATGAAAACACTTACAACCACCCGCGAGCTGGCAGATTTTTGTGAAATGGCCGCCGCACACCCCTATGTCACGATTGATACCGAATTTTTGCGGGAACGGACGTATTATTCCAAGCTGTGCCTGATCCAATTGGCCGTAAAGGGCGATGACGCCGAATGCGCCGTGTTGGTCGACCCGCTGGTTGAGGGGCTGTCGCTTGAACCTCTGTATGAGCTGTTTCGCGATGAGAATGTGGTCAAGGTTTTCCATGCCGCACGGCAAGATCTGGAGATATTTTTCATCGAGGGCAATGTGTTTCCGATCCCGTTGTTTGACACCCAAGCTGCCGCGATGGTTTGCGGGTTTGGCGAGCAGGTTGGCTATGAAACCTTGGTGCGTAAAATCGCCAAGGAACCGTTGGATAAATCCTCGCGCTTTACCGATTGGTCGCGTCGCCCGTTGACGGATGCGCAAAAAACCTATGCGGTGGGCGACGTCACGCACCTGCGGGTGGTTTATGAGTATCTGTCAAAACAGATCGAAAAAACCAATCGTAGCAAATGGGTAGAGGAGGAACTTAAAGTCCTCTTGAGCCCTGAAACCTATGTGATAGCGCCTGAAAATGCGTGGAAGCGTTTGAAAACCCGTACCAATTCGGGCCGCTTTTTGGCCATCGTCCGAGAGCTGGCAGCGTTTCGCGAGATCTATGCCCAAAGCCGGAATGTGCCGCGCAATCGGGTCTATAAGGATGAAGCGATCATGGAACTGGCCTCGACCAAACCGGCAAATATACAGGATTTGGGCCGCTCGCGTCTGTTGCAACGCGAAGCACGCCGCGGTGATATTGCGGACGGAATTTTGGCGGCTATTGCTGCGGGTTTGAAGGTTGAGCCTGAGGATTTCCCCAAACCCGATAGATCGCGCGAAAAGCTGCAGGTCAATCCGGCACTGGCCGATTTGCTGCGGGTTTTGTTAAAATCCAAGGCCGAGAACGAGGGTGTCGCGGTGAAATTGATCGCGACCTCGGCGGAACTGGATGCGATTGCGGCGGGTCAACGGGGCGGAAAATCACTGTCGGGTTGGCGCAACGAGGTGTTTGGCAAGGACGCGCTACGCTTGTGCAATGGTGAAATCGCACTGACTGCCAAAGGGTCGGTCGTGAAAGTGGTTAGCCTTTAGCGCCGCGATACAAGCGCATTGCGAGCACCCAAAACGCGGATACTGCTGACTTCCTGTAATTTGATGTTGGACACGAAATGCCCGACCACTACTTCGCGTGATATCGGGGTGGATGCGCGTTTGAACTCATAGGGCTTATCGATTCTAAACCTATAGGTCAGCACGCCTTTGACGGGCTTTTCGCCGTTCTCGGCCACCAGTTCGGCGTCCCAGTATCCTTGGCTTGGGGGCAGGCCAACCGCATGGATGATCGCGCCACCGTTGGTTTTTTCAATCTGCAAAGACGTGACTTGATCCACCAACCCACGATTTTCAATCACCTGACCGGGGGCGACCTGCCGCACGGTTTCGTTGGTGCTTCGTTTGAACCAGTTGAACGGATTAAACTTCGAGGCACAGCCTGTCACGAGTAATGCGCTCAGCAATAGTGTTGCGATGGGTGTTTTCATGTCAGTCAGCCCCTAAACCTTTGTCACAACAGAATTAGCCCAAAGCGCATGGTTTGAAAACAGTGTTTATGCGCTCTGGACCTTTTGTGTGCTGCCGACTATCTGGGAAGCACGTGATCAGGAGCAACATAATGGCATCAAGCGCCTTTGAAAACATCGTCGAAGATTTCGATTTTCTGGAAGATTGGGAAGATCGCTATCGGTTTGTGATTGATATGGGCAAAGAGATGCCGCCGCTTGAGGACGCATTGCGCGTGCCGGCCACCAAGGTCGAAGGCTGCTCATCGCAAGTTTGGATCGTGCCCAGATTAGACGGGGCAGGCGAGGCTGCGGTGTTTCATTTTCGCGGTGACAGCGATGCGATGATCGTGCGCGGTCTGGTGGCCGTGCTGGTCGCGATGTTTGACGGGTTAACCGTGGCCGAGGTTTTGAAGGTGGACGCGGGGGGCGAATTGGCGCGGTTGCAGTTGAATGATCATTTGTCGGCCCAACGCAGCAATGGGTTGCGTGCGATGGTTGAGCGGATTCGCAAAATCGCGGGCGAGGCTTGTGCGACCTAGGATGGATTAGCCAACAGTGCGCAGCGTGGTTTCCAGATCGCCGTATCCGGTAAAGCGGCGCTCGTAGTCCAAGCCCAGCCGGTCAGCACATTCACGGGCCTTTGCGTCCAATTCAGGTACATTCGTTTGGGCCTGATAGACCAGTTTTTCGTAATTGCTAAAATACATGTCGCGCAATTCGGGATGACGCTCCAACCCAAGCGGTTTCCACACGAAGGCATCGAACTGGCGGACCAGAAAATCGGTCAAGTAAAAGAATGTGATTTCATCAGCGGAAGATTTGGCAAAGGCGTCGTTACCTTCATAAAACGAATAGCAATGCGGGCCTTCCACCATTTTGACCCCTAGTTTATTGCACATATCCAACAATAACCCGCCAGTGCCACAATCGGCGTAAACCACGAATATGTCGTCATAATCGTCGCGGTGTTTGTGCACGGCTTGCTCAACAGCGGCGGGAATGCGATCGGGGTAAAGATGTAGATTGGCGGGCAGGCAGGTCAACGTCATGTGCGACCATTTGTTGAGTTTGATCAACGTCAGAATCTCGTGTGCCAAGGCCCCGCAGGCCAACAACAACACACGGCCCTTGCCGCCAATCGGGGCAAGGCCGTGTTCCGTTAAACCTTGATCATCCGGTTTCATACAGTGCCTTTTCGGGGCCCATTCGGGCGGATCAACCCGCCATTTGGTTGTGCTTGCGGGCCATGTAATCCTTGGCGGTTTCAACGGCCACAGCCGCGTCGCGGCAATAGCTATCAGCGCCGATGGCTTTGCCAAATTCCTCGTTCAGAGGGGCACCGCCGACCAGAACGATATAGTCGTCGCGGATGCCTTTTTCGATCATCGTGTCGATTACGACTTTCATATAAGGCATGGTGGTGGTCAGCAGAGCGGACATGCCCAGAATGTCGGCCTCTTCACGTTCCAGGGCCTCTAGATAGTTTTCAACCGGGTTGTTGATACCCAGATCGACCACTTCAAAACCAGCACCCTCCATCATCATCGAAACAAGGTTTTTGCCGATGTCGTGGATGTCGCCTTTGACGGTGCCAATGACCATTTTGCCCATGCGCGGTGCGCCTGAAGCGATCAATAGCGGTTTTAGGATCGCCATGCCGCTTTTCATGGCGTTGGCCGCCAACAGCACTTCAGGTACAAACAAGATGCCATCGCGGAAATCGTGGCCAACGATGGTCATACCCGCAACCAGGGCTTCGGTCAGAACGCGGTAGGGTTCCCATCCGCGTCCCAGCAGAATGTTAACGCCTTCTTCGATCTCTTCCTTCATGCCGTCATAAAGGTCGTCGTGCATTTGCAGCACCAGTTCGTCGTCGGACAGTTCTGACAGGATGATGTCTTGTTCTTCGGCCATGATTTAGTTCCTGCATTGGCGCGCGCGCGCGGTGATTCAATATCCAATGGTTACGTTTTGTCGCAAGTTTGTGTTTGCTCGCCAGCGACATTGGCGGTTCTTACACCGACCTATTTGGTTCTAACCCTTGCTGCGGCGGCGATTTACGCGCGGCGCGGGTGTGGCATCATCGGTGCCATCCGAGGTCGAAGAAAAGCCACCAAGTGCGGCGGTGATTGCATCAAGAGAAGGGCGTGGGCCGGGCGTGTGAGCCTCAAGGGCCGCGCGCATTGCCACCAGATGTTCGGGCGTGGTGCCACAGCATCCGCCAATGATTTTGGCACCGCAGTCATAGGCGAGGCAAGCGTATTGGCCCATCAATTCGGGGGTGCCGTCGTAATGAATGTGGCCATCGTGGAATTTGGGAATGCCCGCATTGCCCTTGGAGATGATCGGGATCTCAGAACCGGCAGCGGCAAACCCAAGGATGGTGCGCAGCAAATCAGAAGCCCCAACGCCGCAATTAGCCCCGTAGGCCAATGGCGGGTTTTTAATCTTTTCAACCATGGCGACCATCGCGGCCGACGTCACGCCCATCATGGTGCGTCCGGCGGTGTCAAAGCTCATGGTGCCGCACCACGGCATGTCGGCCAGCGCAAAGGCCTCGGCGGCGGCGATGTATTCTTCGGGGGCGGAAATGGTTTCGCACCACAGAACATCTACGCCACCTTCTTTTAGGCCCTCGGCCTGCTCGTGGAATATTTCGACGGCCAATTCATGGGTCAATTCCCCCATCGGGGCCATGATTTCACCTGTTGGGCCAACTGAGCCTGCCACAACAACGGGCCGTCCGGCAGCATCAGCAATTTCGCGGCCAAGCTCGGCCGAAATGCGCGACAACTCGCGGGCGCGCTTTTCCGCGCCATGCAGTTTTAGACGCGACGCATTGCCGCCAAAACTGTTGGTTAAAAACAGATCACTACCCGCATTGACGGCCCCACTATAGAGAGCGCGAATTTTGTCGGGTTCGTCCACGTTCCATAATTCAGGTGCATCACCCGAGCTAAGACCCATATTGAACAAAGTGGTGCCTGTGGCCCCATCTGCCAAAATCCAGTCGCGGTCGTCGAGCATACGGGTAAGAGCGTTTGTCATGGTTAAATCTTTCGTGCGATTGCGTGGCTTTCCCGTGCAATGCCATGCGGCGCGTCTATGTGCAAATATATATTCATCATAAAGATCATGAAGGATGTGCAGGGGCGGTCTGAACACGGCTGGTTTCACCCGTTATTTCACGCGCCATGCCTTGCAGGGGAAGGGGGGGCGCATGTGTCGTTTGAAGCCAGTGTTTCGCGTGTTCGCCGTTGCCAAAGCAATTCCCCAAAATGGTCCGGAGCCGGGCAATATCAATCGAGGGCTTCGGATGTTTTAACAGACAAAATCTGAACATAAAAACGGGCGCATCAATCATGATCCGCCCGTTCCAATTCTGTACTTATTTTTGGATATGATCGCCAGATTAGGCTTCGTCAAAAATCTGTGCTTTGGCCTCGCTGCGGAATTTGGCCATTTCGGAGCGAATTTCGTCCTCGGCGGCAACGCCATCCATGTCAGCGACCAATTTACGCATCACATCCTCGTGGCCGGCTTCTTCGAGATCGGCGATCACAACCGATTTGGCGTAAGACTCGGCCTCGTCGCCAGTTTTGCCCAGTTTTTCTGCGGCCCAATAGCCCAACAGCTTGTTGCAACGTGCGTTGGCCTTGAACTGCATATCGGCATCATGGGCATATTTGCTTTCAAAGGCGTTTTCGCGGTCATTGAATGTTGTCATCGTATCCTCGCTGGTGTGCTGAATTGTTCCCCCCTGATATGCCTATGATCGGCGCGTATCGCAAGGGGGTAGCGAAGATTATCGCAATGCGGCCCTTATGCGGGATTGCAGCAAAGCGTGCCATGGCGTATAGGCGCGGACAACAGGCGCATTCTGTTGCGCTCAGCCAGATCGGAGACTTAGAATGGCGCGTGGCAAGTTGATTTACGAAGGCAAAGCGAAAATTCTCTATGAAGGCCCAGAGCCTGATACTCTGGTGCAATACTTCAAGGATGACGCCACCGCCTTTAACGCCGAAAAAAAAGACGTGATTGATGGCAAAGGCGCGCTGAACAATCGTTTGTCCGAGTATTTCATGAATGGTCTGATGCAGATCGGCATCCCGACGCATTTCATCAAACGGCTGAACATGCGCGAGCAATTGATCCGCCAAGTTGAAATCATTCCTTTGGAAGTGATCGTGCGCAATACTGCCGCTGGATCGATCTGCAAACGGTTGGGCATGGAAGAGGGTACACTGCTGCCGCGCCCGATTGTGGAATTCTCCTACAAGGATGACGCGCTGGGGGATCCATTGGTGCCCGAGGAATATATCATCGCCTTTGGTTGGGCTTCGCAGCGGGATCTGGACGATATTATTGCGCTGGCCTTGCGGGTGAATGACTTTATGTCGGGGGTGATGTTGGGTGTCGGCATCAAATTGGTGGATTTCAAAATCGAGATTGGCCGTGTTTGGGAAGGTGACTTCCAACGTCTGATCATTGCGGATGAAATTAGCCCAGACAGCTGCCGTCTGTGGGACATCGAGACGGGCGAACATCTGGACAAGGATGTGTTTCGCCGTGATCTGGGCAATTTGGCGGATGCGTATACTGAAGTGGCGCGCCGGTTAGGGGTTTTGCCCAGCAATGCACCACAGCCCAGCAAACCAACGCTTGTGAATTAGGGGATTTGGCGATGAAAGCACGTGTAACAGTAATGTTGAAAAACGGTGTGTTGGACCCACAGGGTAAAGCGGTGCATCACGCTCTGTCGTCGCTTGGGTTTGACGGTGTAAACGGGGTTCGTCAGGGCAAGGTGATCGAGCTTGACCTGAGTGAGACGGATGTTGCCAAAGCCGAGAAAACCGTGGCCGAGATGTGTGAAAAACTTTTGGCCAACATGGTGATTGAATCCTATCAAATAGAGATCGTCTAGCCGATGCGTGCAGCGCTTATCACGGATTGGCGCGCGCCGCTGCAGATCGTCGAGATGCCAGCGCCCATTTGTCCGACCGATGGGGTTGTGTTGCAGCTGTTGGCGTGTGGCGTATGCCGTTCGGACTGGCATGCGTGGTGCGGGTCTGATCCGGATGTTAGCTTGCCACATGTGCCGGGCCACGAATATTGTGGTGTGATCAAAGAAACCGGCAGTGATGTAAAGCATTGGCAGGTCGGTGAACGGGTGATCGCACCGTTTATTTTGGCCTGTGGCAATTGTCCGGCCTGTTCATCTGGGCATCAAACAACATGTTTGATGCAAGCGGTGCCGGGGTTCACACATCCTGGCGCATATGCCGAGGAAATTGCAGTGCCCTATGCGGACGCCAACCTTGCGGCCCTGCCAGAAGGCATGGATCCGGCCCTTGCGGCGTCGCTCGGGTGTCGGGTGACAACGGCGTGGCATGCGCTGACCGACCGTGCAGCGTTAGCGCCCGGTGAATGGCTGGCGGTGTTTGGCGGTGGCGGCGTTGGGCTAAGTGCAATGTTGTTGGGGCGGGCCATTGGTGCCCGCGTTGTGGTTGTTGATGTGGTGCCGGAAAAATTGGAATATGCGCTAAAATTGGGCGCAGATGCGGTGGTTGACGCCCGTAAAGGTGAGGCTGGCGAAATGATCCACCAGATCACCGGTGGGGGCGCACATGTCGCCGTTGAGGCGTTGGGAATTCAAGAAACAACCGTTGGGGCCTTGAAATCATTACGAAAATTGGGCCGGATGGTGCAGATTGGCATGCCGGCTGGTGAACATACGCAGATGACGTTGCCGATGGATGTGGTCTATTCCGGTCAATTGGCACTATTTGGTACTCGCGGGATGCCGGGCTGGCGGTATCCCAGTTTGTTGAATTTGATCGCTGCGGGGCAAGTCGATTTGTCCCCGCTGATTGCACGGCGCATCCGGCTGTCGGACGCGAATGATGAACTACAGGCTTTTGATGGGCCAGCCGCACCAGGTGTTGCGGTGATTACAGATTTTAGCCAATAGGGCGACAAAGGAGTAGGGTTATGAAAGTTGGGATCATTGTATTTCCGGGGTCCAATTGCGACCGTGATCTGGCTGTCGCCTTTCAGGCGGCTGGCGCTGATGTGACTATGATCTGGCACAAAGAGACATCCTTGCCCAAGGGGTTGGATATGATCGGGGTGCCGGGCGGGTTTTCGTTTGGCGATTACCTGCGTTGTGGTGCGATTGCCGCCCAATCGCCGATTTGTCGCGCGGTGGTGGATCACGCCAAGGCCGACGGGTATGTTTTCGGGGTTTGTAACGGCTTTCAGATATTGACCGAAACGGGTCTGTTGCCCGGTGCGTTGCTGCGCAACGCCAACTTGAAATATATCTGTAAAACCATACCCCTAACCGTTCAAAATACCGACAGTGCCTATACGTCCGGCTATGAGATCGGTCAGCAATTGATGATCCCGATTGCACATCATGATGGCAATTACACAGCCGATGCCGATACGGTTTCACGTCTTCAAGGTGAGGGTCGCGTCGCGTTTACCTATGGTCAAAACCCGAACGGCTCGGTCGGTGACATTGCCGGTATCCTCAGCGAAAACAGGCGTGTTTTGGGGATGATGCCACATCCCGAACGGGCCGCGGATGCTGCGCACGGCGGCACAGACGGGCAGGCGCTATTTAAATCGGTGGTTGGGGCGGTTTTCGGCGCATTACAAGACGCTTGAACACAGTTGCTTGAGACCGACCGCGAACAGGCGTATCCTAGGCGCATGAGCGGGAATTTAATCACAACAGATAGCCAATCTGCCAGCGGCCAAGAGCGGGGCAATCCTTGGCGCGTGCGGATTGTGATATTTGTGCTGATTGGTTTTGCGGTGGCTGTTGTGTGGTCCACCAACGCTCTGCTGACGGAACGCTTCACCGAAACCACCCGCAATCAGGCCGAGGTGCGCATGACGCTCTATTCCGGCAACCTGACCAGTGAATTGCAACGCGCCTCGATTGTGCCGCAACTTCTTGCGCGTGATCCGGCCCTGATTGGTGCGCTTAATTCCAACGATCACGCCCAAACCTCTAGCCGTCTGATCACATATGTCGATGAAATTGGGGTCTCCTCCCTGCTTTTGCTCGATAAACAGGGCCGCGCCGTGGCAGCGTCGGATCGCAATTTGATCGGCTCGCAACACCGCTCCACCCCTTACTTTGTGAACGCGGTACGGTCCAATAAGTCGGTGTTTACAGTCTTTAAGGATGAAAATGGTGCCATCACGTTCTCCTATTCGCGCAAATTGGAATTTGCCAGCAGCAGTATCGGGGTGATCGTTGTCTCGGTTGATTTACAACAATTCGAGAGCCGTTGGGCCAGCATTTCGGATGCGGTGTTTGTCACTGATAGCGAGGGCACAATCCTGTTGGCAACAGAACCCAGCTGGCGTGGCCTAAAGGAAGAAGACGCGCTGGTGGTGCGCTCGGTGCCGTCGGCCATCGCACGGGCGATCCAGACCACGACCGATTGGGTGGCGCTGACCACAAATGCCAGTCTGCTGGGGGCAGGGGTGATGCGCCAAGAGGCCCGCATTCCGTTTCAAGGCTGGAAAATGGCCTCTTTTACCACATTCAGCTCGGTTCGCCAGAAAGTGAACGGGGTGTTGGCACTGGAAATTATGGGCTTTGCCATTTTGATGGCGTTTACGTTTTATTTTCTATCCCGCAGGGCGCGGGTGCAGTCGTTGTTTTTCCAACAGGAATCGGCAGATCTTCGCCAGTTGAACCAGCGCTTGCAGCGGGAAGTCGCCGAGCGTGAAAAGGCGGAAAAAGAGCTGGAGGTGGCCGAACAGACCCTTGCGCAAAGCTCTAAACTGGCCGCTTTGGGTGAAATGTCCGCCGCCGTTTCGCATGAATTGAACCAGCCGTTGGCGGCGATGAAAACCTACCTTGCCGGTGCGCGATTGTTACTGCGCCGCAAGCGCCCGGAGGAGGCGATTTCATCCTTTCAACGGATTGATGATTTGATCGAGCGCATGGGGGCGATTACCAAGCAGCTGAAAAGCTATGCGCGCAAAGGCGGCGATGCGTTAGCGCCTGTGGACATGAGGGATGCGGCCAATTCGGCCCTGTCGATGATGGAGCCACAGCTGAAACAGCGCCATGTGGAAATCACCAAAACCCTGCCGCGCGAACCGGTCTATGTGTTGGGGGATCGGGTGCGCATTGAGCAGGTGATTATCAACCTGTTCAGGAATGCGCTGGATGCCACTAAAACGGTGGCGGATCCACAAATCGAAATCCTGCTGGCGGCGGGCGACACCGCCACATTGAGCGTGCGAGACAATGGGGCGGGGATTGAGGATTTGGACAGCCTGTTCGAGCCATTTTACACTACAAAACAGGCCGGTGACGGGGTTGGGTTGGGGCTTGCCATTTCCTCAGGCATCGTCAACGACTTGGGCGGACGGTTAACGGCTAGGAATGCCGCTGCCGGAGGGGCTGTATTCGAGGTGCGGCTGCCTATATTAGAAATTGACGCAACAAAAGCAGCCGAGTGAGGCAATTTAACATGGCACAGGCAATGAAAATCGCGATCGTGGATGACGAGCAAGATATGCGTCAATCCATCAGCCAATGGTTGGCCCTGTCGGGGTTTGACACCGAAACATTCGCCTCCGCCGAGGACGCGTTGAAGACACTGGGTAATGATTACCCCGGTGTGGTGGTCAGTGACATTAAAATGCCCGGCATGGACGGGATGCAATTTTTGAAGCGCTTGATGAGCGTTGATTCTGGACTGCCGGTCATCATGATTACGGGGCACGGGGATGTGCCAATGGCCGTTGAGGCGATGCGGGTCGGGGCATATGATTTTCTGGAAAAACCGTTCAACCCTGACAAAATGACCGAATTGGCCAAAAAAGCCACTCAAAGCCGCCGTTTGACCTTGGACAATCGGGCCCTGCGCCGCGAATTGGGTGATGGCACCGCTGTGATGAAGAAACTGATTGGTGCCTCTCCTGTGATGGAGCGTCTGCGCGAAGATATCCTTGATCTGGGGCAGGTCGATGGCCATGTGCTGATTGATGGCGAAACCGGCACCGGTAAAACGCTGGTGGCCCACGCGTTGCATGCGGTTGGCTCGCGGGCAGGCAAGAAATTCTCGCTGATTTCCTGCGCTGCGTTCGAGGAAGATGAACTGGGGCGGCGCTTGTTTGGCCCAATGCAGGACGATGGCCCGCAGCCTTTGGTCGAGGCGGCCCGTGGCGGCACGCTGGTTTTGGAGGATGTTGACGCGCTCTCGGACAGTCTGCAAGCACGCCTGCTGACCTATATTAACGAACAGGGCAGCCCCGCCGAGACCCGCATCGTGGCGATCAGCAACCTGCAAGCCGAGGAAAAAACCGTTGAGGATGTGCTGCGGCCTGACCTCTATTACCGTCTTGCGGCGATGAAGATCACCTTGCCCCCGTTGCGCCAGCGCGGCGAAGACATCCTGACGCTGTTTGCCCGCCTGTCCGAGCAGTTTTCCGAGGAATATGGCTGTGATGCGCCCGACGTTTCGGCCCAGGAGGCAGCGCAACTGTTGCAAGCGCCGTGGCCTGGCAACATTCGCCAGCTGATTAATGTGGCGGAACGCGCGGTGCTGCAAAACCGTCGTGGATCGGGCACTATTGCCAGCCTATTGATGGCGGATGATGAGGAAAGCCAACCGGTGATGACGACTGAGGGCAAGCCGCTAAAGGAATACGTCGAGGCGTTCGAGAGGATGTTGATCGACAATACCATGCGCCGCCATAAGGGCAGCATTGTTAACGTCATGGATGAGCTTTGCCTGCCGCGCCGCACCCTGAACGAAAAAATGGCAAAATACGGGCTGACCCGGTCAGAATACCTTTAATTTCGCCCATTTTTTCAACGAATACGCAGGCCGCAGATTTAATCGTTTGCGGCCTTTAGCGTGGGTATTTAGGGGGTTACGATCGGAATTAGTGCTCTTCGCCTATTTACCCATTGTAATTGATACCCCATCGCCCTTATGTTCAACCTAAGGCAGCCTGCGCGACAGCAGCAGAGTTGCCGATACAAGTTTCGCTGTTCCCGAGGCCACGCAGAAAAATTACTGCATCCAAATGAACAGACCGATTGGGTCGTAAGACCGGAAATTTGCCCTTAATGCCTATTTGGCAGGGTTTAATATTATGAGCGCGATATGCGCTCGGAGATAGAAACGCGATGCGACGCGATAGAGTATTAGAAACTGCGACAGGGGCCAATTTGGCCGACCTGCGCATATCTGACGCGTCCATTTTCGCCCTTACAAGTCACCCCCCGCAATCGAATGCCCCTCCGGGGGCAGGAATATTGCCGCGGTGCAAAGAGAAAACATGGCTAAAAAGATGCTTATCGACGCTACCCACGCGGAAGAAACCCGCGTTGTGGTGGTTGATGGAACCAAGGTTGAGGAATTTGACTTTGAATCCGAGAACAAACGCCAGCTCGCTGGCAACATTTATCTAGCAAAAGTAACGCGGGTCGAGCCGTCGCTGCAGGCGGCGTTCATTGACTACGGCGGAAACCGTCACGGGTTTCTGGCGTTTTCCGAAATCCATCCAGATTATTACCAAATCCCCGTCGCGGACCGTGAGGCCCTGATGGAAGAAGAACGCGCCTATGCACAGTCACAGGCCGAAGAAGACGAAAAACCTAAGCCCAAACGTCGCCGCCGTTCGCGGTCGCGCCCTAAGGCGGAAGAGGCCAATTCCGAGGATGCGGTCGAGACCAAAGATGTCGAGTCAAACGACGCTTCTGGCATGGATGTGGTTGATCTGGACTCTGATAATGACAGTGACGATGTTGAAGGTTCCTCTCCAATGGAACTGGTTGGCGAAACGCCCGTAGAGACACCTCAGGCCGGTGAGAACGGCAATGACGCGGCCAAAGCGGATGCGTCTGATGACGAGGCGCATGAGGACGAGGACGACAGCGATTCCCCGTTGGAGGCCACCGAAAAAGACGACCAAATTGAATCGGTTGCGGATGATGACGCACCAGAGGATATTCGCCCAGTTCGTAAACCTCGCCCGCGCCGCTACAAAATTCAGGAAGTGGTGAAAGTTCGCCAAATTCTGTTGGTGCAAGTGGTGAAAGAGGAACGCGGCAACAAGGGAGCGGCGCTGACCACATACCTGTCGTTGGCGGGGCGCTATTGCGTCTTGATGCCAAACACAGCCCGCGGTGGCGGCATTTCCCGCAAGATCACCAATGCAGTTGACCGTAAAAAGCTGAAATCCATCGCAAACGAAATCGACGTGCCACAAGGCGCTGGCCTGATCGTGCGCACGGCAGGCGCTAAACGCACCAAGACCGAGATCAAGCGCGACTATGAATATCTGCAACGACTGTGGGAGCAAATCCGCTCGCTGACGCTGGAATCCAACGCGCCTGCTAAAATTTATGAAGAAGGCAATCTGATCAAACGCTCGATCCGCGATCTCTATAATCGCGACATTGACGAGGTGTTGATCGAGGGGGCTGAAGGTTACCGCGTGGCCAAGGACTTCATGAAAATGATCATGCCGTCGCACGCCAAAAACGTAAAACATTACACCGAAACGATGCCGCTGTTCGCCCGTTTTCAGGTTGAAGGCTATCTGGCGGGGATGTTCAACCCCACTGTGCAGTTGAAATCTGGCGGCTACATTGTGATCGGGATCACCGAGGCTTTGGTGGCTATCGATGTGAACTCGGGTCGGTCGACCAAAGAGGGGTCCATTGAAGACACAGCCCTTAAGACCAATTTGGAGGCCTCCGACGAGGTGGCCCGCCAATTGCGTCTGCGTGACTTGGCCGGTCTGATCGTGATTGACTACATTGATATGGACGAACGCCGCAATAACAACGCGGTTGAAAAGCGCCTAAAAGACCGGTTGAAAGACGACCGCGCCCGCATTCAGGTTGGCCGGATTTCAGGCTTTGGCCTGATGGAAATGTCGCGCCAACGTTTGCGTCCTGGTATGATCGAGGCCACAACACAGCCGTGTTCGCATTGTCACGGCACCGGTTTGATCCGGTCTGACGAAAATCTAGCCCTGTCGATCCTGCGTCAACTGGAAGAAGAAGGCACGCGCAAACGCTCGCGCGAGGTTTTGTTGAAGGCACCTGTGGGCATCGCCAACTACCTGATGAACAACAAACGCGAGCATATCGCCCAGATCGAGGCCCGCTATGGTCTATCGGTGCGCATTGAGGGCGATCCGTTCCTTGTGTCACCTGATTTTTCGATCGAGAAGTTCAAAACGGCCAGCCGTGTGGTCAAACCCGTCGCAAACGTGGTGTCCGTGGATGCGTCGATTATGGATGGCATAGACGAAGTTGTGGCCGAGCAAGAATCCTCCAGCGAGAATGTGTCGGACAATGTGCCTGCGGGACGTGATGCCAGTAACGCTTCTGATGACGCGCCGACATCTGACAACGGAGACGAGCAACAGCCCAAGAAACGCCGCCGTCGTCGCCGTCGTCGTCGTGGTCGCGGTGGGGATTCAAACGGTGAAAATCAGCAGCAGAATGGCGAAGAAGCCAAGGTTGCCGCTGAGGGCACAGAGGCTGGTGAAGCCGTTGTGACAGCCGAGGCCGAAAAACCTGCCGAGGCAGATGGATCTGCAACAGAACCTGTGGCTGCCGAGGCGACTGACAAGCCAGCGGACGAGAAGCCAAAGCGCGCGCCACGCAAACGTGCGCCGCGTAAACCTAAGGTCGTAGCCACCGAGATGGCTGACGAGAAGGTGGCAGAGTCTGATGCTCCGGCCGAGGAAAAAGCCGAAGTTTCTGAGGAGCCTAAGAAGAAGGTAGTGCGCAAACGCAAAGCACCTGCCAAAAATTCTGAAGCCAAGACCGAAGCGGCAGCCGCTGTCGAGGTTACACCAGAAGCTGCTGAGGAAAAACCGGCCCCTAAGAAACGTGTGCGACGCAAACCTGCGGCAAAGGTTGAAAAAGTTTCGGAGCCTGTGGCCGAAGTGGCTGTATCTGAGCCAGTTGCCGTCAAAGCGCCAGACGCACCGGTGGCCAAGTCAAAGCCGGTTGCCGAGCCAAAGCCCGATACCAAATCGGACACGCCTAAGAAAAAAGGCTGGTGGTCGCTTGGGCGCTAAACGCTTGAAGTAGCATCGTTACCGAAGTGTCGGCAGGCTCAGGCTTGCCGGCATTTTTCGTTTCAAGGTAGGGGAGCCAAAAATGGACATGACAACGCTTCACTATTTCTATTTCGGTTTGGCCGCATTTTTGGTTGGGGTCACCAAAACATCCGTTGGCGGTGTCGGCATTCTGGCCGTGCTTTTGATGGCGCTGGCGATTCCGGGCAAGGCCTCCCCAGGGGTGTTGCTGCCGATGCTGATCACCGCCGATGTCATGGCTGTGATTTATTACCGCCGCTCCTGCCAATGGGATATTTTACTAAAGCTCATGCCGCTCTCGCTGGTCGGGGTTGGCATCGGCTATGTGATTTTACGCGCCGCCCCTGACACAGATTTTGAGCGGATCATCGGCTGGACTATTCTGGCGATGCTGGCGCTGGACTTTGGCATGACTGAGGCGGTGCGCAAACATATGCGCGGGCGGGTGATGACAGCGATTGCAGGTGTGCTGGCGGGGGGCGCTTCGATGGTGGCCAATGCGGCGGGGCCGATATTTGGGGTCTATATGTTGCAGATGGGGCTGACCAAAGCTGCGTTCGTAGGCACCCGTAGTTGGTTCTTTTTGGTGCTGAACATCCTCAAAGTCCCATTTGCCGCTAAACTGGGGTTAATTACAGTGCCGTCGCTGACGCTCAATCTGACCTTTCTGCCGGTCATTTTTGTTGGCGCAATTGTTGGCTACAAGGTATTGAAATACATCAATATTGAGCTGTTCAAGTGGCTGATCCGCATAACCGCGTTATTTGCGGCGTTGCGTTTGATCTTATTCTGAGAACGGCTAGCCTTTGCGTACCAGATAGGCGCGGCCATGGGGAACATCGCTTTGGTCGACCAACACGTGTCCTTGTTCATTACAAAAATGCGGCACATCAATCACGGCGGCAGGATCATCGGCCAGCAAGCGTACCACGGCCCCTGGTTTATGCGTCATCAAGCGCTTGCGCAGCTTTAGCACCGGCAGCGGGCACAGCATTCCAATGGCGTCTATTTCCTCAACCCAATCCATGCCGTTTTGGATAGGGTGGGTTTGCCGCCAAGTCCACGCAAATGTGACATTACAGCAGGTGACGCGGCAGGCGTCATGGCGTAGACAGGACAAAACAGAACCCGAGGCCCGAAATGTTTGGTATTGAAATTATCGACGCAAGCCTGCTGCCAGCCATGTTTGTGGCGTTGATGGCGGGGCTTTTGTCCTTCCTGTCGCCCTGTGTGTTGCCAATTGTGCCGCCCTATCTGGCCTATATGGGCGGCATGACCATGAACGAGATGACTGGCGAGGCGGGCAAACGTGGCGGCGCCATTGTGCCGGCCTTGTTCTTTGTTCTGGGGCTGTCGACCATATTCTTGCTGCTTGGGTTCACGGCTTCGGTGTTTGGCGCGTTCTTTTTGCAAAATCAGGACCTGTTTACCAAAATATCCGGTGGGGTGATCATCATTTTCGGGCTGCATTTCCTTGGTGTGTTTCGCATCGGGTTTTTGGATCGCGACGCACGGCTGGATGCGGGTGATCGGGGCGGTTCGGCCTTTGGGGCCTATATTCTGGGCCTTGCATTTGCCTTTGGCTGGACGCCGTGCATCGGCCCACAACTGGGCGCGATCCTGTCAATGGCCGCCTCCGAGGCCTCAGTGGTGCGTGGCACGGCCTTGCTTGCGGTATACGCATTGGGGCTGGGGATACCGTTTTTGCTGGCCGCAATGTTTATTCAACGGGCCGTCGGGGTGATGAACCGTTTGAAACGCCACATGGGGGTGATCGAAAAATCAATGGGCGTGCTGTTGATCGCCGTCGGGGTTGCCTTGATAACAGGCGCTTTCACCGCATTTTCCTTTTGGCTGCTCGAAGTTTTCCCCGCTCTCGGCGCTATCGGCTAACTGGCCCTAGTTTTGTCAAATTCTTTTGCTAAACTGCGGCTTGTAATGTAACGGGGCAGCCAATGCAGGTTGAAGACCACACAGTTTCCAAGCGTCGGGTGTTTTACATTCCCGGCTATGATCCGATTCATCCGCGTCGATATCGCGAGCTGTATCGCAAGGAAAGCGCGGATCAGGCCAAAATCTCCAACTACAAGATAGAGCTGTCACCAAAGCAGGGGCCAAAATCCCGCGGCGGGCGCTATGGCTGGCATGTGGATAGCGCCATTGACGGCACCCGAACGCAGGCCGATTTTGAGGTTCTGGTCTGGTCCGACATCGTTAAGGACTCGATGGATTTGAACATCCCGCAGACCTATCTGGTGCTGGCGCGGACTGCGTGGATCTATATTGCCTCGGGTGCGCTGCGCCGCCTCATGTGGCTGCGCAAAGGACCGGTGATTGCGGCGCTTTACCCGATCGGGATGCTGCTGTTGCAACTACTGGTGGCTGTTCTGTTGGCGTGGTTTGTCGGGGCCAATGTGGCCAAAGGCGTTAAGGTGTTGGTCGATTGGCCCGGCATCGCACGCTTGGTCGGATGGGGGGCCGCATTACCGCTGATTGCGGTGATCCTGCGCTGGTTTCGCAAAATCGATAACAAGCTGTTTGCCTATTACCTGATGCATGACTACGCCTATGAAGCCCGATCCAAGGGGGAAAGCCCACCCGAACTTGAAACGCGGATGGCTGAGTTTAGTGCCGAAATCGCCGAGGCCCTGAACAGTGATGTGGATGAGGTTTTGGTGGTTGGCCACTCGTCCGGCGCACATATCGGGGTGTCGGTACTGGCCGATCTGATTCGAGCAAAGCGGGTGGATGAAGATGGACCATCGCTTGGGTTTTTAACGCTGGGGCAGGTGGTGCCGATGGTGTCATTTTTGCCGCGTGCCTATCGTTTACGGGCCGATCTGAAATTCCTGTCCTGCAGTGATGAGTTGACATGGGTTGATGTTACGGCCCCTGGCGATGGCTGTGCTTTTGCGCTGTGTGATCCGGTGGCGGTTTCCGGTGTTGCGGTTGAGGGCAAGCGTTGGCCACTGGTGATATCTGCGGCATTCACCCAAACCCTGTCGCCGGACCGCTGGGCTGAATTGCGCTGGAAATTCTTTCGGCTGCATTTTCAATACATGTGTGCGTTTGACCGCCCGGGCGACTTTGACTATTTCAAAATCACCGCAGGATCGAAAACCCTGCAAGCGCGTTTCAAAGATCGTGAACCATCAAAATCACGTATTGATGTGTCGGCCTCCCCTTATACATCGTTGAGTGAATGACCTTACCACCAAAACCAAAATCGCGCCCCCGCAACGCCTCTTTACTGCAGCATGCCAAACTGTTTCGCAAAGACATTCTGTCAGCCCAGCCCGAGCATTTGTATGGTGCTTGGATGGCCGAATTTCGTACGCCGTTCTTTCGGTCCTACATGGTAAATCAGCCTGAACTGGTCAAAACCGTGCTGGCAGAGAGCCTGACAACATTTCCCAAATCCACCCGTATTCGGGACGGGTTGGCGTCTTTGCTGGGCAATTCGCTGTTCTTGTCGAGCGGAGATGACTGGAAACACCAGCGCCGCATTGTTGATCCGGCTTTTGAGGGGGGGCGTCTGCGTGAAGTGTTCCCAAAAATGTGGGATTCCGCTGTGGAAGCGGTTGCGCGTTTAGAGGGGCAGATCGATGCGGGGCCGGTTGAGGTCGAAAGCATGACCTCGCATGTGGCGGCGGATGTGATTTTCCGCACCTTGTTTTCGCTGCCAATCACTGATGAAACCGCGGCGGGGGTGTTTGATGAATTCAAGGACTACCAACGCTCGATGCCATTTGCCAACATGTCGTCACTGTTGCCTCGGTTCAAATGGTTGCCAAACCTCGCCTCCAAACGCAGCAAAGAGACCGCAAAAGTCATTCGTGGATTGATCCGAAAACTCACAGCCGAGCGCCGTGTCGCGATTGACGCTGGCACTGCGCCCGATGATCTGGCCACCAAGATCATGACCACGCCGGACCCCGAAACCGGCAAATGTTTTGACACTGAGGAAATGGTCGATCAGGTGGCGATCTTCTTTTTAGCCGGGCATGAGACCAGCGCGTCAGCATTGGCGTGGTCGCTCTATATGTTGGCACTCTACCCTGAATGGCAGGACAAAGTCGCGGCTGAGGCGCTGGTGGTGATTGATCCTGAGACGGCGTATTTTTCTGCTGTCAGCAAGCTGCGGATATCGCGTGATGTGTTTCGCGAAACCATGCGGCTATACCCGCCAGTACCGGCCACAGTGCGCGAAGCGGCGTGTCCGGTGAAGTTCCGCGACCGCGACATCAAAAAAGGCTCGCAAGTCATCCTGTCTGCATGGCACTTGCATCGGCACACCAAAATCTGGGAACGGCCGGATGAATTTGATCCAACACGGTTTCACACCGAAGAAGGCAAGCAATGTATGCGCGATGCGTATATCCCGTTTTCGGCGGGCCCAAGGGTCTGTCCGGGGTCTGGATTTGCCATGCTTGAGGGGCCGTTGATTCTGTCCATGCTGGTGCGGGCATATCGGTTTGAACTGGTGCCCGAGCGCCCTGCGGTTCCGATTGCGCATCTGACTTTGCGCTCAAAGGACGGAATTTGGTTAAAGGTGGTGAAGCGCCCTCAAGGGTGATCAAGATTTTTCGAAAAATCTTAGTAAAATCCTTGGAAGGATTTTGGACCGCTTTGCAAGTCTAGCAAATGATATGAACCGGAGCGTTATTGCAAAAAATCACAAACTGACCAGAGTTTTCCACCACATGAAATCCGCGCCGCGAAACCTCCGCAACAAAGGCATCGCGCCCAACAATACGTTCCACATCGCGCACCTTGCGCCGCACCACGCCACCAATGCGAGCTGCGCGGGTATCAAAGATTTGCTGCAGCCAAGTGTCAGGCTGAATGAATAGAGCAAGTTGGTTCATGAGCCAACTCTGGCATGACATGGTTAACAGCCGCTTAAGCTCGATAATAGCGTAAGATAAATAACCGGATGGCCGAGGCCAAACCGGTTTCAAACCCACGCGCGGCATCAATTTCGGCGGCCAACACGTTTATAGGTTGACCTTTCACGGTCGCTATTTCCCGAAAGGCATCCCAAAACTCATCCTCCAGCGACACGCTGGTGCGATGTCCCTTTAGGGTCAAAGAATGCTTTTTGGGGCGCGCATTCATTCCTTGTCCAGCTCATGCTGGTCCAGCATGTTCCGCGCCTTGGCGGCTCGCACGGCCTCGGCAATGCGCTCGGCCTTGGTGCGGCCAAACTTGACCGCATTCTCATCAGCCTTGCTGTGCTTTGCATTCCGCGCCCGCTCTTTACGTGCGTGGTTCAAATTTGTGACCTCAGCCATCAGTCTTTGGGACCAATCATCTGCTCTGGACGCACAACGCGCTCAAATGTTTCCGCATCAACAAACCCCAGTGCGATGGCTTCTTCCTTCAGGGTGGTGCCGTTTTTATGCGCGGTTTTGGCGACCTTAGTCGCGTTGTCGTAACCAATTTCAGGTGCCAGCGCCGTAACCAGCATAAGGCTTTCGCGCATCAATTGATCAATGCGCTTTTTATCTGCTTCAATGCCGACAACACAGTTTTTAGTGAAGGTCGCCGAGGCATCGCCAAGCAGTTGCATGGATTGCAGTACATTATAGGCCATCATCGGTTTATAGACGTTCAACTCAAAATGCCCTTGGGAACCTGCGAACCCAACGGCAGCGTCATTGCCCATCACATGTATGCAGACTTGGGTTATGGCTTCGACCTGTGTCGGGTTCACTTTGCCCGGCATGATGGACGATCCGGGTTCATTTTCAGGCAGGATCAACTCTCCCAGACCGCAGCGCGGGCCAGAGCCCAGCATACGGATGTCGCTGGCGATTTTGTAAAGTGATGAGGCGACAGTTTTCAGCGCACCCGACATTTCAACCATTGCATCGTGGGCAGCCAAGGCCTCAAATTTGTTGGGCGCGGTGACGAAAGGCAGGCTGGTGATTTCAGCCATGTTAGCTGCAACCATTTCGGCCCAGCCATGGGTGGTGTTCAAGCCTGTGCCAACGGCTGTGCCGCCTTGGGCCAGCTCATATATCCGACCCAAAGCGCCTTTGATGCGGGCAATCCCCATCGCGACCTGATGGGCGTATCCGGAAAATTCCTGCGCCAAGGTCAGTGGGGTTGCGTCCATCGTGTGGGTGCGGCCAATTTTGATGATGCCGTCAAATTCTTGCACCTTGGCCTCAAGGGCTGCGTGCAACATGGCCAATCCGGGCAAAAGCACGTCATGGGCCATTGTGGCGGTGGCAATGTGCATTGCGGTTGGGAAGGTGTCGTTGCTGGACTGGCCCATATTGCAGTGGTCATTTGGGTGAACGGGGTCTTTTGACCCAATCACGCCGCCAAGCAGCTCAATCGCGCGGTTGGCGATCACCTCGTTGGCGTTCATGTTGGATTGGGTGCCAGAGCCTGTCTGCCAAACCACCAGCGGGAAGTTATCATCCAGCTTGCCACCAATAACATCATCCGCCGCCGTTACAATGGCGTCACCAAGGTTCGCGTCCAGTTTGCCCAGTTTCATATTGGCCTGCGCACAGGCCTTTTTGATCACGCCAAGGGCGCGCACGATGGCAATGGGCTGTTTTTCCCAACCGATGGGGAAATTCATCAGGGAACGCTGGGTCTGAGCGCCCCAATATTTGTCGGCGGGCACATCCAATGGGCCAAAGCTGTCGGTTTCACTACGTGTTTTTTGGCTTGATTTGGCAGATGCAGACATTGGGCGGCTCCTAAATTTGATATGCCTCCCCCATAACGCACTCAACCAGCATATCAAAGCAGGTTTACGCTAACAGAGGGCGTGAAAACAGAGGGCACAAAAAGCATGGCCGATTTGCGCCGCGCGAAAAGAGATGGTTATTTGCGAAAACTGTCGAGGCTAACGATCTCGGCATCCTTGGCGGGCGCGTCTTCTTCTGCGGCCTCAACCATCGGGGCTTCGGGCACGCCTTCTGGCTCAATATGTTCCGCCGTATCGATTGAAACCACTTCCGCGTCTTGCTCTTGGTCTTCTTCATTGCTGTCAAAGCGCAGGCCGAATTCGACGGACGGGTCAACAAAGGTGACAATCGCATCATAGGGAATATAGAGTGGCTCGGGATTGTCACCGAAATTCAGCGTTATGGCAAAGCCCGCATCCATCACATCCAGATTATCAAACCAGTGCTGGATCACGATGGTCATATCGCCCGGATAGCGGTCCGACAGCCAATCAGCAATTTCCACATCGGGGTGCATGGTGTCAAAGGTGATGAAAAAATGGTGCTGACCGGGCAGTCCATCTTCGGCAATACCGTTCAGGACTTCCTTGATCAGCGTGCGCATCGCGCGATGCATCAGATTTCCATAATCAATGGTGTCAGACATGCGTGCGGCCCTTTTTAGCAAATCATGGGTTAAGCATAGTCGATTCTTGGATGAAGGAAAGGGGGCGTGGGCTCAAAATTGCGCTAGGGCCGCGCCGCCCAGTGCAACCAGCGCCAACACTTTTAGTAAATCCATATGCAGACGCAGGATCATCACACCCGATAGCAGCGCCAAAATCACCACCCGCCAATCCAGAGTGGCCAAATCAGGGGTGAACAAGGTGACAGGGCCGTGTTTGACGGTCGTGACGCGGCCAAAAAACACATGCAGCGCGAACCACAGGGACAGGTTCAACACCACACCGACAACTGCGGCGGTAATCGCGGACAATGCACCGCGTAGACGCGGTCGGGTGGCGATCCATTCAATGTAGGGGGCACCGGTGAATATCCACAGATAGCAGGGCACAAAGGTTACCCACAGCGCCAATAAGGCGGCTGCGATGCCCATCATCAGCCCGGCCTCGCCAAACCCAGCGATGAAGGCGACAAATTCAGTTACCAGTATCAACGGCCCCGGCGTGGTTTCGGCTAACCCAAGTCCGTCCATCATTTGCGGGGTGGTCAGCCAGCCATGTTCTGACACAGCGGCTTGGGTCATATAGGCCAGTACTGCATAAGCGCCGCCAAAGGTTACGACGGCCAGCTTGGCAAAGAACACGCCGATTTGCGTCAGGAACGTCGCGCCGACGGCCCAAAACACGGCCACAGGGGCCCACCAGATCGCCAGCCAGATTACTATGGTGCGCAAGGGGTTCGCGCCCTTGGGATGCGGGGGGGGATCATCGGCGCTGCGTTGGCTCAGGTATCCGTAAAGGGCGGCCATCATGATAATCAGCGGAAACGGCAGGGTCAGGAAAAAGATACCGACAAACGACAAGCCCGCGATGATCCAGTGCGCCCAACCGTTCAACGCCTTTTTGGCGACCCGCAACAGCGCCTCGACGACGATCACCACAACGGCGGCTTTGATGCCGATGAACATTGCCTCGATCCACGGAATTTTACCCCAGAGCGCATAGCCAATCGACAGGGCCAGCACCACCAATGCGCCGGGAACTACGAACAACAATCCAGCGATCAAACCGCCCTTGACCCCGTGCAGACGCCAGCCCGCGTAGGTAGCGATTTGGGTGGCCTCGGGGCCGGGCAACAACATGCAAAACGACAGCGCGTTCAGGAATTGCTGTTCGGTCAGCCATGGCCGTTCCTCGACCAATTCGCGGTGCATCACGGCGATTTGGGCCGCGGGTCCGCCAAAGGACAACAGGCCAATGCGCATGAAAACGCGGGTCGCCTCGCGCAGGGTCGGTTGCACAAATTCGGCTTGGCTCATTGCGCGGCCCCATACGAGGTAGGACAATCATGACCCTCGGCTTGACCGACCCGTGCCCAACGACAGAGCGCATCATAAAACGTCACTCCAGCCTCAAATTGCTGTAAGTAATTTTTGTATACTCTTGATAAACCTACTGAAATGACCGGAAAGCCAGCGGCTTCGGAGGCCAAATCATGGCGGTTGGTGTCAGCAGCGCGGACAACATTGGCCAGACGCACTAGGGGATCGGTTTGCAGTTTGAATTCTTCCTGCATGGTATCAAAAGTGCAATCTTCACCGCGATGGCTCCAAAACACCTCCTCAATGTCAAACGGCGTGGTGCCGAATAAAAACCGCGCGCCATTCACAGGTGCGGGCAGGGCGCTAGCAGGAAACAATGGCAGGCCCGCATCGCGCCAGCCATAAATGCCACCGTGCAAATATTCCGCAGCAAAGCCCTCGGCGCGCAAATAGGCGGCCGCGCCTTGGGACAGTTTTTTGCCCTTTTGGCAGGTCACCACCACGGGGACGTCGTCTAAGCGCGTCAAAAGGGTTGGCATGTCGCGGTGAGATACGCGGATCGAGGTCGGGATCAGGCACGGGTCCTTGGCAAAGTCATCGTCAATGCAAACATCAACAATGGTCGGGGCCGCAGGGGTGCCAATCAGGCGCATCAATTGTGTTGGGGTGATTTCGTTGGGAGAGGTCAACTTGCATCCTTTCTGAAGGTCAGGGGATGCGAACCTTTGGCCAAAGCCTCACGGGGCGTTCGCGCATTGGCCCCATGGGGCAAGGGTGCCAAAAGGGGGTTGGGATGTCAATGGGGGGAGGGCGCGTAGAAACCTGTTATAACGGGTCAGAAGGGTTCGCATTTTTTGATTCAGACCCAGGATTCTGTGAAATATAGAATTGTCTTTTGATATTAAAACCACCCTAAAGCGACCGTCTGACTGTAATTGTCGGATGTCTGATTGGAGCCCAAAGTGCCAGATGCTGCGGTGGGTTCAAGCGGCGGCTAAGCGCAGTATCAATACTATGCAGAGTCGAGCAGGTGGCCCAGTGCTGACGTTCTCTGCAAAGGCTACCGACTTTGGGCGGGCAAACCAGACCCTGATCTCGGCGGAAGCGATGGCTCCAGCCGGAAACGGATACCTCAGAGCATCACTATAACATGCCACATCGGTATTTGAGCGCAGCTATAGCCTGCAATCAAGCGACCAGCCCCATTCGGCAAAGCGCCTTCCACAAAGACTGGGGAAAAGGGCCGACCGGTGGTGATGCCGTTGTCCAGACCCCTAAAACACCTGCACGGAAATGGCATCAAGTTCAGCCGCGGTGAGCGTCACCCCTTCTGCTAGATGAACGATAAATGTTTCGTCATCGCCAAGTGAAACACTCACGGTTCCATCTTCGGTTAGGGTCAGTTCCACCGCAGCCCCGGCCTCTAATGCAGAAACAGGGTGGATTTGCAAAATATCCTCGGCAGGATCGAAATCCTCAATGACCGCAGCTCCAGCGCCAAGGGCGCTAACGAAAATGTCGTTACCTTCACCGCCTGCGGCATGGTCCTCGCCATCCAAGTATAAAGTATCGTTTCCTGCACCACCATCAAGTGTATCGGCACCGGTTCCGCCGATTAGGGTGTCATCGCCTTCACCGCCAAGCAGCACGTCATCTCCCCAGCCGCCATCAACGCGGTCATTGCCATCACCGCCCGCGATTACGTCATTGCCGCCGTTGCCGCGCAAATCATCGTCACCAGCGTCTCCAGAAATCAAGTCGTTGTCGCCGCCACCTCGAATGGTGTCGTTGCCGGTGTCTCCAGAAATTTCGTCACGGCCATCTCCACCGTAAATCATGTCGTCGCCTGTACCGCCAAGGATCAAATCATCGCCGTTCTTGCCAAGGATCGTGTCGTCCCCATCACCGCCGAAAAGACGGTCATCGCCCCAGCCACCATCTACTCGGTCATTACCTTCGCCACCAAACAGCGTGTCGTTGCCACCATTTCCACGAATATCATCGTGACCTTCGTTGCCCTCGAGATAATCATCACCGCCATAGCCGCGCATCGTGTCATCACCGGTCCCGCCATACACGGTGTCCTCGCCTGCGCCAGCCGTAAAGATGTCATCTCCAGCCCCGCCGAACAAAATGTCGTCGCCCCGATTCCCAATCAGAATATCATCACCGGCTTCACCGGAAATGCGATCATCGCCATAACCGCCATCAAGCCGGTCATCGCCTGATCCGCCATTTATTGTATCGTCTCCGCCATTCCCGCGCAGATCATCATTGCCGTCATTCCCGATCAGCACGTCATCCCCAGCAAAGCCCCGGAGCGTATCGTCGCCCGCGCCGCCAATAAGAGTATCGTTTTCCTCGCCACCGTTCGCAGCATCGTCATTTTCATCACCGCGAAAATCTTCGTTATCTGAAACAAAAAAACTTCCCGCCATCAACGACGCCAAAACACCCATAAGACCCAGCATAATTTACCCCACGTAATTTTCATTTTCTAATGGTGCCGATAAAACTCGCGCTTGAAGATAGAGTCAATTTTAACGTAAAAATTCCACTGTCCGGGATCAGCGCCTATGGGTCCAAATAGCATGATTTGATAAGGGAGTGTTTCTGGTTCATCGTGACCACCAAGGAGTGGAAGATGAGACATACTACTGGAACACGCAAAAGCCCTGGTGAGAAGATCGTCAAGGACATCAAGCGGGCAACGCGCAAACAGTATTCGTCAGAAGAGAATATCCGGATTGTTTTGGACGGCCTGCGTGGTGAAGACAGCATTGCTGAACTGTGTCGACGTGAAGGCA
>Ga0209345_10000806_pt1 | contig 40233 bp, 27 predicted proteins | sample Cruoilmetagenom7_FD_187294 | JGI IMG/M metagenome (GOLD analysis project Ga0209345, IMG submission 187294) | Oil polluted marine microbial communities from Coal Oil Point, Santa Barbara, California, USA - Sample 7 (SPAdes) (version 2) | ecosystem: Environmental > Aquatic > Marine > Oil seeps ...
TAAACAAACGGGAAAGGATCAAACACAAAACACTCAAGTCTCGGCGCTTGCAACACCGCAAGTTCGCTGCATAATGAAACCAACCAGATAAGCCAGACACTCGCCTAGATTAAACGGCCTCTGGACCCAAAAACCCTGATGACGGACACCAAGCAACACAAAACCATTATTAGCATTCTCGATGCGGAAACCCAATTGCGCAGCAAAAAGGAACTGATTGAGCGATTCATTGCGGAGCACTTCCCCGATATTCCAATGGGTGGGGATATCGGTGCGGAGTTTGATACTTATTGGGATGCTGAGCGGCAGAAAGCATTGCTTGAACTAAGCGCCACTGAAGGCTTGGACCATGAAGGGCTGCAAAAACTTGTTGGTGATTATCTGTTTTCTGACAAGGCGCCGCTTCGAGATGACATTGTAGACTTGATGAGCGACCGACCAAAATTGCGAGAGTTGAGAAAGGTGTCTGAACGAATTATTGCAAAAGTTATGAGTTTTGTTGAAACGTTCATTGATGGTGTTGATTAGGGATGGGGTTTGATTCTCAGACTAAAGAATAGACATGTATTGGCTCAATGACCGGAACCAATAATCACACATTATGGCATGTTGTTTCATAGCCCCATTTAGAGGTGCGTTGATTCTATGCTGATATGCGTGAAAGAAAACAGATATTGTCCCCCATGTGTCCCCCAGAGCGGCATTCCACGCTTCCGAAATCACATATATTCCATCTAAGTCATTGATTTAAATGGTGAGCCGGTCGGGATCCGAACCCGAGACCTACTGATTAAAAGTTATTATTAAAGACATTGTCAGCAACTTCCTTAGCTGAACATTTATGCGCCCATACCAAGCTATGATCATGTTATAAACACATATAATTGCAATTTACTTGAACATACCAAAACTTGCTTATACTCTGCATCTATGAGACTAAAAAGAGACTATTTTGAAACTACACCTTACTGACATTGCAATACGAAAGTTGGCCGCCCCCAAAAGCGGTCAGGTATCATATTGGGATCAAACAACACCCGGGTTTGGAGTTAGATGCTCATCCAAGAGCAAGTCTTTCGTTGTCATGTTTGGGGAAAGCCGCAGGCTGAAGACGCTTGGAAGATATCCGACTCTTTCGCTTTCAGATGCGCGACGTGAGGCAAGATTATTCCTGTCTGAAGCATCTTATGGAAAACACCAAGAGACGAAAATATCCTTCGAAAAATTAAGTCAACGATTTATAAGAGATTGCGAATCTAGACTACGCCCAATTACTGTGCGCGAATATCGCCGCCACTTATCTTTTTTCAATTTCAGAAAAGATATAAACCAAATAGAGCGTTCAGACGTTTTTCAAAAACTCGATGAACTTCGCGGGACACCGGCCAATCAGAACTATGCGTTCACAGCGCTCAAGGTTTTTTTCAACTGGGCGGTTCGAAATCAATGTATGGCGCTGAACCCGATTGCAGCTGATAAGAAACCTGCTCGCTTAAAAAGTCGGGATCGGGTTCTGAGTGAAGAGGAGTTAAAATGTATATACAGCCATGTCAGACGAAATCGCACTTTATTCCACGACATGGTCGCGTTACTAATACTCACTGGGCAGCGGAGAAGCGAAATCGGGCATTTGCGGTGGGACGAAATAGTCGATGGGTGCATTGAACTGCCCGCTAATCGGACCAAAAACAGCCGACCACATCGATTGCCCTTACCACCCGCAGCACTCCACATTCTAGAAACACGCCCCGCCGTCGGACCGTTTGTATTCCCGGGCAGAGACCCCAAAACGCCATTCAATGGTTTTACTCGCGTAAAAAAGCTACTCGATGAGGCGTTGGATATCGATCACTATACGCTACATGACCTTCGCCGCACTTTGTCATCGAACCTTGCACGATTGGGCATCCCTATCCAAGTTACTGAAAAAATCCTAAATCATCAGAGCGGTTCTTTTGCAGGCGTTGCCGGCATTTACAATCGTCACAATTATTTTGAAGAAATGAAAGTAGCTTTGGGACGGTATGACAAATATCTGGAAAACCTTCTCAACTTATAATAGAATCAACCTTTCTGGCCTTCGGCCACATCATTAGTCGGCTAGTTTTTGAAAGACAAAAACTAGCCTGATTTCGTTAGGCAATTATGTATTCGAACAAAAAAACAGAAACCTCCCCGCGTGTTCGAACTGCGTTTTCCAGCCCTAGCGAAATTTCCTTTGGCCAAATACGTGAAAAATGTTCGCAAAAAATTGCTGCGGTTACGACTGTTCGAAACGAGCCTCTGTTTCTTAAAAAGTGGATTCAATACTATGCGTCTCAGTTTGGAGCAAAAAACCTTTTTGTAATTGTTGATGGTCATGATCAAAAACTTCCTGAGGCGGCTAGCAATATTAATACCCTTTTCTTGCCATATCAGCCCATGCAAAACATACCGGCAATGCGGCGTAGATCGAAAGTTATGTCGGGAATAGCGCGCGGACTTTTCAACTATTTTGATGCTGTCTTGGTTTTGGATATTGATGAATTTATTGTAGTGGATCCAATTTTAAATATTTCATTGGCGGATCATATAAGTTCGCAAAAATCGAAATCCACAATTTCAGCTCTAGGTCTTGACGTAGGACAACATTTGCTTTGCGAAGGGCCGCTTGATGCCAATGAGCTATTTCTAGAGCAACGACAATTTGCGCACGTCTCAGCCCGTTATACAAAGCCTAGCATCGCCTTCCAGCCTGTTAATTGGGGATCAGGGATGCACAGGATAAAAGGCAAAAACTTTAGAATTGATCCAAATCTTTTCTTATTCCATTTTGGCATGGTAGACCAAAAAATTGCTGCCCAAAAAACTGCGGATGCCGACAGACTTTCTACTGGGTGGGGAGCTCATAATGAGAGGCGGAAAAAGCTTTTCGACATCATCACAGAAGCGGTACCAATTGAAGGAGATAAGTATTTTGCTAAAGCGCGAAAATACCAGACTTGGCATAGACCGTTCTATGCTCTTAACAAGCCGGGGGTGATCCCCGGTAATCCAGTTATACGTATACCCGAAAGATTTAGAGGTATTGTTTGAATGGGTCCCGCTAAATTTAATCTTGGAAATATGTGAGATGGTTTTACGTCGTGCACATATGGCGACATTTCCCGATCGGGCAGATATATTGCGAATTGCCCTTAAATCGCTTGAGTCTCAGGTTGATGAAATTCATCTGATGCTCAATGAATATAACGAAACTCCCACGTTTCTTCTAGATTTCAAAAAGGTCATTCCGATCTTGCACAATGAAGACCTTAAAGACGTTGGCAAGTTTTTCCCTGTCCCAAAACCCGACGACCATGTTTTTCTGGTGGACGACGATCTGCTTTATCATGATCGATATTGTGACTGGATGATTGAGAGAACAACGGAAATCGGGATGGAAAAATCTGTGTTTGGCCTGCATGGCAGTATTTACAAACGCATAAACGGATACCCGACACGAAAGCGTAAGCTGTACTATTATAGTAAGTCACTGCGCCGATCTGTTTATGTTGATGAACTGGGTACAGGGACGGTATTTGCGCTGGGTAAAAATATTGCGCCATTGAGCTACTTGGAAACCGCACAGAAGTTTGTAGATACACGGTATGCAAAATGGTGTTTTGAGAGCAAGGTTAGCCAAGTAGCCATCGCGCGACCGAGGAAATTAATTCGCACGATACGACATAAAGGTCCGTCAATTTATAGAACTTTTACAGTTCATAACCCTCCGATTATTTTATGTGAAATGGATGCGTTTGTAGGGCGACCCGAATTTATTGGTAAATATGTCACGAACTAATTATTCGCAGTTTCGATAATTTTTATTATATTATGTTCCGCATACGCCTTTTTTGCCCTGCCTAAGGTGCTGTGATACAATAAGAAAATGGACGTAAGGCACTTAAAAATAGTGGTTGCATCAATACTGTTAGCAACGGGTACAATATTCGCGACTTATATTGCAGTCCAACGTACTAGCCCAGACAATCTTGGCGCCGAATGCGGGGAATACTTGGTGAAGCCGAAACTACCATCTCCGAAGCCCGACAACTCAACAACCCAGCCAGATATTTTCACAATTTCCTATTTTGACGATAAAGAGTATTTGTGGGGCCCACTTGCAACATTCAATGTTGCCAAAATTTATCAGCTCGGAGGCGGAATTACTCACATTACAGCTCACCTTACGAGCAGCCACAGCTTTTCGCCCACGTCATTTCGAATCGATGAACAGGAGAAAACCTTAGCAATTATAAAACCATCGAACATAGATGGGGAAGAATCTCCGAACGGCAGATATCTTTTGCTTGGATCTGATTCGACAAGTGCACTCACAATCTATGATGTGAAGCAAGACAGAGTTATTAAGGAAGTGACGTCAAAAAATGGAGAATTTTGGTTTGATGGCGGCAATGGCCATAATTATCAGATTCTTGCTGAATGGATCGGCACAGAACAAGTGTTGGTAGTCGAGCTTATTCAGTTGCAAAATCCTACGATTGATATTGATGCGAGTGGTATGCATCATCGATATTTCGACGCAAACAATATTACTTCAGCCATAAGTAGTGCCGTATTGATACAAATTTAGCTTTAATTGTGCTCAATTTGTTTGTAGCATCAATCAAGCGTTCGACCTGCTTTTTTTAAGAGCAGTGTTTGTGTATTGCATTAAGGGGTAAGATTCATGCTTATTATTCCACTTATTGACCAAGGCCAAATTTCGGTTACCCAAGGTCCTTTTGAAGGGACGCATGGTCCAAATGTTAATGAAAGCCTTACGTACGATAGTGCCGCGATAGATTTCGACGCATCAGGCTGGGGAAAAGATGTTGTTTCAATGGCATCTGCTCGTTTGATTTCTGCGTACTTTGGCGACGAAGAGTATCAGGATAATTTTGGTGGATTCGGAAACAGAATTACGTTGCAGCATACGGTTGTGATCGACGGAGTTGAAGTTAACTTCTATGCAACATACGCGCATCTTTCTGCCGCCAGTGTCAAGGAACTACTATCTGAACTTGGTATTTCAATTTCCACCAATCAACTTGCCTGGTCTGACTTGAATTCGGGCGGAACAATAGATGAAATTGGTGTCGGGAGCAATTACTGGATAGGTGCAGGAGAGAAAATTGCCGAGGGGCAATTTACGGGTGTCATTGATACGTCCGGTGGTGGCGATGGCTCACATTTGCATGTACAATTTGCGGTGAACTTAGACCCTCAGACCCGGACGGTTTCTGGTCAATCCGTTACAGCTTACCTCGCAGATAGCCGGCCTACTCAAGAAAATTCTGAGTTGTTGGATCAGCTAACTTTTTACGGTGTTCAATCGTCTGTTAACCAACCCATCGGCCCCGACAAAGTTATTTCCGATATTGTCAGCGGCGATATTTTTTACAGCAACGCCCTCAATACTATTTATCAAGACGACAATTTTTCTGAGAATGCTGGCGACGATACCTTTATTGGTGGCTTCGGTGACGATACAATTAAGGGTGGATTTGGAGACGATAAAATTGATGGAGGCAAAGGGTACGACAAAGCTGAATTCAGCTTTACGAGTACAGGTGTAACTTTTTTTAAAGCTGGCAATTCCATTATCGTGAATGGTCCTGAGGGAACTGACAGACTATTAGACGTTGAAGAGCTAGTTTTTAGTGATGTTTCGATTCAAACAAATTCTCTTCAAAACAACAAATTAACCGTGGATGCGGCTTTGCTCGAGTACGAATTCGACGGTTCTTTAGGCGAGCAGTATATCACAAACAGTGGCTCAGGCAACACATTGCAGTGCGAGCTTTCTGACTTCGATCTCACTATTGACGATGTAGGCCAAGGCTTATACAGCGCGATGAAATCAATTAATTTTGGTGTCAGACTCGAGAATAATAACTTTGTTTTTGAAATGGTGTCTGGCCCCGTTATTCTCGCTTCAAGCATAACAACGCTCGAAGTTTTGGGCATTGGTTCGATAGATCTCCAAGACTACATCGACGACGTGTCGCCCTCAGCTTATGACGACTACGGCGATACACTGGCAACAGCCACAACGTTTGGCTCTGGCCCGGTTGGCGCGACCCAATATATCAACGGTACGATTGAAGAATCCGGTGACAAAGATGTATTCCAAATCTCCTTGGTTGCCGGACAGGAATATACATTCCTTTTGACTGGATCCAGTATCGGCGATTCCGCAACATTTGATCCATTTCTCAGGCTGTATAATTCATCTGGAAATGCGGTTGGTGTCAGCAATGACATCGCACCTGGCGTTCTTTCTTCTTTTATCAAATATACTGCAAGCAGCTCTGGTACGTATTACCTTGAGGTACTTGGATCTGAGGCGACTGTTGGTGATTATGGATTGTTTGCGAAGAACCTTGCAAATAACGACACTGCGGTAGACTTAACACCAACTTCTGGTGAGCCAACCCCAAATGATCCCAACAGTTGGGACTGGCAGGGTGACAGCGGCAATAACTCGTTTCCTACGCCTCAGTGGGACCCATATAAGGGCGATCTATCTGCTGCCAATAAATTGCGAGGTCATGACGGCGACGACAGGATTGAGGCTGGTGGTGGTAATGATGTCCTTTGGGGAGATGATGGCGAAGATCGCTTGTATGGTGAAGCTGGTGACGATGTTCTGAGGGGTGGGAGGCATAATGACCGTCTCGAGGGCGGAGATGATGATGACCTGCTTTTCGGCGAGGGTGGCGACGATCTTTTGTATGGCGATGACGACGACGATACGCTCTATGGTGGTGACGGTGATGACCGACTTCGCGGTGGCGCTGGCAACGACTATATGAAAGGCGAAGACGATGACGATGATTTGAATGGCGGTGACGGAAACGATGAGCTCTATGGAGACGGCGGCATCGATGATTTAGATGGTGATGCTGGGAATGACCAATTGTTCGGCGGTTTTGGCAATGATGAGCTACGAGGCGGAACTGGCCACGACCGGCTAGCTGGTGAAGATGGTAACGACGAGCTTCGAGGCGAAGATGGCGACGATCTGCTTTATGGTGGGGACGACGACGATTTACTACGCGGCGGCGAAGGCGATGACTTGTTACATGGTGAGCGCGGGAATGACACGGCCAGCTTTTCAGACGGTAATAATGGAGTTATAGTCAATCTCTTCGACGAAATTGCGACCAGTTCTGATCTTGGGACAGACATTCTCTATAGTATCGAAAACGTCATAGGTTCCGATGGCGGAGATCTGATTGATGGCGATCACGGCGTCAATATATTAGATGGTGGCGGGGATGATGATATTATCCGAGGTCATAACGGGAACGACATAATATACGGTGGTAGCGGTGACGACGTAGTTTGGGGAGATACCGGAAACGATTACGTTTATGGTGGTTCGCAAGATGACGAAGTGCGCGGTGGTGAAGGTCGTGATAATCTTTTTGGTGACGGCGGAAATGATCATCTTCGTGGTGAACAAGGCGATGATACAATCGACGGCGGCACCGGAACCGACACAGTTTTCTTCTGGGGTGAACGTGAAGATTTTAATATTGTTTCTCTGGCCGGTGGCGTTGTTCAGGTTACTGACATGCGCGCGACGGGCCTTGAGGGTACGGATACATTAACTAACGTTGAGTTCCTCGAGTTTTTTGATGGAACTGTCTCTATTGCCAACGCGTTCGCCGCAAACCCTGTCGCAGTAAATGATAATATGGATGCAGAAGCTGATGCGTCACTGATTATTGAAATTCTGGCGAATGACAATTTCGTTGGAGAGGCTGTTACTATTGGTTCAGTGGTTGTCTCCAACGGTTTGGGTTCGGCTTACTCTGTCGATAATCGTGTTATTTTCGACCCACGCGGAATGTATAATACCCTTTTAGTTGGTTCATCAGCATTGGTGGAGCTAACGTATTCATTCACTGATGCCTCTCTAAAATCGACCACTGCGACGGTCAATATTAAGGTTGAGGGAACAACGCGACCTGTTGATCCAAGCTCAGACGGTGATGACGTTATTTTCGGAAATGTTCTGGATAATGTTATTGATGGGATGGCTGGTGACGATACGATCAACACAGGAGGAGGTGCGGATACAGTGACGCTGGGTATCGGAGAAGACACACTAACTGGCGGCCTTTCCGATTTCGACGGTGATACTGTTACGGATTTTTCAGCTGAAGACAGAATTATTATTGAGGGCGAGCATATAGATCGTTCACAAATTCAGACGACATCGGATAATTCGGTCCCATCTTCCACGATGACCATAGATGGTGTTATCGATGCTACATTCATTCTTGAAGGTGACTTTTCGTCTGGTGATTTTATGGCTGTCCAAGTTGGGGCTGACACCGTCATTACGTTTGTCAATTATTTGCCGACACTCGTTGCCGGTCAGGAAGTTAGCCCATCTTTGATCAATGGTATTGTTAATCAGGCATTCCTGACAGGAGATGGCGTGAAATCCTTCCGCGTCGACCTGCAAGATATGGGTAAAGCAGGATATAATAATGTTATCGGTGTTTATGAAATAGAAGCTGACGGAGATATTGTAGATGTCAGAATTCTGGTAAATAACGCCAATGCTGACAAAACGGCCTCAGTTGATATTGACGGCGTTGAGGATGGAAATACACTTGGTTTCTTTATTGTTCAGGATGCGGCTGTTTGGGCCGATGGCCTAAATAACTCTGATCTAATTGAGTTTCAAAACCTGTCAGGCGCTGCCGCTAATGTCACTGATGGAAGCTCGATTAGATTGACAGTCAATGGTTCTGCAACATCAGAAAGGGTTATGCACAGCTATGATAGCGGTCTGAATGCTAATGAAATTCAGCATGTGTTGTCTGGCATTGACGAAAGTATTGGTGCGGATGCGTTGAGTATCGGCTTTGAAGATATGACCTCAGGCGCAGACTGGGATTATGAAGATGTTGTATTTAGTGTTTCCGTTAATGAGGATAGTTTAGTTATCTGAAGCGGCATCTGAAGGAGTACAATGTCCATCTACTCAAATTGTTGAACGGATTTTTGGCGGGACTAATTGCTCAACGAGGGCCTCTGCATAAAATATTACTCTTCATTGCCAAATCTCCTCTACTCCTCTCTAAACGCCTTATAAAAGTACCCGGCGAGTGGTTTAAGCAGGTAGTCCATTGGTGATCTATCCCCGGTACGGATCAACACTTCGACCGGCATGCCAGGAAGAATTTGATTGTCATTTAGCTTCTCAACCTCACCCTCCATCGGCAACAGTTCGGCAGTGTAGAAGCTCGCGCCAGTAGCTTCATCTGTAAAAATATCGGCAGAGATATTGGTGACATAGCCATCCAACTCGGGTGTCGTTCGACTATCAAAAGCCGAGAAGCGCAGGGTGGCCTCTTGCTTGAGCTCTAGCTGGTCAATATCGATGGCGTTGATGCGGGTGCGAATAACGAGGAAACTGTCGGCGGGAACCACGTAAAGGATCGGTTCGGCAGCCGTGACGACTGCTCGTAGGGTTTTGACTTGTAAGCCATAGATAACCCCTGAGCGGGGCGCTTTGATCTCTAGGCGGTTGATACGCTCAGAAAGCGACAAGCGACGCTCTATGAGTTCAACGGCGCTGTATTGCAGTTCTAGCAAAGTCGTAATGGCTTCTTCACGGCGACTGGAGGTCAAGCGGAGAATCTCGATCTCAATCTCGGCAATTTGACCACGTGTTTGGGCTAGGGTGGCGGTGAGTTCGCCCAAGCGACCGCTGAGGCTGGCCTCTTCGCGTTGCAGGGCGGAGACTTGGCTGAGCTGCGTTAGACCATTGCCAAGCAGGGTTTCTTGGCCGGTCAGTTCGCTGGCAACGATGCCGTGTTGTCGGCTCGTGGCCACCATTTGGGCTTCAATGCCAATGATTTGTTGCGCGAGCTGTGCTTTGCGCTCGGCCAACTGCGCGGTTTCCTCATTCACCGACGTCAAGCGCGCCACAAACAAGTCGGCTTGGCCAGCAACCACTTTTTGCACCTCTAAGCTGGTTTCGGCAAGGTTTAACAGGTTTTGATCAAAGGTTATGCCATCAGCCTCATCCCGTTCGGCTCTGAGGCGGTCCAACCGCGCTTGGAGTTCAAAAAGCTGCCCCTCAACAATCGCCAGTTCGGACCGTAACAGCGTGCCATCGAGCCGGATCAATATTGCGCCCGCCTCAACCATATCCCCGTCTGCCACATGGATTTCGGCAACAACGCCGCCCTCGCCATGCTGGACAATCTGGCGTGTCGAGGCGACCTCGATCACACCGCTGGCCACTACGGCCCCAGCAATTTTGGAAAACACCGACCAGGCCCCAAGACCAAAAACAAGTACGGCCAGCGTAAGCAAACCCGCCCATAAAAAGCGCTTAGCACTCCAGTTTGGATCCGACGTGTCACTCATGGGGCATCCCCCTCGGGCTTTGGCGGCGGTAATTGCTGGCCATTCCCCTTGGTAAACTTTTTAAGCATTTCATCGCGAGGGCCAAAGCCACGGGCAATGCCGCCTTCCAGCACCAGGACTAGATCACAAGCGGCCAAGGCTGGTGCGCGGTGCACCATCATAACAACCGCATTGCCATTGGCTTTCATGGTTTGGATGGCTTTGTTCAGCGCATGTTGGCCCGGTGCATCAAGATTAGAATTGGGTTCATCCAAGACAAGGATGACGGGATCGCCAAACATGGCGCGTGCCAGCCCCACCCGCTGTTTTTGCCCGCCCGAAAGCACGCCGCCCTTGGACGTAACACGGGTATTATACCCATTCGGAAACTTCAGAATTAGCTCATGCGCGCCAGCCATTTTGGCCGCCTTAATCACCTGTTCAGGGTCGGCATTGGCTTGCAATCGCGAAATGTTCTCGGCAATCGTGGCATTAAACAGCGTTACATCTTGTGGCAAATAGCCGATATGCTTTCCTAGATCATCAGTGCCAAACTGATCGAGCGTCGCACCATCAAGCCGCACCTTGCCCGAGACCGGCTGCCAGATCGCCGTTAAAATCCGCGCGAGCGAAGATTTTCCTGAGGCACTCAGGCCAAGGACCCCAAGGACCTCACCAGGCTTCAACTCAAAGCTCAGCTTTTGCAACACAATTGATTTGGTGCCCGGCGGCACGACCGAGACCTGTTCTAATTGAAGCAAGGCTTTTGGCTTTGGCAGCGGTGTGAGCGCGGCCTCATCTGGCACCTCACTCAAAAGAGCGCCCAAAGACCGCCACCCTTGCTTTGTGCGCAGAACCACAGGCCATTGGCCAATGATTTGCTCAATTGGTGCCAGCGCGCGGCCCAGCATGATTGAGCTGGCAATCATTGCCCCACCAGTCACTTCACCGAGCAGTGTTAAATACGCCCCAAGTGCCAGCATGGCCGATTGCAGGAAAAACCGGAAGGATTTGGAAAAGGCGGTAAAGCCGCCGGTGCGATCACTTGACGATATCTGTTTTTTGAGCGCGCCGTTTCTAACAGCTTGCCATTTGGCCAGCGCAGCATTGGTCATGCCCAAGCCCCGCACCATTTCGCTATGGTTACGAATATCTTCGGAAAAGGCGTTGGCTTGTGCTGAGGCTTGATTAGCCTCAGCCACGACACGCTTGGTCAATATCTGGTTAAGCGTGGTGACGATTATAAGCACGATCATCCCCGCAACTGCCGCCCAGCCAAGCCACATGTGGAACAGGAATATTGCCGCCAAAAAAAGCGGGGAAAAGAAAATATCAAACAGGGCAAAAAGGACAGGCGAACTATAAAACCGCTGGATGGCTTCCAGATCCGCCAGTGCAGAGCTATGGACGCCTGTTTGGTTGGCCCTGTTGATCTGAGCACCAAATACCCGGCTATCCAGTCCGGCTTGGAAGCTCGCGCCAATTCGAGCCGCCACGCGGCCTCGAATATATTCCAGAATGCCCATAATAGCGTAGAGCGCTCCCACCAGCATAAACAACGCCAGCAAGGTTTCCACCGAGCCACTGCTCAACACGCGATCATAGACTTGAAGCATAAACAGAGAGCCGGTCAGCATCAGGATGTTTACAAACACGCTGAACAGGCCAACAGAAAACATCAAGCCTCGACCCTTGGCCCGTTGTTTTTTTAACTCACTTTTTTGCACAGAAACTCACAATATTACACAGGGGTGGAGATCACTCGTTAACCGAACTGGAAATCTTCTTCAGAGAGGGTATCTGCTGTAACGCCAGTCAGAACCAATTCGCCGATTGCAATTCCGCCCGCATCGGTTTCATAAGTGATGTGCACACCATTTACCCCATCGGTGATGTAGAGATCGGCAAAGGCCAATCCTGTTTCGCTAAGGTCAATAATATCCACGCCACCTTCAAAATCGGTCATCGTGTCGATGCCATCGCCAAAATCAAGCTCGATCAGATCTGCGCCAGCGCCACCCGTAAACGTGTCATTCCCGGCACCGCTGTGGAACGCATCATTGCCCGCATCACCATAAAACACATCGTCGCCGCCTGAACCATAAAACCGGTCATCGCCATCGCCACCATGCACTTCGTCATTGCCGGTCGGGCCAGATTCCGCTTCATCTACAAAAATGTCATTGCCGGTCCCAAGCCAAATTGTGTCTGCCCCGAGGCCACCCTCTACATAATCATTGCCCGCGCCTGCATTGACCTCGTCATTACCGTCTCCGGCTTGAATATAATCACTGCCACCACCCGCATTGATGATATCATCGCCGCCATGGGTGGATATTTCCTCAACCTCATCACTGCCTTCAATCACATCCGCGTCATCCGTGCCAATGAACTTAACATCAGGTTTTTCGATATCATCATTGGTCACAAGGCCGCTGGCAATGCCCACCAAGAAGATTTGATCGACCGGATTACCGTCGGTATCACGGCCATAAGTAATAAGCGTGCCAATGGTAAGGTATTCAATAATGATGGAGTCATTGCCCGCACCATTTATTCGCAGGGTATCGGTACTTGGATCAAAGTCATCAATAATATCAATGCCATCACCCTTGCTAAAATCGAATATATCCGCGCCAGTTCCACCTTTAAGCCGATCATTGCCCGCATCACCCTTAATCAGGTCATCGCCCGCACCACCATCGATGGTGTTTGCGCCGGTTGTGCCGGTGATGATATTTGCGCCTTGCGAGCCAATGGCATTTTCAAAATTGGTAGTGATCTCCATATTGCCGCTGCCAAAGGTCGATTGCCCCGCTGCCAAATCTATATCCACGTTCTCTATTGAGTAGGCGTAGTCCAGCGTATCATTGCCCGCGCCACCATCCATTTGGTCTACGCCGTAGCCACCCGAGATCCAGTCATCACCCGCATCGCCAGAGATCGTATCTTCGCCGCTGCCGCCATCAATTTTATCGTCGCCATCACCACCATAGAGGCCATCTCGACCGGAACCGCCGAGCAAAGTGTCATCCCCGCCACCGCCATGCAGTTGATCATGCCCCGAACGACCATTGAGCGTGTCATCACCTTCACCACCGGAATAATTGTCTCGCCCCGAGGTGAACCAGGTTTTACGCCGCCCCGTCCAGTCCTGAGGTTGATAGCTGGAAATATCCTGCGTGCTGCCATCGGCAAATGTCAGGAACTCAATCGGATAGGTATCAAAATCCTTGAGCGTGAGGGTTTCGCCGTCCGTCAGCGTAAGGATCAGGTCCGCACCAACATGCGTTATCGTTACATCCGCCGCCGTAATCCCCGCGCCAAACACAATGTTGTCTTGACCATGGTCTTTGCCATCAGCCTCATCACGTTCAACTCGTGGCCCGTCCCAATCCGGGTCCCCGTTAAAGCCGTCATCATCAGATGTTTCCGAGGTCGAACCCGCCCCGTTATAAATCACGTCCGAGCCATCGCCGAGATTATAAACATAGGTACTGCGCCCCGCGCCGCCGTAAAGCGTGTCGTTGCCCTTGCCACCAATAAGCCGGTCATTGCCCGCTTGGCCATCCAGAATATTCTCCCCGTCCGTGCCAATAATCGTATTATCGCCCTGTGAGCCAATAACATTCTCAAAATTAGTCGCGACCTCGGTCGGAGAATGGCCATCCCAATCAATCGTACCGGCTACAAGATCAATCACTGCACCCGTTTTAGTATGGGAGACATCGACCGTATCGATACCCTCGCCACCATCCATTGTGCCGGTGCCCCAACCATCGGCTATATAATCATCACCTGCGCCGCCATTGATTACATCTTGCCCCGCCATACCGCGCAAAACATCATTGCCGTAACCGCCCTCAATGAGGTCATCCCCCTGACCACCCGTTAGGTGATCATCACCATCGGTGCCCGTTAGCGTCTTATTTTGGCCAGTTGCATCGGAACCTTCTTCGTCCCCGTTTATATTAAGCAATCCTTGGCGGTTTGATTGCGCTTCCCAAAAGCGCTGAGGATCTTCGACTTCATCGCGATCTTGCTCAGCGAATGAGGGCAATATACCCCGGCGGTCTTTATCAAATGAATTCATGGAATGCTTAACCTTTTAAAATCACCTGCGGAAAGGCATGCCTTCCCGCAGGTCTATTTCAATCATCCGAACTGGAAGTCAGCTGCTGTCAGATCGGTGGCTGCGATACCCGTCAAGGTGAGCTCATCCAAAGGCGTCCCAGCATTGCCATCATCAAAGCTGATTACAGCATCTCCGCTGGCATTGTCCGCAATCGTCAGATCGGCAAACGTGAGCCCCGTGGCGCTCAAGTCAATAATATCAAGGCCTTCTTGGAAATCCGTCATGGTGTCACTGCCAGAGCCAAAATCAAGCTCGATAATGTCGGCCCCAGACCCACCCGTCAGAATGTCATCACCCGCACCGCCGTTGAGAATGTCCTCAAGACCCAAATCCGAAGGTGCTTCACTATGGGCAGCCGCATCCCCCAGCATGCCAGAGGCAAAGAGATCAAGCTCAACAGCGCCCGTATCTGGTCCCTGTATGGTGGCTTCTAAGGTATTGCCGCCAGTTTTTTCAAAGTAGCGGATTTCGATTTTATGTTGGCCAGCCGTTAGGTTCGGTAAAACGTCGCTTTGATATGTTAAACCTTGAAGACCATCATTATCAACGATCAAGACACCATCAATCCATAGCTGAGAGCCGTCGTCAGAGCCGGTTTCAAAGGTATAATCCCCAGCAGTAACGACATTGATCGTACCAACATAGCGGATGCCATAATAGTCGGCCCGGCCACCAAGTTCCTGTGCCAGCGCATCAACATTAAGATCGTCGACAATGCTGATGCCATCAGGATTGGTTAATACTGGAATATCATTCACAGAATTAACGGTATTGGACATCCGGTAATAAGTCGCAATCAACTTGCCATCTGTGGCCCCTGCATCACCCACCAGGGTATCGTTGCCTGAGCCGCCGTTAAGCGTGTCATTGCCCGCGCCACCGTAAAAGGTGTCATTGCCACCTTCACCAAGGAAAAGATCATCTCCATCACCGCCATAAACAACGTCATTCCCTGTTGCGCCAATTTCGGCGTCGTCAACAAATATGTCATTGCCAGCGTCAAGGTAGATCAAATCAGCCCCAGTGCCACCGGTTACTTTATCATTGCCGGTTCCAGCGTAGACAGTGTCTGCTCCAGCCCCCGCATCAATGTCGTCATTGCCGCCACCCGCTGTAATGGTGTCAGCACCGTCATTCATAATGATATTTTCATGGGCATCTGTGCCAACAAAAGTATCCGCACTATTGGACCCGTCAGCATCATTCTCGAGTGTTATAATATCGCCATACCCAAAGGCGCTCGCAGGGACGCCATCCAAGAAGACCTGATCCACCGGATTGCCATCGGCATCCCAGCCATAAGTGACGAGTACGCCAGAGCCGTTATACGTTACATTCTCGATGAGAATATTGGCAATGGCCGCGCCCTCAATACGAAGGGTGTCGGTATCAGCATTAAAGTCGGTAATCGTATCCATACCATCGCCACGGCTAAACACATAGGTGTTGGAGCCAGTACCGCCGGATATCGTATCGTCACCAGCGCCAGCTTCAATCACATCATCACCAGCACCGCCATCAATCACGTTGGCCTCAACCGTGCCTATGATCGTATCGTTGCCGCCAGATCCAATCGCGTTCTCAAAATTGGCAATGGTTTCCGTTATCGTTGGGGACCAGGTGGCAAGCTCTGCTTCGAGGTCAATCTCCACGCCAGCAAGAACCGTGCCAGCCCCTTGGCCAGCTTCTTCGGTGGTCCAATATGAAAAGTCAGCTGTATCATTACCAGTGCCACCGTCCAAATAATCAACATCGGCATCACCAGAAATGATATCATCACCTGAATCGCCATAAATTATGTCATCATGAATGCCGCCCGAAATGCTGTCATTCCCAGCACCGCCATAGAAGTTATCGAGCCCACCAGCGCCAACGATTGCGTCATTACCACCGCCACCCTGAACCTTGTCATGTCCACCTCGTGCATTCAGAATGTCATCGCCCTCGCCAGAGAAGTAGTTATCTCTGCCATTGCTAAATGTACCGGTGGTTTTTCCCGTCCAGGTCACATCACCCCGATTGGTCATATCCATAGTTGAGCCGTCGGCAAACTCAAGGGTTTCAACTTTCTGATTCACAAAGTTCTGAATGGTGATTGTGGCCCCATCAGGCAGATGAATTAGCAGATCATCCCCGATATCGGTAAAGGTGAGGTCGGCTTGCGTAATGCCTGCGCCAAATAGTATTTTATCAGTACCAGCATCTAGATTAGGATCAGTCTCACCATCTCCATAGCCGTATGGAACACTATTATCATCGCCATAATTTATGGTTTGGCCATCTTCCCCCCAACCAATATCCAGTTGGTCTTCGAGGAACACGCCTTCGGCTATAACGTCTGAACCATCCCCAAGATTATAAATATAGGTGTCATCCCCGGCTCCACCCATGAGGGTATCGCGTCCAAGGCCACCCGTAATTATGTCGTTACCATCTTGTCCATCAATAACATTGATTTCATCGGTTCCGGTTATTGTATTTGCGCCATTTGAGCCAACAACATTCTCAAAGTTTGTAATGGTTTCGGTTGCACCGCCAGACCAAACCGTAGTTCCAGCACCAAGATTAACTGTCGCCCCAGAACTGGAGTGAGAAATATCGATCGTATCAATGCCATCACCGCCATCAAAAATACCTGTGCCAGAACCGTCGGCAATATAGTCATCACCATCACCACCGTTGATGATGTCATAGCCATCACCGCCCAATAACCGGTCATTGCCTTCGCCACCGTTGAGAGTATCGTTACCAGCACCCCCATCGATTTCGTCATTGCCAATGTAGCCGTTCAAAGTGTCAGCGCCTGTTGTGCCGGTGAGCGTGTCATCACCGCCGAGATCATGGAAGATCCGCATGTCGACGATTTCACCATTGCTGAGTTCCATGAACGCGACAGCCGGCGCATCTAGATCAAGCCATTGATCCGTGATGGTGACGGATTTTTTGCTATCGCCAAAGCTGAGAACAAGATCGTCACCACTATTCACACCCGTAATATCATCTATGTGAATTGTGCCATCTATCCTTATTGTATTACTGCCTGAACCATCAATAATCGTATCCCGCTCAAAGTCTTCAACATCATGCGGGCCAAATATCTGTATCTCCTGAATTTTAAGGTCATCCGAACCTGCTGGGAGAACTTGCACGAATGCGGAGCCACTTGATTGGTTTAATGTATAATCAAAACTTGTTGTATTTGTGATTACAAAGTTGTCAAGAACCACATAATTGGCATCAAGAATTGAGATCGTTGCACCCATCATCCTGTGAGCTTCGTTGGACTGGATATCTAGCACAATTCGGGTCAAATCAAAATCGGCGCCCAATCTGATTTCTAGATAGTCGCTTTTGCGGATCGTTTCGTGATGATCAAAATCACCATCAATTGTTCTTTCAGTAAGAGGGGTCGTGGATCCGTCAGACTGTTTGATTTTATAAGTCGAGAAGCTACCCCGGTACATCTCCGTTAGATCAGTTTCAACCAGCCCTGAATCCTCAACCGCGCTGTTAAGGTTAATAACGTAAGTATCATCCCCGTCACCGCCTTGCAGGGAGTCATTTCCTGATCCGCCAGAAAGAGTATCGTTCAATGCCGATCCTGTAAGCGTATCAGCACCAGCGTCACCATCGATATTAACCCGATGAACGGCTGCCGAGAGATCCAGTACATCTGCGCCCGAAGTACCAACTTCTACCGAAGTAACGCTGGTGGCATCAAGTTCGGTAAGTTTTAATCCACTCGGATCTGTTATATTCACACCGCTCAAGTACAAACTCGCGTTGCCATGCAGGGCCGTGTTGGCAAAAGTTACAACAGTATCTGCATAGGTATCGGTGCTGGCAAAATAATCGCCTGCACCTGCCAACACAAGATCCGTAAACGACAGCCCAGCCGGAATACCAATGGTATCGGCCCCAACGGTAAAATCCTCAACCGTATCCTGACCATCATCCTTCAGCATAAAGACATCTGCACCGTCACCGCCGACAAGAAGATCTTCGCCATCGCCGCCAGACAATATGTCATCGCCATCACCGCCAACAACGAGGTCATCACCTGCGCCGCCATTGACCACATCGGCACCATCATCGCCGTAAAGCCGATCATCACCAGCCTCGCCATCAAGACGATCATTACCAGTACCACCATAGAGGTGATCGTTTCCAGCACCACCGGTAAGTTCATCGCTACCGCCATTGCTAAACAGCCGATTATCTCCCGCATCACCCGTTAGATCATCGTCATATTCCGAGCCAGCAACCCACTCAATGCCGTCAAACGTATCACCCTCGGCATCACCACCACTGGCCGTACTGTTGAGAAGATCGATATTCACGCCTTCATCCGAACCCTCATAGCTCAGCGTATCAAACGGGTTGGTTTCGCCATTATTGGCCGCGTTATCCCCATGGATAACATCAGCACCGTGGCCGCCTTCCAAAACGTCAGCACCTTCGCCACCTGTGAGCGTGTCAGTGCCCAAACCACCAAGCAGACTGTCGGAACCAGCACCACCGGTTAGGGTGTCGTCGCCTGCACCACCGTGCAGTTTGTCATGGCCTAAACCACCTTCAACGGTATCATCGCCTTTACCCGCATAAATCTCGTCATTTCCTTCATCGCCATAAACTGTATCATCAAAGGAAAGAGCTGTCGCTTCCGCAGTTGTATACTCCCCAAACAGGACCATTGCGCTCTGCACTTTGGCAGTATCAACAATAGCCTGCTCAATGGCTTCCAACACAATGGCAGCATATGCAGCACCATTGTCGAGTTTAACCTGCCAGAACGAGGTTTCTGCCGTCGTAGCGGCACGACCATAAATGCGCGGCAATACGGCTGTCAAAAAGGCCGAATCCGTAAAAGATAGCTCATCTTCGGCTATCTTATCTAGTACAGAACCAGCGTATTCTGAACCATCAGCCGTATTTCCAAGCGCAACACCCAGATAACTATTGATTACATCAACAACCGAATAAAGGCCAGCCTCAACCTCCGTCACGCGGGCTTCAGTTACAGATTTGGACTCAGAACCCTTGGCCAAGAACCTTGCCAAATGCACCGTCACATCCAACGAATATCCGGAATCCGCTACGATATAGTCATCACCGTGACCACCATAAATCGTATCCGCGCCATCGCCACCGTAAAGCTGGTCCGCGCCGCTATCACCGTAAACTGTGTCATCGCCAATTCCGGCATTCACAAAGTCAGCACCATCATCGCCATGGATCGTATCGTCGCCCTTGCCACCAAGAATGGTATCTTCCCCAGCACCACCAGAAAGGATGTCATTGCCGCCGCCATTGGCTACATTGGTTTCAGCATTCGCGGGCACTCCTGATGTGCCATCTTTCCCTTCTGCAATACTATTGCCGCCGTCGCCGATAATGGTATCGTTACCTTCTCCGCCATATATTACGTCTGCATCATCTCCACCAATTAATGAATCTGCGCCAGACCCGCCGGTAATTGAATCGACACCTAGGCCCCCAAACACTTCGTCATTTCCCGAGTCCCCATTTAGGGTATCATTGCCTGTGCCGCCATCAAGATGGTCGTCACCATTGCCTCCTTCAATAATGTCGTCACCACCATTGCCAGATGCAGAATCATCACCAACACCAGGATCAAAAGTGTCATTCCCACTGCTGCCATTTACATCACCATCTTTTGTGGTGTCTTCTAGGAAATCTGCCGAATTATCTTCATCTACATTTGTATTACTCAAATCAACGATTTGGTCGTCAAATTTCAAATGTTCGACATCCTGAACAATTAAATAAAATCGGTACTGGCCGGGTTTGGTGACCACGTATTGTCCCTTTCCCTCAGCGCCACTTTCTTTATATACCCATGTATATTCAGCTGCATTGCCAACCAGTTTAACCGTATCATTGCCAACGCCACCTTGGAAAATATCTACACCATCTGCCGTAGACATATTCAGAGTGTCATCGCCTGCACCGCCTATAAAGAAATCGTCTCCAGTGGTATCCGACATGGTGTCATTGCCGGTTCCAGCATCCACATAATCATCGCCTTCACCCGTCGTGATTACATCGTAACCACCGCCGCTATTTATGTAGTCATCGCCATCGCCACCGGAAATCGTATCACTGCCTGCACCGCCATCCAGATTGTCGTCTCCGTCGCCGCCCGATATTATGTCATCCCCGGTACCGCCGACAATGAAATCACTGCCGCCATCACCGTTAATGATGTCATTCCCAACATCACCAAGCAAAAAGTCGTTTCCTTCGCCGCCATGAATTGTATCGTTGCCTCCACCACCGATAACCGTGTCGTCTCCGGCATTTGCGGTAAGCACGTCATCGCCAGCATCCCCTGAAAGCGTATCGTTCCCAGCACCTGAGGTCAGGGTGTCATCCCCCTCGCCACCATTTAGAGCCACCGATGTTGCAAAGCCCGCACTTGTGGAAAGGACATCATTTCCATCCCCACCATACGCTGATTCAAAGCCGGATGTTTCGAGGTTCAATGTCACGTCCGAAGCCGCGCTGGTCAGAGTCCCATTGGCGCCGTAAACGTTTTTCTCGACAGAAATTGCGGTATCGTCTCCATCGCCGCCTTCCACAACTGTGTCAGCCGCGTCAAAGAACACTTCATCATTGCCGCTGCCGCCGCGCAGCTCATCAGCGCCAATGTCACCCGAAATCATATCTCCGGCCCAGCCGCCCGTAATCACGTCATTCCCTTCGCCACCGGTTATGGTGACAGCTTTGGTATGGCCACCCGCATCCAGCACATTATTGCGTGCATCGCCCGTGGCCCCGTCAAGATCAAGCGCCGTCAGGTCAAAATTCCCATCAACATCCTCAATCGCCAGCCCGTAGTTCAGGTTTGCCCCACCTTCGAGCTCAATCGAATAGCCAATTACATTGCCGCCCGCATCGGTCAGTTCAACCCGCTTCCAGCCGCGCGTGTCATGCGCCAGCACCATATCGCCAACACCGCCGATATGCGTAATGCCATCCATAACAAAACTCGCAGATCCAGCTTGCGAGGCCCCACCCGCAACCAAATCATCGCTGGTATCGTCATATCCCAAGCCATTATCATAGGTCAGGTTGATTTGGGTAATCCCGGCCTCAGCCAGCGTGCGCATTTCGCCTGCATCGACCTCGCCATCTTGGTCAAGGTCTTGCCATACGCGGAAATTGCTGAACGACGTATCTGCCGCCGTTAGTTTGCCATCGCCATTTGTGTCAAACAACTTGTCGCCAAATTCATCCTCGGCTTGCGCCAGAGCCTGAAGGTCTGTGCCTTCCTCGGCATCGTGCCAATCGCTGAGCACCAATTCCTTGCGCTGGTCGATTTTGCCATCCCCAGCCCCGAAAGACCCATCCGCATTCAGGTCAACCACCAAAAATGCGTCATCGGCTGAAACCCACGCCGTGCGTTCTTTAAAGCCATCGCCGTCATAGTCAAACGACGCCTGATAATCGAGGCTGACCTCAATCCCGTCGCCATCCATATCCAGCACCACCGGCTTGGCCGCATCCACCGGCTCCTTATCCGAGCCCTCGCTCTCATTGGCAAAACCACCTTGAATGCCAAACTCACCGTCAAATCCAAGCCAATCCGCCAAAGCCCGCAACGTGCCGCCAAGCGTCATGCTGGCGGTGATATTGCCCTCACTATCAACCGTTTCCTTACCATAAAGGTTGAGCATGTTCTCTGTATAGTAGCCTTTGGCGACTTCGACTTTATCACCTTGCTCGTTGACATAAGCAGATACGCTGCCGTCTTCATTGTAGATAACTGAGCTTATACTATTAGGAATAACCAGCCCCGGTGCCCTGCTTGCTGACTCAAGTATGGCGGCCATTTCCGTTGCATCAACTCCTGCATCAAACTCCGCAATTTTATCGGTCAGCCATTTTTCATATTTATTGGATGATGTTGCGTCGATATACCCACCCGTAGTGTCAAGACCATTTGCCCTAGCAAATTCCACCATCATTTTTTGAATTATCACGTGTTCGGCAAGAGGACGCAAATTGTTTAATTGGTCGGAGGATAGGCCGGTCGACTTTGACTGGATATCCGTAATCATGTCCTCAACAGCATTGGTAACATTGCTTGATTCATGTAATAATTCATGAACTATCGTACCAAGAATATTGCCTTCGCTTCTATTGTTACCATTTTTTCTTTGCGAATTTATTTGGATAAGGTCAAGTCCAGCAATATACTCACCCGTTTCATCTACGGCAAAAAAACTGCCGTAGTATTCACTGTCGGGACCGTATCCCAAATTGCCACCATATGCTCTTACCCCACCAAAAACAAAATCCCAATCTTCCTGTGCAATGTGAATTTCCTGTAGCGACTCACCGCTCACGCCACTCGGGTATTGGAGGAGTGGATTTCCTCCAACCGTCGTCCAGTCAAACCCCCCATCAGCTATCGAATTTGTAAATCTGCGCTCAATTATTTCGTTCCATTCAGGATTCAGCTCAGAGCTAATTTTAATAGAACCGGACTGAAATATCACATTTCTGTTTGTATAATTTAAACTAGCCATTTCAATTAATCCTTAAGGTTAGGAGTTGATCTGCAATCAATACCACTCGGAATTGGTCTTTTCCAAAAGAGAGATTAAAACCAATAACGTTCTTTTTAATAATATTTGTACAGCCAGTAAATTGGCCATCATCAACAAATCCCGCCGGATTGCTATAAAGGTTTATAAACGCTGAAAGGTATAAATGCATGGCCCTATCCCCGAGGTGTTCACAATTTGCAACTTCGTTTTCAAATATGAGTGCTTCCTGCGGAGACAAACTAGCTTCGACGCCCTCCAGGCTTTCAATTTTCATCGTTGGCCTTAGTAAAGCACCTTGTGAAGGCTGCGAGATAATATAGGAACAGGCTGGCCTGTCGGTGTATATTGAACTCCGGATCAGAACTTCTGCCTGCGTGTTGTTAACAAAGGTTTGATCTGGACTTCCATTTTCTGGAAATAGAGGGAACTCTTTGCCACTTCCGTACATTCCTCTTTCAACCGGATCGCAGTTATGCTCCACCACCAACCCATCAGCCGCCCTCGAAATCGACTCCTCAACATTGCTCTCCACACACCCCGCCAAAACCACCAGCGCAGCCAGCCATGCAAACACCCTAAACCTCATCATATCGCCCTTGCTCCTATGTCCATATCGCGGTTGGCATAGCTGCCGCCGACCACATCAAACCGCCGTCGTTTCAGAAAGCGGTGGGTGTCTTGCGGACGGATGCCCGAGGTGAGGTGAATAAGCACCTCTTCGCCATTGCGGGCTTTGTTCCAGTGCAGTATCCCGTTCAGCAGCCCATTCGCCACCTTGCCGCCCAGCAGCGAACTGCGCACCCGTTTACACACAAACAGCACATGCACGTTGGTCACCAGCAGCCCGGTGCCAATCAGCGGCTCGCCAATACCGCAATAGACAAACCCAACCGGCACATCGTTTTGGTAAGCCACCAAAAACCCATGCCGCGCGGAATCAGCCGCCGCCTTCTTCGCAATTTTCAGGAATTTATCCCGCGAATACGCCGCCTTGGCAAAGCGGCTTTCGGCTAGCAACGCCTGCACCAAAGGCTCCAAAGCCATAATCGAGGTTTCATCTGCTATCACTTCAAATTTCACGAGCGTATTATATCCAATAAAAGGTTTGGTGCCGCATAATAGTCACGAAAACGAGTGAATCTGACTAACCAACAAGTTGTAAAAGTTTTAACACGACAAACCTATAGCAGGTCAAGTCAATTTCTCCCTAAAGCTGAATGAAGCTACGCCCAGTGCGATGCGGCCAATTTTAGGTGACCCATTTACTCATTTCAATAACATTGACTGCATAGGTGAGATGCTTCAAGGCTAGGAGATGGTCCTGCAAGAAAATCCCTTCGTCTGCCGCCCCTGAACCATCAAACGTATATTCATTTCATAATTCGGCAGATTGATCAGATCGCGCGGTAATATCCTAGGCGTTGCCAGATGCTTCGCAAAAAATGGTGCATCGCTTGCCCCCACCCGAAAGCAAATCAACGTGCTCACGTTTCCCAAAATTGCATCAAGAACGTCGTTATCACCTTGAGCGCTATACTGCCCAGCCAGCACCATGCCCAAGCCGTACTTACGAAGCTCCGATAGCATGTCTGCAAATGCGCCCGTGGTGAAGGAATGGAATTCGTCAACGTATAAGAAAAAAGGGAGACGCTCTCCCTCTGGCAGGTTCTGGCGGGTATAGGCTGCGTTGGCGATACTGGAAATAATCAAACCGCCCAGAACATTTGAAACATCCGCTCCAAGTCGTCCTTTGGCTAGATTTACAACTAAGCTTTGCCCACTATCCATAATACGCCGAAACCTCAGTGGCGTTTCAGGTTCACAAACGGCCTTCCGTACCAGTGGATGCGCCAGAAATGCACCAATTTTGTTGGCAATCGGCGCAAAGCCATCTGATGCGGTTTTGTAGTTCATGGCAGGGTATTCTTTCTGCCAGAACTCCAGCACCTTTTCGTTTGTTACTCTGCTGAGAACCTCGATCCTGAACTGTTTTTCGAGAAACATTGGAACAATGTCATCCAGGGATGATCCTGGGCGTTCCAGTAAGGCCAGAAGCGTAAATCGTAGCAGGTGTTCCATACGCACGCCCCAAGCATCAGCCCATTGTTTTTTGAGGGTGTCGATAAGGCCTGACGCCAGAAGCGGACGAAATTCTGGGGTGACAAAACTTAATGGGTTGTATCCGTAGGGGCAGTCGGGGTCGGCGGGGTTCCAGTAATGGTCGATCTTGCCAGATGCTGCCATTTCCTTAGCCAGATCCCCATGCGGATCAATGAAGCAAAAGCCGCGACCGGCAGCAATGTCCTGGCGAATCATGTTATACATGAAAGTGGTCTTTCCAACGCCGGTTTGCCCGATGATATACATGTGCATGAGACGGTCTGGCTGGAGAATGCCAAAAGGGCGCGGGCGGTATCGGCCTGTGGTGACGCCAAGGGTTGTGACTCGAAGTTTGGGGGACATGTGCCCAGCCTGCCAAGGATTTTCCAGTCAAACTAGAAGGCAAGGTGAGAGCTGGTATTTCGGCTCGTGTGTCCTATACAGAAATCCACCTCTTTGCCAAAATAGAGCCAGATCGTTCTTTGCCTTCTCCCTTCGTCGGGTGCGCCTGAAATTGTTTCGGGCGGCCACCCAGCGGAAGGAGAAAGCTATGGGGTATCATGACAATAAAATCGAAGAGCTGGTCGGGTCATATCCGGTCTGTGCCGCTTGTGGGTCTAAGAAGATCGTGCGCGATGCTTGGGCCAAGTGGAACGGGGTTAGTCGTGAGTGGGTGTTGAAATCCACTTTTGACACTTACGGCTGCGATGCCTGTGGGGAAACAACCTCGCCGGTCTGGAAACTCGATCAAGAGTTTCGAAAGCGGCGTATCCAGCGTTTAAACGATGATGCGCGGATTGGGTGCTTCCGACACGGCACCGTGGTAATAACCTCGGGCATTCAAGCGCTCGAAGAAAAGCTGCGGGCTGCGGTCGTTGAGCAAATCGGGAAGTTTGACGACTTCACCGAAGACAATGACCCGCATGGGGAGCATGACTTCGGAAGCATTGAGATCGCAGGTCACAAGATCTTCTGGAAGGTTGATTATTTCGATCTGGAAATGAAGATTCATTCACCCGATCCAGCCAATCAGGACGTGACCCATCGTGTGCTAACGATCATGCTCGCCAATGAGTATTGAGCTTTTAGAATTGCCCAGCGGCTTTGTTGGGCAATTCCTTTTTCATAAGTTTTGCCAGTTTTTCAGGCAGATCACACTTTGAAGCCTCAACCAAGCCCTCTATGTCCGAATAGGATACACCAAAAGCGGTTCGAGTTTTGGGACGACTAAGGGCACCACAGGAGACAGCCTGGCTGTCTGGCACCGCTTGAAGCCAATCACACGGCTCTAATTCAGGCGATTTTCCATAGACAATACGGTTCGAGGTTGTGAATTTCACAAATCCCCTTCGTTCCAGCGGTTCCAGAGTTTGGTAAAGCCCTGCAAGGCTTTTTACCAGTTCGAGGAATTTGCGCACATCTTCAACAACCGTGTTGAGATTTTCGGAGCGGACGGCTTTTTCCGCGATATCCGCTTTTTGTAGAATCAGCTTTTCGCGGCGTGTGTTGTATGTTTCTTTGTCGATCAGACGGTCAATCAGCGCATCGGTAAGGGCTTCGCTTTTATCTTCGATTTCCTTTAGTTCCCTCTCAAAGCCCAATCGCTGGTTTTCATTTGGAATGCGCCTTTCAACCCATTTGTTTACTGCCTGCACTAACAGCTCAATGGCTTCTTGGGTCAACTCGTAACCAGACAGAAGCTTGCCCACACTGATTTCGATCGCGTCTTCCCGCAAGCTCGTCGTAGCGCATTTACGCGTGTGGCAGCGATAATACACATGCCCCTTTTGCAGCTCTGGGATCATGGCGTATCCGCAATGGCCGCATTTGAAGAGTCCACGATAGATGTGATTGTGCTTGGTGATTTTCTTGCCACATTTTCCGGACTTCACATCTTGCACCTGCTGAAATGTCTCGACGCTTATCAGCGACTCGTGAATACCGTTATAGGTGGCTCCAGTGGTTCGGATACGGATGATCCCACAATAGAACGGATTGGACAGCATTTTTTCGATCAGTGGCTTGCTTGGTGGTTGGCCTTTGGCATTGGTCAGGCCCCTCGCATTCATCTCGATCCGAAGAGAGCGGATGGAATGAGTACTGCTGGCATAAAGCTCAAACATTTCTTTAACCAATGCAGCACGTTTAGGGTCCAGTGTTTTTGGTTTGCCACCACCATTATTGAGGTACCCAAGGGGTGCTGCAAATGGGTATAAGCCTTGCTTGAGCCGCCCCTGAATGCCTTTGCGTGTTTCTTCTTTAAGATTACGAATGAAGTCAGCGGCAATCACAGCTTGTATGTCTGCCGATAGACGCCCGCCTCGGGATCCAAAATCCAGCGTTTCGGTTGCGAAGTGAATATCCACGCCGTCATCGGCAAGCTCGCCAATTCGTGCCCAGTCTCTAAAGTTGCGGGCCGAGCGGTCGATTTTGTGCACGATAAGTCCCATAGCCTGCCGCTTCTTAAGCGCCTTGACCATATTGTTAAATATTGGACGGCCCGCTTTAGCAGCGGTTTCCTTTTCTTGAAACCATGCCGAAATCTCCAACCCGTTGCGGGCGGCGTAGGTGCATATAGCTTCTTTCTGAGCCTCGATTGATACGCCTTCACCTTGTTTTACAGTGGAAACGCGCACATAGCCAAAATATGTATTCATGATTTCTTACGGTTATTCTCTGACTCTACCAGATCTTCAGGTTTTGGCGAATCTGGCTGGTCACGCCAGGGCCAAGTATCCTCACGCTCCATGCGTTCAAACACCTGCTGACAGAGCTCAAGAAATTGTTGGAAGGATTGTTTGTCTTTCATAAGACCATGATGCCAGAGCGTGCTTTGGGATGTAGAAGACAGGAAATCGGGCAATTGTTCGGATAGCGCCTTCTAGCATTCATCCCCCAATTCGTTAGGCTGGGGTACCTTGGCATTATCACCATCAACGCGGCTCGTGTGATCGGAATGGTTCTACCATTCCGACCTCCCGCAGATTACACGAGCCGCGTTTGGTAAGGTGGTATGTGAAGGTTACCTCAAGCGGTGTGTCCTAGGCAGTTTAAGCCATATCGTTAAAATGGGGGCATTATAAGTTCTTAAGCTCTTTTTCTATGACCAAAGAATTTGCACTAGACCTGAAGGTTGCACGCCAAAACTCGGGTCTAACACAACAAGATTGCGCGCATTTACTCGGGGTGAGCGATGCAACCTTAGCCAAGATAGAGGCCGGGAAACGCACGCCGTCGATCTATGAAATCTGCACCCTTTCACTTATCTATGGCCGCTCTTTTGAAAGCCTGTTTGCTGGAATATTTCTGGATGTGCGGGCGCATTTAAGTGAACGAATTACTTCTCTGCCAACGAGCACAGGCACCGCCTGCCTGAGGATCAATCGGCAAAGCACCCTCAATCGGCTGGCGCGGCGATTAACAGAAGAACTCCCAGGCTATGCCGGTGGCTGAAGCCCGCATTCTGGCGCTGGCGGCGCGCCATGGCCGGATTGCGTATGTCTATCTCAAGAATGGGCATCCACGAGATTGGGCGCTTTCGTGCAAGGCTGCAAAATCTGCCCGTAATGCAGGGGCGACCACAGGGGAGTGGCTGTCCAAATTCGACCCTGATGTGGTGATTATTGAAGATCCCAATACGGCGCGACGTAAAAAGGCCAAAACCAAATCATTGCTGCGGGCAATGATCCGTGTGGCCGAACGCTCCCCTGCGATGGTAGCGCAGGCCACGCGCGTGCAGCACTTCAAAAACAAGTTCAACGAGGCTGACGCCTGGGTGTTGGCCTTTCCAGACCTCGCCTCAAAGCTGCCTAAACGGCGAAGGCCATGGGAGCCAGAGCCGCGAAGCCTTGTGTTCTTTGAAGCGCTTGCATTGGCAGAAGAATTGGGGTTCTTGGCCAACAAAACTCATCGACTGGCTAAAGAGGCGGAAGGAATACAATAAAGACCAAAGCCCGCTGGCAATGCCAGCGGGCTTTTGTATTTCTGGCTTCCATCTCAACCCTTGAGCGAATCCCTAAATGCGAGCATATTCAGTTTGCCGGTCAGACAGGCGACATCGTTTTCCGTGCCCGGTGCTTATTGTGGCTAAAAGCCAGTCAAAAATGTTGTTGGTAAATTGGAGAATAACTATGCGTTCATACGAGGCAGCAAGGTCCCTATTTAGCTTTCTTGGTTTTATGGCTTGGTCGGTCATTATCATCGGTGTCATTGTTGCCGTAATAGGCATGGGTGGTGCGTCTCGGTATGGTGGTGGAAGCGCAGCGCTGATCGCCATGATCCCAGGGATCAGCATTGGAATTTCAGGATTCATTCTATTAGCATTTGTTCAAATGGGACGGGCCAGCGTTGACACCGCAGAATACACACAACAGATGCTCAAGATTGCCCGCGACCAGTTGGAAGTCTCCCGGCAAGCTCTCAAAGGAGCGGGGCACCAACCCAAGAGGTATGAAGCAATTAAAACACAAAATAACACAAAGGGCGGATTTGAAAATGCGAACTTTGGATTTGATGCCAATGGAAACGGCGAAGAAAAACCTCAGCCAGTTTCAAAACCAACCCCTGCCATGATTGAAGGCGAGAAGCTTGAATATTTAGGCCAGACTATCACACGCAAAAACGGCATGTACGTGACGAGCGGGAGCTCTTACGACTCGCTGCTTTTTGCCAAAACATATATTGAAAACAAACAAAAGCAAAAGATATAACCGCCAAAGAATACCCCCATACGCACCCCCAATCTCTATGGGTATTTCGTATGTGTAATCACCCCAGAACATAAGGAAATATAGCGACACATGAATCGATGTTTTAAACCCATGACTTCATTCGCTATCGCGAATGATATGCTCGGCCTCCCTGAGGCCGTCGCTCTTGAACCTGTTTGATTTTTAATGCGTGTATCGATTTCTCATCACACGATTACAAAAGGACTTCTGTTTAAGAAAACCTACCACGAAGTTCATCTGACCGTTGCCTTTACCCATGAAGAAAAACAGATCATTACCCAACGCGGTTTGCTGAAAACAAAGCTTCTGGATCGTCGTCCAGCCGATGCCAAAAATGATGCCCGGGATGAAAAGTTTGAACTGCGCGTCGAACATTTGATGAATGGCACGACGGATCATTTTCTCTGCGCCACGCCTTCTAAATCCAAGATCTACGAGGAAGCTCTGTTCGATGTATTGCAGCAAATGAAGGTTTGGCTCGAAGACAATGCAGATCCGGGCACACCAAAGACGGTGGAATTCTAGATGTCCAATGGCAGCAATGAATTCGTCTGGAGCGCATTGATCCTATCGCTGATGATCACTCTGGCAATCATCATCACCCCAATCATGCTGATCGGCATTCCAGCCTATATTTTCTATCGCCTCTGGAAAGAAAACCCGAAACGCCTGGAACGTCTGTCGCGCGAAGAAACGATGATGCTATACAATCACGCCATCGCTGGTAGCGCAAAACTGACCGATAGCGAGGTTGAAACGGCTTTGGCGGCACATTGGCCGCATGACATGCCAAACCCGCTCTACATCCAATTACAGGAACTTGGGAAGGCGCTGTTTGAAGCCGAAGGCCTAGCACCGGAAATTCCGCCGTTGCCAGCGCTTTGCAATACCATTGAAGGCGCGCGATATCGCGATAGGCTGGCGCGGGTCGGGCAAGCCCGCAATGATCGGGTGATGACGCTTTCAGCACTTGAAACAATCTCCGAGAGCTTAGCGACAATTGCGGTTGTTGCGCCTCCAATTGGTGGCGACGTATTGGTTGAGATCATCCAATTCGCACACCCGCTAAACCATGCCGTGCAAAACATCATCGCACCTTTTTACCAGGACGATGACTACAACCATTTCAAAGAACTGAAAGCGCGCCTGGATGCGAACCTACACAAAACCCACCGCACTAACCCTGTCTTCCCGCTTGATTATAAGGGCGACGATGTCGTCGATATGTATCTTTCGGGCACAATCCTGAAAGAACTGTTTTCGCTCAAGACCTCCTTCGCCATTCCCGAAGAACGCCGGTTTGAGCACATGCATATCGTGGCTGGTTCTGGCCACGGTAAAACCCAGACTATGCAATATTTCATTGCTAAGGATCTGGAAGACGTGGCGCGGGGCGACAAGTCGGTAGTGGTGATCGATAGCCAGGGCGATTTGATCAACAACATTCTCAAAGCCAAAACTCTGCCGCCCGAGCAAATTGTTCTGATCGATCCCGAGGACATCGCCTTTCCCGTTAGCCTCAATCTGTTCTCCGTCGGCCAGGATCGTCTGCAAGGTTACAACGATCTGGAGCGTGAACGCCTGACCAACTCCATTATTGAGCTTTATGATTTCGTGCTTGGATCGCTTCTGTCTGCCGGTATGACCGCCAAGCAAAGCATTGTGTTTCGATACGTCACCCGCCTGATGTTCCATATCCCTGACGCGACCATCCACACGTTTCGAGAATTGATGGAGCCTGGGGGCACCAGCAAATATCAAGAACATATCAACAAGCTAGAAGGCACCCCGCGCCGGTTCTTTGAAACCGAGTTTGACAGCAAAGAGTTCACTAACACCAAAACGCAAGTATTGCGCCGTCTTTACGGTGTCCTGGAAAACCAAACCTTTGAGAGGATGTTCACGAACCCACAATCGAAGTTCGACATGTTTACCGAACTCAATTCTGGTAAGCTGATCCTGATTAACACGTCAAAATCCTTGCTGAAAGAGCAAGGCACTCAGATCCTTGGCCGTTTCTTCATAGCCCTGATTGCACAAGCCGCTCAGGAACGCGCGACATTACCGGATTTTGACCGGCTTCCGGCCATGGTCTATATCGACGAAGCCCAAGATTACTTCGATCAAAACATTGGTATTATTCTCAGCCAAGCACGCAAATACAAAGTCGGGATGATCATGGCACACCAATTCCTCGGCCAGCTCACCTCCGGCTTGTCTGAAGCCTTTGAAGCCAATACCAGTATCAAGCTCGCTGGCGGCGTATCAGCACGTGACGCCCGCGCCCTGGCGGGACAAATGAGTGCTGACCCCGATCTTGTCCAGCGCCAACCCAAGGGCACCTTTGCTACCTTTGTACGAGGGTTAACCGAACGTGCTGTGCCGATATCTTTTCCGTTCTTTGTGCTGGAAAATATGCCGCGCGCCTCAAATGCTGAACGAGAGGCTATTCGAGAATATAGCCGAAAAAAATACGCTGAACCATTGTGGCACAAAGAGGAACATAGCGAACCAACAGATCACCAACATATTGATAAACCTGAAGATAATGATGGTATTGACCCGTTAGCCCCTGCACCGGAGTTGTAAAACCTGCTATATCTGGCCGTATGAAACAGACGGATAAAATCGGCAGAGCAACATTCCATCACATAGCGCCGCAACGCGTTACACGGCTGACGAATCGCCAACTTCGTTGGGTAAAATTTATTGAACGGCACGGCCCTCAATCCTCGCTGTACCTGTATGAACTGACCAAAAACACCCACCGATGCAAAGACACGGCATTGCGCCAATTGCAAAAACTACGGGCTGGCGGGTTCTTGCGATTACCACGCCAACAACGGGCAACGGAACATGCCAATTTCAATGCATTCATCTATGATCTAACAACAAAAGCGCGGGAATACCTGTTCGACAACGATTTAGCCGAATCCACAATTACACCAACGGGCCATTGGGTGCATGGTTACATGACGTCCTGCATTACCGGCTCGATTGATATGGCGGCGGCACGTGACGGTATTAGATACATTCCGGCACATGAAATACTTGCAATTAAAAATGCGCCATTTGCAATTCCGATTGATGGTCAAAAGCTTATCCCGGATCAGCTCTTTGCCCTGGATTACGGTGGAAGCTTTCGCGCGTTCGCTCTAGAAGCAGATCGTGGCACGGAGCCTAAAACAACCACAGCAAAACGCAAAAGTTATGAAAAATCAATTGATCTATATCGCAAGCTGATCGAGCGTCAGATCTACAAAACGCACTACGGCCTCAAAGCACCACTGTTGGTTTTATGGGTGTTTTCCAGCCGCTCCAACGAAGCTCGGTTTTTGGAACTGTTAGCAGGTCAACCCGAACGCATCCGGCAGCATTTTCTTACGCAAACCATAGATGGGTTTCACCAGAGCTATAAACCGCCAGAATTGATATTTAACCTGTATCACGGTGAATGGCAAAGATCTGCCATTGCTCCATTATTCATACTCCGTAATTAACGAGTGGTGGCCTTCGACCCAGAGTTAATATGCGACCCGAAGTCTACCTATGGAGCAGCGGTTGATGGAAGTTAGTAAAAGAAAACTTAAGCTGTCTACGCTGGCTTACTTTAGTTATCAAACAAACATGCTTGCTGTCTAGGAAGCCAACGATAATGATCTTCTCCAGACCAAGCGTCGGATTTTGTTCTAATGTCGGACAAAAACGATAAGGAAAGGCGGCGCTTCGCGAAGCTATTTTCCTCGTAGGACAGAACTTCAGCGTCTGTCATTTCGCTCAACTTCTTTTTCAAGAATTTGGAGAGTTTCGGCCCAGTACAGATTTCATCGGAGAGTCTCAATGTTCTGAGGGTTCGGATAAAGGCACCAGTTAAATTTGGGTTATTTTCTAAATTTAGCTCAAGATATTTATTTGAAAGATGCTCAAAATAATTGGGCCTATGGTGCAATGATCCGGTTCGAGCGCTGAATAAAATTGCATCCCAATTAAAAAAAGTTGTTTCGAGTAGCGACAGATGTGTTTCGTCTTCAACTACACCAACTTTGTATGCCCAAGTCTGTGCAGCTTCCCATATGTCAAACTTCCAGCGCCCTATCTGCATGCGATACCCACCAAATTTGTTACGCTCAGCATTGCAGTTTTCCAAAATGTTATCAAAAATGTTTTGATCAACTATCCGCACGACTAGATCGATATCACCATCAAAACTAGAGCCTCCCAACAGACTAATATCACGGACAGCTCCACCAAATACATACACCTCTGCCGCAATGGATAATCGATCCATAAGAAGCGAAACATGCCTACGTTCTTCAGCGGGTTGTTCGAAAAACCGCCTTACCCGCCGTTTCGCAGCTTTATGATCCAGTGCAGTTCGCATAGCTCTCCTTTAACAGCGCAGTTTTTTTAGCTCTTTTTCGAAGTTTAGCGCGAATGTGTCCGTCATGCCAGAGAGCATGTCAGACAACAACTGACAGCGTCGATAACCTAACGGCAACGGGCTGTCTTTATCTTCGAACACACGTCTATAGTTTTCGGATATGCGCCCATATGCATATTTTTGAAAGGGCGTACCCCGATGTTTTTTATCTTCTGCCGGATCGCCTCTACTTTCAATTGCTGACCAAAGCATATCCATTATTGAGTGGATTACTTTGTGTCCCTCCAACTCAAGTTCAAGTACACTTCTGTGCTTGTAGGCATTTTCAAAAGCAAAGTCTTTCAATTTGTCGCATAACAGAGCCGCGTCTGAAACGCTGATCAGATCTTTTTTCAATTCACCCTTTTCGATTTGGTCCATTTTATCGAGAAATGCATCAATTACTGCCGAAACCATTTCTCCTATCGCAAAAACTCTAAACATTTGCATTGATAGGTCGTTCACCTCACTTGGCGATAACCCAGCAGACTTGTGCTTAATGTGCTGAGCTTCGGCGTTCTCGACGACATGACAAATTAGCTTATTGGTTTCACTTTTATCCGCCGTGGTTTCCACATCTCCAACAGATTTTGACGTAGTTAAAAATCCAATAAGATCTCGGTAAGATATAAGTCCCTTCTTAATGGCGTCCTCAACGTCTAAAACTGAATAAGCGATATCGTCACTCGCCTCCATCAAATACGTCAAGGGATGTCGAATGCCTTCTTGTAGTTTGGTCTCGCTCCACACATCTTTGACGACGTCGAATTCTGAGTGGAAATACCCAAACTTCTTGGTCGCTATATTTTCTTCATTAGTTTTTTCAGAAGATGTCGGATATTTCATCAGAGCCGCAAGGGAACCGCAAGTAAGATTTAGCCCGAAACTGTCATTAACAATTTGTAGTTTCGTCAATATGCGCAAGGCTTGGGCATTACCTTCAAATCTAAGAAAATCCTCCTGCATCCTATCCTTCTCGCAACACGATATTTTCAGATCATCCAGATATGAAAATACTTTATTTTCGTTCGTAGAGTTCTCCCGGAACCATGCGCCTATTGCGTCTTCTCCTTGGTGGCCGAAGGGAGGGTTTCCGATATCGTGCGCTAGGCCCACGGTTGCCAACATGGCTGGCAAATCACGCTTGAACTCCTCATTATTGAACGGAGAGTCTTTTCGATAAGTAAGCGATACTCCAATGCTGCGCGCAATATTTGCGACCTCGTGAGAATGAGTAAGACGGGTACGGACGCTATCATTTTTCTCTAAGGGGAACACTTGGGTCTTATCTGCGAGACGCCGAACAGGAGCACTAAACAATACGCGATCATAATCTCGCTCAATCTCAGTTCGGTCCCCTCCAGCATTTAAAGGCTTATCGCCCGGTTTATGAATGTCTTTGCGACGAACGCTAGACATTAATTCTTTCCAATTCATTTAGAAAACCTCCATATATATCGCGGCAATTGCTAATTCAATTCTGCGCCGAAGTGAAACGTTCGCTGGGGTGCTAGCCTGATTATATCTGTTTTTCTTATCATCTGTGCTTTCCGCCGCTTCCCACCGTGGGAAGTTAGAATTTCTAGATCACCTGATTTTATTAGTGCACCGTTAATGTCGTCTGAATGTGCAGGGGTTTGATTGTATGTTCTTTCATAAAAGTCTTGAACGGTTATTGTTTTATCACTGACATCATCAGACAAATATTTCGGTATATCTCCCAACAATTGTGTCCTAGCATTTTGCCGACTTTCGGCATCAAACATATAAGACATGGTTTCGTCCTCAGATGAATAGCGAAGCATATCCAGCCCAGATCTCCCAACGTGAGCTTGTGAGTTTTGCTTTCGATGAAGAATATCGTTGTAAACCTGCCGAGCCCGGTAGGCTTGTGCGAAGTGAACAAGCCAATACTCCCAACCCTTGTCATTGTTAATTGAGAACGGGCTCACGAACGGGGCAAGGGATTGGAATTCATTAAAAACAAGTCGTTCTACATCAGCTAGCCAAGCTTTCTTAGTATTGTTTAGTGAAACTTCAGAAATTTTTCCATCGAATATGCGCGATTTCTGAAGTTCTTTTGGGTTTAGAAAGGCTAAAAATGCTTTGATAGAAAAAGTTAGGAATACTTCTGCAGATTTGGTTAATGACAACACGTGGCGCAAGCTGTGCTCAGGGACGTCGGCATGCCCGTATTGATCCAGATTGAAAATAGAGTTACGCACTTTTGTACTCAGCAGCCGTTGCGATATTTCAGGAAGGTTTGAACGAAAATCGCCGACAAAGAATTCCACATGAAAGGATGCATCATTTCCGGTATCTTTAATTTCCTCCAGAAGTAATTTTACGCGCGTTCGAAGGGATGCGATTGCCTGCGGATCAATGTCGTTAAAATAAAGGAAATACTGAAAACTGATCGGCTTGAAACCCTCTATGCGACGGCGAATATTAACTTCATTGCTGATTTCACTAAGAGCTTTCAAAATTACTAGCGGCGAGCCCAGAGTACTGCATGTGTACAGACCCGCTCCGCAAAATCCGTCTACTACCGACAGTCGAAATCGCTCTTGCTGAGGCAATCCGCAGCGAACTTGTACATACTCGCGTAGGTACTCATCAAATATTTCCAGCTTGATCCGAGAATGCGGTTTTATTTCCGCTCCATTTTCCCAATCATAATGCTTGCTCACCACCATAATACTGCCTCACGCCAACTTAAACTGTCTGGTTCAAATTTGGCATTTCATCCCAAGTACGACCTTTGAATATGCGCCCATTCGCTTTTTTCGAACGTTTCTTATTGTCTTTCCCCCAAGTTCCCCATTGTTTGAAGAAAAACGAGGTATTACTTTCCGCACAGCTGTCATGAATTTCATCAATCCAAGCTTCTTTAATTGGGCGTGCTCTTGGCCCGCTTTCACCACCTACAATTGCCCAGTCAATATCCGTCAGGTCTACATGGCCAACGCTTCCAATTAGTGGCTCAAAAGAGATGAAGTGAATAGAGGCCGGAACTTTTCGCAGCTCATTGATACGATATGCAACCTCTGAGTCTTCTACGCTTGTCCCAAGCCATACATTTTTGAGCGGTTCTGATTGTATCTCAGATACAATCTCAGCCATCCTATCAGGACGCTTTGTCAAAATTTGATAGTGATGATGTGGCGTTCGTGCCATCACAGCCCAAACATCTCTGACAAATTCAGATGATACATTTGGATGGAATAGGTCGCTCATGGAATTCACAAATATTTTACGCGGCTTTTTCCACTTTATAGGAATATCCAGAGAACCTCGATCTTCTCGGATGACGCTGTTCCAAATCGTCCGGTTCCCAGATTTTCTAGTGAGACCTTTGTATTTAGGTACGCCCATTGCCTCTAATCGATAGGCCATTTGCATTGCATAGCAGTTAGTACAACCAGCAGACATTATGCTGCATCCAGCAACTGGGTTCCACGTCGAGTCAGTCCATTCAATTTCGGTCTCTGCCATAGCTTACTCCATGAAATCAGTATTTTGTTACACTACTTAAACGCCGTTACACATAACGTGCAACATGTTAGCACGGTCGGCGCGTTTAAATTGTGCAAACCCCGGTAGTTGTAGCTATGACACTTATGATTGGATCGAATTTCGATTTAACGCATACATATAGCGAAAGTCCGCAATCCACATATCAGTTCGTTGGATATAAGTCGGGTGGCCGGATAGTGCACACCCAGCCACCCTGCTCCTTATGCAGGAGTGTCGGTCAGGTCATCTCGACGATCCAGCCGTGTTTGCAGCCAGTCCAACACTTCGCTCTCAACCCATCCCACTCTGTTGGGGCCGAGTTGTATCCGCTTTGGGAACGTCCCGGCCTTTTCCAGTCTGGCCACGTGTTGTGGCGAGTATAGAACCAACTCCTTGAGCTGGCGTTTTGATAGTATCCGCATCTCGATCTCTCCGTGTTTGAAGAGCATCGCGATGCCCTAGGTTACAACAATACCCAGGCACGAAACCGTAACACCGCTTAGAGATTTTGGCGAGGAAATCATTTGGCAATTGTTTGGCAAGGTATTCATGGACTATTTGGAGTTTTAGCTTTGAGAAGTTGCAGGGTGATTTCGGACAGGGCTCCCATAGCTGAATATAGGGAATCACCTATTAACAAACACAACTACGTGACTAAAAAGAGACTATAACTAGACAAGGCTCTAAAAATATTCACGTAAGTCATTGAAATATATGGTGAGCCGGTCGGGATCCGAACCCGAGACCTACTGATTAAAAGTCAGTTGCTCTACCAACTGAGCTACCGGCCCACACATAGCGGGGTTACTATGGGGATGGCGGGCGATGGTCAAGGGGCAAATTGGGGAAAAAGGTGATAAATGTGCCGGATTACTTGTCGCGCTGGCGGGGTGGCTGGCATTGGCGGGAATATGTGCTAATAGATGCGGTATGACAGAACAGTTTAAGCCAAATGGCCTGGTGTTTTTGAAAATGCACGGGCTCGGAAATGATTTTGTGGTGGTGGACGCGCGTGGGCGGGCCGACCCGATGACACCTGCCCTGGCGCAGGCCATTGGCGACCGGCATTTTGGCATAGGGTTTGATCAGTTGGCGCTGATTCGCGATGAAGGCGATGTGGTGGCGGTGGATTACTGGAATAGCGATGGCACGTTATCTGATGCCTGCGGGAATGCCACCCGCTGTGTGGCACGGTTGATGATGGCTGAAACCGGTGAGGCGGCGGTAACCTTGCGGACAGGTCGAGGCGATCTGGCCTGTGAAGACGTAGGCGGCGGCCTCATTCGGGTGAATATGGGCCAGCCACAGCTTGAATGGCATGAGGTGCCGTTGGCCCGCGAATTGGATACACTCGTGCTGCCTTTGAACGGCGCCCCGAGTGCTACGGGCATGGGCAACCCCCATTGCAGCTATTTTGTGGAAGATGCCGCAGCAGTAGACCTTGATACGCTTGGCCCCGAAACCGAGCACAATCCGCTTTTTCCCGAGCGCACAAATGTGCAGGTGGTTGAGGTGATGGATCGCCGCAATTTGCGCGTGCGGGTGTGGGAGCGGGGCGTGGGGCATACGCTGGCCAGCGGGTCTAGCTCTTGCGCTGTGGCGGTGGCAGCGGCGCGGCGACAGGTGGCTGACCGGAAAGTCACGGTGCATTTGGACGGTGGAAATTTAGAGGTCGACTGGCGGGATGATGGCGTGTGGATGACAGGGCCAACGATGCTCGTGGCGGAGGGCGTTTTGAGCCCCGAGTTTTTGGACTCCGCGAAATGAAACCGCCGATTTTTGAAACCTTTGGCTGTAGGCTGAACGCCTATGAAACCGAGGCCATGCGCGACTTAAGCGCAGGGCTGGAAAACGCCGTGGTGGTGAATACCTGCGCCGTAACGGCCGAGGCCGTGCGGCAGGCCCGCCAGCGCATCAGGAAGCTGCGGCGGGAAAATCCGGAGGCGAAGCTGATTGTGACGGGCTGCGCAGCGCAGATTGAGCCCGAGCGGTTTAACGAGATGCCCGAGGTGGACCTCGTGCTGGGTAACCTTGAGAAAATGCAGGCCGATACCTGGGCCGGCATTGGTGGTGCCGAAGGTATCGTGGTTGAAGACATCATGGCCGCCACCGAAACAGCGGGCCACTTGATTGACGGCTTTGGCACTCGCGCGCGGGCCTATGTGCAGGTGCAAAATGGCTGTGACCACCGCTGCACGTTTTGCATCATCCCTTATGGCCGTGGCAACTCACGCAGTGTGCCCGCTGGCGTGGTGGTGGAGCAAATTAGGCGGCTCGTGGGCAAGGGCTATAACGAGGTGGTGCTGACGGGTGTAGACATGACAAGCTGGGGCGCAGACCTGCCCGGGCAACCGC
>Ga0209345_10000807_pt1 | contig 40220 bp, 42 predicted proteins | sample Cruoilmetagenom7_FD_187294 | JGI IMG/M metagenome (GOLD analysis project Ga0209345, IMG submission 187294) | Oil polluted marine microbial communities from Coal Oil Point, Santa Barbara, California, USA - Sample 7 (SPAdes) (version 2) | ecosystem: Environmental > Aquatic > Marine > Oil seeps ...
TCTCAGAACCTCACCGACCCCGATCGAAAAGGAGCACGCCCGTGCCTTCATTCTCGACTACACTTGAGCAGGCAATCCACGCGGCCCTCGCGTTGGCCAATGCCCGCCGCCACGAATTCGCCACGCTGGAACACCTGCTGTTGGCGCTGCTTGATGAGCCTGACGCGGTTCAGGTGATGAAAGCCTGTTCGGTCGACGTCTCTGATCTGCGCGACACGCTGGTCGAATTTGTCGACGATGACCTGAGCAATCTGGTCACCGATATCGACGGATCCGAAGCCGTGCCGACCGCCGCCTTCCAGCGCGTCATCCAACGCGCCGCGATCCACGTGCAATCTTCGGGCCGAACCGAAGTGACCGGGGCCAATGTGCTCGTCGCGATCTTTGCCGAGCGCGAGAGCAACGCCGCTTACTTCCTGCAAGAGCAGGACATGACCCGCTATGACGCGGTGAACTTCATCGCCCATGGCGTCGCTAAAGACCCCGCTTATGGCGAAGCTCGCCCCGTCGCTGGTTCGCCGGAGCATGAGGAAGAAGCCCAAGGCGTTACCGATGGCGACAAGAAAGAATCCGCGCTGGCGAAATACTGCGTGGACCTCAATGCCAAGTCCCGCGAAGGCGACATTGACCCGCTGATCGGCCGCGAGAGCGAAGTGGAGCGCTGCATCCAAGTGCTCTGCCGCCGCCGCAAGAACAACCCGCTGCTGGTGGGTGATCCGGGCGTGGGCAAAACCGCCATTGCCGAAGGTCTGGCGCGCAAGATCGTTGCGGGCGAAACCCCCGAGGTTCTGGCCAATACCACGATCTACTCGCTCGACATGGGCGCGCTCTTGGCTGGCACCCGCTACCGTGGTGACTTTGAGGAACGTCTGAAAGCTGTCGTGACCGAACTTGAAGAGCACAAGGACGCCGTGCTGTTCATCGACGAAATTCACACTGTGATCGGTGCCGGTGCCACCTCAGGCGGTGCGATGGATGCCTCTAACCTGCTGAAGCCCGCGCTTCAGGGCGGCAAACTGCGCACCATGGGCTCGACTACCTACAAAGAGTTCCGCCAGCACTTTGAAAAGGACCGCGCGCTGAGCCGCCGGTTCCAGAAGATCGACGTCAGCGAGCCTTCGGTCGAAGACGCCACCAAGATCCTCAAAGGTCTGAAGCCCTATTTCGAGGAGCACCACAGCGTCAAATACACCTCGGATGCGATCAAGACCTCCGTTGAACTGGCACATCGCTACATCAACGACCGCAAACTGCCCGACAGCGCGATCGACGTGATCGACGAAGCGGGTGCCGCCCAGCATCTCGTGGCCGCCTCTAAGCGCCGCAAGACCATTGGCACTAAAGAGGTCGAAGCCGTCGTGGCCAAGATCGCCCGGATCCCGCCGAAGAACGTCAGCAAAGACGACGTCATCGTGCTGAAAGACCTCGAAAGCTCGCTCAAGCGGGTGGTCTTTGGCCAAGACGATGCCATCGTGGCGCTGTCTTCGGCGATCAAATTGTCCCGTGCGGGTCTGCGTGAGCCGGACAAGCCCATCGGCAACTACCTGTTCGCAGGGCCAACTGGTGTGGGGAAAACCGAGGTCGCCAAGCAACTGGCGGACACACTGGGTGTGGAACTGCTGCGCTTCGACATGTCGGAATATATGGAGAAACACGCCGTCTCCCGCCTGATCGGCGCGCCTCCGGGCTATGTCGGCTTTGACCAAGGTGGCATGCTGACCGATGGCGTCGACCAGCACCCGCACTGCGTGCTGCTGCTTGATGAAATGGAAAAGGCCCACCCGGACGTCTACAACATCCTCTTGCAGGTGATGGACCACGGCAAGCTGACCGATCACAACGGCCGCACGGTGGATTTCCGCAATGTGGTGCTGATCATGACCTCGAACGCCGGTGCTTCCGAGCAGGCCAAAGAGGCCGTGGGCTTTGGCCGCGAACGTCGCACAGGTGAAGACACCGCCGCGATTGAGCGGACTTTCACGCCGGAGTTCCGCAACCGTCTCGACGCTGTCATCAGCTTCGCGCCGCTGCCGAAATCGGTGATCCTGCGGGTGGTTGAGAAGTTCGTGCTGCAACTCGAAGCGCAACTGATGGACCGCAACGTGACCATCGAGCTCAGCAAGAAAGCCGCCGAATGGCTGGCCGACAAGGGCTATGACGACAAGATGGGCGCCCGCCCCTTGGGCCGCGTGATCCAAGAGCACATCAAAAAGCCGCTGGCCGAGGAATTGCTGTTCGGCAAGCTGGCCAAGGGCGGTGTGGTCAAGGTTGGCGCCAAGAAGGGCGAATTGACGCTCGAAGTTCTCGGCGTCGAGAAAAAGCGCCTGTCAGGTGACCGTCCGCCGCTGCTTACTGCGGAATGATCCGCCGGGCCGCCGCGGCCCTGATCCTGTCCTTCGCCAGCCCCGTGCTGGCGGAGGATTTTCAATTGGGCTTCCCGCTTGATTGCACCCTTGGGCAAGACTGCTACATCCAACAATACATGGACCGAGATCCCGGCCAAGGCTTTCGCGACTATCGCTGTGCGGGGCTTAGCTACGACGGTCACAAGGGCACCGACATTGCACTTCCCAGTACGGCTGCGATGCAGGCGGGCGTGACGGTACACGCGGCGGCTGCTGGGGTCGTTATAGGGCGGCGCGATGGCATGGCAGATGGCGCCCCTCTTACTGAAATGAATAGCCGCGAGTGCGGCAATGGCGTGGTAATCGACCACGGAGACGGCTGGGAAAGCCAATACTGCCACATGAAGCGCGGCTCGGTCGCGGTGACTGAGGGCCAGCAGATTGCCACGGGCGAAGCGCTTGGACAGGTCGGTCAATCTGGCAAAGCGGCTTTTCCGCATCTGCACCTCTCGTTGCGGCGCAACGGCCAACCGGTTGACCCATTTGCTCCTGCCGAGAACCTGTCCTGCAGTGAGGCGTCCACAAAAACCTTGTGGAAAGACACACCGCCCTATCGCCCGGGCGGGCTAATTGCTCTAGGTTTTTCTGACCGCATCCCGGCCTATGCTACAATCAAGGCGGGACAAGCCGACACCCGCCCTTTGCCATCCACAGCCCCCGCCCTTGTGGTTTTCGGCTTTAGCTATGGCACCCAAGCAGACGACGTGCTGCGCCTCAAACTCATTGGGCCTGAGGGCGTGGTCGTACAAAAGGATGTCCATCTCGATAGGGCACAAGCGCAATCGTTTCGCGCCATCGGAAAAAAGCGGCAGGCGGAGCTTTGGCCTGCGGGGGAATATAAGGGAACGGCAACGCTTTTGCGGGGCGGTGCTGTCATCGACAGGCGCAGCGGTACGCTGACCGTTCGCTGACTACTTTTCAGTAAACTTCAATTCAATACGACGATTCTGCGCGCGCGCCGCTTCCGTGCTGCCCGTGGCCACGGGCTGATACTGCCCAAAACCATTCGCCGCGAGCCGATCCGGCGCGATGCCGAGGAAATTGATCATATATTTGACCACCGATAGCGCACGGGCCTGGCTCAATTCCCAGTTGTCCGAGAACTCTCCAAAGCCCGAGAGCGGCACATTGTCCGTATGGCCATCCACCCGGATCACCCAGTTGATCTCGGCCGGGATGTCATCCACAACACTGCGCAGAATGCCTGCAACCTTGGCGATCTCACCTTTGCCGTCTTGCGACAGAACAGCACTGCCCGGCGCAAAGAGCACCTCGGACGAGAACACAAATCGATCTCCTTCAATACGCACGCCTTCTTGAGTACCAAGCAGATTGCGCAGACGTCCAAAGAACTCCGATCTATATTGAGCGAGGTTTTTGGTTTCCTCTTCAAGCCGTTTCCGCTCAGCCGCTTCCAACTCCGCGCGGCGCCGTTCTTCTGCTGCGACCCGTGCCAGCGCGGTGTTCAATTCAGAGCCCAACGACTGCAGTTCGACCGATTTCGCCGCATCCCGCGCCACGGCGTCGTCCAACAACGCCTGCAGGTTGCCCAGTTGCGCGCGCAGTTCCGCGACCTGTTGGTTCAGCAGTTCCGTTTGCCTCTGCGCTTCGGCGCTGATGGCTTTTTCCTCAGCCAAAGTTTGCTCTGCCTGTGCGAGCAATGCGGCGCGGCGTTCGGCGGCGGTGGTTTTGTCCTCGGCCAGCGTTTCGGCTGCCAGTTTCGCGGCGAGGGCTTGCGCCAGCTTTTCGCGCAGGGCAGCGCGGTCCCCACTTAACGAAGAACCTTCCGCTTCAAGCGCTTCTGCCCGGCTCAGCGCATCTGCCAAACGTGCGTTCAACTCGTTTTCCGTAACCTCAGCTTTTGCCAAACGTGCCCGAAGTTCTGCCTCTGTGCCCTCAGCGGCCTCAAGCTGTGCGTTCAGCGCGTCTTGCTGCGCGCGCAGCGCGGCACGTTCCGCATCAATGTTTTCGCTGGTTTGTGAAAGCGTCTCCATCCGCAGGAGGGCTTCGGCCAACTGTGTATCGAGATCGCTTTCTGCTGCCCGCGCGGCAGCGAGCAAGGTCAACGTGTCCTCTGCCTTTTTACGCTGCGCCTCAAGCGAGAGGGTCATGGCGGTCAGTTCCGCATCCGCGTTTTCGAGCTTTTCACGCAGAGCTTGCGCCGCAGCCGCTTCTGCCAAACGCGCGGTTTCTTCTTCGGTCAGGGCGGCTTCGGCCTCTGCCACCTCGGTGGCCAGTGCTGCAACTTCCGCCTCGGCATCGGCATTCTGCGCCCGAAGATCGGCCACCAGAGCGTCCAGTGCCTCGCGCCGCGCGGCGGCCAGACGCGCTGTTTCTGCTTGCGCGTCGATCTCTTCGCGTGCGGTGCTAAGCGCGAGGTTGAGCGCGTCCTGTTCGTCCAGCAATTCGGCCTGACGGCCTTCTAACGCACCGATTTGCGCCCGGTCCGCTTCCTGCGACGCCAGCAAAGCGGCCACCCGGGCCTCAAAGCCGGTGATCTGCGTCTCGGCGGCCTCTAGCGCTGCGGTCTGGGCGTCGCGCTCTGCCGTTAGTCCGGCGATCACAGCCTCCTGCCGCGAAACTTGATCGCGCGCGTCATTCAGCGATGCATTGAGCGCACCCAAACGCGCCTCAAGCCGCGCGTTCGACCGTTCCTCAACCCCAAGCGCCTGCGCCAAAGCGGCCACTTCTCCGGCCAATGTGTTGAGTTCTGTTTCTTGCCCGCTGATGCGTTCGGTCAGCACAAATTGCACCACCATAAAGATGGTCAAAACGAACATTAGCACCAGCAACAGGCCAGTCATAGCATCGACAAAGCCGGGCCAGATGGATCCCTGAAACCGTGCGCCTGTCCGCCGGGAAAGCGCCATATTAGCGGTCCCCGCCACCGGGGTTCAGGATGTCACGCGGCCTGCGGCCGTCGGCCCCGCGCTGGCCCGACAGCGCCTTGGCCAAGAGTGAAATGTCCTTGCGGAACTCAGCCAGCGTTTCCTGACGTCCGGCAGAAATCTCTTCTAAAATGCGCAGCATTTGTACATCGATAGAGCGCAATCGCATCCGGCTTTCCGCGTCAATCCCCTCACCCGCGGTCTGGCCTTCGAGCACGGTGACCAGACGCTCTTGCCCATTGGCCACACGCTCGAGCGCGGCAGTTGAAGGGTCGTCCCGCTCCATCCGGGTGGTCATCCGGTCCACCGCATCAGCCAGCTTGCCCAGTTTATCGTCAACCATCGAACGGCTGACGTCAGACTGGGTGAACATCTGCTGCATCTCGCCCATCTGCTCGACCATCTGGTCCATGATGCTGGCCATGATGTTTTGATCGTTGGCCTCGTCCCCCGTGGTCAGCCCCACACGGGTGATCGAGCTGAGCCAGTCTTCAAGCTCTTGATAGAATCGGTTCTGACCGTGGCCCGCGAACAGTTCCAGAAGCCCCACAACAAGCGATCCTGCAAGCCCCAAAAGCGATGACCCAAAGGCCACGCCCATGCCGCCCAATTGGGCTTCAAGTCCGGTCATCAGGCGGCCAAAAACGTCAACCCCGGCCTCCCCCTCGCCCGGCGCAAGCGAGCGGATCGTGTCGACCACCGCTGGCACCGTTGTGGCAAGGCCATAGAACGTCCCCAGAAGCCCAAGGAAAATGAGCATGTTGACGATATACCGCGTAATTTCGCGCACCTCGTCTATGCGCGAGGCGACGGAATCCAAGATGGAACGAGTAGAGGTCGGGCTGACCTGCATCTTCGCGCCGCGCTGCCGCAAGAGCGACGCCAAGGGCGCAAGAAGCTGCGGCGGCTCGGTGTCGGGCACCGGGTTGTCAGACGCGAAATTCTCGATCCAACGAACGGAGCCGATCAGCTGTGTCACCTGATAGAAACAGGCCAGCACGCCAACAACGAAGACAAAGATAATAACCCCGTTCAGCCAAGGGTTCGCGGCAAAGATCGGCAGCACACTGGGGAGCGCCAGAAACGCCCCGACCCCGGTCAACGCCAATACGATCAGCATCAGCGAAATCTGACGCACCGGCTGTGAGAATTGCGGTTTTGCCTTGCGGTCTGGCTGTGCCATACGGCCTTTCCTGACCCTTTGTTCTGCTCTTGCCGCAGCTTACACCGAAACCGCAGCGAGTTGCCAAGATTTTATGAGGCCAAAGCCTTCACGCGGTCATGCAGCCATTCCAGTGCCGGATCATGCAGGCCGACTTCGGACAGATGCACGGCCGTGTTGATCAGATACTCGGTATTTGGCCCCCTTCCGCCCACAGCGCGCGCGATGATCTGCGCCTGTTCTTCGAGCGGCAGTCCGCCGCAATATTGCTCGTGCGCCGCGTCAATCACATAGGTCACGGCCTCCACATCGCGGCCGTCTGTCAGGTGCACGATAAGGTTTTTCTCGACATAAGCCGACGAGATCAACTCGCGTTCGCGCAGATAATCGAGCGTCTGAGCCTCTTGGCCGTCGACCACCCGCATCGCCATGCCCTCACAAGCCGACCGCAGAGATTCGTCGAGCGCCAATACCAAACCCGGCTCTTCAACAGTACCGCGATGGTGGATGGAGCGCATGCAGAACGACCGCGCATAGCCCGGCAAGGTTCCGATCACCTGCTCCGCCACTTCGAACCCCGGATTCCATAAAAGGCTGCCATAGCCGAATACCCACATTGCCATCTTGCTGGTCCTTTCCGCTAGCCTTGGATAAACCGCATATGAGGCACGATTTAAAGGGCTATCGCGATGCGTAAGGTGATCTGGCTGCTGATTTTGCTTGCAGCGCTCTGGGGCGGCTGGTGGGCTGTGGCCACAACGCAGATGCAAAGCGCGGTTTCCAGCCTGTTGGACGCACGTCGCACCGCGGGCTGGGAGGTTGCACTGGATGGGACGGCCAAAGCCGGATTCCCCTTAACGCTGGAAAATCGTCTCGACGGCCTTGCGCTTGCCGACCCCAGTAAGAGGGTCACCTTGCAAAGCTCTGAATTGACTCTGTCTGCCCCGGCATGGTGGCCGGGCGATCTGTCGATCAAAACACCGCTGCTGCGGCTGGAGGCACCCGCCGGGGCTTTGCCGGTAAAAGTGACAGCAACCGATCTTGATGCCCGCCTGTCCCTGCACCCGGGACTGGCGTTAGAACTAAAAGAACTCGCGGCGCAAACTGCAGGTCTGCGGCTTGACGGGCCGGACGGTATGTTGCTTGAGGTTGGGCAGGCCCGCGCGGAAATGCGGCAGACGTCCGACCGGCCTAGAACCTATGATCTTTATTTCCTGCCCAAAGCGATTACCCCCGGCCCGTTCCTGCAACGGCTCTTTGCTCAAGATGACACCCCAGCCGCAGCGCCACAGGTCGTGGCCCGTGCACAGATGACATTCGACAGGCCACTTGACCGCCGAGCGGGTCTGCGCGGCAACGAGCCGCGCGTGGAGGAAATTAATTTGACTGAAACCCGCATCACTTGGGGCGAGATTACCCTGATGGCAGAGGGCGCGCTTGCCATCGACGCACAGGGGCAGCCCGACGGGGCGCTGTCGCTTAGAGTCACGAACTGGGCGCGTCTGGTCGATATTGCACAGCGCGCCGGGCTGCTACCGCCTTCGATGCGTTTGCAGGTCGAAACCATGCTCAGCGCACTGGAGAACCGCGGCGACACGCCGGGTGGGCTTAATCTTGAATTGGTCTTTGCCGAAGGGCAGATGACACTGGCCGACATTCCGCTTGGCCCAGCCCCCCTATTGGCGCCCCTATTGCTGCGCTAAGGCTAGCGGCAGTAGCTGCCACTGCGGTAGCGGGCTGTGTCAAAGTGGAAGTGATCGCGGTGATAACGGTCTGCCGCAGGGCCAAGCACGGTGCCGAAAGGGCCGCAGGCACCTTTGTGCATCCGCCGCAGTGCCTTGCTGCTGGACCGCGCGCCCCAACCTTTGAGCACGGACACCGAAGCACCATTCGCCAGTTCAAAGGCCGAAATGTCGATAGCACGGCCCTTGCCGTGTTCCGAAATCTTCGCGCCCTTCCGGTTATTGCGCGTACGACAGGCGTAATGCGCCGCCACCCGTAAGCCTCTAAGCCCCCCACCCTGAGAGGACATGGCTGGCACCGCCGATTGCCGGACCCATGTATCAAGCGCTTTTGCAGTGGTGCAATCCATCACCGCAGGCGTACTGAGCGCAATCCCCGACACCGAGCGCACCCGCACGGCATTTTCGACGCCGCAGCCACTGATCTTGCCGGCCACACGGCCAATCGCTTCGCCCTGTATCGCCAGATCGCCACAGATCGCACCCTTGGCCAGCAGACGCGCACGCGCGCGGGCTGCTTGCTCGGCCTTACGGCTGCGCAGAAACGGACGCAGAGAAAAGTTGAGCCCGCGCCCCCCCTCTGCGGCCTTCTTGGCCGCCGGGGCGCGCTCTGGTTGGGACAAGGCACCTGACGGTGCGGCGATGACGGGCAGCGTGCCGTCGCCGCCGCGCAACTGGGGCCGCTGAGAGGTCTCTGGCCCGGCGGCGGTGGCCACCTGTCCAACAAGGATCAAACATGCGGTGGCCCAATGTTTCATGGTTTCTTGGCTCCCCGGCCAAAATCGGGCGCGTCGGTGTCCTGCCCAGCCTCGATAATTCCGCGCCGGATCGCGCGCGTGCGGGTGAAATAGGCGTGCAGGTGGTCGCCGTCTCCGGTTCGGATCGCCCGTTGGAGGGCAAAAAGCTCTTCCGTAAAGCGGCCCAGAATTTCAAGTGTGGCATCTTTATTGGTTAGGAAAACATCGCGCCACATGGTTGGGTCACTGGCTGCAATCCGTGTGAAATCGCGAAAACCGGCGGCGGAATATTTGATCACTTCGCTGTCGGTGACCCGGCGCAGGTCATCAGCCACACCCACCATCGTATAGGCGATCAGGTGCGGCGCATGGGAGGTCACGGCCAGTACAAGGTCATGATGCTCGGCGTCCATTTCCTCGACATTGGCGCCCGCCCCTTCCCAAAGCGCGCGCAGACGGGCGATGGCGGCAGGGTCAGTCCCTTCCACCGGCACCAGCAGGCACCAGCGGTTATCAAAGAGTTCGGCAAAGCCGCTGCGCGGGCCGGAGTGTTCGGTGCCGGCAAGTGGATGTCCGGGGATGAAATGCACGCCCTCGGGCAGATGCGGGCCAACCTGCGCAATGACGTCGGCCTTGACCGAGCCTACGTCGGTCACGGTGGCCTCAGGGGCGAGGTGCGGCGCAATCTCGGCCGCCACCGCGCCCATAACCCCCACCGGCACGCAGAGCACCACCAGATCAGCGCCTGCCACAGCCTCGGCGGCACTGTCGCACACGCGGTCACAAAGCCCGATCTCACGCGCGGTCGCGCGGGTGTCTGCGCTGCGGGCATAGCCCGTGACTTCGCCCGCCAGACCGCCGCGTTTGATCGCCCAAAAGAGCGAGGAGGCAATCAGCCCCAGCCCGATCAGCGCGACTCGCTCATAAACCTGCGCCATCAGCTGCCTCCCTTGAACTGGCGGACCGCATGGACAACACGGCGGCAGGCGCTCTCATCGCCCACAGTAATGCGCAGGCATTGCGGCAGGTTATAGCCCGCCACCCGACGCACGATCAGCCCTTGGGTTTTGAGGTAATCGTCACAGGCTTCGGCCTCGGCCTGATTGGCGAAGCGGGCCAGCACGAAGTTCGCGCAGGACACATCCGACGGCACACCGATTTCGGCCAGCGCATCGGCCAGCCACGTCCGCCAACGGGCGTTCTCAGCCCGGCAGTGATCGGTATAGACCCGGTCACGAATTGCGGCTTCCGCAGCATTCAGGGCTGCTTGCGACAGGTTAAACGGCCCGCGCACCCGGTTGAGCACGTCGATCACATGCGCGGGGCCATAGCCCCAGCCGACACGCAACCCGCCCAAGCCGTAAAGCTTTGAGAAGGTCCGCGTCATCACCACATTGTCGCGGCTGTCCACCAGTTCGGCGCCGCCGTCATAGCCTTCGACATATTCGGCATAGGCTCCATCCAGCACCAAAAGTGCCTGTGGCGGCAGCCCTGCGGCCAGACGCTCAACCTCTGCCAGACCGATCATTGTACCAGTGGGGTTGTTGGGGTTGGCAATAAACACCAGCCGCGTGGCGTCAGTGCAGGCGGCAAGGATCGCATCGACATCCGTGACCCGCTCACGTTCCGGCACCTCAACGGGCGTGGCCCCGGCGGCCAGCGCAGAAATGCGGTACATGGCAAAGCCGTGCTCGGTATGGATCACCTCGGTTCCCGGTCCGGCGTAGGCTTGGCACAGGAAGGCGATAATCTCATCCGACCCGGCGCCGCAGATGATGCGCTCGGCATCCAGCCCCAGAACCTCGGCGATTGCGCCGCGCAGGGCACGATGGTCGGAAGACGGGTAGCGATGCAGGTCATAGGCCGCCCGGCGATAGGCTTCGATGGCGGCGGGGCTTGGCCCCAGCGGGTTCTCGTTAGAGCTGAGCTTGACCACATTCTCAAGGCCCGCGACATGTGCCGCCCCCCCTTGATAGAGGTCGATCTCCATAATGCCCGGCTGCGGTGCGATCTGTGTCATCTCGCTCTTATCCTCACGCTACTGCCGCCCTTCTACCGGGGCCAGTGCGACGATGCCACAGCAAGTTTGCCGCAGCCCGCCTGCGGGCCGTTCCCAGCAAGCACCCCCGCGCAAAGGAAAAGGGCCGCGCAGTTTGCACCGCGCGACCCTTTGGCATTCGATTGGCGAAGACGCTTAGTTCTTCGCGTAGAATTCCACGACGAGGTTCGGCTCCATCACGACCGGGTACGGCACGTCGGACAGGCCGGGTGTGCGCACGAAAGTGGCGGTCAGTTTGGAGTGATCTGTCTCGAGGTAGTCCGGCACGTCACGCTCGGGCAGTTGCACGGCTTCCAGAACGGAGGCCAACTGCTTGGAACGGTCACGCACTTCGATCACGTCACCCTCTTTCACACGGTAGGAGGGGATGTTCACTTTCTTGCCGTTCACCCGGACGTGGCCGTGGTTCACGAACTGGCGCGCAGCGAAGACGGTCGCCACGAACTTGGCACGGTACACAACCGCGTCCAAGCGACGCTCCAGCAGGCCGATCAGGTTTTCACCGGTATCGCCCTTAACACGCTCGGCTTCGCCGTAGATGCGACGGAACTGCTTTTCGGTCAGGTCGCCATAGTAGCCCTTAAGCTTCTGCTTGGCACGCAGCTGGATACCGAAATCGGAAATCTTGCCCTTACGACGCTGGCCGTGCTGGCCGGGGCCGTATTCGCGGCGGTTCACCGGGGACTTCGGACGACCCCAGATGTTTTCGCCCATGCGGCGGTCAATCTTGTGCTTGGCAGCTGTGCGTTTGGTCACGGCTGTTCTCCTTTATATGGCCCCGAAGGGCGGTAAAGGGCGTTGTCCTTTGGCCGAAGCCCGACAGGGTTCCCCTTGCGGGGTCCACCAACACCAATGAAGGGGCGCTTATACGAGGCTGCGGCGGGGAGTCAACGGGGGATTTCGCGGCAAGCTAAAGCGCTGTGCCCTAACGCGCCATCGCCGCACAGGGGCCGTGTCGGTGACAGGTCAGAATGTGGTCGTTGACCAGCCCGCATGCTTCCATCCAAGCATAGGTGATCGTTGACCCGCAGAACTTGAAACCCGCCTTCTTGAGGTCCTTGCTCACCTGTTCAGAAAGCGCGGTTTTGGGCGGCACATCGGCTTGGGTGACAAAGCCGGGCTGCAACGGCACCCCATCCACATAGCGCCACATAAAGCGGTCAAAGCCCTCGCGTGCCTCGATCTCCTGCCACGCGCGGGCATTTGTGATCGCGGCCTCGATCTTGCCCCGGTGTCGGATGATGCCGGGGTCGGTCAGCAAGCTGGCAACCTCCGCCTCCCCCCATTCGGCGATCTGATGTGGATCAAACCCGGCAAAGGCGGTGCGAAAATTCTCGCGTTTCTTGAGGATCGTGATCCAACTTAACCCGGCCTGAAATCCATCAAGAATGAGCTTTTCCCACAGCGCACGGCTGTCATATTCAGGCACGCCCCATTCGGTATCATGATAGGCTTGATAAATCGGGTCGTCCCCGGCCCAGTCGCAACGCTGCATGTCACCCTCCCGGCTGGCCGGGCGTGAAATCGCCGCTGATTAAGGCCGTGTTATCACCTTCTCGCCCATACCGTTGACGAAGTCAGCCAGAGAGTACTCCCGTGACCCGCCGATTCCAACGCCATATTGCCGACATGCCCCCCGGAGCCCAAAGCCCGCTGGACCACGCGATAACACAGCGCGACGGGTCCACGCTCGATATGGTGCGCGAGGCTATTGCGCATAAGCAAACCTTGCTGGCCTTTCAGCCGGTAATGCGTGCAAGCGATCCGACCCGCGTTGCCTTTTACGAAGGCCTCATTAGGGTTTTAGACGCCACGGGCCGTATTATCCCGGCCAAGGACTTTATGTCCTCTATCGAAGACAACGACACTGGCCGCCAGATCGACGTGCTGGCCCTTCGCATGGGGTTGAGCGCGTTGCACGACAATCCCGGCCTGCGGCTGTCGATCAACATGTCTGCGCGCTCTATCGGGTATCAGGCATGGAACCGCATGCTGCGGCGTTGGCTGGACCGCGATGCCACCATCGGCGAACGCCTGATCCTTGAGATTACGGAAAGCTCAGCCATGCAGGTGCCCGAACTGGTCGCTGACTTTATGGATCAATTGCAACCGCATGGCATCTGCTTTGCGATGGATGACTTTGGCGCCGGACATACGGCGATCCGCTATTTTAAAGATTTCTATTTTGATATCCTGAAACTCGATGGGCAGTTCATCAAAGGGATCGCCCACGACCCCGACAACCGCGCATTGACCGCCGCTTTGATCTCTATCGCTACGCATTTCGACATGCTCACGGTCGCGGAATGCGTCGAGAACGCCGAGGACGCCGAAGTGCTGAGCCAGATGGGCATCGACTGTTTGCAAGGCTACTATTACGCCGCGCCAACCACCCGGCCCGATTGGCTGCACTCCGCGCGTGGGCGGGCTGCTGGCTGACGAACCCTGCTGCTAAAGGCGTTCATCAGCGGCAACCAACCTGCTCAGTTGCCGCATTGCAGCGCATCCGCTATCACTAACTTAGAGGGCCGAAGCGGTGCCACGCGGTGACAATGCGTGCTGCTTACTTCAGCCCAGTTAGATAGAGGAATTCACACCATGACCAACGTCGTCATCGCATCCGCTGCCCGCACCGCTGTAGGCAGTTTCGGGGGCGCCTTTGCCACAACCCCTGCCCATGATCTCGGCGCTGCCGTGCTTAAGGAACTCGTCGCACGCGCGGGCGTCGATCCCAGCGAAGTATCGGAAACCATTCTGGGTCAGGTATTGACCGCCGCGCAGGGCCAGAACCCGGCGCGTCAGGCGCATATCAACGCGGGCCTGCCCAAAGAAAGCGCCGCCTGGGGCATCAACCAAGTCTGTGGTTCTGGCCTACGTGCCGTGGCGCTGGCGGCTCAGCACATTCAACTGGGTGACGCGAGCATCGTTGCCGCTGGCGGCCAGGAAAACATGACCCTTAGCCCTCATGCGCAGAACCTGCGTGCGGGTCAAAAAATGGGCGATCTGCAGTTCATCGACACGATGATCCGCGACGGGCTGTGGGATGCCTTTAACGGCTACCACATGGGCCAGACGGCTGAAAATGTCGCCGAAAAATGGCAGATTAGCCGCGACCAGCAGGACGAGTTTGCCGTCGCGTCGCAGAACAAGGCTGAAGCGGCCCAGAAGGCTGGCAAGTTCGCTGATGAAATTGTCGGCTATACCATCAAATCCCGCAAGGGTGAGACGGTTGTCGATCAGGATGAATACATCCGCCACGGTGCCACCATCGAAGCAATGCAAAAGCTGCGCCCCGCTTTCGCCAAAGAAGGTTCGGTAACCGCCGCCAACGCTTCTGGTCTCAACGACGGGGCCGCCGGTGCTTTGCTCATGAGCGCGGATGACGCCGAAAAACGCGGCATCACCCCGCTGGCACGAATCGCCTCCTATGCCACCGCGGGTCTGGACCCATCGATCATGGGCGTCGGACCGGTCTATGCCTCGCGCAAAGCGTTGGAAAAGGCAGGCTGGAAGGCAGAGGACTTGGATCTTGTGGAAGCCAACGAGGCATTCGCCGCACAGGCTTGCGCGGTAAATAAGGAGATGGGCTGGGATCCTGAAATCGTAAACGTGAACGGCGGCGCGATCGCCATCGGTCATCCCATCGGTGCCTCTGGTGCGCGGGTACTCAACACACTGCTTTTCGAAATGCAGCGTCGCGGCGCTAAAAAAGGACTGGCGACCCTGTGTATTGGCGGCGGGATGGGTGTTGCCATGTGCCTCGAGCGCCCCTAAAAGTAATTCCAGCGCGCAACTTTATTGCGCGCTGGAATATGCATTTGCAATAACGTTACCTTGAGGGAGGAGCATTATGTCACGTATCGCATTGGTCACAGGGGGCAGTCGTGGGATCGGCGCGGCGATCTCCAAAACTTTGAAGGACAAAGGCTATACCGTTGCCGCGACATACGCAGGCAATGACGAAGCCGCCGCGACGTTCACCCGAGAAACGGGCATCAAGACCTACAAATGGAACGTGGCAGATTACGACGCATCCAAAGCCGGCATCGAAAAGGTCGAAGCTGAGCTGGGTCCGATCGAAGTGGTGGTGGCAAACGCCGGAATCACCCGCGATGCGCCCTTCCACAAGATGACGCCCGACCAATGGAATGAGGTCATCGCGACCAACCTCACTGGAGTCTTTAACACAATCCACCCGGTCTGGCCCGGTATGCGTGAGCGCAAGTTTGGTCGGATCGTGGTGATTTCATCAATCAACGGGCAGAAAGGCCAGTTCGCCCAGGTGAACTATGCCGCGACCAAAGCGGGTGATTTGGGCATTGTGAAGTCACTGGCTCAAGAAGGCGCGCGCGCAGGCATCACCGCCAATGCGATCTGCCCCGGCTACATCGCCACGGATATGGTTATGGCCGTGCCGGAAAAAGTCCGCGAAAGCATTATCGCGCAGATTCCCGCCGGCCGTTTGGGCGAGCCTGAAGAAATCGCCCGCGCGGTGGCCTTCCTCGTTTCCGACGACGCAGGCTTCATCAATGGCTCGACCCTGTCGGCCAACGGTGCGCAGTTCGTCGTCTAAGATTCACTGCCAAGACCAACCCACACTCACGCCCCTGCGATGCTTCGCCGGGGCGTTTTTAGTTCGCGGGACCGATGACCACTTGCCGCAGCGAACCAAAGCGCGCATATCCCCTCGAACGCCCAAAGGAGCAAACAATGAGCCGCCAAAAGGCCACCGCCATAGGTTTTATTGCTGTGCTGCTCTGGGCCCTTCTGGCCCTTTTCACCGTTGGCTCGGCCCCCACCCCACCCCTGTTGCTTAACACGCTGTGCTTCGCCATCGGCGGCACGCTAGGTCTGATCTGGACCTTCGCCAGCGGGAGTGTAGGAAGGCTGCGCGAAGTGCCGTTCAGGGTTTATGCTTTCGGCACATTAGGGTTGTTTGGCTACCATGCGCTCTATTTCTCGGCCCTGCGTCTGGCCCCTGCTGCTGAAGCGGGGTTGATCGCCTATCTTTGGCCGTTGCTGATTGTGGTCTTTTCCGGCCTTCTCCCCTCCGAACGTTTGCGGCGCGGTCATGTAGCGGGCGCGCTGCTGGGTTTTGCCGGGGCCGCGTTGATAATCACGGGCGGGGGATCTGGGTTTTCTGCGGCTCACCTGCCCGGCTACGGCTTGGCCCTGCTCTGTGCGCTCACCTGGTCTGGCTATTCTGTCCTGTCACGCCGGATCGGCACGGCCCCTACAGCAAGTGTCGCAGTCTTCTGCCTTGCCAGCGCGGCCTTGTCGTTGCCACTGCATTTGCTTTTTGAAGAAACCATATTACCCGATCAAGCGCTTGGCTGGGCTGCGATCGCAGGACTGGGGCTGGGGCCGGTTGGACTGGCCTTTTACGTCTGGGACATCGGGGTAAAGCAGGGCGATATACAGTTGCTGGGCACCAGTTCCTACGCCGCGCCCCTGCTGTCGACGCTGGTTCTGGTCGTTACTGGTATAGCCTCAGGCAGCTTTACCTTGCTTTGGGCGGCGCTGCTTGTCACCGGCGGCGCGTTGGTCGCTGCACGCGCAAGCCTGTCCAGTCAGACTGCGGCGGAATAATCACCAGCAAAGGGATGTGCAACAACACGCCAACGCACGCCTCTGCGGGCGGTGGTAAGCTTGACCTGAGCGCGCCAAACGAGTGGCCGGACCACCGCAGCGATCCGGCTAACTTCAGTAATTGCGTCTCTCTTTAAGCAGACAGGCGGTTAATCTCCTCCTTTAGACGCAGTTTTTCCTTCTTCATCGAAGCCACTTGCAGATCGTCTACGCCGGGGGCGCGTTGAGCATGCTCAACCGCCTCACTCATCGCCTGATGCTTCCGCTTCAGGGTGTCCAGATGTGCGTTCAAAGCCATACAATCCTCCATGGTGAGTGTTTAGAAATTCAGTGGACCACAGCGCGACACACAAGTCACGCAGCACCGCAGCATAGGGGTTCACTTGGTAAAAAATTGCTTAAGGCGCGGGAAAAATAAGCGGCGCCCCGCGGCGCAACACCGCTTCGATATCCGGGACATAGCTGTTGTGATCGCCTTCATGCCGCGAACCTTGGTGCATGATAAGGCTGTTATACAACTGGAACGCCCCGCGCCCGTTTTTACGCGCCCGCATGAGAATCAGTTCCGGCAGCCTTCCGGGACGGGGCGCTAGGGGCAACACTTCGACGGACCCCATCTCATGCGGCAGTGCAGCCAGCAGCTCCGGCAACCGTTCCGCACGGTGAATGAAATGGGCCTGCCCTTTGGGTTTCAGCCGCTTTGCAGCAATGCGCACCCACTGCCGCAGCGGCGTTGCTTCGCCCAATGCCGTTTCCCGCCCAGCATCGCGGGCCTGGATTGAGGCGGCACGATCAAAATAGGGCGGATTGGCCAGCACATGGTCAAATTGTCGATCCCTTAGGTGCAGCGGCATGGCAATGATGTCAGCTTCGACCACTTCAAACCCTTCGCCCCCGTTCCGGCGCGCGAGTTCCGCATAGGCTGGCTGCACCTCACACCCCGTGAGCCGCAGTCCCGGCACCCGCGCCCCGAGACATAGCGCCGCAGCCCCCGCCCCACACCCCAGTTCCAACACTGTCTCGCCAGCCTGTGCAGGCACGCTTGCGGCCAGCAGCACCGGGTCCACGCCGGCGCGATAACCCCGCCCGCGACGAGGCTGCCACAGATGCAGCTTTCCCCCTAGAAAGGCGTCGCAGGTCAACGCATCTTGGGGAAACAGGCTCACAGCCCGAGGGGGATTTCATTATCCCGCATGACCTTCACGGCGGCGTCATGGTCATTGGGGTGCACCATCAGGCGGCGCGGAAAAATTCCGATGCCCCCTTCGAGCACGCTCATGTTTACGTCCATTTCAAAGCAGTCTATATCCTCCCCCCTAAGAAGGGCGGAGGCAAAGGCGATGATGGTCATGTCGGTGCTGCGCAAAAGTTCCTTCATATCAGTGATGTAGAGCCGGATCGGCGGCGTGTCGAGCCTGACGCGGGGAATGATGATGAAAAGTGATGTGATGGACAAACCGCACGACCGCATGGCGGCTTATCTCAGCGACGATATGGCCGCCGTCAGCGCGTTGATCCGCGAGCGGATGGCGTCAAAACACGCGCCGCGCATTCCCGAGGTCACGGCACATCTGGTTGAGGCCGGCGGCAAGCGGTTGCGCCCGATGCTGACTTTGGCGGCGGCGCGGATGTGTGGCTATGCCGGCCCCTATCATGTGCATCTGGCTGCGACGGTAGAGTTCATTCACACGGCGACCCTGCTGCATGATGACGTGGTAGACGAAAGCGCCCAACGGCGTGGGCGGCCCACGGCGAATCTGCTTTGGGACAACCAGTCTTCTGTTCTGGTGGGCGATTACCTCTTTGCCCGCAGTTTCCAGTTGATGACTGAGCCGGGATCCATGCCGGTAATGCGCATCCTGTCTAACGCCGCGGCAACGATCGCCGAGGGCGAAGTGCTGCAACTTACCGCGGCGCAAAACCTCGCCACCGATGAGGCGGTTTATCTGCAAGTGGTGCGCGGCAAGACGGCGGCGCTGTTCTCTGCGGCGACCGAGGTTGGCGGGGTCATTGCCGACGCGTCTGAGGATCAAGTCAAAGCGCTGTTCAATTACGGCGATGCGCTTGGTATCGCCTTTCAGATTGTCGATGATTTGCTGGACTACCAAGGGGATAGCGGCGCTACAGGCAAGAATGTCGGTGACGATTTTCGCGAGCGCAAGCTTACCCTGCCAGTAATCAAAGCCGTGGCCAAAGCGGATGCCGAGGAGCGCGCCTTTTGGGTGCGCACCATTGAGAAGGGTCGGCAAGAGGACGGTGATCTGGAACATGCGCTGACGCTTTTGCACAAGCATGACACGCTAAAAGCTACAGAACGCGACGCGCGGGACTGGGCGAAAAAGGCCAAGGCGGCGCTTACCTCCCTGCCCGATCACGCGCTGAAGGACATGCTGGTAGATCTGGCCGATTACGTGGTCAGCCGGATCAGCTAGGCGTGCAAAAGTGGCGCCGCGACGACCCACCAGTCAGGTGCGGCGGCGGCAATCCTTGCTCTGGCGGTCTCTGCCTGCTCTGCGGTTTCGTATAATCCAAAGCAGGTTGCCCCGGATCCTGACATGCGTGCCAATTGTGCCTCGCTAAGCGCCTCAAGACACTGCGCGATCACGGGTGCGCGCGCGATGGCTGGGGCAGCGAGGTCATTGCGCTGTGTGCGCAGAAAATCAACGAATTCCATGAATGTGCCGAATGGCGGAATCCCCTCCGGCATTGGGGGGTTGCTCTTATGTGTCAGCGCTGCAAACACCGCCGGGGTCGGCACATCAATGCGGGGGTTTACCAGCACCATGTGACAGGCAGGGAGCATCGGCAGCGCGGTCAACAACTCGCCCACCCCCTGCATCCGCTGCGGCCCTTTCGCTAGGCAAACCGGTACATCCGCCCCCAACTGGGCGGGATCATGCGCGCATGCCACCCCCCAATGCGCCGTCAGCAGTTCAAGAGTCGCCGCTGCATCTGCAGAGCCGCCGCCAATTCCGGCCGCGGCGGGGAGGTGTTTGGTCAAATGTAATGCCGCCCCGCGCCCGGCGCCGCCGTCCAGCCATTGGGCGGCTTTCAGCACAAGGTTTTGCGCATCGGTTGGCACGCCGGCTGCGTTTGGCCCAGACACCGTGAGGGTCAGACCGGGGCTTGATGTGACCTGCAGCTGGTCACCGACGCCCGCACGGACGACCATCGAGTCCAGCAGATGATAGCCGTCATCGCGCTGGCCAGTGACATGGAGCGTTAGGTTGATCTTGGCCCAAGCCATAGCACTGCCCGAGGCACCGGGCCGGGCGGGCACATCCGCCGGATCGTCGCGGTTCATTCTTCGGCTGCGACCTTTAGCGGGGCCGCACCCTCTTCGGCCAGCACGGCTTCAAGACCGACCTCAAGCTTGCGACGCATCCGTTCTGGATCAGCCTCAGATTCGACGTCGCTTTTATCGACAAATGACAATGCCCGACGCCATTGGAATTCGGCTTCGCGCTTGCGGCCTACGGCCCAATAGACATCGCCCAAATGGTCGTTCACCACCGGGTCCACTGGCTCCAATTCGACGGCGCGCTCCATCTGACCCACCGCTTCGCTGTAGCGGCCAAGCCGGTAGAACACCCAGCCCAATGAATCTACGATATAGCCACTTTCAGGGCTTGCGGCGACGGCGCGTTCAATCATCTCAAGCGCCTCATCCAGATTGCGCTCCTGCTCGACCAGCGAATAGCCGAGATAGTTCAGCACCTGCGGTTGTTCCGGATTCAGCGTCAACGCGGCGCGGAAATCGGCCTCTGAGCCTTCCCAGTCGCCGCTGCGTTCCTTAGCAATGGCCCGCGCGTAATAAAGCGCCCAACGCGCACGCGCCCCTTCAGAGGTCCGATCCAGCGCCTTGTCATAAGAAGTGATCGCGGCCTCATAGTCTTCTTCGGCGCGCAGAATGTCGCCCAGGGTCGAATGCACCACGGCCAGGTCGCCATGGCTGCGGGCCAGTTGTTCCAATACCTCAATGGCCTGCGGCGTTTTGCCAGAGCGGCGCAGCGCTTCGGCCCGGCCCAATTCTGCGGCGTGATAGGCGGGGCTGTCGGGGGGCAGCGCCTTGTATTCAGCAATTGCCAAGTCATGCTCGCCGAGGTTTTCAAGGAGGTTGGCGGTCAACAACAGCGCGTCAATGTGATCAGGGCGCAGGTAGCGAGCGATGCGTGAATAAAGCAGGACGTAGTAATCGCCTGCCGCTTCATTGCGCAGCACTGCAGCGAAGGTGAAAAACACTTCGGCCATACCGGCGCGGGCGTCTGGCATGTGCTCAAAAGGTGCTGCGTCACCCTCTTTCAGCCGCGCGACGAGCGCGTCAATTTCAGGGTCTGTGTCATCGCCGAAACCATCTTTCAGAACCGCTAAGGCGTCGCCGTTTCTGCCAAGTTGGGCAAGGATCTCGGCATGAGCCATGACGCCGCGCCGGGTCTGGGCTGCGGCACCGGCATCCTCGCTGGCAAAGATCGCCTCCGCACCCTCAAAATCCCCCACGCTGGCGAGCGCCAAAGCCTTGTGATACATCACAAAGCCCTGCATCCCGGCCTCTTTGCTAAGATCGTCGAACGCAGCCATCGCAGCGGTCACATCGCCCGCGCCCATATACGCCCAAGCCTGCACCAATCCGCCGACCCAAGGGCCAATCGCCGCGCTATCGCGCTCCAGCAATGCATTGTAGTCGCCCTCTTTCGCGAGCGCGGCGACGATGGTCATCTCTGCTACTTGGCTTTTGGTTTCGAGCGTCACCATGCTGCGCGCCAGTGGCAGCGCCTTGTCGATCCGGCCTAGCGACAGATAGGACAGCACAGCGCTTTCCATCAGTTCGACATTCTTGGAGTCGCGCGCCAGTGCTTCGGTGTAGTAGCGCGCGGCCTCGGGGTAGTCGCTGTTCACCGCGGCATGGCGTCCGGCCAGATAGGGCCCCGCAATCGATTGGGCCATAAGCGGCGCAGACAGGCCAATGCAAAGCGCCGCGGCGCTGGTGAACCTTAGGACATTCCGAAACATGCAAACCGCCTCTTATCGCTTTTTCCGTAGGCTATCAGACCTACGCTCGGGCGCAATGGCGCGCATCTTTTTGCCCCGCTAAGGACAGATTTTTGCCGATAGAAAACGCAAAAGGGCCAGCACGCTACCGCGCGCCGACCCTTTCTGAGTTCCCTTTCGGGGGCCGTTACATATTGGGGTAGTTCGGCCCGTCGCCGCCCTGCGGGGTGGTCCAGACGATGTTCTGCGCCGGGTCCTTGATGTCGCAGGTCTTGCAGTGCACGCAGTTCTGGAAGTTGATCTGGAAGCGCGTCTCGCCGGTCTTTTCGTCCTCGACGAATTCATAGACCCCCGCCGGACAATAGCGCGCCGAAGGGCCCGCGTATTTCGGCAGGTTATGCTGCACCGGGATCAAGGGGTCTTTCAGCGTCAGATGGGACGGCTGACTTTCCTCATGGTTGGTGAAAGAAAACGCCACATTGGTCAGACGGTCAAAGCTCAGCTTGCCATCGGGCTTGGGGTAGTCGATCTTCTTGTGCTTATCGGCAGGCTCGGTCGCCTCGGCGTCGGACTTGCCGTGCCCGAGCGTGCCGAGCAGCGAAAAGCCCAGCGTGTTGGTCCACATGTCGAAGCCGCCCACTGTTAGGCCGCCCAGCAGGCCGAACCGCCCGTTCAGAGGCGCGACGTTGCGCACCCGCTTGAGATCATCGCCAACCGCGCCATTGCGCAGTTCCGCGTCGTAGTTATCAAGCACGCCACCGCCCCGGTTCGCCGCGATCGCCTCATGCGCGGCTTCGGCCGCCGCGATGCCCGAAAGCATGGCGTTGTGATTGCCCTTAATCCGCGGCAGGTTCACCAACCCGACCGAGCAGCCGAGCAGCATACCGCCGGGGAAGACCGCCTTGGGCATCGACTGATAACCGCCCTTGGTCACCGCCCGCGCGCCATAGGCCACGCGTTTGCCGCCCTTGAGCAGTTCGGCCACCATCGGGTGATGCTTGAACCGCTGGAACTCCATGTAGGGGTAGAGATGCGGGTTCTTGTAGTTCAGATCGACGATCATGCCCACGTAGACCTGATTATTGTCGAGGTGATAGATGAACGTCCCGCCGGTGTTCTTGGTACCGAGCGGCCAGCCCATCGTGTGGGTGACTTCGCCCTCGTTATGCTTGGCGGGGTCGATCTCCCAGATTTCCTTCATGCCGAGGCCAAATTTCTGCGGCTCGGAATCCGCGTCGAGACCGTATTTCGCGATCACCTGCTTCGAGAGGCTGCCGCGCACGCCTTCGGAGAGGAAGACATACTTGCCATGCAACTCCATGCCCGGCTCATAGCTCGGCCCCGGGGTGCCGTCGGCATTCTTGCCCATCTCGCCCGCGACGACACCTTTGACCTCGCCATTCTCGCCGAAGACCAGTTCGGAGCACGCCATCCCGGGGAAAATCTCGACGCCCAGTTCCTCGGCCTGTTCGGCCATCCAGCGGCAGACGTTGCCCATGGAGACGATGTAATTGCCGTGGTTATTCATCAGCGGGGGCATGACGAAGTTCGGCAGGCGCAGCTTGCCCGCTTCGCCCAGAACGTAGAAGTTGTCTTCCTTTACCGGCACGTTCAGCGGCGCGCCCTTTTCCTTCCAGTCGGGGATCAGCTTGTTAAGGCCACAGGGGTCGAGCACCGCGCCGGAAAGTATATGCGCGCCCACTTCGGAGCCTTTTTCCAACACCACAACATTGCAATCGGCGTCCAACTGCTTGAGCCGGATCGCTGCCGACAGGCCAGCAGGCCCGGCGCCGACGATCACCACGTCATATTCCATCGCTTCGCGTTCAATCTCGGCCATTGTGGTGCTCCCTCACGGCAAATTCGGTTTGGATTTGGCTAAACCACCGCCGCACGCAATGCAATCGCGACCCTGCGTTTATTGCGCAAAACATGGGTCTGGCGACATAACATGACGCGCGGCCCATCAGGCCGCCGGTTCGTCCCCCATCAGATAGCGCGGTCCGGGGCCTTTTTCACCTGCACGATCGACGGGATTGTAAAGCGCGCAGGCTTCGAGGCTCAGACAACCACATCCGATACAGCCATCAAGGTTGTCGCGCAGCTTGGTCAGCGTGGTGATGCGCGCCTCCAAGGCGGCGCGAAAGCTTTGGGAAATGCGGGTCCAATCGGCCTTGGTCGGCGTGCGCCCGCCCGGCAGTTGGTCTAGCTCGGTCTTGATCTGCGGCAGGGTGAAGCCGAATTGCTGGGCGATCATGATGAAACTCAGCCGCCGCAGATCGGCCCGGTCAAAGCGCCGCTGGCCGCCCGCGTTGCGCCATGGGGCGATTAGCCCCTGCGCTTCGTAATAGCGGATCGCTGAGACCGCGAGCCCGGTGCGCTTGGCCAATGCGCCAATAGACAGCCCTTCATTTACAGCCACTTTCCCCTCCGAAAACCCCTTGACCTAAAGTTAGGTTTAGCAATTAGCCTTATGTGGCACAAGAAAACTGACAAAGGAAAAGTCATGCCAGCCCAACTCGAACACGCGAATTTCACCGTCTCTGACCCCGCCGCGACTGCCGCCTGGATGCAGGACGTCTTTGGCTGGCATATCAGATGGGAGGGCGATGCGATGGCAGGCGGCCATACCAAACATGTTGGGACGGAAGACCGTTATGTCGCCCTATACAACCCAGGCCGTACAGCCGAAGCGAAAGCCAGCAGCTATCACACTCTTGGCGGGCTGAACCATGTCGCCGTTGTCGTTGACGACATCGACGCCACCGAAAAGGCAGTGCAGGCGCAGGGATTCGTGCCAGAAAACCACGCCGACTATGAGCCGGGCCAACGGTTCTACTTCCATGACGCGGACGGGATCGAATATGAGGTCGTGCAATACGACTGATGGCACGCAACCGCCGATGCGCAAACCGCTTAGCCCTTGCAATCGGGGGGCACATTGGGTCAGGTATCTGGCAAGTTGACACTGCAATCGGCCGCCCCCCGGCTCACCCCGGGTGCGGCCCTCATTACGTAGGCACACCGCCATGGAAAAGATCCCGATGACCCGCGACGGGCACACCGCGCTCGAAGTCGAACTCAAACACCTGAAGTCGGTGGAGCGGCCTGCCATCATCAAGGCCATCGCCGAAGCGCGCGAACATGGTGACCTGTCGGAAAACGCCGAGTATCATTCCGCCAAGGAGAAGCAGTCCTTTATCGAAGGGCGCATCAAAGAGTTGGAAGGCGTGATCTCGCTTGCAGATGTGATCGATCCCAAGAAACTGTCGGGTTCCATCAAGTTTGGTGCGACAGTGACCTTGGTTGACGAGGACACCGAAGAGGAAAAGACCTATCAGATCGTTGGCGAATATGAGGCCAACATCGAAAAAGGTCTGCTTAACATCAAGTCGCCGATCGCCCGCGCCTTGATTGGCAAAGAGGAAGGCGATTCCGTCGAGGTCCGCACCCCCGGCGGCTTGAAATCCTATGAGGTCGTTACAATCGTCTACGCCTGACCAGGAGCGAACAGATGACTGACCCGAACCACATCCCGCCCGCTGCACCAGACGGCAGCGGCGCTCCCGCTGATGCGCGTGCCAAGCCGACGACGCTTGGCGTGTATGATCGGCCCAAGGGCGGCGGCATCACTGAAATTGAAATTATCGCCATCGCGCTCAGCGCTTTGTGGTTGCTCGGGACCGGCGTGCTTTTTCTATTTCTGACGCCCGACAGTGGCGACGGGGCGGACAGCGGTCTGCGGTTCGCAATGACGATGTTGGCGGTTTTCTTGCCTGTGATGATGATCTGGGTTGGCGCTACTGCGATGCGCGCCAGCCGGGTGATGCGCGAAGAAAGCCAGCGCCTTCAGTCCTCAATCGACGCCATCCGCCGCGCCTATATTGGCCAGCAACAAAGCAACAGGGGCGGCGCAGATGCCAACCTTAGCCGCAAACTAGATGAATTGGCCGCCAGCGCGCGCAGAACTGAGATTGCTCTATCCACCTTGCCAATCCCGCGCGAAGAAGCGCCCCGCCTCGCTGCTGCAACACCTGCGCCCCAGCCCCCTGCGGCCGAGGATCAGCCCGGGCTCGCCTTAGGCACACAGGCCAGCGATCTGAGTGCGCCGCTCTCGGCGGAAGACTTCATCCGAGCGCTGAACTTCCCTGAAACTGCCGAAGATGAAGCCGGGTTTGCCGCCTTGCGGCGGGCGCTCAAAGACCGCTCCGCCACGCAATTGGTGCAGGCGGCTCAAGATGTCCTGACCCTGCTAAGCCAAGACGGCATCTATATGGACGACCTGCGCCCCGACCGCGCCCGCCCCGAGATCTGGCGACAGTTCGCCAAGGGCGCGCGGGGCCGGACGATTGCGCCCTTGGGTGGCATTCACGACCGCTCATCGCTGGCGCTGGCCAATGCCCGGATGCGACAAGATCCGATCTTCCGCGATGCCGCGCATCACTTTCTGCGCCGTTTCGACCGCATCTTTGCCGAGTTTGAGAAACACGCAACCGATACAGAAATCTCGACCCTTGCGGATACAAGAACCGCCCGCGCCTTCATGCTGTTGGGCCGCTGTGCCGGCACCTTTGATTAAGACGCGGTTTCAGCCTGTAAAGCTGCCGTAGGGAATAAAGCGAACCATATCGCCCGGTTTGATGTCCCGTGCGGCCTCGTCCAGCTCCACCAATCCTTCGGCCCAGCTTAGCCCGCTGATCCGGCCCGAACCTTCGGAAGCAAAGACCTCAGCCCGCCCATCGCGCATCCGCGCACGGAGGTATTCGCGCCGCCCGGCCTTCTTGCGTTTCTCAAAGGCGGCTGGCACGTCAAATCCCTGCGGCTCTTGCCAGCCCGCCCCGGCCAACAGGGCCATTGCCGGACGGGCAAACATCAAGGTACAGACCATCGCTGCCACAGGATTCCCCGGCAGGCCAAAGACCGGCACCTCATCCCAAAGCCCCAAAGCCAACGGCCGCCCCGGCTTTACCGCAATCCGCCAAAGCGCCATCGCCCCGGCTTCGGTCAACAGGGCCGAGACATGGTCCTCGTCCCCGGCTGACGCGCCGCCGCTAGTGAGGATCACATCGACGTTTTTTGTCGCGCTATCGAGACGGGCACGCAGGGCGGCACGGTCATCCGCGACGCGGCCCAGATCGACCGCTTCATGGCCAAAGGAGGCCACGAGCGACAATAGCATCGGGCGGTTAGCGTCGTAAATCTGCCCGTCTTGCGCGGGCGCGCCCATCTCGACCAATTCATCTCCGGTTGAAAGCACGCCCACTCTCAGCGGCCTGCGGAGGTTAACCTCGGCCACACCAGCTGCAGCCAGTAGCGCCAGTTCCGCCGAGCCAAGGCGCTTGCCAGCAGGCAAAATAACGTCGCCCGCCAGCACATCTTCGCCTGCGCGGCGGGTGTTGGCTCCCTGCTTCACCGGACCGTTGAAACGCAACACACCGCCATCGGTGGTCACATCTTCTTGCAGGATCACGGTATCAACACCCTCGGGCAACGCCGCGCCGGTCAGCACCCGGATTGCGTGACATTCGGGCACCGTGCCGGGACGGTCCCCTGCCGCTGCGCGTCCCGCAGCCAAGGGAAGTTCATGCAAGCCCGTGCCGCGCCCCCCGGCAAAACCATAACCGTCAACAGCAGTATTGGGCAGTGGAGGATTGGCGCGGACGGCGGTGACGTCTTCGGCCAAGATCCGGCCAGTGGCGTCTGTGACGGGGAGGGTCTCTTGCTCTGTCACGGCATGTAGGCGGCTTTGCAGCAGGTCCAGCGCTTCGCGCACCGGGGTCCAATGCACACCGGGCGGTAGAGCAAAACAGTCATTGCGCAAAGGCGGGGGAGCCGCTGTGCTGGGCATAGGCTGCGGGGCGGAGGCGATAAGGCCAACTTCGCGCAGGATGAATTCAGCAACCGCCACCGTATCATTCAAATCGAAAACAGGCCGATCCAGCGTCAGCGGCACATCGGCGGCCACCGCGCGCACCGTGGGGTCGTCAGGCGCGATGAGCGGATTGCCTGTCTCGGCCCGATGGGCTTCGACCTTTGGATGTGCGTCGCGTTTGTAGCCTTCAATCAAGACCAGATCGACCGGAGCCAACCTTTTGAGATGAGTGTCGAGCGATGGCTCCTCTGCCCCGCGCAGTTCATGCATCAGGGCAAAACGGGCGCCAGAAGAGAGCAAAACCTCGCGCGCGCCCGCGACGCGGTGGCGGTGGCTGTCCTTGCCGGGGTGGTCCACGTCGAAAGTATGATGCGCGTGTTTGACGGTTGAGACGGTAAAGCCACGCCCGGTAATCTCGGCGACCAAGCGTTCCATCAGCCCGGTCTTGCCCGCGTTTTTCCAGCCGACGACGCCATAGAGTCTCATGCCATCGCCTCTGCTTTTGCCAAATCCTCGGGCGTGTTCACATTGAAAAACGCCGCTTCGTCCGGAAACAGCGCTTCGCGCCCATCGTGCCGCTCGGTCCAAAGCACGACTTTACGCAGCCCGTCATGCAATGCCGCGCGCAGGTCGTCGCGCAAAGCTACGGGCCAGAGGCCAAATGTCGGGTGCCGTGCCGCACCGCGCTTGGCGTCCGGTGTAACAGCCAGCGCAAGCGGATGTGCCATACCATCAGCGGCGAGCAGCAAACGCGGCACCAGATCGCAGGGGAAGAAGGGCGTGTCGGCGGCGGCAGTTACGATCGCGTCGGCCCCCTGCTCGGCGGCCCAGTCCAGCCCAGCGAGCACCCCGGCAAGCGGTCCGGCAAAGCCCTTGATACTGTCAGGCACCACCGGCAGGCCCAGATTGGCAAAGCGCGACGCATCGCCATTGGCGTTCAGCGCCAGCCCCGCCACCTGAGGCTCCAACCTTTCAATCACCGAAGACAACAAACTGCCCTGCCCCAGCGGCAGCAGCCCCTTGTCTCCGCCGCCCATACGCGTCGCCTGCCCGCCCGCCAGAATGACGCCAAGTGGTTGTTTCATCGTGTCTTATCCTAACTCTCTGCGCCCTTGCGCCCGCTCTTGCGCGGCTCGTCGGCAACTTGGGCAGGATCGGCATCGCGGATCAACCGGTTTTCGCCCGCCAGACAGGTAAAACGCTGCCCTCGCATTCGTCCGATCAGGGTTAGATTGACCTGCTGCGCGATCTCCACCCCCCAAGCGGTAAAGCCCGACCGTGACGCCAGCACAGGAATGCCCATCATCGCCGTCTTGATCACCATCTCTGAGGTCAGCCGCCCGGTGGTATAAAGCACCTTGTCCTCAGCACCCACACCTTCTGAAAGCATCCAACCCGCGATTTTGTCGACTGCATTATGGCGACCTACGTCTTCCATATAGACCAGCGGGCGGTCACCCTGGCACAGCACCGTGCCGTGGATCGCTCCGGCTTCAAGATAAAGGCTCGGTGTGCGGTTGATCTTGGCTGCCAGCGCATAAAGATCCGAGGTGCGCACCGGGGTGTCAGGCAGGCTCACATCCGCCAACCCCTCCATCATATCACCAAAGACCGTTCCCACAGCGCAGCCGCTGGTGCGGGTCTTGCGCTGCATCTTGTCTTCGTAATCAGTGGCCCGCTTGGTGCGCACAACGACGGTTTCCAACTCCTCGTCATAGTCAACGCCGGTAATCTCCTCATCGACGCGCAGCATGCCCTGATTGCGTAGAAACCCAAGCGCGAGATAGGCGGGGTAATCGCCGATGGTCATTGCGGTGACGATCTCTTGCCGATTGAGAAAAATTGTAAGGGGGCGTTCTTCGACCACGTTAATCTCGGTCACGGCGCCAGTGTGATCGACCCCGCGCACGGCGCGCGTCAGCCGGACAGCGGCAGGATCGGGGGCGATCAGGTAATCGGAGAGATCAGTGTCGCGGACCAATTGTATCCCCTTCTGGTAAAGTCTAAGCCTTTGGTATTCTATTTAAGAGTTCATTATGCCCATCACCACCACCAAATCCGCCTATCGCAAAGGGATCGTTGATGCGTTGCCCTTTGTGCTGGTGATTATTCCCTTTGCATCGCTCTTTGGTCTTTTGGCGACCGAGGCGGGATTAAGCGTGGTTGAGGCGCTTACATTCTCTGTGGCGGTAATTGCCGGAGCGTCACAGTTTACTGCGCTGCAACTGTTGCAAGAGGACGTGCCGACGGTGATTGTTCTGATCTCGGCGCTGACGGTGAACCTGCGGATGGCGATGTATTCAGCGTCACTGACTCCTTGGATTGGCGGTGCGCCTATTTGGCAGCGGGCGCTGGCGGCCTATCTGACGGTGGATCAAACCTACCTCACCTCCATCACGCAATACGAACGTGAGCCGAAGATGACTGTGCCGCAGCGCATGGCCTATTTCTTTGGCGCGGTCTCCCCGGTGGCGCCGATGTGGTATATCTTCACCTTGATCGGTGCGATGTTAGGCAGCCAAGTGCCAGACAGCTGGGCGCTGGACTTTGCCATTCCGATCACCTTTCTGGCGATGATCGCCCCGATGTTTCGCACACTGGCCCATGTGGCTGCGGCGCTGGTCGCTGTGGTTGTGAGCCTGTTGGCGGTCGGGGTTCCTTATTCGCTGGGCGTAATCATTGCAGGTGTGGCGGGCATGATTACAGGTGCTCAGGTTGAGGCATGGATGGAACGAACAAAACCGGGGAGGACGGCGCGATGATTGACAAGACAGCCTTGTGGACCGTGATCATCGGACTGGCCCTCGGCAGCTTTTTCCTGCGCTTTGTCTTTACTGGATTGGTTGGCAACAGGCAGATGCCGCAGTGGCTGCTGCGCCATTTGCGCTATACGGCTGTGGCGATCCTGCCTGCTTTGGTGGCACCGCAGGTGATTTGGCCCTCGGGCACCGATGGGCAATTCGACCTGCCGCGGGTCAGCGCCGCTCTCGTCACCCTTAGCGTTGGGCTGGTCACGAAAAACGTGCTCGCCGCGATCCTGTCAGGGGCCGCGACGCTCTATGGTATGCTGTATTTTCTGGGATGAACCGAAGGGTTATTGCTGGGCCAACTGTGTCGCGCGCAGGGCGTCGATCACATCACCGTCGTCGTCTTCGTAATATTTCGTCGTCGTGACGCCCGGCAGTGTTTCAAACTGATCTTGCAGCTTAACGGGATAAAACGTCGATTTGATCCCGCCAAAGCCAGGCAACTGACGCAAAATCCCGCTTGTGGAATTGGCGCAAAAGGCACCGGGAACGGGGCCATTTGCAGTTACCAATTGCAAGGCACGCTCCGCCACAGCAGCGCTGACCGGGATTTCCTGACTTACAACGTGAAAAGTGCTGCGCGCATGGGCAGATTTATAGGCCTGCAACCAGCCCGGTGTCACGCCATAAAGAACGTCGCCCCGCTCAGGCAAACGCGGATCGCGGAAAGACCCGGCAGGATCGAAAATCACCCGCTGTGAGCCATTCACCATTAGCGACGTATGCCCACCGCTTCCAGTGCGGTTGTTCACCATGGTCATCAAAGTCAACGAAGGCGGCTCCGGCGCGCGATATGCGGCCGCAGCGACAACTTCGGGCGCGCTGTCGGGGTTTTGGTCGACTGAACAGCCGGCCAAAAGCCCCACCATAGCCAACGCGGTCAGAAAGGACTTCAAACTGCTGTTCCTCGGAGCGTTAGAGTTGGCTGCATCAACCGGCGAAAAGCGCCAGCAGCACAAGGATTGCAAGAATGACCACAACACTGCGCGTGACAAAGGTCATAAACCCGTCAAAGGTCTTTTCCTGCACGTTAATATCCATGCTGCCGTGTTCATGTTCAGCCATTTTGTGTCTCCCTAAGACAGTGTTTTCTGGTGAGTACCCTATTCGTAACACGGTGTCACGCGGGCAAACCGTCATGAATTCCATACTAGCAATGGTTGCAGCCACACGCTAAAGGAGAATCTGTGCGCGCGATACTACCCAGCCTCTATGTGGCATTTTAGGCATCCTTAATGTCAGCCACCAGCCTAAAACCTATGCGCTTAGGCGGGGCGTCCGGTGATTTTTTCGGCAATGCGCGCAACATGACATTCAACTGACCCACATGCTGCACAAGCTGCGCTTTAACGCCATTTGGATCGACACCGTAAAAGGTGATTATATCGGGATCGAAATACCCCATCCCCTCAATGCGGAGCACACCTGCATCGCCGCCAGCAAAACCCATCGCAGCCTCGTGATCGTTGTCGAGCTGTTCTTCAAACTTCTTTAAATAAAGCACCACACGTTCATACGCCCATTGCGCCGTAGACTTCTCGCTCAATGGGTGGTCGGTCACACCTTTTGGCAAGGGCTGATTCCCCGCCGCGCGCTCTGCGGGGTCGGTGTGGGCCTCATACATGCGCGGCAGAGCGGCGGCCTCATAGGCTTCTGCCGCCGTTTTCACATCATCGCTCATGGCCTAGCCTTTGTGTTGATACACCCATGCCCCGTCAGCCGCGCGCAGTTCCCGCGTCGCCTGTCCGGTTTGGTAAAGGTGGCTCAGATGTGCGACGGCTTCAACCAGCGCAAGGCCATATTCCGGCTCTCCTATTTTGCGCTTGAACAGAGGCGCGAAACATTCGGCGGCTGACTTCGGCGTGTCAATATGCCGCAGCAGGCGGTGCAGCGCGCCGTGGTGGTTTTCGATCAGCTGCCTCAGCCGGGTGGGCAGCCCCGTAAAGGGCAGTTTATGCCCCCCCAATACCAGATGATCCTCCCGCGCGAGCGGAGCAAGCCGTTCACAGGCTTCCAGCCATTCACCCAAAGGATCGGCCATCGGTTCGGTTGGATAAACCCCGATGTTGGGGCTGATAGATGGCAGGATCTGATCCCCCGCAAGCACCAGATTATCGTCTCGGCTCCAGAAGGTCGCATGTTCGGGCGCGTGGCCATTGCCGATATGAACGTCCCAATCGCGCCCGCCCATGCGGATCACATCGCCCTGTTGGATACGGGTAAAGCCCAAGGGCAGCGGAGCCACCACATCGGAAAAGTTGAAGGGTCGATCCGTGGCGCGCTTGTCATAAATCTCGGCCACCATTCCGGCCTTGCGGTAAAACGCCAGCGCTTCGGCCACGGGCGTTTCCTGCTGGTCTAGCGTAAGCATCCGCGCGGTCAGCCAAGCGGTCCGGGTGGTGACCAGTTCGGCCCCAAACTCAGACTGAAGCCACCCCGCAAGGCCGACATGATCGGGGTGGTGATGGGTGACCACCACCCGAGAAATCGGCTTGCCGCCCAGCGGCCCCGCCATCAGCCCGCGCCAGATGTCCCGGCCCCGGCACGAGGCAAAGCCGGTGTCGATCACTGTCCAACTGTCGCCTTCGTCGAGCGCGTAGACATTGACGTGATCCAGCTTCATCGGCAGCGGCAGCCGCAGCCAGAGCACACCGGGCGCGACCTCAATCGCCTCCCCTTCGGCGGGCGGCGCTTCCCACGGATAGCGCAGGCCGGTGACGGGGTTCGGAGCGGTCGCCTGATCCGACATCAGCGGCTCAGATCTTCGACATCCAGCGCATAGAGGTCTTCGGCCCCTGCCTGCGCATGGGCGAGCAACCCTTGATGCTCTGGCAAAAGACGTTGCATGTAGAACCGCGCCAGTTTTTCACGCGCCCCGCTGCCGCCTGCGCCCTTTTCGGCCATCGCGGTTTGCAGATGCAAATGTCCGCCCAGCACCCGAGCAAAGGCGCGCAGATAGGGGACGGCCCCCGCGAAACGCGCGTTCATGTCGCTTTGGCCCGCCACCCATTCTGTCGCCTCACGCAGGGTCTCGCTGGCTTGCCAGACCGCATCGGCCATGCGTGGGAACGGCCCCCGGGCGGCCTCTGCGGCAGCTTCGATCTCGTCCAGCAGGCGGCTCGCGGCCTCGCCTCCGTCCATCATCTTCCGGGCGACAAGGTCCATCGCCTGAATGCCGTTGGTGCCCTCGTAGATCGCCGTGACACGCACATCGCGGCTGAACTGCGCCGCGCCGGTTTCTTCGATAAAGCCCATGCCGCCATGCACCTGCACGCCCATCTCGGACACTGCGATGCCTGTATCGGTTCCAAAGGCCTTGGTAATCGGCGTCAGGAACGCCGCACGCGCGGCCCATTCGTCGCCTTGACCCGCGCGCGCCATGTCGCTGGCATAAGCGCAGCTGAGCGCAATCGCGCGGGCGGCAAAGATGTCGGCCTTCATGCTGAGCAACATACGGCGCACATCGGCGTGGTCGACGATTGTACCAGTGCCGCCCTCGACGGGCGACCGCCCCTGCTTGCGCTCTAATGCGTAGTCCAGCGCCAGCTGATACGCCCCTTCGGCGGCGCCGATGCCCTGTTCACCCACACCCAACCGCGCGTTGTTCATCATGGTGAACATCGCTGCCATGCCGCCGCCTTCGCGGCCGATCATCCAGCCGGTGGCATTGTCATACTGCATCACTGCGGTGGGTGAACCGTGCAGACCCATCTTGTGCTCGAGGCTCACCACGCTCACGCCATTGCGCTCGCCCGGCTCGCCATCTTGGTTTGGAATGAACTTTGGCACGAGGAACAGGCTGATTCCCTTGGTGCCTGCGGGTGCGCCTGGCAGGCGTGCCAAAACAAGGTGGCAGATATTGCCAGCGAAATCATTGTCGCCCCAAGAGATGTAAATCTTCTGGCCCGAAACCGCATAGGTTCCGTCGCCATTGTCCTCAGCCCGGCTGCTCAGCGCGCCGACGTCAGACCCAGCCTGCGGTTCGGTCAGGTTCATCGTACCAGTCCACTCACCGCTGATCAGCTTGGGGAGATACAACTCTTTGATTGCATCAGAGGCGTGATGCTCCAGCGCTTCGATCTGCCCCTGGCTCATCAGCGGAGCGAGTTGTAGCGACAGACACGCGCCGCTCATCATTTCGTTCACCGCGCTTGTCAGGGTCATCGGCAGGCCCATGCCGCCGAACTCCGGGTCGGCCGACATGCCGATCCATCCGCCTTCAGCAATGGCCGCAAAACCTTGGGCAAAACCGGGCGACGTCCGCACAACACCGTTCTCAAGTTTCGCCGGATGCAGATCCCCACCTCGTTGCAGCGGGGCCATTACGTCATCACAAAGCCGTCCAGCTTCGGAGAGAATTGCGCCCGTCACGTCATCGGTGGCTTCGGCAAAGCGGTCGCTGGCGCGCAGGGCACCGAAATCCAATACCTTCTCAATTACAAAACGGTAGTCATCCACGGGGGCGCGGTACGGCATATCATATCCTCCTGAAAGGCGCGCTTGATCTGGCAAGCCTGACACGGCCCTGATAAAGGCAGGTTGGCGTTGCCGCCAGCATGAAACGCCCGGCCGCTCCCCGCAACCCAAACGCGGCGTCACAGCGCTGCGCGATCCGACAGGCTCTGCCCCGCCATGACCGAAACACTGCCTCCGACCGCCCAAGGCATCGCCCGCGCCGCCAGCTTGCTGCGCGACGGTGCGCTGGTCGCCCTGCCGACCGAGACCGTCTATGGCCTAGCCGCCGATGCGCGCAACGGCGCGGCAGTTGCTGGGATCTATGCGGCCAAGGGGCGGCCAAGCTTCAACCCGCTGATTGTGCACCTTCCTGATGCGGAATCGGCAAAACGCTATGTGGAATGGTCGGATGACGCTGACCGCTTGGCACAGGCATTCTGGCCCGGCGCGCTGACGTTGGTGCTGCCGCTCAAGCCCGACAATGGTCTGTCTTCGCTGGTGACAGCAGGTTTGCCCAGCCTTGCCGTTCGGGTGCCCGCGCATCCGGCAATGACACAGGTGCTCAAAAATCTTAACGGTCCGGTGGCGGCCCCCTCGGCCAACCCTTCGGGCAAAATCAGCGCCACCACGGCGGCGCATGTCCTCTCTGGGCTCGACGGTCGGATCGCAGCGGTTTTGGATGATGGCCCCTGCACCGTTGGGCTGGAAAGTACGATAATTGGCCTTGCGGGCCCGGGCCCTACCCTGCTGCGCGCAGGCGGTCTGCCGGCAGAGGCGATTGAGGCCGCACTTGGCCAGCGCTTGGAAACCATCGATGGCGCTGAGATCATCGCGCCGGGGCAGTTGCAATCGCATTACGCCCCCGGCGCGGCGGTGCGTTTGAACGCCAAAGCGGCCGACCCGGGCGAGGTGCTGCTGGGTTTCGGTGAGATGACTTGCGACCTTAACCTATCCCCCTCGGGCGATCTGACCGAAGCTGCGGCCAACCTTTTCGATTACCTTCACCAACTAGACGCCACGGGCAAACCTATTGCCGTTGTGCAGCTTCCAGATCACGGGCTTGGGCGCGCCATCAATGACCGCCTCACCCGCGCCGCCGCGCCGCGCTAGGCCCGACCAGCCTCTGCCGAAAGGCTGAGCGGATCGATCCCGAGCGACTGCAACGCCGCGCCCCATTTCTCGGCGTCGGGAAGGCCAAACACCAAATCAAGCGTAGCCTCGCAAGTGAGCCATCCGTTTTGCGCAATCTCGCCCTCCAATTGACCCGGCCCCCAGCCAGCATAGCCCAACATCAGCTGCGCCTGTTCCGGCCCCTTACCGCTGGCGATGTCTTCGAGAATGTCCCGCGTCGCGGTCAGCGCAATACCGTCGCCGACGACCAAAGTCTCAATCGCCGAACGGTAGTCGTCTGAATGCAGCACAAAGCCGCGCCCCGTCTCAACCGGCCCGCCGAAATGCACGACCAGCGATTTGGTTTGCGGCGGAGTCTCATCAACCAGTTGTTCAAGCACATCTGACAGGCGCAGTTCCGGCGCGGGCTTGTTCACCATCAACCCCATCGCACCCTGTTCGGAATGCGCCGACAGATAGACCACGGAATGGGCAAACCGCGCATCCCCCATGCCTGGCATTGCCACCAGCAGCTTGCCTGTGAGATTCATCGCCTGACCCGTCAAGTCGCGTCTCCTCAAGTCAACTTCCCCGCGAACATGGCCCGAGCAGAGCCGCAAAACAAGGGTGCGTGCTATGCCTATCGCCAATCGGCGAAACATGGATGATGCAAATGTGACTTGGCAGCGCTCCGCTGATACCGCATCAAGGTTGCATGAAATTATCGCATATAATCGTCGTCCTTTTGTCCTGCCTCGCTCTCACCCAGCTCGCCTCAGCGCAGCAAGGGGTCGGCACGCCGCTGCAAGGTGATCTGCTTACCGGATGGCAGCAGGCTGACGGCAAACGAGTGGCGGCGATCCGGCTGCGCATGGCACCGGGTTGGAAGACCTATTGGCGCAGCCCCGGTGACGCAGGCATCCCGCCGGAATTTGACTGGTCCGGCTCGAATAATCTCAGCGATGTGGCCATTACATGGCCAACGCCGAAGGTGTTTGATCAAGGCGGGGTGAACTCCATCGGCTATGCCAGTGAAGTGATCCTGCCGCTGACCCTAACCCCCAGCCGCCCCGGCCAACCCATGGCGCTTGATGTCAGCATTGATCTGGGTGTTTGCAGCGACATCTGCCTGCCTCAGACTGTGCAATTGAACGCGGTGCTGGACAGCGCCGAGCGCAAGCCCACCCCCGCCATCGCCGCCGCGCTTGCCGCACGGCCCTATTCGGGCAAGGAAGCTGGCGTGAAAAGCGCCACCTGCAGTCTGCGTCCGACTGCGCAAGGGCTGGCTATTGAGACCCGTCTGCGCCTGCCCTCAGCGGGCGGCAAAGAAACCGTGGTCATTGAACCGGGCGCTGCGGGGCTGTGGATGAGCCCGACCGACAGCACACGCCAAGGCGACACGCTGGTCTCGCGCGGTGAACTGATTGCTGAAAACGGCGGGGCGTTGGCGCTTGACCGTTCAGCCATCCGCATCACGGTGATTGGCAAGAAACACAGTGTTGAGGTCAAAGGCTGCACGCCTGCGTGACCCTGCACGCTGTTACTTGCGGCGCTGATGCTCGTCTAGGCGCGGCATGATCTCGACGAAATTGCAGGGCATATGGCGATAGTCCAACTGCTTGAGCAATATGCCGTCCCATGCGTCCTTGCAGGCCCCCGGGCTGCCCGGCAGCGCAAATAGGTATGTCCCCTGCGCCACGCCGCCCGTCGCGCGGCTTTGCACCGCGCTGGTGCCGATTTTCTCCATTGAGATGATCGTAAAAACCGTGCCGAAGGCGTCGATCTCTTTCTCATAAACATCGCGGTGCGCCTCAACCGTCACGTCGCGCCCGGTTAGCCCGGTGCCGCCTGTGCTGATCACCACGTCGATTTGCGGGTCCGCACACCAGTCGCGTAACTGCGCTGCAATGGTGGGGCGGTCGTCGATGACGATCTCACGCGCTGCCAGCACATGGCCCGCGGCCTCAATCCGCCCGACCAACACATCGCCAGAGCGGTCTTCGGCCAGACTGCGGCTGTCCGATACGGTCAGCACGGCAATCCGCACCGGGATGAATTCACGGCTTTCGTCGATCCTGCTCATGTACGCTCCATCATTGCCAGTCGTGCGGCCAAGGCCACGAAAATGCCGCTGCTGATCCAGCCCAACACGCGCCCGCCCCCAGCCAGCCGCCGCCCGATCCCGGCGGCAAAGACGCCGACGGCGCCGTTAATAACAAAACCACCGAGCGCCAGCACCGCGCCAAAGGTCAGGAATTGCCCCAACACCGGCCCGGCCTCAGGCACAACGAACTGAGGCAGAAAGGCCAGCACAAAGAGGATGACTTTAGGGTTGGTCAGATTGACCACGAACCCGGTGTTAAATGCGCGCCAGACGCCCATCCCTGGTGTTGCGTCGCGCGGCTTGCCCGCCTGCCGTAGGGTCTGCACGGCGAGCCACAACAGGTAAGCCACGCCGATCCAGCGGATCACATCCAACGCCCAAGGCAGCGTCGCCACCAGCGCGCCCAGCCCCAGCCCGGCCAGTGCCACATGCACGATCGCACCCGCCGAAATCCCGCCACTTGCCGCCAGCGCCGCACGTGGCCCTGAACGCAGCCCTTGGCCGAGGCAGAACATCATATCCGCCCCCGGCGTCAGGTTCAGCGCCAAGGCGGCGGGCACAAAGGCCAGCAAGGTCAACCCATCAACCATCGCGCAAACGCGCCTGAAGGCTTAGCAAATCAGCCCAAGCCTCGCGCTTGGCCGCCGGGTTGCGCAGCAGTTGCGCAGGATGAACCATCGGTAGGCAGTCAACTTCAGTCGCCTTGGTCCAAGTGCCGCGCAGCCGCATGATGCTGCGTTTCTCTAGCAGTGATTGGCAGGACCAGTTGCCGAACAGCACAAGAACTTTCGGCTTGGCCAAGGCGATATGCCGCTGCACAAAGGGGCGCATCATGGCGATTTCATCCGGCTTGGGGTCGCGGTTCTGCGGCGTGCGCCATGGCAGGATGTTCGACAGGTAGACATTGCGGTCCCGCCCCATGTCGATCGCGGCCAACATGCGGTCGAGCATCTGGCCCGTGCGGCCCACAAAGGGCTTGCCGGCGCGGTCTTCCTCGCGGTCCGGCACCTCGCCAAGGATCATCACCGGCGCGCCCGGCACCCCGTCGGAAAAGACCATGCTGCGCGCGCCCTTGCGCAGATCGCAGTGTTCAAACGCCTGCAAAGCGGCCTGCAACTCTTCCAAACTCTGCGCGCCCGCCGCTGCACGTTGCGCCAGCGCCACCAGATCAGGCTCAGCCGAAGGCCGCATGGGCTGCGGGCCTTTCGCCGCTGCCTTTGCCTTGGGCTGGCTCGCGGGCACCTCATAGCGGTTGACCGGGGTATCACAAATCGCCTCGGTCGCGCCAAGTTCAACCTGCCACGCCAGCAGTTCTGCCGCCTGATGATAATCCATTGATTCCATGCCCACAGCTTACGCCCTGCGCGGGCAGACCGAAATGCCCTATCGCACGGCTTGCTGCCGCGCCGCCCCCGCGCCTATAAGGCGGCAACAGCACGAAGGGATCGCCACCATGTCATTCGCCCATCGCCACCTGCTTGGCATCGAGCAGCTGTCGCAGTCCGACATCACCACCCTGCTGGATCTGGCCGACACCTATGCCGAGCGTAATCGACAGCCGAACAAACATTCGGACGCGCTGCGTGGGCTGACCCAGATCAACATGTTCTTTGAAAACTCCACCCGCACACAGGCGAGTTTCGAGATCGCGGGCAAGCGCCTTGGCGCGGATGTGATGAATATGGCGATGCAAGCAAGCTCGATCAAAAAGGGCGAAACGCTGATCGACACGGCGATGACGCTCAATGCCATGCACCCCGACCTGCTGGTCGTGCGCCACCCGCAATCGGGCGCGGTGGACCTGCTGGCGCAGAAGGTGAACTGCGCCGTGTTAAACGCGGGCGACGGGCGGCATGAGCATCCCACGCAAGCGCTATTGGACGCGCTGACCATCCGCCGCGCCAAGGGACGGCTGCACCGGCTCAGCATCGCGATCTGCGGCGACATTGCCCACAGCCGGGTGGCGCGGTCGAATATTCTGCTGCTGGGCAAAATGGAAAACCGCATCCGGCTTGTCGGCCCGCCGACGCTGATGCCTTCGCAAATCGACCAATTCGGCGTCGAGGTTTTTGACGACATGAAAAAGGGGCTCGAAGGCGTCGACGTGGTCATGATGCTGCGGCTTCAGAAAGAGCGCATGGACGGGGGCTTCATCCCCTCCGAGCGCGAGTATTACCACCGCTATGGGCTCGACGCCGAGAAGCTCGCCCATGCCAGCCCCGACGCCATCGTCATGCACCCCGGCCCGATGAACCGCGGGGTCGAGATTGACGGCACGCTGGCCGATGACATCAACCGCAG
>Ga0209345_10000808_pt1 | contig 40208 bp, 39 predicted proteins | sample Cruoilmetagenom7_FD_187294 | JGI IMG/M metagenome (GOLD analysis project Ga0209345, IMG submission 187294) | Oil polluted marine microbial communities from Coal Oil Point, Santa Barbara, California, USA - Sample 7 (SPAdes) (version 2) | ecosystem: Environmental > Aquatic > Marine > Oil seeps ...
TCAAGCTCGACACCAAGATATCGTGCAGTGCTGTCCACTTTTGTGCGGCCCAGCAAAAGTTGAACCGCGCGAAGGTTGCCGGTTTTACGGTAGATCAAAGCGGCCTTGGTGCGCCTCATGGAGTGCATCCCGTAGCCACTCGGATCGAGACCAATCGCCGACACCCAGTTCCGAACCAGCCGCCCCTACTGCCGCGTTGAAATGTGCGGCCGGTCATGGAAGCGACTGGGGAACAGGAATAGGCACCCGAGCATTTCCGGGCTGCACAACCAATTCCACAGGGAATCGCGCGTGTTTTCAGAGACTTCGAACGGCACTGGTCGATTGGTCTTGCTCTGGATGACAGAAACACGTTCGCGAACCGTGTCATTGGATACGAGATCAGTGACTTTCAGTCGGACGAGATCGCGGCCTCGCAATTTGCTGTCGATTGCGAGGTTAAACAGCGCCAAGTCTCTGAGATTGTCCGCAAGTTCAAGCCGAACACGAATGGCCCAGACTTGTTTCGGGAGCAATGGTCGCTTCGAGCCCGTGTTGCATTATGTTGCAGTCAACACCAACGGAAGCAATGCAACGCGAGCGGACTTTTGCATCGTCAAATCGACCCACTCGCAAAAATACCTCAGGAGACCTGAATATAGGAAGGGCTGGACCAGGCTTGAAATCCATCCTCGGTGTAGACGGCGATCCAGATCTGGTTATCTCCATCCTGATGTAATTCAATGTCCATTTCATGTTCCACACGGCAATCTAAAGGCCCGTCAGGAAGGCGGAACACTTTGATCTCACGTTCAAGCCCACCCGCATCAAGACATTGATCCTCCAGCCCGATTTCCTTCAACGTTGTGACAAGGTCGCCATGATTGGTAGTGATCTTCAAGTCGCCTTCATTGCTGTCTGTTTGAATGTCAAAGCCCATGTAGTTGCCAGTGGTGATGGTTTTCCAGATCACCTGATCTGAATTGCGCTGTTCCAGAAGGGCATCCGGGTTCCATTTGTTGATCGTGTCAAAATCAATGATGGTCGCATCACTTAGCGTTGCCAGCCCGTTCCATGTAGTGTTTCGCCCGCGTCCGCGATATTCGGCTCCGCTCCAGAGCACGCGAATACGATTGCCCAAATCGGCCTCACTATAGGGGCGTAGCGTTTTCAGAACTTGTTTGCCGTTGCGAACCTCAATCCGTTCGATCCCTTGCGGGGCACGCACATCAAGAGACAGGCGCACGGATTTGGAGAGCGTTTCGACGATATCTCCCATCATTGCTTCGCGGACAACATGCTTGGCTGTGTCAGGTTCGCCGATCGGGTTCCGTTCAAACAGTACACTATCCTGATCGAAGCTCAGCGTCACATCAATCGCCATGCGGCATCCGGTAGTTGCGTAGTGGTGGCGGCGGCGCTGCGCCTCCATGATGTCGTCGCGGGTATTTTCCGGAGTGATGAAGCAGGTCAATCCACCATAAGCCCCAAACAAACTGTCACCCGGATAGCTGGCACCGGGACGGCCCTTGTGCCCGTCAGAGTTTGCCACGACGCCCACGCGGCGGCCCAGTTCGAACCCATCGGTCAGCACCCATTCAAAAGTTCCCCAGGCTGAGTGCATTTCAACAGAAGTTTCGATGTTTGGGTCGTGGTCATAATGGATATTGGCATAGCGGCCACCCACATGGGCATAGACCACCACATCCTCTTGTGTCTCTCGGAACGCAGCGAATAGATCGGTCAATGTGTTGGCATCCGTGTCGTAATTTTTCGTCCCCTCTAGTAAAGCATGGCTGCACCGGCGGATCGGGCGTCCTTCGGTTCGAAAGAATACGTTGTGATCCCCACCAATGGCCGTATTGCCGGACCATTCATAGCCGGGCAGCACTGTAAATCGGCCCGGTTCATCCCACTGGGCCGTCATTTCGTTCAACCTAGCCCAGAAAGCATCATTGATCTGAAAGTCGTTGGCCTGATGGCTGGTGACATCCAGAAACGCCTTGTTACGGGCAAAGTCAAAATAACTTTCGGCTGTGTTTGTGCCGATGGTTTCGCCGGTTTGCCCGTGCAGATCACCCCAGTAGCTTGCCACATCACCTGCACGCACGACCAAGGGCCCAGCTACGGCCACCAGCGTTGAGCCTTCATAGACATTGATCCGCAGTTCGCCTTCTTCTTCGATCTTCAGTCCCTCAAGCGTGAGGGTGCGATCTTCTGGTGCAAATGTCAGCTGATCCGGTAAACCTTCAACGGCTATACTGGGCTCAAACCGCAGGACTGCGCCAGCCGCCTGGGGTGTCGGGTTGCCCCAGTTATCTTCGTTTTTCAGGCCCAGTGAAAAAATCTCACCCGGTCGGCGTAGCGTAGGTAACACCGCTTTCCATGCATGGGCCGGTCCGGGGACAATGGGCACATATAATTGCTCCCCTGATACTTCGACAAAATGCTGGGTGCCCTGAATGTCGGCCATGACTTTGAACTCTCGTCCACCTTCGATAAAGGTCTGCGCCAGCATGCCTGGGGACCCGCCTGAAGTATCCCCTAGAATAATGGTGATCTCTTCGCCTTCTCGCAGATATCCGCCGCGTTGCTGAATGGTCAGGACTTCAAACCAAGGGCGAGTTCCGCCGGTCTTTGCATAAGACAGAAGCAGCTTGCCATCACCATTGGATTTGGCCGTTACATAGTTCGGAGCAGACGGGTTAGTGAATTGTGGCTGGCCGCTATCCGAGACCATTCGAAAGGCAATGCGAACAGCACCCAGATCGTCCAACCCTATACGGCCGACTTTGTAGGTTATGGTTTCCGTATGGAACCCGCGTACCTCAACTGGTTTGGCAGGAGTCATCGAGGCACTGCCATACAGTGCGGGATCAGCTCCCGGCAGGGCAGACGGGGTCAGGGCACCAACGAGTTCGCGGGCAACAGGTCCATGGGGATTAGATTTTTTCATCTTTCAGCACCTTTGGGATATTAGTGAGATAGCAACATCGGGATCGGGCTTGTTTCCAGCACCGTCGCGGTCACACCGCCAAATATGTCTTCCCGGAATTTCGAATGTTCATAGGCCCCCATAACCAGCAGACCGGCTTGGCGGCTTTCACATTCATGCAGCAGGGTTTCGCCCACGGATTTGCGTCCCGGATCCACAACGACATACTGATGCGCGATACCGTGGCGGGTCAGAACCGTGGTGACGTCTATGCCGTCCAGAGGTTTGGCTAGTCCACTACCTGCAATACTCAGAACCGTCACACGGCGTTTCGCCTCCAACAGCGGCATTGCATCATTCAGCACACGCGTGGCAGAACGGTTCCCGTCCCACGCCAGCACCGCATGATCCGCAAACAGCGGTTCGGCCCAAGTCTGTGGCACCACAAGAACCGGTCGCCCGCTTTTCAACGCAATGCGGTCCGGGTGATAGACGGAACGTTCTTCGGAAAACACGGAATCGCGCCGCCCAACAACGGTCAGGTCAAACATCTGAGCATATTCGGACACCGTGCTATTCGCATCCGCGCGACGTTCAATCCAGTGGGTTTTGTCGGAGTCGGCACTGGCACAGTTGGCATGGAACTTTTCTTCAACCTCGCGTACATGGGCCCGGTCCAGATCAAGAATACTGGTGCGGATCGCAGCGGTCAGCCAGGGTTGGCCCTTCACGTCCAGGCGGGAATGCATTGCCATCAGCCCAGTTATATGCGTGCCGTATTGGCGCTGCATGTATAGCGCGACGGCAAGCGCCGCATCCGAGGATGGGCTGCCGTTATAGGCCACGAGGATATTGCGCAGGGCCATCTTCAAACTCCAGTTTGGTTGTCTATTTTTTTTCGCCCGCGCGAAAAGAAGACGATCACGAGGATGGACAGCGCGATAAAGGCAATGGACGTAGGGCTCTGGAAAAGAAAAAGCGGATCCCCGTCCGTGACCGCAAAGGCCTGGCGGATCGTGTCTTCCAGATTACGTGCTAGGATATATGCGATCACAAAAGGCAGGATCGGCACCGAAAGCTTGCGCATCAAATACCCCAGAACTCCAAAACCAAGCGCGAAAAGAATGGCCGAAAACTGGGTTTCCTGCACATAGATCGCGGTGAGGGTCAGCAGCAACACAAAGGGCATCAGAACCGGTTTTGGAATGCGCACCATCCCCCCCAACATTGACATGAACCGCGCTCCCGTAGTCCAGTTCAGCAGATTGGCCAACAACATGCAGGTGAACAGGCCAAAGGCAATCACCAACTCTGGGTTCACCTCATGAGTGGTGAATCGGAACACAGACGGGCCGGGGTTGAAGCCGCCAATGCTGTCCGCCGCCAAAATCAGAAATACAGCGCCCACATTGCCGGGGATCCCGAGCGAAAGAACTGGAATCAAGTTGGCACCGGACACCGAGGAATTTGCCGCCTCGGTCGCGGCGATCCCTTCGGGCGTCCCTTCTCCAAAGCGCACCGGGCCCTTGTGCATTTTCTGTCCTGTCGCATAGCCCAGCGTGGCGGCCAACGTGGACCCGACCCCAGGAAGCGCCCCCACGACTGTCCCAATTATAGCGGAGACCGCAATAAAGGGCATCAAAGCTCGGCGTTCTCGCCAGCTCAACCGGTTGTCTTTGCTTTGCACTGGAATGCGGACGGCCTGCTTGGTCTGTCTTTCGTGCCACATGTCTTCGAAAGAGACAAAGATTTCGCCCAGGATTAGCACCCCGAGCACCGCCGTGATCAAAGGGATGCCATTGGACAGGACGTCCAGCCCCATTGATAGGCGCGGATAGCTGTCTTCGCCAGTGCCTATCGACGCGATCAAAAGGCCCAACCCGACTGCCATGATCCCTTTTGTCGGGGACGCGCCGACGATGGCAGCCACAAAGGACAGCGACAGGATGATCAGAGCAGCCTTTTCAGGGAACCCAAGATAGCTTTCCACCGCGACGGCCAGAAAAGGAGCGCAGGTGAAGAGAACCAAGTCAGAGAAGGTATCTCCCGATACCGAGGAGAAATGTGCCGCTTTCAGCGCCTTACCAGCCTGCCCCTTCTGCGCCATTGGATGGCCGTCAAGCGTGGTCAAAAGGGCGTCCGGTGTGCCAGGTGTGTTGAACAGGATCGCAGGAACGGCACCGCCGACGGTTGCCCCCTTCATCACCCCAACCAGAAACCCGAAGACTGGCAAGAGCGCTTCTTGGCCAAACCCGAAACTCGACAACAAGAGTGGTAGCGAGACTGCCATCATGAATGGCCCGCTGAGACCCGGCGTTGCTCCGCCGATGATCCCTGCAAAAAAGCCAAAGGCGATCATAATTAACGTGATTGAGACCGAAATCCCCAGAAAGGTAAACGCTTCGGGGCCCTGAAAAACCGCTAGAACGCCCGCCCATATGTAGTCATAAACACTCATCACCAGTCTCCGTTCGGGGGCAAAATGATGCTGTCGAACGGGAGATCAAACAGTGCGATCAGGAACAGCGTAGATAGGGCGGCGATCAGAATTATTCGGGCGCGCAATCGGCCTTCGATCAAGGCAATGCAGCCCGTCAGCATTGCTGTGCCACCCAGAAAAAAGCCTGCATATTTAAACGGAAACTGCCCTCGAAGGGTGCGATACCCTTCTTCGTGCAGGATCGACAAAGCGGGGCCTGCCCAGAACATTAACAACAACGACAAGGTGATTATGATCAGAAACATCCCTTGAAGCATCAGGCTGGAAAGGGTCAGGGTCTCTGGTGCAAACGCGTCGCTGGGGCTGGCGGAGTGGGTTAGCATCTGTAACAAATGCAGTACGGAACAAAGGAGAATGGCAGACCCGGCAATCACCGGCAGGAAAGCATCCCCGATGACGGTTTGGCGTCGAAAGGTTTCAATCATCCCGGTATCGACGTCCTGTGGGATCCAGACACCCAGAATCAGGCTACCGACACCAACCCCGAACAACGCAAAGATGATCTCTGTCTGCCGGGGTGACATGCCGCTCTCCCTTTCCTGTTCCGACAAGCCTGCAAAAACAGAAGGCAGAACATTGCCTTCTGTTTATCAGTGGCAGCTTACTCAGATACCACTTGCAACATGGCAGCATCATCAGCTGCATTTTGAGCCATGTAAGCTTCTAACTCAGAGCCGCGTATGACCTGTACACCCGAAAAGGCTTTGGTGATAAAGCCGTTGGCTTCTGTGCTTTCATCATTGATCACCTCGACGATGGCGTTGGTCAGGGCTTCTTTTGCCTCGGCCGGAATACCTTTGGGCGCAATGAACAGGAATTTTGCCCCAAATGTATAGGGTACATCAAATTCCGAGAGCAACGGCGCATCCGGCGACAAGCTGAGAGCTTCATCTTCGCCCGAGACAAGATTGACCAGATCGCCACTGGCAACCAGCTTGTTTTGTGGACCTGCGCCCCACGCGATATCCAAATCATCAGCCATGACACCGTTGATGCTTCCCTTACCGCCCTTAACCATGACAGTTTTAAAGTCCACACCGGTTTTTTGAGACAAAAGATATATCGCATCGGCAACCCGGGGACTGAACGCACCCACCGATAGGGAATCGCCTGATTTTGCAGCCGCAATGACGTCGTGCATAGTTGCCCACCCGCGTGACGCTTTGGCAAAGAGCGCCATTTGAGTGCCCGCAGTGGTGGTCAGCAGGTCAAAATCTTCCAGTGCATAGCCTGCGTCGCGCATAGCGAAGGGGCTGTAGGTCAGTGCTTCGGTCACGGTCATACCTATGGTCAAACCGTCGGCAGGATCATCGGCGAGATCCCGTGCCATGACCGCTCCGCCTTTGCCAGCGACATTCTGCGGGATAATTTCCCAGCCGTGGCGCTTGGTCAGTTCCGAAGCAATCAGGCGGGCCTGAGTATCGGTACCGCCACCAGCGCGAAACGAAATTTTTAGCGTGATTGGGCCCTTCGGCCTCCACTCTTCCGCAAAGGACGCACCTGCGCCGCTCAATGTTGTGACAGCAACCAGAACCGCTGTGGCAATTACTTTGAACATTTGATTCTCCCAAAATGACATATTCAGTTCATTGGAGCCATGGTGAATAAATAATGATGATTTGTCAACAACATTAGGTCAATCGATCAAATTAGGGTCGATCAAGATCCTCGATGTTTAGAGAAGAGATCGCATCAAAGGCTTGCCAGAGTCCTTTCATTGCGGTTTCTCCGATTGCATTTTCAAGCAACTCCCGACGTTTTTGAAAACGGGGTGCCAGCTGCCCGATCAATGCCGTACCCGCAGGTGTCAGGCGGATTATTTTTTTACGCCTGTTGGCAACATCTTTATGGTAATCGATGAAACCTTGCTTCATCAGCGAAGCCGCAACACGGCTTATCAAAGCTCGATCAACAAGCATCTGACGGCTAAGTTCCGACACGGTGATCTCTTCAAAAATGCCGACAACCCGCATCACCCTGTAATCCGTCAGGTTCAGGGGTGTATTTTTGATCAACCGAGCAGTCTGTTGCTCCAAGACTTTGTTAATCTGCGCAAAGTGGAATGTGAGATTGCTTTCCAACTCACGAACCTTTCGCAACTCTGCCTCAAGCTGTTTCTCTCGTATTGACATGCAAATCGCCCTTTGTTGACTTGTCATCAATAGTAGGTGCTATGGAGAGTGATAAACAAGCCTTTGGGTATACAATTTGCAGGAAAAGTTTCGTTTTCTGGCCAGTTTGGTATTATTTTGAATACTGTTTTTTGGTGGGCTTCAAAAGGAGGACGCCAAGCGTCCAACCCTACCATCGTTAAAGGAGAGATATTGCAAGTCGGTCAAATCATTCTTCCCGCTCTCAGCTGAAAACAGTACCTTGTCTTGTTGTAATACTTTCGCCATTGCATCTTCGGCAATCTTTGCTTCTGCACCGATTTTACCACTTTTCAGGAAGGGAAAGAGACTGTTACTCGAACCATTCCGTTGGTCGACCCGACGGTTCACCGAACGTACTACCTCGTTGAACGCAAAGACCGTTTCAAGAAGGATAAAATCGCCGCTGCAAAAACGTTCACAAGATTCGAATTCATGGCTTATGAGAACCTTTCTGGGGGATCGATTGGCTGGAACAAATCCCGATGAAGAAACCTGTGTCCGGACTGCCAAGCTATTTGAGATCGCCGCCTTGATCTTAAGCAAAATCCAAATTAGTGTTCATTGGGTTTGTGGCAAAGACGCGATTCAAAACAAAGGTGTTTTTGCTATCTACGCCAAGCGTTAAAAGCAGCCCTTGGCTCAGATGCAGTGAATGGCAGCAAAGTCCGCATAGCAGCCAGAAACCAGCTTTTCGGCAACCAAATAAAGCGCCCCGCCTCAAATCACCCCGCCCACTTGCGCAAACCAAACACCAGCACACCGCCAATATAGGCCAACAGTGCCAGCGCAGCTGATCCCGCAACAAACAGCGCAAACGCAATGTTCAGCAACCGTGGGTTATCGCTTGCCACCGGCACGATGGTACGCATAATCTCCGGCAATGTGCCTTGCACCATGACCGCGCCCAACGTGGCACCAAACAGCACCACAATGCCCAGCGCCACAGCTATCGTTGTCACACTCACCATCGTTGCACGCCGTTGTCCTTGGATACCACGACGCAACGCGCGGAACTGGCGGCCAAAGTCCTGTTGTACTGCCAACAACGCGGGCACCAGCAGCAGTACCAAAACTAGCCCGAACCCAAGCCCGTAGACCAGCGTGATCACTGTTGGCTTCAAAAACTGTGCTTGTGACGATTTCTCGAACAACAGCGGGGCCAATCCCAATACCGTGGTCAATGTGGTCAACATCACGGGGCGCAATCGGTCTGCTGCCCCGTCAATGATCGCCGGAATCAATCCGCGATCTTGCGCATATTCATCTACAGTGGTGATCAACACGATTGAGTCATTGATGATAATTCCCGTCATTCCGATCATCCCAACCACCGAGAACATCGATAACGGGACGTCCCACGCCATATGGCCATAGATGGTGCCGACCAATCCAAACGGGATGATCGCCATCACCACAATCGGGCGTGTCCAACTGGAAAAAACCCACGCCAGTGTCAGGAATATACCGATCAGACACAGGCCAAATCCGACCATTGCATCCGACATAAAATCGTTTTCCTGCTCGACCAACCCTGCCAGAACCGTCTCAACCGCGAAACGGCTGCTGATCTCGGGCAATATCACCTCGCTGATTTCCGTCATGATTTCGGTTGCCCGCACCGGGTCGTCCTCGGAAATATCCCCTGTCACCGAAACCAACCGAATGCCGTTTTCGCGCTGCACGGTTGAAAATCCGGACTTGCTGGCAACCGATACAATATCCGTTAGCGGCACATATTGCCCCGCCTTGGTTCGCAACTGGGTGCGTTCCAGAAAATCCGCTGCCTGCTCGCTGTCAGGCAACTCGACCCTGATCGCCGCCGACCGCGCGCCATAAGGATATGTCGCCGCTTCAATGCCATTCAAACGGTTTCGCAATACGCGGCCAAGCCCGTCAATGGTAAAGCCCAGCGCCTGCCCTTGTGGTGTCAATTCCAGCACCAGCTCGGCCTTGTCGTAGGCCAGACTATCCTCAACGCCGGACACTTCGCCATATTGCGACACAGCCGTTTTTAATGCTTCTGCCGCAGCCTTTAACGTCTCCGCATCGGCACCGTAAAAATCCACGCCCAGCGTATCACCGCCGGGCCCTGACCGGTAGCCGCGAAAGCTGACGATTTCGGTCAACGGGTGTTGGCGCACAGCTTTCTGCAAATCGGCGACGAATTGATATGACGAATAGGGGCGTAGATCCGGGTCAATCAATTCTATCGCAATGCCCCCCAACAACATCTTGTCTTTTTGGTCTACACTCGACAAACCGCGACCGGTGTTGCCACCCACTTCAGCCACCACATAATCAATCGGGCTCAACCCATAGTCTGCAACGTATTTCGCCGCGACTTCCTCGGTTGCCCGCTGCATTTCGCGCATCATTTCAATTGTGTCGGTCCGTGTCGCCCCCTCGTTCATCGCGAAATTTCCTGAAACCGAAGACCGCTCCGGCGCGTTGAAAAACCGCCACGTCACATCGCCGCGCACGAAATGGGCAACCTGAACCGACAGGATCAACAGGATGCCCGCCATCACCGGATAGCGCGCCCAAACCACCATGGCCATCAGGCGGCGAAAAATCACGTCCCTAAACCAGGAAAAGCCGCGATTGACGGTTCGGCTGGGCCAGTCGTACCAATGTTCTTTGCTGGAATGCGCCAAGGCGTGGCCCATATGATTTGGCAGAATCAAGAAACATTCGATCAAAGACGCAATCAGCACAGCCACCACCGTAAACGGAATATCGGCTATCAGATCCCCCATCCGACCGCCGAGAACGGTCAGGCTGGAAAACGCGATCACTGTGGTAATGGTGGCGGCCAAAACCGGTGACGCCATTCGGCGGGCTGCATTTTCGGCAGCGACGACCGGTTTTTCACCCAGTTCCCGCGCCCTGAAATCGGCGTGTTCGCCAACCACAATGGCGTCGTCCACCACAATCCCCAGTGTGATGATCAGTGCAAACAGTGAAATCATATTGATTGTCAGTCCAGCTGCAAACATCATCGCTATCGCCGCCAACATGGCCACCGGAATACCAGCCGCCACCCAGAATGCGGTGCGCGCGTTCAGGAACAAGAACAGCAGCATCACCACCATCCCCAACCCCATCAATCCATTGTCCAGCAGGATTTTCAAACGTCCCTTGATCATTTCGGAACGGGTACGGATCAGATCAATCTTTACCTCTGGCGGCAGGGTCAACAGCATCGTTTCGGCCACATCCTCGACCTGGTCCTGAATATCAATCGCATCGCCTTGTGCCGATCGATCCACCCGCACCGAAATCGCCGGGTGTTCGTCAACATAATAGGCGCGGTCACGATCGGCACCCTCAACCCGCACAATAGCCACATCCCCAACGGTCAGATTCGATCCATCCGCGTTGCTGCGTAACACAATCGCAGCGATCTGGTCTGCCGAACGTTTGGCCACACCCGTGCGTATGCGTGCATTGGCCCCTGCCACGTCGCCAGCCGGGTCAGCCGCAGCCTCCTCGGCAATGGCGATTGAGATATCGGTCATGGTGACGTCATATTTGATCAAAGCCATGGAGGTGACTTCGACCACCGTTTCAGGCGATGCAATGCCGCGTACAGTGGCGCGTGTCACGCCTGATGCAAACAAGCGGGTGACAAATTCGTCGGCAAAGCGGCCCAGTTGATCCACCGCCACAGGGCCGGTGATCACCACATCGGTCACACGGTCACGCCATGCACCACGGCGTACGCCGACCTCCTCGGCGTCTTCCGGCAGTGTGGTGATCACATCGACCGCGCTTTGCACGTCGTCCGTGGCGCGGGACATATCCCAACCCGGCTCGAAATCCAGCGTGATCGAGGCGCGCCCTTCGGTGGATGTGGCTGTTGACCCCTCGACGCCTTCGACAGATAACAGCGCGGGCTCCAACACCTGCACAATCGCGGCATCGACATCTTCGGCACCCGCGCCCTGCCAGATGACGGACACGTACACACGATCAATCACGATGTCCGGGAAAAACTGTGCCCGCATTTTTGGCAGCGCGGCCAACCCAAGCGCCAGCAACACCACCAACAAAAGGTTTGCCGCCGTGCTGTGGCGGGTGAAATACGAAAGAACCCCCTTTGGCGCGCCGAGGGCCAGTTTTGACATAGCCATGCCTAGCCCCCCATCCGCGACTCGATACGTTCAACCGTGCGGGCAGGCACCTTGTCTTTGGCCAATTGCGACAACACACGTGCCTTGGCCTCTTTGGGCATCCGCTGATTACTCTCGACAAAGGCGATCAGTTTGGCACGGCGCTCTTGCGTCAGTTCCAGCATTTCAGGTTCGGGCGCTGGCTCGGATACTGCAATACCGTCGACTCGGATTGGCTTCACCTTGATGCCCGACCCGAACAGCGGCGAGCGTTCGGCAACAACGTCGCGGCCGACAATTGCCTGGGCTTGCACCAACACATCGTCATCTTGTTTTCGCAGCACCTCGACGCTCACTTGTTCCAACCGGTCCTCGTCACCAATCAATAGAACCGTTCCCGCCGCATCCACAGCCGAGGCTGGCAATACGATCACATCTTTCAAAAGCGGCTCTTTTATTCTGACGGTCACAAAATCACCGGGGCGAAATCCACGGGGCCGCTCCAACTTTGCAAACAGCAAACGCCCCGTCAGCCCTTCGCCGACAGCCGCACTTTCGCGCGAAACCCGACCCTGTGCCAGCATGTCCACCCCGAACACATCCAGCAGCACATCGACGGGCGCTTTGGTCAGCGCCCCGTCCGGACCCAACAGGCGGGCGTATTGGCTGGTCGATACCCTAAACGACACCTCGAGCGCCTCTGTGTCGATCAGTTGTGCAAGGCGTTCATTCATCGTCACCACGCCGCCCTTAACGGCTGTCACATTGCTGAGGGTGCCGTCAAATTCCGCGTTGATTTCGGTGTCAGCCACCCGCCGCTGGGCCTCGGCCAGATTGACCTCTTGGCGCGCCAGACGGATCACCGCCTTTGATACCCGTGCCTCGGCTTGTAACAAGGCCTGGCGGCGCGAAAGCACTGCCTGATTTGCCACCGCTTCGGCCAGTTCTGCGGCCTCGACAGCGGCATCCGTACCCACGCCGCGACCGCGCAAATCCTTTTGCCGCGTCAACGCCTGTATGCGTAATCGCACCTGCCCGTTTGCAGCCCCTATTTCGTCTTTGGCCAGCGCAAGGGCTGCACCCGCCTCACTGACCTCAGCCTTGGCCTCGGCCAGATCGCTTTGGGCGCGGTATTCGGCGTCTTTGGCATTTTGTCCGTCAATATGCACCAACATTTGGCCAGCCTTCACCGTGCCACCCTCAACGAAGCTATCAGCCAGCGTCACGATGACACCCGCCGCTGTCGTACGCAAATCCAGAACCCGCTCGCTGCGCACCTCGCCAAAGGCGGTCATTTCAGGCACCACGTCACCGGCATTTGCGCGCAAAACATTCACCGAAAACACCCGTTCGCTGCGGGGTCGCTGGCTGGATTCCTTCGCCCATTTGTCCTTTAGCGCGGAATAAACCGAGTTGCCCGCCATCGCCAACAGGCCCACTGTCAGGGACAGCAAAAACAAACCAACAAGGCTCCGCCGTAAAAATCGCATTAATAATGGCCCTTTAGATCACGATAAGACTGAATATAGGGTGCTTGACCCACAGTTACCACAGGTCAGTATAGCACAAACTGTTTACTTGCCGATTGCACAATAGCGACGCAGGCTTTGGGAATACTTGCGGACATATTCGCCAAAATGTGCTATTTTGCACTTCTAAAACCGGAGGATCCCATGAAACAAATCACAACACTATTCATTTGCTTAGTTCTGGCTGGCGTCATTAGCGGATGTGCCCAAACAGGGAATGGCACATATGGCTCACACGAACCGGGCGAGTATTAGAACCTAATCCACCTGCGAGAGATAGATCGCTGGCTTGCCATCAGGATGCTGAAAAACCACGACCCAAAGCACACCCAATCCGCCCGCGTTCAGGATATCGTTCTGCAGCGCGGTCACACCCAATCTGGTTAGGGTGCAGTCCGAATAGTACCGCATGGTTGAGAGCTGGTTGCGGCGCTTGCGGGTGGTGAAATAGTCCTCCCTCGTGTCCATGTATTCGCCCACAATATCCGGCGTACCGGTTTTGTACAGATTGGCGCGATCCTGTTGCATCACGGCTGCGAAATTGGCCAAACGCAGCCCTTTGGAATTGTGCAAATCCCGCCGTGTAATTAGCGCCATGTAGTCAGCGATCCGATTGGCCTGATATTGCTTGCCGTTCTCGACAAAACTGATCTTGGTGTCCACATCCGCAACACAACCGTCTGCCATTGCTGTACTCGGGTCCGCGATGCCCAGCACGAGCACGGCTATTTTGAACAATCTTCCAATCATGGGCCTATCCTCATTTGCTTTAACACAGGTCTATTTGCGACGTTTATGTTCCTCCAGCCGTGGGAAAATCTCGACGAAATTGCACGGGCCTTGGCGGTAGTCCAGTTGCACCGAAAGAATTTCATCCCAGGCATCTTTGCAGGCACCGGGACTGCCGGGGACGGCGAACAGATAAGTACCATTGGCCACACCGCCACATGCACGCGACTGGACCGCCGACATGCCGATTTTTGGGAAAGAAATCATTGTGAACAGGGTGCTGAAGGCATCCATTTCCTTCTCGTAAACGTCCCTGTGGGCCTCGACGGTCACATCGCGCCCCGTCAGGCCAGTGCCGCCGGTCGAGATCACCACGTCGATGTCTTTGTTCGCGCACCATGTGCGCAACTGATCGGCAATTTCGGCACGCTCATCGCGCAGGATCATCCGGTCCGCCACGATATGGCCAGCCGCTTCGATCCGGTCGACCAGCGTTTTGCCGGATTTATCGTCCTCGATTTTGCGGCTGTCTGAAACCGTTAGAACGGCAATGCGCACAGGGATAAATTCTTTTTCGCTTTGTGACATATTCTGGCTCTCTTCCAATTTTCTCCGGCACTGCTCAGCGCCCCCTTTCGGGCGATTTCCACTCTCATGAGGAAAGCCGTAAGGCTTGATGAGCGGCGTCGTTCAAACCCAATACCCGATTCCCCAAACCTCTGTCATGTCCTACATCAAGAAACCGCGCATCTACCGGATAAAGTTAACACCACCCCGCCGCACGCGCCGTTAATCCGCCAATTTCGCCAGCCGGTATGTAGAAAACCCATACAAAACCCATACGCTTTCCATACGCCGATTTTCCCACAAAACCCTTGTTTACCTTTGATTCGCGCACCTTTGGTAAAATCACACCCTAACCTGCGCCCGCCCCGTTAACCCAGACGCGCTTTCAGGTTCAGTAAATCCGCCCATGCTTCGCGTTTGGCGTGCGGCGAGCGTAGCAGATAGGCTGGATGAAACATCGGCAGCGCGGGGTGCCCCAGCACCTCTTCCCAATTGCCGCGCATGCGCGTGATGCCTTTGCGCCCCAGCATTGCCAGACAGGAAATATTGCCCATCAAGACGATCACATCCGGCGCGACCAGTTCAATATGGCGGGTTACAAACGGGTGCAGCATGGCAATCTCTTCAGGCGACGGGTCACGGTTCTGCGGTGGCCGCCATGGCAGGATATTGGTGATGTAAACCGCGCTTGCAGGGTCCGGCCCCTCGCGCCCCAGATCAATCGCCGCCAACATCCGGTCCAGCAACACGCCCGCCCGACCGACAAAGGGTTTGCCCTCGCGGTCCTCGTCGCGCCCCGGAGCTTCGCCAATGATCATCACACGGGCTTGCGGGTTGCCATCGGCAAACACCATTTTGCGTGCCCCGCGCTTTAGCTCGCACAGATCAAACGCCGCCAACGCGGACTCAAGCTCCGCCAAATCAGTCGCCCCTGCCGCCGCCGCTTTGGCCACCGCCACAGCGTCCACTTCGACCACAGGAATAGGCGCGCCAGAGGGTTTGGGTTTTGCCACAGGTTTTGGCTTTGGTGCCTCAACCACCAGCTCGTAACGGTCCAGTGGCTCATCACCGATCGCCTCGTCCGCGCCCAGCTCGATTTGCCACTCCAGCGCCGCTTTGGCCTCAAAATATTGCTCAGCAGAATCCATGGCACCAATCTATGCCCGATCCGACCCAAGGTAAATGCCTTGCCGCACAGCGACAGCTTTTCTATAAGCAGGAAAATGAGGACAGCTGCCATGACTTTTACCGCGACGTTTTCTGCAAAACACCTGCTTGGCATCGAGCACCTAAACCCCAGTGAAATAACCGCTATTCTGGATTTAGCCGACCAGTATGTCGACCTTAATCGCCGTCAGGTGAAACATTCCGACACGCTGGCGGGTCTAACCCAAATCAATATGTTTTTTGAAAATTCGACCCGAACGCAGGCCTCGTTTGAAATTGCGGGCAAACGTCTGGGCGCGGACGTGATGAATATGGCGATGCAGGCCTCCAGCATCAAAAAGGGCGAGACCCTGATTGATACGGCGCTAACGCTAAACGCCATGCACCCCGATCTGTTGGTGGTGCGCCACCCGCATTCGGGCGCCGTTGATCTGCTGGCGCAAAAGGTGAATTGCGCGGTTCTAAACGCTGGCGACGGCACCCACGAACACCCGACCCAAGCCCTGCTGGACGCGCTGACCATCCGGCGTGCCAAGGGCCGTTTGCACCGCCTCTCCATCGCCATTTGCGGCGACATCGCGCACAGCCGCGTGGCCCGTTCCAACATCCTGTTGCTGGGCAAAATGGAGAACCGCATCCGCCTGATCGGCCCGCCCACGTTAATGCCATCCGGTGTCGCCGAGTTCGGCGTCGAGGTGTTTGATGACATGCGTAAGGGGCTAGAGGGCGTCGATGTGGTGATGATGCTGCGCTTGCAAAAGGAGCGCATGGACGGCGGGTTCATTCCATCCAGCCGCGAATATTATCACCGCTTTGGTCTGGACGCCGAAAAGCTGGCCCACGCCAAACCGGACGCCATCGTTATGCACCCCGGCCCAATGAACCGCGGCGTTGAAATCGATGGTACTTTGGCCGACGACATCAACAGATCGGTTATTCAAGAGCAAGTCGAAATGGGTGTCGCCGTGCGCATGGCCGCGATGGATTTACTGGCCCGCAATTTGCGCGCTCCAAAACAGGAGGGGGTCTATGTCTGATACTGACATCCAAGGCGAGCAACTGATCCAGTCCATAACAGCAGATCGCGCCGCCTATAACCGCGAGCATGTTGTGCTGTTCTTTATCGGCGCGGCCTTTATGTATGCGGTCTTGTGGGCGGTCGGAAACCCGTTCCCCTGGACCGGCATTGTCGGGGCCGTTTTCGCCATTTTCATCCGCTGGATTTATGTCGCGAGTGAGGCCATGGACGTGGTCTGGGAGCTGACCGACAAACGCCTGACGGGTCCGGCCGAGCGTTCGATCCCGCTGACCAACATCAAAGACGCCCGCACCTTGTTCTCAGCGGCTCAGGTTATCACCCACAGCGGCGACAAATATATGCTGAAATATCTGGCCGATCCCAAAGCCACGGTAGATGTGATCCTTAATGCACGCGATCAGGGGATGGCATGAGCATTGCCCCCACAGGTTGGGAAGATATATTCGAGCCGGGTGAAGTCCTGCTATGGCAGGGCCGTCCCGACCCCAAAATTGTCTGGCAAAAAGGCCATTTCCTGCCCGCAATATTGGGGCTAAGCGTTGCGGGGCTTGGCATCTTGTGGATATTTTTCACCCCGCTTGGCGATGGATACGCCTCCATTCTGGGCGTGTTTTTGCTCTTGCTCGCCGCATTTCTGGGTATTGGCCCGCCCGTGATGTCGGCAATGGTGCGCAAGGCGACGTGGTATTCACTAAGCAACCGGCGCGGCTTTATCGCCATGAACCGCGAGCAGGTTGGCCGCAAATTGTCGGCCTATGTGATTGAGCCCGACTTCGATATCAAGTTTGATGGCCAAGACCCCGCCACAATCATGTTCGCCATTGAAATCCGGCAACCTGGAAGTGCATCCTATATTGCCAAAATCAGTTTTGACCGGATTGCAGAGGGGCAAAAAGTGTACGATATGATGCGCAGCATTCAGGAAGGCAAAGCATGAGTAATCGATCCGGCTGGGAAAGCATACTGGACGAAGACGAAGTCATCCGCTGGCAGGGGCGACCCGATGGTGCTGTGGTCTGGAAGGTCTCGAATATCGGCGGCCTGTTGTTCGGGGCAGCCTTTGCCGGATTCGCCTTGTTCTGGATGATTATGGCGGCGCAGGCGGGCGGCGGGTTCTGGATGTTCGGGCTGCTCCATTTTTCAGTCGGCATCGGTATCGCTATTGGCCCCGTGTTTTGGAGCGCGCTGCGGCGGCGCAAATCTTGGTACACCCTGACCAACAAGCGCGCCATAATTGCCACCGATATGCCCACCAAGGGCCGCGTGCTGAGAACCTATCCAATCACCAAAGATACCATGCTTGAGATCGTTTCAGGCGATCCGGCCAGCATCACCTTTGCCTCGGATCAGCGTCATCGCAAGAACGGCAGCTACAAGGTCAAGATCGGGTTCGAACGGATCAATGATGCAAAGCAGGTTTACGCCCTAATGCGCGACATTCAGAAAGAGGCGGCATGAGCGCTCCATCCGGTTGGGAAGGCATCCTTGATGACGACGAGGAAATCCGCTGGCAAGGGCAGCCGGACGGGGTAATTCGTATGGATTTGAGCCAACCCATGGGAATAGGCATGGGGCTGTTCTTTATGGGGTTCTCGATAGTTTGGATGAATTTGGCCTCAAGGGCCGGAGGGGTTTTCTGGATGTTTGGCCTGCTGTTCTTTGGCATCGGATTTTATAATGCAATCGGGGTGCATTTCTGGAAAACTTACCTGCGCCGCACCACACATTACACGCTCACAAACAAACGCGCTTTCATTGCCACGCAACCGCTTGGCAAACGGGTTTTGAAATCCTACCCGATCGCCAAAGACACATCGATTGAGCTGCAGGATGGCACTCCGGCGACGATTATTTTTGCCCGCGAAACCCACCGTGGGAACAAAAGCAGTTACAAAACAAACATTGGATTTGAACGTATCAGTGATGGCCAAAAAGTTTACGGCCTGCTGCGCGACATCCAGAAAGAGGCCGCATGACAACCACCTTCACCAATGCCCGCCTGATTGATCCCGAAACGGGCTCAGAGGCCCTCGGCAGTCTGACCATTCAGGATGGCGTGATCGTCGGTATCAATACCCCGCCCAAAGGTGACGTGATCGACTGTGACGGCAAATGCCTTGCCCCCGGCATTGTCGACATTGGCGTCAAGGTTTGTGAGCCGGGGGAGCGTCATAAGGAAAGCTATCGCACCGCTGGTTTGGCTGCTGCGGCTGGCGGCGTGACCACTGTTGTTACCCGTCCCGACACAACCCCCGCCATCGACAGCCCCGAGGTATTGGAATTCGTGGCGCGGCGGGCCCGCGAAACCAGCCAAGTGCGCATGCTGCCGATGGCTGCCTTGACCAAACAACGCGAAGGCCGCGAGATGGTCGAGATCGGATTTTTGAGCGACGCGGGGGCGGTCGCCTTTACCGATTGTGACCATGTAGTGGAAAACACCAAAGTGTTCACGCGCTGTTTGACCTACGCCAAAAGCCTTGGTGCGCTGGTCATCGCCCACCCGCAAGACCCCGTCATGTCGAATGGCGCCGCCGTGACCTCTGGCAAATTTGCCTCGTTGCGCGGCTTGCCCGCTGTGTCGCCGATGGCCGAACGATTGGGGTTGGAGCGCGACTTGACCTTGGTCGAGATGACCGGCGCGAAGTACCACGCCGACAACCTGTCCTCTGCCGCTGCCTTGCCCGCGCTAGAGCGCGCCAAAGCCGCTGGACTGGATGTCACCGCTGGGGCGTCGATCCACCATTTGACGTTGAATGAACTTGATGTCGGCAATTACCGCACTTTCTTTAAAGTCAAACCACCCTTGCGCAGCGAAGACGACCGCATGGCCTTGGTTGCCGCAGTGGCCAGCGGGTTGATCGACATTATTTCGTCCATGCACACGCCTCAGGACGAGGAAAGCAAACGCCTGCCCTATCAAGAGGCCGCCTCGGGCGCGGTGGCGCTGGAAACCCTGCTGCCCGCCGCAATGCGGCTATATCACTCCGGCGACATGGACCTGCCGACCCTGTGGCGCGCCTTGTCGTTGAACCCGTCAACCCGCCTTGGGCTGGACACGGGCCGATTGACCAAAGGGGCCCCTGCCGATCTGGTCTTGTTTGATCCGGATGCGCCCTTTGTGATGGACCGTTTCGCGCTGCAATCAAAATCAAAAAATACCCCCTTTGATGAGCAGCGAATGCAGGGCAAAGTGTATGCAACATACGTCAACGGTGTCGAAGTTTTCAAAAAGGGATAAATCATGCCAGAGATCAGCAGCACATACCAAATACTCGCGTTTGCCGCGTTTGCCGGATACCTGCTTGGGTCGATCCCGTTTGGCATGATCATTGCCCGCGTCATGGGGCTGGGTAACCTGCGCGACATCGGGTCAGGCAATATCGGCGCGACCAATGTGCTGCGCACTGGAAACAAGGGGGCGGCAGCGCTGACGCTGATCTTTGACGCGGGCAAGGGTGCTGTTGCGGTGCTGGTTGCGCGGGCGCTAATTGGCGAGGATGCGGCCCAAATCGCAGGCCTTGCCGCTTTCCTGGGTCATTTATTTCCAATCTGGCTGCGGTTTCGCGGCGGCAAAGGCGTGGCAACGTTTCTGGGTATTTTGCTGGCATTATATTGGCCATTGGGGCTGGCAGCCTGCGCAACTTGGCTGTTTGCCGCGATTCTGATGCGGATGTCATCGCTGGCCGCCTTGGTGTCAGCAGCTATGGCCCCGTTGTGGATGTTTATGATGCACCATGGCGAAATGTTGCTGCTCGGGGTAATTTTCACCATCCTCATCTATTTGCGCCACACCGCAAACCTCGCCCGCATCAAGGCCGGAACCGAACCAAAAATAGGGCGTAAAAACAGCGCACCCTAGGGCAACTTGTCCTATCAGGCGATATTGCGCTTGTTAATTCCGTGATTACGTCTATCCATTATAAAAAAATCAACGGGTAACGACAGGCGTACTTAATGAATACCAGCACCAAAACATCCGACGGCTCGGTTGAGCCGGAAAACACCCGCGAATGGGTGCGTCATTTGGCCAAATACCGCGATCCCAAACTTTTTCGCAGCCTGCTTGAATTGGCCGCGACAGCCGGTCCGTTCCTTGCGCTTTGGGCACTGGCGTGGTGGTCTCTGTCGTACAGTTATTGGCTGACTTTCGCAATTTCCCTTGTGAACGGAATTTTTGTGGTGCGGCTGTTTATCATCCAACATGATTGCGGCCACTCTTCGTATTTCAAAAACCGCACCTCTGGCGACTGGGTCGGCCGCGTGTTGGGCGTATTCACCGTCACCCCTTATGATGTCTGGAAACGGGCACACGGCATTCACCACTCCACATCTGGCAATCTGGATCGTCGCGAGTTGGGCGATATCGATACAATCACCGTTGATGAATATAAGGCCCTGTCGCGGGTTGGCCGCTTTAAATACCGGTTTTACCGCAACCCACTTGTTCTGTTTTTAATCGGGCCGTCCTATGTGTTTTTGCTGACCAACCGTCTGCCGATGGGCATGATGAAAGCTGGCGCAAAATACTGGGTTAGTGCGCTGGGCACCAATGCCGCGATTTTGACGCTGCTGACGATCATTGTTTATCTGGGTGGGTGGATGCCTCTGTTGCTAATCTTCTTACCCAGCACAATCATGGGTGCCACCATCGGCGTTTGGCTTTTCTACGTGCAGCATCAGTTCGAGGCCACCTATTGGGACCGTGACGAAGATTGGGACCTGCATACTGCAGCCCTGCACGGCAGCTCGCATTATGCTTTGCCAGAACCGCTGCAATGGCTGACAGGCAATATCGGCATCCACCACGTGCACCACATTTATGCGCGCATCCCGTTTTACCGGCTCAAAGAAGTGCTGCGTGATTTCCCTGTGCTGAAAGATGCTCAGCGCCTGACAATCCGCGAAAGCCTGTCCTGCGTAAAGTTGCAGCTGTGGGACGAGAAACGCCGCGAGCTGCTGTCGTACCGGCGCATGAAAGAGATTTACGGATAGGGTAGATCAACCCTTCAGGTGAGAATTCCAAAGGCGCACATTTCCCTGTGCGCCTTTTTTGCATTCGCTTCCTAGGGGCTTGTGCTGGGGGTCGTTTCCCATAACATTGCCACAAGCAACACTGGGGGCAACATGACATATGTGATGGCAATAGACCAAGGCACGACATCTTCTCGGGCAATCTTGTTTGACGGGAAAATGCAGGTGGCCGCCCGTGCCCAAGAGGAATTCGCGCAACACTTCCCACGCTCGGGCTGGGTCGAACATGCGCCCGAGGATCTGTGGCAAACAGTTGTGCGCACGGCCAAAGACGCGATGAAACAGGTCGGGGCCAGCGCCTCGGATGTCGCGGCAATCGGCATCACCAACCAGCGCGAAACCACAATCATCTGGGACAAGGCAACGGGCGAACCCATCCACAACGCCATCGTCTGGCAAGACCGCCGCACCGCCAACATTTGCGACGCCCTCAAGGGGGCAGGTCATGAGCCGATGATCACCCATAAGACTGGCCTGTTGTTGGACCCGTATTTCTCGGGCACCAAGGTCAAGTGGCTGCTCGACAACATTGGCGGCGCGCGGGCACGGGCCGAGGCGGGCGATTTGCTAATGGGCACCGTCGACAGCTATCTGATCTGGCGGCTGACGGGCGGCAAGGTGCATGCCACCGACGCCACCAACGCGGCCCGCACCTTGATGTATAACATTCGCGACGGGCATTGGGACGCCGAGATTTGCGCCCTGCTGGATGTGCCCATGACCATGCTGCCGAATGTGCGGGATTGCGACGGAGATTTTGGCGCAACCACGCCTGATCTATTCGGTGCGCCCATCGCCATTCGCGGGGTTGCCGGGGACCAGCAAGCCGCCACCGTTGGCCAAGCCTGTTTCAAACCCGGCATGATGAAATCCACCTATGGCACCGGATGCTTTGCCCTGATGAACACCGGCGACACTCTGATCAGCAGCCAGAACCGCCTACTGGGCACCATCGCCTATCAATTCGGCGGCGTGACCACCTATGCGCTGGAAGGCTCGATCTTTATCGCAGGCGCTGCGGTACAATGGCTGCGCGACGGCTTGGGCATCATTGATACTGCGGGCCAGACCCAAGCGCTGGCCATGGCGGCTGACGCGGGCCAAAACGTGGTGATGGTGCCCGCCTTTACCGGCCTTGGCGCACCCTATTGGAATGCGGACTGTCGCGGCGCGATATTTGGCCTTACTCGAAACACTGGCCCTGCCGAAATAGCCAAAGCAGCGCTGGAAAGCGTCGGCTACCAAACCCGCGATTTACTTGAGGCCATGCAAGCCGATTGGGACGGCCCCGAGGCCGCGGTGTTACGGGTCGACGGTGGCATGACAGCCAGCGACTGGACCATGCAGTTCCTCTCGGACATCTTGGGGGCGCAGGTGGATCGCCCGACCATTCTGGAAACCACGGCGCTGGGGGTTGCGTGGATCGCGGGGATGAAGGCCGGGGTTTACCCGAAGCAGGAGGAGTTTGCCCGCAATTGGGCGCTCGACCGGCGGTTTTCGCCAGAGATGACCACCTCTGAACGCAATACAAAATACGCCGCATGGAAGCGGGCAATCAAAGCCGCGCAAGGCTACTAAATGCGCAACACATCTATCCGATTTCGTGAACCTCCTTGTATGCCCCCAATCGGCACTCTACATCCATACTTATGAAGCGCTTTATCCCATTTATAAAACCCGACCCTTTGGTCGCTGTTATCCGGCTGTCTGGCGCAATTGCGGCGGGTGGGCGCGGTGCGTTGAATGATCAGATATTGGGCCCGGCGATTGAAAAAGCCTTCAAACGCGGCAAACCAACGGCAGTGGCGCTGGTGATCAACTCCCCCGGCGGATCACCCGTGCAATCCTCGTTGATCGGGGCCCGTATCCGGCGGCTGTCAGAAGAAAAAGACATCCCCGTGATTGCCTTCGTTGAGGACGTGGCGGCATCAGGCGGCTATTGGCTGGCCTCGGCGGCAGATGAAATTTGGGCGGATGAAAGCTCGATCATTGGCTCGATCGGGGTGATTTCGATGAGTTTTGGATTTAATGAATTGATCAATCGCCATGGGGTCGAGCGGCGCGTTTATACGGCTGGCAAATCCAAATCGATGCTGGATCCGTTCCAGCCCGAAAAACCCGCCGACATAAAACGCCTAAAGGATATGCTTGAGCATATCCACGAGAACTTTAAGGCATGGGTAACAACACGCCGTGCCGGAAAGTTGCCCGAGGGTAAAGATCTGTTCACTGGCGAAATCTGGGTCGGCACATCTGCCCAAGAGGTTGGCCTGATCGATGGCATCGGCCATTTGGTGCCCATGATGAAGCAGCGTTACGGCGACAAGGTTCGGTTCGCCCGTTACGGCGTGAAACGCTCATTCCTGCAACGGTTTGGCGCACGCGCTGTCACCGATGCGCTGGACGGCATAGAGGAGCGCGCCCATTTTGCCCGTTTTGGCCTGTAGATGATTATCAAAATTGTCAGCCTGTTTTTGATCGGCATGATGGTGCTCGCCATGTTTGGCAGGTTGCGCTATCCGGGCCAAAAACAACTGGAATCCAGAAAATGCCCGAAATGCGGGCGCTATCGCATTGGGCGTGGGCCCTGTGGTTGCGGCCACACTAAAAAGGGTTAACGGATGGATTGGGTATACGCTGGCCTTGGGCTGGTCATATTGCTGTTGGCTGGCGACGCGCTGGTCAAAGGGGCTGTGAACCTCAGCCTGCGGTTGGGTGTACCCGCCCTGATCGTTAGTCTGACGATTGTGGCCTTTGGCACCTCGGCGCCCGAATTGCTGATTGCTATAGAGGCTATCATGGATGGCGCACCCGGATTGGCACTGGGCAATGTTGTTGGCTCCAATACCGCCAATGTGTTGATGGTTTTGGGTATCCCTGCCCTGATCGCCACCTTTCACACCTCAGAATGTGACACCCGCAAAAATTATCTGTTTATGATCTTTGCCTCGATCCTGTTTACGGCCATGTGTTTCCTTGGGCCGATCACTTGGGTGCATGGCTTGATCCTACTGGCTGCGCTTGGGTTCGTTTTGTCGGACGCCTTTATCGAGGCCCGCGCCCACCGCAAAGACAGCAAAGCCAACGAGGCGGCCGAGTTAGAAGAAGTCGAAGGGGCCGACATGGATATGCCATGGTGGCAGATCGGTGTTTTCATGGTGCTGGGGCTGATCGGCCTGCCGCTGGGGGCCAATTTACTGGTCGAAGGGGCGGTGAATATCGCCACCGAATACGGCGTCAGCGAAACCGTGATTGGTCTGACATTGGTGGCCGTGGGTACATCCTTGCCCGAACTGGCCACAACCGCGATGGCAGCGGTGCGCAATCAGGCCGATGTGGCGCTGGGCAATGTGATCGGCTCCAACATGTTCAACCTGCTTGCCATCATTGGCATCGCCAGTTTTGTCGGTGACATTCCGGTCGCCAATGGTATCCTTAGCTTTGACATCTGGGTGATGCTGGGGGCGTCCGCTCTGTTGATTCCATTTGTATTTTTCAAACAAAACATCACCAAAGGCTGGGGCGTTATCTTGTCAGCGCTTTATGCGGCCTATGTGATCATTATTCTGGTGTAAAACATGGCTGAGGCAAAACGCGCATTGGTGACGGGAGCAGGCATACGGTTGGGCCGCGCAATGGCGTTGTATCTGGCGCAGCGCGGCTACGACGTTGCGGTGCATTACGCCAGCTCCGAAAGTGACGCGGCCTCATTGGTCGATGAAATCGTGGCCTTGGGCCAGAACGCTGTAGCCTTGCAAGCTGATCTGTTGGAAGAGGATGCAGCTCAGGCCCTGATTGGGCGGGCATCGGATGGGTTGGGTGGGCCACTCTGCTGTCTGGTCAACAACGCGTCGATCTTTGAGTATGACACGCTGGAGACGGCAACACGAGAAAGCTGGGACAGGCACATGGAATCAAACCTGCGTGCGCCGTTCGTGTTGACACAGACCTTCGCGACCCAAGCACCAAAGGCCACGACAGACGCAAGTGGCGAGCCGTTCTCGCAGGCGCTGGTGATCAATATGCTTGACCAGCGGGTGCGTAAACTGACGCCGGAATTCATGACCTACACCATCGCCAAGATGGGGCTGTGGGCGCTCACCCAAACCGCCGCCCAATCGCTGGCCCCCGACATCAGGGTCAATGCCATCGGACCGGGCCCAACGATGCGCGGCATTCGCCAATCCCAACAGCATTTTGACAATCAGCGCAAACACGTGCCGCTGGGCCGAGGTGCAAACGCTGACGATATCACCGCCGCCTTGGGCTATTTTCTGGATGCCAGTGCCGTTACGGGGCAATTGCTTTGTGTTGACGGTGGCCAGAATCTGGCTTGGAATACTGCGGACATCCTTGGGGTTGAGTAGGAAAAGCGCAGCACAGATGGCGTTGCTTGAAAAACTTGTACACTTTTGACTATCCGGTCACATAACTGTTATAATTTTGTTAATGATTTCAATCGTTTGGTATGAGGCAATAAAAATACGTCGCAAAATCAACAACTTACAAACTCGCCTAAAAATTAGGCAAATCGGCGAAAAGGCCAGAAATAAACGGAAAATTTGGCCTCTGGTAAAGTTACATACAGGTTTATCCACAGATCTAGTGGAGATGTTTTCTATTGCTACGAAACAGATAAGATTGCAGCGAACTAGGGAATCACATCGGGGCGCTGAATGAGCGACGAGCAGGGCGATACAAGCAACGACACCTCAGAAGTTGCTCCCGTGACGGGGCATGAACGGGTGCGCGGTTACCTAAAGACGCTGGACGGCAGTCCGGGGGTTTACCGGATGCTGGATGCGCAGGGGCGAGTCTTGTACGTCGGCAAAGCGCGGCACCTGAAAAAGCGTGTGTCGAATTACGCCAACCCGCGCGGCCACACGATCCGCATTCAGCGGATGATCCATCAGACCGCCTCGATGATGTTTCTAACCACCAAGACCGAAACCGAAGCATTGCTGCTGGAGCAAAACCTGATCAAGCAGCTAAAACCGCATTACAATGTGCTGCTGCGCGACGATAAATCCTTTCCCAGCATCCTGCTTGCCAAAACCCACCCTTTTGCCCAAATCAAAAAACATCGTGGGCGCAAGGGCGAGGCTGGCAGTTACTTCGGCCCCTTCGCAAGCGCGGGCGCTGTGAACCGTGTGCTGAACCAGCTGCAAAAGGTGTTCCTGCTGCGCAATTGTTCGGATTCAATGTTTTCCAGTCGCACCCGCCCCTGTTTGCTCTATCAAATCAAGCGCTGCTCCGGACCTTGTGTGGACCACATCAGCAAGGCGGATTACGACACGTTGGTACATGACGCCGAGCTGTTTTTATCTGGAAAATCGACCAAGGTGCAGGCGGAGCTGGCCGCCCAAATGCAACTGGCCAGCGACACGATGGAGTTTGAGCGTGCCGCAGCGTTGCGGGACCGGATCAAAGCCCTGACCCAAGTGCAACAAGTGCAAGGCATCAACCCGCAAGGCGTCACCGAGGCCGACGTGATCGCCCTGCATATGGATGGCGGGCAGGCATGTGTTCAGGTGTTTTTCATCCGCGCCAATCAAAACTGGGGCAACAAGGATTTCTATCCGCGCACCGGCGCTGGTGCGGACGAGGCCGAGGTACTGGAGGCCTTTGTCGGTCAGTTCTATGACAACAAATTACCGCCACGTTTGGTTCTGCTGTCAAATCCGATTGAGAATGACGACCTGATGCAAGAAGCCCTGAGCCAAAAGGCGGATCGCAAGGTGCAAATCCTTGTGCCTTTGCGCGGCGAAAAGGCCGAGCTGGTTGAGGGGGCGGCGCGCAACGCCCGCGAAAGTCTGGCACGCCGCATGGCGGAAACGGCCACCCAAGCCAAGTTGCTCAAAGGTTTGGCCGCGGCCTTTGATCTGGACGCTGTGCCCAGACGGATCGAGGTCTACGATAACTCGCATATTTCAGGGACCCACGCGGTTGGTGCGATGGTGGTGGCGGGGCCCGAGGGCTATATCAAAAGCCAATATCGCAAGTTCAACATCAAGGGCGATGATCTGGTGGCGGGCGACGATTTCGGTATGATGAAAGAGGTTCTGGGACGGCGTTTCAAACGGCTTCTGAAAGAAGATCCTGAACGGAAATCTGAGAACTGGCCTGACCTTTTATTGATCGACGGCGGCGCAGGACAGGTTAGCGCTGTGGCTGAAATCATGCGCGAATACGGGGTCGAGGATATCGCGATGATTGGTGTTGCCAAGGGCGAAGACCGTGACGCTGGCAAAGAGGAATTTCACCGTCGCGGCAAGCGCCCGTTCGCACTGCGCCACAACGACCCTGTCCTATACTTCGTGCAACGGATGCGCGACGAGGTCCACCGTTTTGCCATCGGCACTCACCGCGCCAAACGCGCCAAAGCCATGGGCGCAACACCGCTGGATGGGGTTCCAGGGGTTGGAGCCGCGCGTAAACGGGCATTATTGGCGTATTTTGGCAGCGCCAAGGCAGTCAGCCGCGCGGGCCTTGAGGATTTGAAGAAAGTGGAAGGTATTTCCAACAGATTGGCAGAAACGCTCTATGACTTCTTCCATGACAAAGGCTGACAGGTTAAGGATGATCTTATGACATGGAACCTGCCAAATATTCTGACTGTTTTGCGCCTGCTCGCAGCCCCTGCTTTGGCGGTGATGTTTTTGTATTTCAACACCCCTTGGGCGGACTGGTTTGCGCTGATCCTGTTTGTCACAGCGGCCTTGACGGATTTCCTTGATGGGTATCTGGCGCGGGCGTGGAAGCAAGAGAGCAAATTCGGTGCGATGTTGGACCCAATTGCAGACAAGGCCATGGTGCTGATCGCCTTGCTGGTGATCATCGGGTTTTCCGGCGTGAAGGCATGGATACTGCTGCCCGCCACGATGATTTTCTTTCGCGAGGTGTTTGTTTCGGGCCTGCGCGAGTTTCTCGGCGACAAAGCCAGCAAACTAAAGGTCACCAATCTGGCGAAATGGAAAACCACGGCGCAGATGATCGCGATTGCGGTTTTGTTTTCGCAAGGGATATTTGCTGACAAATTTGTCGAGTTAACCGAGGCCATGGACACGCAGATGATCGATGCAATTCTGATGGGCCAAGTCGAAGACCTTAGTGGGCTAATCTGGGTCCAAACCGGTGCAACCTACAGCTATTATGGTGGCATCCTTTTGCTGTGGATCGCGGCCGCACTGACATTGATCACGGGCTGGGATTACTTTGTAAAAGCGCTGCCGTTTCTAAGGGACGATACGAAATGATTGACGTTCTCTATTTCGCATGGGTGCGGGAACGCATTGGTCTGCCAAAAGAACAGGTTGAAACGACGGCCGCAACCGTAGCCGAGCTGGTGTCCGAACTAAAGCTGCGCGAGGAACGCTATGCGGCGGCATTCGAGGATATTTCAGCGCTGCGGGTGGCGGTTGATCAAGAACTTTGTGAATTTGATGCCCCGCTTGCGGGGGCGCGCGAAGTTGCATTTTTCCCTCCAATGACGGGCGGCTGATATGGCGATCCGTGTCCAAGAGGCCGCCTTTGATCTGGGGGCCGAGGTGCAAGATTTTGCCACTGCCCAAACTCAAGCCGGCGCCGTGGTCAATTTCACTGGCATTGTGCGCAACACGGCGGCAGGTGATCTGGACCGTATGGAGATCGAGCACTACCCCGGCATGACTGAAAGCGCGCTGACAGCGATTGACGCCGAGGCCACAAAACGCTGGGTCCTAAAGGACAGCCTGATCATCCATCGCTATGGCATTCTGCGCCCCAATGAGATGATCATGATGGTCGCCACCGCCGCCCCGCACCGCGTTGATGCGTTTGAGGCTGCACAATATCTGATGGATTATCTGAAATCCCGCGCCCCGTTCTGGAAAAAAGAATTCACCACAGACGGGGCTGAATGGGTCGACGCCAAAGACGCCGACGAGGATGCGCTTTTAAAGTGGTAGCCCGCTATCCCTTGGTAATTTTTTCCACATAGGCGCGCAGCTCTTCTGCTTCTTGACGCGCAGCCCGCAATCCATCCATTGCTGCCGATAGCTCGGCCTCGGTCTGGGACTGCTGATTGGTCATCTCGGCTTCGCGTTGCTGCAAATATGTGATTGCCTGGTCGCGGACCTCTTCGGCCTCGTGCAGGGATTGAGCCATGTTGTCCAACTCACCCAAATCCGATTGCGAAACACGGGTAAACCTGTGCAGTAACCAATGCGCGAACCAACCCAGCACAAAGGCCACAAACAAGATAACCGCGATGGCTGTGATAAATTCAGTTCTGTTCATCGGGGGTCTCTCCAGTTGCAGGTTGGGGTGTTTCAGTATCATTCGCGTCGGCGTTAGGCGCGGCCGCTTCCGTTTGCTCAAGCGTGGTGGCTTCTTCTTGAACCTTTTCCGGCACAATCAGGGTAAATTCAATCCGCCGGTTGGCCTCGCGGCCCTCCTCAGAATCGTTGTCAGCAATCGGCGATACCTCACCATAGCCAACAGACGAAAGCCCAGCGGTTAAAACCCGTCGTGCCATCAAGCCCTGCAAAACCGCGTCAGCCCGCGACTGGGACAGGGTCAGGTTCATGGTCTCGCGCCCCTGACTGTCGGTGTGGCCCGCAATCTCGATTTTGGCCTTGTTACAACCCTTCAGGATTTCGGCCAGACGGTCCACCACAGCGCGCCCGCCTGTGTCCAGCTCTGCCGATCCCGGATCAAAACTGATTTTGCGCTCTGTCAGAACCGCGTTGATTTCATCGACACATTCAGCAGGCTTTAGCAGCCCGGCAACCGGGTCCAGCTTTTTCTCATAGGTGACGTCGATGCCGTAATCCTCAGAGGCCCCCAGCTTTTCCGAGAGCAGACGCGCGATGTTGGCGTTTGCTTCAGGGTTGCCTGTGACACCGCGCACTTCGACATAGTTTTCCTGAACCACAACACTGCCCTGATTGAGTTCTGCCAAGACCTCGATCCCTGCCAGAACCCGTAGCGGCCATCCGTGCGGCAGTTCTTCGTCCAGACGGGTAGCCGCATAAACCGATGTGCTGCCAAATCGGGCCTGCGCATAGCTGTCCACTGCCGCGCGGGTGCGCTCGTCGGTGACACGGCCGCGCAATTGCACCTGACCTTCGGGGCTGCGGGTTGCAACAAATTCGGGTGGGCCTGCGCCTTCACCGGTGCCGTCAATGCTCACAGGCTCGGGCAATACCGAATGCAACGAGAACACCTCGGGCAGCGCCTCTTCCAATTCGCCAACCACACGGTCAAACGTCACTTGCGCGGTGGTATCAAGTGCAACAAGCGTAATATCGGCATCCGAATAGGTGATCGTTCCGCCGCCCATATCCTTGAGGGCGGCAATACCGCTGGCAACCGCCGCGCCCCATGACGGGGTTGGCACACCCAGCCCGATCGTACAGTCGGTTTGGTCGTCCAGACCCGCGGCGAGAGCTGCTTTGATGATCATTGCGTGGGATTTTTCAGAATCCGCCGAGCACGCATCAAAACGCACGGCGTCGCCATCAATAATAAACCGCAGGGTAAAAGGGGTGATCACGGGGCGCGGGGCGGTGATATTGGTGATCAGCGCCAGACCCTTTGGCACCGCTTGGGCAAGATCAGTCTCGATCTGGCGTTTTTCGTCAATGCTGCTGGAAATCGCCGTGATCGCAACCCGTTTCGCGGTGATTGATATTTTGGATTTGGGCAGGTTGTACAATGCGTCCAATCCAAACTGCAGCGCCGCTTCCCATGTCTCGGGGGCCGGATAATTGGTCGCATCCATCATGTCTGTGACCTGCTTGCCGCTCGCCAACTGCGTAATCGAGGTGACAATTTCTTCGCGGTCCGTGCTGACGGGTATCAACCCGATGATCGTCACGCCAGAATCATTGCGCAATATCTCGACCGAGAATTCCGGGGCTTTGATTACCGCAGCATCGACCACGTCCATACTGTCGATAATCCGTTCGGCATCTACAATCCCGCTGGTAACACTGAGGGCGCGAAAACGGGTTGCCTCGTCCGGGGCCTTGCCGGTCAATTCAACCCGCAATCCGTCTATGTGTACCGACACCCAGCTGTGTTCATTGGCCACCAGCCCGCCAGTCACCGCCTCCAGGGATCGTTTTTCAACGAAATCGGCGGCCCGCATGGCGCCAAACGTGCTGGCAGCGCCTGCGATCAGGAACATTGCTATGATCGTAAGGATTGAAGAAATGCGCATATCAGCTCTGGCTTTTCATAATTGTTTTCATATCTTTAAGCCGCCTGCATGCTGGGTTCAATCATAGGAAAAGGGCTGCGGCAAAAAATAGCCCAATAATCAGACCGGAATTGCGGTTTGCGCGAAAAAGCCGCAGGCAAATTGCGGCGTCATCTGTGTTCAGCAGGCGCATTTGCCACGTCAAATGCCAGCCAAACGCCCATGGGCCACCCAATGCGACGACCATCACCAACGGATTCGAATTATCCAACAGTGCCACAATGATAGCAGCCGCCAACAGCGCCACCGAAATCATCATGAAAGCCCGCAACCATTTTTGCGAATTGCTGCCAAACAGCCGCGCAGTGGATTTCACGCCGATCAACGCGTCATCCTCTGTATCCTGATAGGCGTAGATCGTATCATAAAACAACGTCCACGATATACCCGCCAAATACAGCAGCACAGCAGGCCATTCCAACTGGCCGGAATGTGCAACCCAAGCCAGCAACGCGCCCCAGTTGAAAGCCAAGCCCAAAAACACTTGCGGCCACCATGTGAACCGTTTGGCAAAGGGATAGATCACCACCAAAGCCAGCGATCCGATGCCCAGCAAAATGGCGTATGTGTTAAAGGTCAGCAAAATGCCAAAAGCGATCAGGGCTTGCAGGCCCATCCAGGTGAATGCTCCTTTGACGCTGACTTGGCCCGATGGAATTGGCCGCGAGCGCGTGCGCTCGACTTTGGCATCGTATTTGCGGTCCGTGATGTCATTCCACGTGCAGCCCGCCCCGCGCATCAACCAAGCGCCCGCCGCGCAAGCAACGATGATCCACAGATCAAACCGCGTGAAATCCCCGCCCGATAGTGCGGCCAGCAACACGCCCCACCAACAGGGCAGCAGCAACAGCCACGTTCCAATTGGCCTGTCCGCCCGTGACAGGCGCAAGTAAGGTCGTGACCATGCAGGCGCGATGGTATCGACCCAGTTGCCTGTGACAGCATCAGAAACTTGTCCTGTCGGCTCTGGAATATCTGACGTATCGGGCATATGGTTCATCCATGAAAGACGCAAAGATCAGGCTCTGTGTAACGCAGGCATTGGCTGCGGGGCAAACCATTCCTTTGTCCCAAGATCAAGCCCATTACCTTTTCGGGGTAATGCGCCTGAAAATCGGCGCGCGTGTGCTGTTGTTCAACGGGGTAGATGGCGAGTATCTGGCCGAAGTATCCGAAGCAGCAAAACGCAAAGGCACTCTGACCTGTCTCGAACAAACCCGCCCGTTGCAGATGCCACCTGATTTGTGGCTGCTGTTTGCGCCGATCAAAAAGGCCCGCACGGATTTCATCGTTGAAAAAGCCGCCGAAATGGGCGCGGCACGGATCATGCCGGTGCAAACCCGTTTCACCAATTCGGACCGCATCCGTCAGGACCGTTTGCAAGCCCACGCCCTTGAGGCGGCCGAGCAATGCGGCGGCACCTATGTCCCCGAGGTGACAGAAATTCGTAAGTTTGACGCGGTGCTGGCCGATTGGCCGTCCGATCGCCAGCTGATATTCTGTGATGAGGCTCTAATCGGTGCAAAAGAGACCTTGGAGGCACAATCCGATGTGAAAAAATGGGCCATCCTGATCGGTCCCGAGGGCGGCTTTAGTGACGATGAGCGCGCCCGGCTCTCGGCCCTGCCCTTCGTCACCAAAATCAGCCTCGGCCCCCGCATTTTACGCGCCGACACCGCCGCCGTTGCGGCCCTAACCCTGTGGCAATCCATGCTGGGGGATTGGTGAGTTGCAGCAAAAGTCAACTCTCATCATCGTGCTGACCTTGGTGCTCCTCAGTGCGACTATCCTGTTGGTTGATCGATACTATGCCGACTCGCCAATTTGGTGGCTTGTCGCGGTGCCTATTGTTGGCGCTTACGTCTATTTGCGTGCGAATAGAGACTTGATTAGGAACCCTACTGACAGGCAAGCGGCCCCCCACGGCGACCTGACCACCACCCTCACCGACCCCGAAACTGAACGCAGTTTTCCACTGAGTGATGTGACGAAAATCGAAATTGAAACGACAGGCGACGGCCCTTTTGACGAAGATCTTTACTGGATTTTCTATCTGCGATCCGGGCCGCCGGTGCGATTGGCTGGCGGCGTTGCCCAGGGGCAGGATATTTTCAGTGTTTTGGATATGTTTGACGGGGTAAATTTTGAAAATGTCATTCAGTCTGCCGCTGTGGTCGACCCTGCATTATTTCTTATCTGGGAGAAGGCCTGATATGAATGGTTTCGTGCGCCCTGAAACGCGCGCCCTGTTTTGGCGCTGGCGTGAAGTTGTGGTCGGGCTGGCGGTCCTGTTGTGGGGCGGCTGGCTGGCAGCCACATCGCTGGGGTTGATCGCCATCTTCGGCTGGCTCATCACCGCATTGGGGGCCGTTTGGGTCTTTACCGGCGTGCAACGTGCACGTTTTCGGATTGGCGATGGCGGGGCTGGCGTGGTCCAAGTGGATGAGCGCGAAGTGATCTATTTTGGTCCGTTAGAGGGCGGGACAGTCTCGATCGAGGCTCTAACGCAGGTGGAATTGCACCCATTTGAGGGCCAAGCGCATCGCTGGCTGTTGATCGAGCCCAATCGCAAACCGCTCTTTATCCCGACTGACGCCGAACATTCCGAAGATTTGTTTGATGCCTTCGGGGTGTTGAACGGCTTTGAAACCCAGCGCATGTTGCAGGCGCTCAACGCATTGTCGCCTCACCCGATCGTGATCTGGCAGAAAGAACCAAACAGGCTGCATTGACATCACCCACATTTGCGCCCAACTCTGACTCCCAGACATAGAGAACAGCAACGAGGCACAGACCAATGTCCATACCCCAATCCGGCGGCAGCGACCCGATCCAAAATCATTCCGAACTGGCCCAGTATTTGGCTGACGGCTGCAAGCCGAAGGATGATTGGCGCATCGGCACCGAGCACGAAAAATTCGGCTATTGCAAAGACACCCAAAAACCGCTGCCCTATGAGGGTGTGCATTCGATCAAATCGGTGCTTGAAGCGTTGCGCGACCAGTTTAGCTGGACCCCCGTTATGGAAGCCGGAAACATCATCGGACTGGAAAAAAACGGTGCCAACATCAGCCTTGAGCCAGGTGGTCAGCTGGAACTGTCCGGCGCACCACTGAGTTCAATCCATGAGACCTGCGACGAGGTGAATACGCACCTGCGCGAAGTTCAGTCGGTCGCCGATGGCGCAGGCGTTCGGTTCATCGGGCTGGGGGCAGCCCCTATCTGGACCCACGAGGAAATGCCGATGATGCCCAAGGGGCGTTACAGGTTGATGACCGACTACATGGACAAGGTCGGCACCCACGGCAAACAGATGATGTATCGCACCTGTACAGTTCAGGTGAACCTTGATTTCGGCTCTGAGGCCGACATGGTGCAAAAGTTCCGCGTTGCCTTGGCCTTGCAACCCGTCGCGACCGCGCTCTTTGCCAACTCGCCGTTTTTTGAGGGCAAGGTGAATGGCCACAAAAGCTGGCGTTCCCGTATTTGGCGTGATCTGGATTCGTCACGCACCGGCATGCTGCCCTTCGTGTTTGAAGACGGCATGGGATTCGAGCGTTACGTCGAATACGCGCTGGATGTGCCGATGTATTTTGTCTATCGCGACGGGACTTATATCAATGCGCTTGGCATGTCGTTCCGCGATTTCCTGAAAGGCGAATTGCCCGCCCTGCCAGGTGAAGTCGCAACCATGTCCGACTGGGCCGACCATCTGACGACCGCCTTCCCGGAGGCGCGCATCAAACAATACATGGAAATGCGCGGGGCCGATGGCGGCCCGTGGCGTCGCCTCTGTGCGTTGCCAGCGTTGTGGACCGGTCTGATGTATGACCAAAACGCGCTGGATGCAGCATGGGATATCTGCAAAGACTGGAGTGCCGAGACCCGCGAAGAATGGCGCGTCGCCGCGTCCGTTGATGCGCTTCAGGCCGAAGTGGGGGGCGTAAAAATGCGTGATCTGGCCCGCCAAGTTCTGGAAATTTCCGAGGCAGGCCTCAAGGCCCGCGCCAAACCGGGGGCTGGCGGCATGGTGCTGGACGAGCGCCACTTCCTGAACGCGCTGATCGACAGTGTCGATACCGGCAAGGTGCCAGCGGACGAACTGCTGGATAAGTATTACGGCGAATGGGGCGGTGATTTGTCCAAGATTTACGGCGAATACAACTACTAAAGGCTGGTTAGCCGTCACATAGATGGGTCACCAGATCGTTCCATCTCCGGTTTGCCATTCTGTCTTTGCGGATCAGGTAATAGCTCGCGTCCTGTGGCATTGCTTGGTCCGTCACCCGTTTTAGTGCGCCCGATTCAAGATCGGCCGCACACAATGGCAAAGACCCCAGCATCACCCCAACCCCCGCCCTGGCCGCTGCAAGGGCCGTTGTGAAGGTGTCGAACCTGAACTGCGGCACCGGCAGCGGAGCCTCTTGCATTTGCGCTGCCCATTCCTGCCATCCGGCCCGCGGCCCCGACACCGCAATCAGCGGTAAATCCTGCCACCGTGCCCCGCTTTGCAAAATCGACGGGGCCGCTATGGGGGCCAGCACCTCGGGATACAGACGCATCGATTGCACATCCGGCCATTGTCCCCGCCCATAACGGATCTCGGCCGCCGCGTTGACGTTGGCATAGTCCCCTTCGATGGTGATCGTGGTGATCGAGATCTGATAGCCACCCTCACCGTTCAATTGGTTCAGGCGCGGCACCAACCAAAGTTGCGCAACCGAGGCGCTGGCACTGATCACCAGCTTCTTTAAAGGCGCGCCAAACAGCTCGTCCGCGCTACGGCTCAGCGCCTGCAATGCGGCACTAACGTAGGGCAACCATGCCTCGCCATCCACCGTCAGCGTCACCCCGCGGGCTTGGCGGGAAAACAGCGCGGCCCCAATGCGCTCCTCCAGATTGCGGATACGCTGGCTGACAGCGGCTTGGGTCAACCCGCAGTCCTTGGCGGCGGCGGTAAAGCTGCCGGTTCGCCCCGCCGATTCAAACACCCGGACCCATTCCAGCGGCAGGGTTTCGATCTTTCGTTTATCCATAATGAAAATCGCCCCTCAGACAGAATATTGCTACATTGTGCTTATGAACAATTCGGCCCAGTTTGTCATCAGGAAAGCATCACAAAGGAACAGGACCATGGCCACCGTTGATCTTACAACAGACGGGCGCACCGTCACCATAACTGACGGCACCCAAACCGCCCGATTTCACGCCATATGGCTGCGCGACAATGCATGGGACGAAGGCACGCGATCGGCGGGCAACGGCCAGCGTCTGATCACCTTGCAAGACATTCCCGCTGACACGCATATCACAGGGGCGGTTGTCTCAAAACAGACCCTAACGCTGACGTTTCAGCCCGAAAACAAAACTATCGACTATGACATCGAATGGCTGCTGCAAAATGCGTATGACACGCCGCAGCAAAACGCTCCCGGCTGGACCGCGCCGGTTGTTGAAACATGGGACAGCGCCTTGATGGACAATGTTCCCGTCGGCGATTTTCTCAACGTGGAAAGCAACCCTGCCGCCCTGCGCGACTGGCTGGCCAGTGTGGCACGCTACGGCTTTGGCAAGCTTGAAAATGGCCCTACGTCCGATCAATCCCTGATGCGGGTTGTTGACCTGTTTGGCTACGTACGCGAGACCAATTATGGCCGCCACTTTGAGGTCCGCACCGAGGTCAATCCAACCAATCTGGCCTATACCGGCCTCGGGTTGCAGGCCCATACAGACAACCCCTACCGTGATCCGGTGCCGTCTATTCAGGTGCTTTATTGCCTTGAAAGCTCTGCTGCGGGCGGTGAAAACATGGTGGTCGACGGGTTCAAAGCCATTGAAAGGCTGCGGGCCGAAAACACCGCATGGTTTGACGTGTTGTCCAAATACTGCGCCCGTTTTGAATACGCAGGCGATGCGACTGTCGCGTTGCGGTCCAGACGCCCGATGATCGAGCTGGCACCGGATGGTCAGTTGACCGGTATCCGGTTCAACAACCGCTCGACCGCCGCGATTACCGACGTGCCGTTTGACGATATGGCGACCTATTACGCCGCTTACCGGCGCTTGGGCGAGATCATTGATGATCCCGCGATGGAGGTCACCTTCCGGCTAAACCCCGGTGAATGCTTCATCGTTGACAACACCCGCATCCTGCATGCCCGCAAGGGATATTCCGGTGCCGGCACTCGTTGGCTACAAGGGTGTTATGCGGATAAGGACGGGTTAATGTCCAAACTCGCCACGCTTGAGGCGCAAATGCCAAAGGCCGCCCAATGAGCAAGCCCGATTTCAGCACCCTGACCCCGCAAAACATCGTTGCCTTTCTGGGGGATATATTCATGCGCCGTGGCGGTGAGGAATATCTGGGCGAGCCCGTCACCATGGCCGAGCATATGTTACAGGGTGCGCATTTTGCAGAAAAGGCGAATGAGCCCGAGGTGATCATCGTCTCGGCCCTGCTGCATGACATAGGTCATTTCACCAGCGAATTTGGCACATTCTCGATGGACGACACCAAGGACCGGCTGCACGAAGAAGCCGGTGCCGAGGTGCTAGAGGCGTATTTCCCTACGTTAGTGACTGATTGTGTACGCTACCACGTTGCCGCCAAGCGCTATCTATGCGCCGTCAAACCGGAATATTTCAATCGTCTGTCCGAGGCCTCGATCCATTCCCTGAACCTGCAGGGCGGGCCGATGAATGCCGATGAAGTGGCTGCGTTCAAGACCAATCCGAACCTGAAGGAAATCATCAAGGTTCGCTACTATGACGAGGCGGGCAAGCGGGCCGATCTACAGACCAAGCCGTTTTCATACTACGCCCCGATGGTGCAGCGGGTGGTCGATGCGCACTGTGGTACCTAGTACGCCAGAAAATGCGCCTTTGCGTCGCGCAACAACGGCACCCGTTGGGGGCGAAAGGATTGCTGGTTAACGTGCAAATCCTGCATCCGGTCCAGACGAAATGCACGAAAGTCGTGGCGTAATGTACAAAACGCAAGCAAGCAGTTTGACCGGTCCATGAAGGTGATCCCCAACGGTTTGACCGTGCGATGCGTCTTGGTCCCCGTCGCATCCGAATAGGCGAACGCCACCTCGAACTCGTCCCAACAGGCACGGCGCAGGGTCGAAACATCCACCGTTGGTTGTGGAATTTCAGCAAACCGTTTGGCCGACAACACCGCGTGTTTCAACCGCTGCGCCTGCCCTTCCGGCAGACGGGCTTGCAACTTGCTGAGCGCCGTTTTGGCGGCAGCCACCAAATCCGGATCGCCGATCTGCGCTACTTCACGCAGACCCAAGACCAGCGCCTCGATCTCGTCATTGCCGAATGACAGCGGCGGCAGCGCGGCATCCTCGGTCAACACATAGCCAAACCCCGCCGTGCCATCGATCACCGCGCCAACTCCGCGCAGGGTTTCGACGTCTCGATAAATCGAGCGGGTTGAAACGCCCGTTTCCTCAGCCAACCGCGCCGCTGTGACGGGATTGGGGAGATTGCGCAGGGCTTGCAACAGGCAAAATAGGCGGTCAGTACGCGACATGACGATATAGTTACCTCATACTGACAGTAATTGACAGCAGGCATGTATATAGTGACCACAGAAACAGGAGAACATGAATGCTAAATCTACTCACTTTCCCGACCAACTTTGGCCAACTGGGCGGTAGCCCCTTTTGCCTCAAGGCGATTTGCCTGCTGAACATGTCAGGGCAGGACTGGAAAAACAGCCTTGCCGATGTGCGCAAAATGCCCAAGGCCAAATTGCCGGTGCTAAAGGTCGGGGACAGGTTAATTCCCGACAGCGAAAACATCCGCGACTATCTGGAGCAACAGGGTGCCGATTTCGACGCGGGCCTAGCCGATTCCGAGCGCGCCGCCTCGCGGGCCTTTATCCGCATGGCCGAGGAACATCTGTATTTCCACTTGGTCGCCGATCGCTGGCTGCGCGATGACACATGGCCCATCACACGCGATACATTTTTAAGCATGATCCCGAAACCGATACGTGTGGTGATCGGTGCCAAACTGCGCAAAGATTTGCGGGCGGGTTTACATACACAAGGCATCGGGCGCTTTTCCGAGGTTGAACGCGCTGAGCGGGTTACAAAAGACCTTGAGGCGATCAAGCTGCAGCTGGGTGACAAGCCCTATCTGTTTGGCGATACACCGACGGCCGCTGATGCCAGCATCTGTCCGATGCTTTCGGGGCTGTCCACGATCC
>Ga0209345_10000809_pt1 | contig 40192 bp, 38 predicted proteins | sample Cruoilmetagenom7_FD_187294 | JGI IMG/M metagenome (GOLD analysis project Ga0209345, IMG submission 187294) | Oil polluted marine microbial communities from Coal Oil Point, Santa Barbara, California, USA - Sample 7 (SPAdes) (version 2) | ecosystem: Environmental > Aquatic > Marine > Oil seeps ...
CCGTCTTCAGTACAGATGAAAAGCCGAAACGAAAGTTTCGGCTTTTCTGTTTTAAAAATTTACGAAAAGCTTGCTTTCTAGGAAATTTTTAAAACAAAAAAGCTATCCAACATTTTGGATAGGCTCCTCTCAAAATGTTGAAGGAGGACTCGCCTTTTGGCAATTATCGTCTTCATAATAAAGTCTTTGTTGAGAGATAATGACTTTGTTGTTATTAAAGTTTGATTTTTTTATGTGTTATCCTTTAGTCTGTGTCATATTATCTGCCACTACAATAATATAATTAGCTATCTCTGTTTTATCTTCTTTGTTCATCTCATCCCATTCCGATTGCATAACCGTTGTGATAGATTTTATGTTTAAGCCAGGTTTGATTTTATTAATCCACCAAATAATGCCTTGATTGTAGTTGGAATGGTAAGAACCTTCAAAATGGAAGAGGAAATCTCCTGGGATAAAATTCTGTAAAGAAAAATGTGCCATGGTTGCATCTTTAGATGCTTGTGCTATTTGAATATTTAGCATGTTTGGTGGTACATGTCCACCCATATTATCAGCCATTTCAGCATAAGCTTTTACTGTTGGATCGAAATAGGTTTCTAAATCTGGTCCAATCATGGCAAGAGCTTCTGGGCTTAACTCTTTTAAAATGTTCATGCCTTTTTTGCTAAACATAGAAGCGTAACGTCTAGGAATGTTGGTTGCAATAAAACGTAAATTATTGTCTTTGGCAAAATCGACTAAAGGTTTATAATCTGTTTTGTAATTACTCCATAACTGTGTTATTTCTGGAAGCATTTTATCTTCAGTATAAAAACCTGCTAAATATTCGTTTAAAACCAATTGGTTTCCATTTTCAAACATTTCGGCACCAAAATATAATTTGTCTCCTTTAATGTTAAAGAAACTTTTGCTCATTTCTAATTGAAGCCAATGAGAAATAGGATTGTTGTGATATTCTCCAAAAAAGACCATATCGCTTTCAGCCAAATCTTTAATCATTTTATTATAATCAGCAGTCTTTCCATTGTTATTAAACAATTGGTAGGCTGGTTTATTTTGCGCATTTGTTAAACTTATAAATGCTAAGAATATAAATGCTGTTTGTATTAATTGTTTCATATAGAATTGTTTTTTTTAGATCGTCTTTTAGGTTTTTCTATGTTTTTTACAAAAATTAATTTGTGTTTGCTTTTTGGAGTTTCCCTTTGTTCAATTTCAAAACTACCAGTGGACTTAATCATGGGAGTTAATTTTTCGAAGCCATAATTTCTTGAATCGAAATTGGGTTGTTTTTTCTGTAGTAAACTTCCAACGTCTCCAAGAAATGCCCAGCCTTCTTCATCTGATAAATCGTTAATAGTTGTAGAAATTAATTTAATAACTTGAGGTGTAACCTTATCAATGCTCTCTTTGTCTTTCTCTTTGTTGTTAGTATCGTCTTTCTTTTCGGATTGGGTCCTTAATATTTCAACATAAATAAATTTATCGCAAGCAACTATAAAAGGGTTGGGTGTCTTTTTTTCTCCAATACCTATTACTTGCATGCCAGCTTCTCTTAATCTGGTTGCTAATCTGGTAAAATCGCTGTCGCTAGAAACCAGACAAAAACCATTTACTTTATTGGAATAGAGAATATCCATGGCATCAATAATCATGGCAGAATCTGTGGCATTTTTTCCTGTAGTGTATGCGTATTGCTGAATAGGTGTAATGGCATTTTGTAGCAAGAGATCTTTCCACTTGGAGAGATGCGGTTTTGTCCAATCTCCATAAATTCTTTTAATGGTTGGATTGCCATATTTTGCAATTTCTTCCATCATTTCTTTTACGTGAGCCGAAGGAATATTATCTCCATCTATAAGTACTGCTATGTTTAAATTCATAATGATAATTGTATTGTTTTATGATTTTTTACAAGATATTGAATTATCTAGAGGAAATTTATTATATGTGTGATAAATTAAAAAGGAGAAAATTAACAATAAGGATTACCAGAATCAATTTGTTAATTTAATCTTTAGGAAGTTTAAATGTTTTTAAAGCTTCAATTGTTGCCTTGTAGCCAAGATCAAAAATATGATTTAAATTACTTTTCTTGAAGGTTCCAAATTTATCTAGCCCTTTTGGGCAAACAACAAGATCACAGTTTTTGAATTTCAAATAATCGTCCCTAACGGATTTTAGTTTGAAAGCTCTTTCAGCTACTTGATGAGAATGTTTTAAATCTTTAATATTGATATCTTCAAAGCCATTAACATAAACACCAATAATAAGATCGCTTTGTTTTTTTATAAGTTCTACAGGAAAATTATTTAAAGTGCCACCATCAATGTAATATGAATCCTGAATTTTCACAGGAGAAAATACACCAGGAAATGCTGCTGAAGCTAATAGAGGTTTTATTAATTCGCCTTCATTAAAAACATCTAAATCCCCATTTAGTATGTTTGTAGCAGTGATTTGAAGTTCTTTTTTTAGAGCACTGAAATCGTCTTCTGTAAAATATTTTTTAAAATTATTATAAAATTTATCGGCATCTAAAAGGCCAGGTTTTCTAATGGCATATTTCGAAATATCTAGAATTGAAACTGTTTTAAAAAATTTTAAGATATCATCACAATTATAGCCATATGCGTAAAATGCACCTACAATTGCTCCAGCACTAGTGCCAGCAATTTGTGATGGAAAGATTTTGTGTTCTTCAAGAGCTTTTATAGCTCCAATATGCGCAGCTCCTCTCATTCCTCCACCAGATAACACTAATCCTATACTCATATAGATATATTTTAAGAATCAAACTTACAGTTATTTTATAGCTTTTAGAATGATATTTGTCATATTAAAAGTAATGTTTTTGTTTTATTTTTGATAAAATGTTAATTATGTAGCATGCATAAAAATAGCGCTATAAAATCGTTTTTTATTGAAATTGGAGAGCTTATATACTTTGCTGGTCGGTTTTTTAAAGAAGTTTTTTCTAGACCATTCGAGTTTAAAGAGCTTTTAAGACAGTGTTATAATATAGGTAATCGATCCATTCTATTAATTGGTGTTACAGGATTTATTATTGGTTTGGTTTTAACCTTACAAACTAGACCGACTTTGCAGGAATTTGGAGCAGAATCCTGGATGCCTTCTATGGTTAGTATCTCGATTATTAGAGAAATTGGACCAGTAATTATTGCTTTAACTTTTGCAGGAAGAATAGCCTCTGGAATAGGAGCCGAATTAGGTTCTATGAGAGTGACAGAGCAGATTGATGCTATGGAAGTTTCTGGAACTAATCCGTTTAAATTTTTAGTGGTTACAAGAATTCTGGCAGCAACAATCATGCTTCCTATCTTGGTTATTTTTGGCGATGCTATTGCGCTTTATGGTTCTTATATTATTGAAAATGCAAAAGGAGATGTGTCTTTTGTTTTGTATTTTAATAAGGTTTTTAAAACCTTAGAATTTAGCGATCTTATTCCAGCAACTATAAAAACATTTTTCTTTGGTTTTGCCATTGGACTTGTAGGTTGTTTTAAAGGATATAACTGTAAAAAAGGAACTGTTGGTGTTGGAAAGGCAGCAAATTCAGCAGTCGTTTATGCGTCCATGCTTTTATTTATATTAGATTTTATAGCTGTTTTTATAACAGACATATTTTTTGAAATTTAAAGATGAATCAAACCCAAAACATACTAGATGATACTAAAAAGCAAAATGCAAAAAAGCTTATGCTTGAGATTGTTGACTTGAGAAAATCTTTTGGAGATAACCATGTGTTAAACGGATTTAACCTAGAACTTTTTGAAGGAGAAAATCTAGTAATTATGGGGAAATCGGGTTCAGGAAAATCGGTTATGATTAAATGCCTTGTTGGTTTAATGCAAGCAGATTCTGGGAGTATAAAAGTTATGGGAAAGGATATTGCCAAACTTAATCGTGTTGAATTAGATAACATTCGTACCGAAATTGGATTCCTTTTTCAAGGAAATGCCCTTTACGATTCCATGACAGTAAGAGAAAACTTGGAATTTCCATTAAGAAGGCATAAAAAGAAATTTAAAAATATAAACGATACTACACTTCTTGTAACAGAAGCTTTAGAAAGTGTCGGTTTGGCTCATGCAATAAATTTAATGCCTTCTGAATTGTCTGGAGGTATGAAAAAACGTATTGCTTTAGCAAGAGCACTTATTTTAAAACCAAAAATTATTTTGTACGATGAGCCAACAAGTGGTTTAGATCCAATAACCTCTAAAGAAATTATAGAACTTATGAGACGTGTACAAAAGCAATATAAAACATCGTCGTTAATTATAACTCACGATGTAGATTGTGCTAGAGTAGTTAGTGAACGGATGATTTTATTGGTGGATGGGACTAATTACGCTGAAGGGACTTTTAATGAGTTGGCTTTGTCTAATGATGAACAAGTAAAAGTATTTTTTAAATAATTTTAATAAAGATTTCCTTTTTTGTCTATAGACTGGCAGATTTAAGAGAATGGAATAAATATAGTTAAATGAAAAAAACAAGTAAAGAGACATTTAATCTGGGGCTTTTCGTGGTAATTGGATTAATCCTTTTTGTAGCTGCTGTTTATTTTATTGGCGAACAAAAAAACATGTTCGATAAAGCCTTTACAATAAGTGCTAATTTTAATAATGTGAATGGTTTGATGCAAGGTAATAACGTTCGTTATTCAGGGATTAATGTAGGAACAGTAAAAAATATTAATATGATTAACGACTCTACCATTAATGTGGAATTAGTTATAAATGAGAAAATGGTAAAGCATATTAAAAAAGATGCTATTGCAACAATTGGTTCCGATGGGTTGGTTGGTAACATGATTGTAAATATTATTCCAGGTCAAGGGTTAGCAGGACCAGTATCTCCAGGCGATAATATTAAATCTTATACAAAGATTGGAACTGGCGAAATGCTAAATACCTTAAATACAACAAATGAAAATGCAGCTTTATTAACATCTAAATTATTAGACATAGTTAATTCTATTACAAAAGGCAAAGGTGCTTTAGGGATGCTTATAAACGATACTATTGTTGCAAATGACATTAAGGAAACGCTTAACAATTTAAAATTGACAAGTGCACAAACCAACAACACCATGTTGAAACTTAACTCACTTATAGCTGAGATTGATTTAGAAGAAAGCGTTGCTGGTGTTCTATTAGACGATACTACCGAAGCCAATAAAGTAAGACACATTATTTCAAATTTAGAAACATCAAGTTTGGGAATCCAATCTGTAATTACCAATTTAAACGAAACCATAACCAACTTAAAAGAAGGAGAAGGAGCTGTTAATTATTTATCTAACGATCCTGAATTAGTAAAACAACTTGAAGAATCCATAAAATACATTAATGAAGGTACAGATAAATTTAACCAGAGTATGGAAGCCTTAAAACATAATTTCTTAACTCGTGGATATTTTAAGAAATTAGAGAAAGAAGAGCAAAAGGCAGAGAAAGAAAAGAATTAATTTAATATTTTTCTTAATCAGCTCATTGTTGTACCCAGTTTTATTTTATAAGTTGTTTTATTTTTTTCTCCGGATTTCACGAATATATTTAATTCAGATTCTATTTTTAATCTCTACTTGCTTTTGCTGAAGAAATATTTTTAAAAACATTCATATAATCTATTCTGCTGAAGTCTCTTTTATTTAATGAGATAAAATATTCAAGTCTGCCTTGATTATTACAAATCAGTGCCTCAAATGGTAAAAACTCAAACACTGAGTATTTATTCATAAGGATTAAGGTTTGCCATAATCTTCCCATTCTGCTGTTACCATCTAAAAAGGGATGAATAAATTCCATTTCATAATAAAATACACAGCTTTTTATTAGTTCAATCTCGTTTCCTTTTAAGTATTAGAAAAGATCTTTTTAATCTTCAAATGTGGTTTTTACTTTACTACATTTTTAATGGATTCGTTTTTTTCCAGTAATCTCATCAATTTTAATTAGGAATACAAAAGGGATTTCATTTTTGTAAATTTTACTAGAAAAATCGCTTATATGGTCTAGTTTTACATGTTCTTGTTCCGTAATAACATCTTTTACTCCTAGTGAGAATGCATGAAGATACGCTTTTGCATCGCTTCCAAAATGGAGATCAAACTGTCCATGAACCAAAACAGATTTCCAGTTGTTTATAGTTTTTATATCTGCTACTTGCAAAGAAACAGTATTGTTTTTTCGCATGGCAGTAATTTTATGTCCTTCGCCAGAATAGCAAATAATATAATTATTCTTTTTATCAAAAAAATAAGTGATAGGAACTACATAAGGCTTGTTTTGGAAGATATAACCTAATTGACCTATGTAATTGTTTTCAAGGATAAATTGACATTCCTTAATCTCTAGATTTTGAATCATGACTTTGTTTTTTATAGCTAATGGATACTACTAACTTAACCTAAATTAAATTAAAAGCCTATGACAAAAATCATTTTAAATATGCTTTTTGTATACTATCTTTAAAATGTAATAAAAAGAGTTCATTGATATTAAATTCTAAATGAATTGAAAACATAAAAGTGAAGGGGAAGTATCACTTTTTAGATTAAATGCTATTAATCGGGAAAAGCCAAATGCAAATTTGGCTTTTTTTATTTGCACACACCTGTTTTTCTCCTTGTTTTTAGGTGGTTAAGTGACTTTTGTCATAGTTTAAACTTCTTCTTTTACTTATATTTATTTTCAAAACGAAGTTAAACAACACCAAAATTTAAAATCATGAAAAAAATATTATTGCCAACAGATTTTTCAGAAAACTCATGGAATGCTATAAAATATGCACTTCAATTTTTTAAAGATGAGGCCTGCAAGTTCTATATCTTGAATACATATACACCAATTGTTTACCATGTAGAGCATGTTGTATTAAGTCCATCGCAGTTTGGGCTTGTAGATGTTATCAAAGAATCTTCAATTAATGGTTTAGACTCTCTTATTAAGCAAATAGAAAGAGCGTTTAAGAATCCAAAGCATGAGTTTGAAAAAGTATCGTCTTTTAATACGCTAATTTTAGAGATTAAGGAATTGGTTAAAGAAAAAGATATAGACTTTGTGGTTATGGGAACAAAGGGAGCAACTGGAGCTAAAGAAGTGTTATTTGGCTCAAATACAGTTCAAGTATTTAAACATATAAAATGTCCTGTGTTAGCTGTTCCAGATAGTTTTGAGTTTGAAAAAATTCATGACATCTTATTCCCAACAGATTACGAAATTAATTATCAAGACCAACAGATAAATCCTATAGTTGAAATTGCAAAATTGTTTACTTCAAGAATCAACGTGTTGCATGTATCTTACGGCACAGATTTATTAGATGAGCAAGAACAAAACAAGGAAAAACTAGAAGTGTATTTTAAAAATATTGCTCATTTATCTCATAATGTGAGTAATCAAGAGATAACTGAAGCAATTAATAGTTTTCAACAGAAAGCACGTATTAACTTATTGATAATGATAAATAATAAGCATTCTTTTTTTGAAAACTTATTTTTTAAGTCGACTGTTAATCAAATAGGTTTTCATCTTAACATTCCTTTTTTGGTTATCCCTTCAGACAGTAAAAATGTCATACACATTTAGTAGTAAGATTATTAAGTATTGAATAACTGTTTTTAAACTTAATTTATGGAAGAACATATAGAAGTTATTAAATCTTCAGGCGAAAAGGTGAAGTTTTCATTAGAAAAATTACGAGCCTCATTAAATCGCTCTGGAGCAGATAAAAAAGCAGTTGATCAAATAATCGATAAGGTTAGAGACGAATTATATCAAGGTATTTCAACTAAAGAAATTTATAATAGGGCTTTCGCTTTATTAAAAAAGAAGAAAAGCTATTTTGCTTCCAAGTATAAACTAAAAAAGGCTATTTACGAGCTAGGTCCAACAGGTTTCCCTTTTGAAAATTTTATAGCTACCATTTTTAAATACTCTGGTTATAAAGCTGAAATAGGAAAAATTTTACAAGGTAAATGCGTTACTCATGAAATAGATGTTGTAGCAAATAAAAAAAGAGACACAATTATTGTAGAATGTAAATTTCATAACGAAGAAGGTAGAAATTGCAATGTAAAAGTGCCTCTTTATATAGCAGCTAGATTTAAAGATGTGAAAAATTATTGGGACTCTAAACCACATAAAACCGAATTAAATTCAGGATGGGTTGTTACAAATACAAGGTTTACTGAAGATGCTTTACAATATGGGAAATGTATCGGGTTAAAGTTGTTAAGTTGGGATTACCCAAAAGAAGATGGGTTAAAAAATATTATTGACAGATTGGGTTTGTATCCAGTTACAGTTTCTACTTTACTAACCAATAGAGAAAAGCTGTTTTTGTTAACTAGAGACGTGGTTTTATGTAGAGATCTAATTGGAGATTCGTTTTATCTTGATCATTTAGGTATTTCTGAAATTAGAAAAGAGCGAATTTTAAATGAAATAAATCAACTGTGTCAATCTTAAATATGATTATGAACAAGTTTGCAAAAATACATTTCTTAGGAGCATCAGGTGTTGTTACAGGTTCTAAATTTCTAATAGAAACTTCCGAAAAAAACATTTTGATAGATTGTGGCATGTTTCAAGGAATCAAAGAGCTTAGAGAATTAAATTGGAGCAACCTTCCAATAGATGTAAATACCATAGATATTGTTTTATTAACTCATGGACATTTAGATCATGTTGGCTATTTGCCAAGACTAGTAAAACAGGGGTTTCAAGGAAGAATTATTGGCACAGCACCAACATTAGCTATTGCGGAAATTATATTAAAAGATAGTGCTAAAATTCATGAAGAAGAAGCTGATAAAGCAAATAAAGAACATTATACAAAACATAAACCTGCTTTGCCATTTTACACTTTTAATGAGGCAGGACAAACAATAAAAATGTTTCAGGTCGATATGCATGATAAGTGGATAAAGTTATCTGAAAATATATCATATAGGTTTCAATATAATGGACATATTATTGGAGCTACTTTTATTGAATTAGATATTTTAGGTAAGCGATTTGTTTTTTCTGGAGACATAGGGAGAACAAACGATTATTTATTAGACGACCCTAAAAGACCAGAATGGGCAGATTTTTTATTTGTTGAAAGCACCTATGGTAATAAACTTCATCCAGAAGAAGATGTGGAAACCATGCTTTCTAATCTAATAAAAGAAACCATTCACAAAAAAGGGAATCTAATTATACCCAGTTTTGCTGTAGAAAGGCTTCAAACATTGATGTATATTTTATGGAAACTATATAAGGCAAATAGAATTCCTAACATACCTATATTTATTGATAGTCCAATGGGGAATAATGTGCTGGATGTTTTTAAAAAATTCCCAAAATGGCATAAACTTCCAGAAGCAGAATACAGAGCTATGTGTAACCATGTCAACATTATTCAATCGTATAAGGAAACTTGGGAAACCATAGACGATAAACGTTCAAAAATAGTTGTTGCAGGAAGTGGTATGGTTACAGGAGGAAGAGTGTTAACCTATTTAAAACAGCTTATAGATGAGCCTTCAACTACAGTTCTTTTGGTAGGTTATCAAGCCGAAGGGACAAGAGGGAGACAATTGCTTGAAGGTGTGCATGAAATTAAATTCTTCGGAAAATATTATCCTGTAAAAGCAACAGTTAAGCATCTAGAAAGTCTTTCTGCTCATGCAGATCAGGAAGATTTATTAAACTGGATGAGCAACATAAAAAACATTCCTGAAAAAGTCTATTTAGTACATGGAGAGCCCATGGCTTTAGATACTTTTAGAGTAAAAATAAAAGACACGTTTCATTGGAATATAAGCATTCCAAAACTATTAGATGTTGAAGAAGTAATGTTATAAATAAAAGTAAATAAATTATGAAAACACATGCAAAATATGTTGAATGGCTTAGTGTTCATGAAATGCATCAAGCTACAAATAATTGGTTCTCTGAATTGGAATTTATTAAAGACGAACAAATTTTTTTCGACGATTTAATTAAATCTTATACTCTTCAGCTTATAGAATCTAAACACTACGAGGCAAGTAAGAATTTAGTTGAACAATTAAGTCAATTTCAAAAAGATACAAACAAGTTTTTAGGAATAGTCAAGACACATAGAAACAAACTTTATATTATGGTAGATGGCAAAGACCAATTAAAAAATGAAGCCAACTATAGAGAAGAACATAAAACTTTGATTATAAAATTAGCTGAATTTATGCATGAGTATACATTGTTGAAATCAAAACTATTTAATAATATAAAAGAGATTCTTAAGGAGCTTAAACAAAAGCCCTTGCTGAAAGAATGATAGATGATGATTAATTATTCGCTATGATATATCAATAAAGGCGTTCTAAGATGAGAGCTTATCTTTTTTGTTGAAGAACCTACAAAAAACCGTTCAAAAGCACTTTCTTTTTGAACAAGCAAAGCAACTAAGTCTATGTTGTTAGATTGTAAGTAACTATCTACTGTATAATGTATTGGTACATGACTTATCTTATGATATGAGTATGAAGCGTCAATTAATAAATTATCTATTTGTTCTTGATCTACTTTCTCTTCTTTAGATGTTTCGTTTTTAGGTTTAATACGTAACAAGTGTAAAGAACCCATGTGTTTTTTTACAAAACTATGTAAGTTTAAAAATGCATGATTACTTAATGAATCATTCAAATCTAAAGGGAGGAGGATGTTTTTTGGCTTTTTATATTCAAAACCTTCAGGAATAATCAATGTAGTACAGTCTACTTTTCTAATAACCTGTATGGTATTGCTTCCAAAAACAACTTCTTTAGCACCAGTTGCACCATTAGTTCCCATAACAATTAATTCTATTTTCTCAACTTCAACATATTGGTTTATGGCATCAGTAAGAGCATCATAATCTACAATAGTTTTAATGGTATAATTCTCAGTTTGATATTTTTCCTCAATTTTTTTTACAAAGCTATCTAGTTTTTGTTTGTTTTTTTTAATTAAGGAATTGTAAACACTTGTATTGGTGCTTGAGAGTAAATCGCTTGTAGTATATCTAGAAGTTTTTTGAGTGTTTAAAACATGAAAAGTGCACTTTTGCTTTTCAAATAATTGTAAAGCATAGTTCATAGCATTTTTAGAATTCTCAGAATAATCGGTTAATAAAAGAATCTGTTTCATTTTTATCTATTTTTTGTAACTTAAATATATATTTAAATATAAGCAACAACTATGATATTAATCATAAACTATAAGTTTGAAATGATTCAAAATAAAAAAGACCCTCAAAAAATGAGAGTCTTAATTATAATGTTATTCTAATCTGTTAATTAGTGAGCTCCTTTAACTGCATCAGCAGCTTTATCAGCAGCATCATCAACTGCATTGTCTGCAGCATCAACAGCGTCGTCTACAACTTCACCAGCAGCATCAACAGCGCCATCTACAGCATCACCAGCAGCATCAACAGCGTCGTCTACAACTTCACCTGCAGCATCAACAGCGTTATCAACAGCCTCACCAGTAGCATCAACAGCGTTATCAACAGCTTCACCAGTAGCTTCAGCAGCATCTTCTATAGCATCACCTACGTTTTCAACAGCATCTTCTACGCTATCAGCTTTTTTCTCATCTCTACAAGAAGTGAAAGTTAAACTTAAGCATAATAATAATACAGTACTTAATAATAATTTTTTCATTAGTTTATAGTTTTAGTGTTAAAAATTAATTTACGAATTTAATAACTTATTGTCAAACATCATATATCTTTTATTAACAATTTTTAACATAAATTATTTACGTACGCAAATGAATCTCTTTATTTACGTATATAAGACATGATTTGGATTACAGCACCTGTATTATTTTTTATATAATCTAAATTTTTTCTTCCAGAATGTATCCTCATTTCTGAGTTTTCTATTAATTTTTTAAGTGTAACACTTAGATTATTAGTGTTTTGTATAGAAAACATGCCTTTGTTCTCAATCATAATTTCTGCTTCAGGAAAATGCTTGAAATTTTCACCAATAATGATTGGAATACCAAAAACAGCTGGTTCTAATGTGTTATGCAATCCAGTATTTCCAACTGCACCACCTACATAAGCTATGTCTGCATAGCTGTATATTTTAGAAAGTAACCCAATTGTATCTATAATTAAAACTTGAAAATCTTTTAGAGGAGCCTGTCTCTTTTTAGAGAATATGATACTTTTCTTATTTATGGACTGTTTTAGTTTATTTATCTGAGCCTGTTTTATATTATGAGGAGCAATAATAAGTTTTATTTCATCTGAACTTATATTGTTGATAAACTTTATTAAATAAGCTTCATCCTCTGGCCAGGTGCTTCCGGCTACAATACAAAGTTTATTGTTTTTAAACTGTTCAATAAAATCTAGATTATTGTTTTGTTCTAATTGGTTATTTACGCGATCGAATCTGGTGTCTCCAGAAACAGTTACATGGTTATAATCTATAGATTCTAATAAAATTTTTGAAGAGTTATTTTGAGTGAAAATATGATCAAAAGCAAATAAGGCATTTTTCATAAAATGGCCATAAGACTTAAAATAGATTTGATTATCTCTAAATAATGCTGAAATTAAAATGGCTTTTAGTTGTCTCTTTTTTAATTCATTTAAAATGTTTGGCCAAATATCATACTTAACAAAAACCGTTAATTCTGGACGAACAACATCTAGAAACTTTTTAGCGTTTGCTTTTGTGTCTATAGGAAGATAGACAACAACATCGGCAATGTCTGTGTTTTTTCTTATTTCGTAACCTGAAGGAGAGAAAAAAGTAAGAACTATTTTATGGTTTGGGTAAGACTTTCGTAATTCTTTAAAAACAGGAAGTCCTTGTTCGTATTCACCTAAAGAAGCACAATGAAACCATAGGGTTTTGTCAGTTTCAGATATATTAGTACTTAATATGTTGAAGCTTTCTTTTCTTCCGTTTACTCCAAGTTTAATTTTATGATTGAAAATTGAAATAATTTTCAACACCAATTGCGTGATATAAATGCCTAAATTATAAATTGCCTGCAATTTTAAATCTTTATTGCTAAAATACACTTCTTTGATAAAATTTCATTGGTTAACGTTTACTAATTTTGTAATTTCGTACAGTATGAAAAAAATTCAAATGGTTGACCTTAAAGGTCAGTATAAAGGTATAAAAGATGCTGTTAATCCTGCCATTCAGGAAATTATTGAAAACACATCATTTATTAATGGACCAAAAGTTCATGAGTTTCAAAAAAATCTAGAAAATTATTTAGGAGTTAAACATGTAATTCCTTGTGCAAATGGAACTGATGCCTTGCAAATAGCAATGATGGGTTTGGGTTTGAAACCAGGAGATGAGGTTATAACAGCCGATTTCACCTTTGCTGCAACTGTAGAAGTAATTGCGCTATTACAATTAACTCCAGTTTTAGTAGATGTAAATCCGGACGATTTTAATATAGATTTAGAAGCTATTAAAAAAGCCATTACTCCAAAAACTAAAGCTATTGTTCCTGTACATTTATTTGGACAATGTGCCAATATGGAAGCTATTATGGACATTGCAGAAGAGCATGATTTATATATAATTGAAGATAATGCACAAGCAATAGGTGCAACATATACATACAGTAATGGTAACAAAGCAAAAGCTGGAACAATAAGTCATGTGGCTTCAACGTCCTTTTTTCCATCTAAAAATTTAGGGTGTTATGGAGATGGAGGAGCTATTTTTACTAATAGTGATGAATTGGCTCACACCATTCGAGGTATTGTAAATCATGGAATGTATGAGCGTTATCATCATGATGTAGTTGGAGTCAATTCAAGACTAGATTCTATTCAAGCTGCTGTTTTGGATATCAAATTAAAAAACTTAGATAGCTATAATAAAGCTAGAAGAATTGCTGCCAATAAATACAATGAAGCTTTTAAAAACATAGATGAAATTATAACCCCGTTTGAGTATGGAACACCTGAAAATCATGTGTTTCATCAATACACATTAAAACTAAAAGGGGTTGACAGAGATGGACTTGTAGCCTTTCTAAATAAAAACGACATTCCTTGTGGTGTATATTACCCTATTCCACTCCATAGACAAAAAGCTTATGAAGATGCTCGCTACAACGAAGCCGATTTCGAGGTTACAAATCAATTAGTAAAAGAAGTTATTTCTTTACCAATGCATACTGAATTAGATGATGAGCAAATCACATTTATTTCAGAAAAAATTATTCAATTTATAAATGGCTAAAATTTTAGTTACAGGAGGTCTAGGTTTTATTGGATCTCATACAGTTGTCGAACTTCAAAATAAAGGATTCGAAGTAGTAATTATTGATAATCTATCAAATTCTTCTGTTGAAGTTTTAGATGGTATAACAGCAATTACTGGGATGAAACCTGAATTTGAAAATATTGATTTGAAGGACAAAAACCTGACTCAAGGTTTTTTTAAAAGGCATCAAAACTTACAAGGTGTTATTCATTTTGCTGCAAGTAAAGCAGTAGGAGAGAGTGTAAATGAACCTTTAAAGTATTATGAAAATAATATAAGCACCTTAGTTTATTTACTTCAGGAATTTAATAAATTAGAGACTCCAAATTTTATTTTTAGTTCTTCTTGTACAGTTTATGGTCAACCAGATATGTTGCCTATTAATGAGGAAGCTCCTATAAAACCTGCATTATCACCTTACGGAAACACCAAACAAATTGGGGAAGAAATTATTCAAGATGTTTGCAAGGTTTCAAATAATTTTAATGCTATTTCACTTAGATATTTTAATCCAATTGGAGCTCATGAATCTGCTCTTATTGGCGAATTACCTCTCGGAGTACCACAAAATTTAGTACCATTTATTACTCAAACAGCCATTGGAAAGAGAAAGCAATTATCTGTTTTTGGAAACGATTATCCAACTCAAGATGGAACCTGTATTCGCGATTATATTCATGTAGTAGATTTAGCAAAAGCACATGTAATTGCTTTAACTAGATTGTTGGAGAAAAAGAATAATGCAAATCTTGAGGTTTTTAATTTAGGGACAGGAACTGGAAGCTCCGTATTGGAAGTGATTCATTCTTTTGAACGTGTTTCAGGTGAAAAATTAAATTATAAAATAGCTAAAAGAAGAGAAGGAGATGTGGTTTCTGTTTTTTCAGATACTGAAAGAGCTAACCAAGTATTGGGTTGGAAAGCAAAATTATCACTAGATGATGCTATGAGTTCAGCGTGGAAATGGGAGCAAAATATCTCAAAATCATAACTTTTAGTAAAGTTCAATTAAAAGCTTGATGTGCTGTTAATTATTTAAAAATTACGAATCTTGTAATCCAGCAAGATTGAAAAAATGAAAGCCTCTTAAAAAGAGGCTTTTTTTATGTGTTTTTTGTTTCTTTCCCTTTTTTGAAACTAGCAAACAATAACAGTCCAAGTCCAAACATGACTGACATATCAGCAAAATTAAAAATACCAGTTTTAAATACTCCTCCAAAGTCAATATGGAAAAAATCAGTAACAGAACCATACATTATTCTATCATAAACATTTGCTATTCCTCCACCAACGATGCAGCAAAATCCAATCAAGGATAATTTATCTAATTCTTTATTCTTAATGATATGAATAGTCACATATCCTAAAACAAGAATAGGTAATGCTAATAAAAAAACAAATCTTAATGTCTGATTTAAATCGCTTCCCATTCCTAGAAAAGCCCCAGAATTTTCAACATTATGTAGAGTGAAAAAATCTCCAATTATAGATGATTCACTTCCAGGAATTACATAAAGTCTCACTAAAATTTTAGAAATCTGGTCTAAAACAATATTTAAAATTATAAGAAGAACGATAAATGTGCTACGAGATAACTTCATTAAGCTTCTTTGGTATATGCAGCCGAAGCTGTTTGTGCTTCTCTATTTATTTTCTTTACTAAGCCTTGCAGCACTTTTCCTGGTCCAACTTCAGTGAATAAAGTAGCTCCATCTATAATCATTTGTTGAACCGATTGTGTCCATCTAACAGGAGCAGTTAATTGTGAAATTAAATTAGATTTAATTTGTACAGCATCTAAAATTGCAGAAGCAGTGACATTCTGATAAATAGGACATTGAGGTTTATTGAAAAATGTATTTTCAATAGCAGCAGCTAATTCTTCACGTGCTGGTTCCATTAAAGGTGAGTGAAAAGCGCCACCTACTGGTAAAACTAATGCACGTCTTGCACCTTCTTCTTTTAAACTTTCGCAAGCTCTATTAATGGCATCTACTTCTCCAGAAATAACAAGCTGTCCAGGACAATTGTAGTTTGCGGCTACTACAACACCTTCAGTTGTAGTACATATTTTTTCAACAATATCATCATCTAAGCCTAAAACAGCTGCCATGGTACTTGGTTGTAATTCACACGCTTTCTGCATGGCTAAAGCACGTTGAGAAACTAATTTTAAACCATCTTCAAAAGTTAATGTGCCATTAGCTACTAATGCTGAAAACTCACCAAGAGAATGTCCTGCTACCATATCTGGCTTAAAACTGGCTCCTAATATTTTAGCTAAAATAACCGAATGTAAAAAGATAGCTGGTTGCGTAACTTTAGTTTCCTTTAGATCTTCAGCTGAACCTTGAAACATCACATCTGTAATAGAAAAGCCCAAAATATCGTTTGCTTGTTCAAATAATTCTTGAGCTATTGAAGAGCCTTCATAAAGGTCTAAACCCATTCCGGAAAATTGTGCGCCTTGACCAGGAAATATATATGCGTTCATGTGTTTTATTTTTAATGATGCAAAAATAGGAATAAAATCTTTAAAAGAATAAAGACCATGATGATTACCATTGTGATTTTTAGAACAAAAAATCGTCAAGAAAACAATCGAAGTGACTTGATTTATAAGTTGTTTGCAGCAGCCTCAGCGCAACGTTCTCCATCCATAGCAGCTGAAATGATCCCTCCAGCATAACCACCACCTTCGCCACAAGGAAACAAGCCTTCAATTTCTGGATGTTCAAGGTTTTCATTTCTTGGAATACTTACAGGAGATGAGGTTCTACTTTCTACACCAACAATGTTTGCCTCAGCTGTGTAATAGCCTTTCATTTTTTCTCCAAATGCTTTAAAACCTTGGCGCAAATTCCCTCCAATAAGTTTTGGTAACAACGAATGTAAAGGAGCCGACTTTAATCCGGGTTGGTAAGATGTGGGGTTTAAATCTACTGATAACCTGCCTTCTACAAAATCAGTTAATCTTTGAGCAGGAGCAGATTGTGTTCGTCCACCTGACGTAAAAGCTAAGCGTTCTAAATCTTTCTGATATTCTAAGCCTTTTAAAACTCCAAAGTGTTCGTATTTAGAAAAATCTCTCTCAACATTTAATTCGACAACAATTCCTGAATTTGCAAATTGATTGTTTCTTCTTGAAGGAGACATGCCATTTACAACTACTTCACCATTGTCAGTTGCGGCAGGAACTATAAAACCTCCTGGACACATACAAAAGGAATACACACCTCTTTTGTTTACTTGTTGTACCAAGCTATAGGAAGCAGCTGGAAGTAGTTCGTCTCTTTCGCCAGAACAATGATATTGAATGGAATCTATAATATGTTGTGGATGCTCTACACGAACTCCCATGGCAAACGATTTAGCTTCTAAAGCTATTTTCTTTTTATGCAATAGATAAAAAATATCTCTTGCCGAATGTCCTGTTGCTAATATCACACGATTGGCAGGGATTTCTTCACCATTTAGTAATTGAATTGTCTGTATTTTATTGTTCTTGATTTTGAAATCGGTTACACGAGTTTCGAAATGCACTTCGCCACCATATTTTAAAATGGTTTCACGAATATTAGTAACCACCTTTGGTAGTTTGTTAGTGCCAATATGTGGATGAGCATCTACTAAAATCTGGTCTGTAGCTCCATGAAAAACAAGATTTTCAAAAATGCGTCTCACATCACCACGTTTTAAACTTCTTGTGTATAATTTCCCATCGCTATACGTTCCTGCACCACCTTCACCAAAGCAATAATTTGAGTCTTCATTTACAAAATGATCCTGATTGATAGCTTTTAAATCGCGACGTCTGTCTTGTACATTTTTACCTCTTTCTAAAACAATGGGTTTATAACCTAACTCGATACAACGCAAAGCTGCATACATGCCAGCTGGTCCAAAACCTATAATATGAATGGGTTTAGCTTTAGAAACATCTTTATAGTCGAAGGTATATTCCGAAGTTTCTGGAACAGGTTCATTAATGTAAATAGCAACTTTATAGTTTAAAATTATTTTGGGTTTACGTGCATCGATAGATTTACGAAGTACTTTAATGCCAGAAATTCTATCTCTAGACATGCCTAAGTTTTCGGCAGATTTAATTAAAAGGATATTTGGAATTTTTTCCTCTTTTAAACTAATGCGTAACTGAAGGTCTTTTATCATGCAGCAAAATTAGGGAAAAATAGGGAATTTAGGATTTGTAATACTAAATGAAATTAGTTGATTATCAATTCAACTTTTTAAAAATTATTTACTGATTAGATAAAAACGCTTCAATAGCTTTAAAGTAAATTTCTGGTTGCTCCAACCAACCATAATGAGCACATTTATCAATAAAAACTAATTGAGAATTTGATAATAGTTCATGAGATGATTCTGCAATGGCAACATCCATAACATCTTGTTTGCCTTGAATAATTAATACTGGTTGCTTAAAATTCTTGAATGCTTGAGTACAATCAAAATCAATGGCTCTTATGTTTTGCCAAATCAGATTATTTATGGTTCTGTCTCCTTGGGTTAATCGTTTTGCTACTACTGGTGTATGTTTTTTATCATAAATATATGCTGGAGCTAAATATTTTCCTCTGTTGTATCTAGCCTGATAGGTTGTGTCTCCTTGACTAATTTGTCTGTTCCAGTAGTTTAGAGAATCGCGTTCTGTTTGATTGAGTTTAGATTGTAAATTTAAATTCCTAGTGATGGTTAAATCATATCCACCAGAACCAGAAAGTATTAAGAATTCTATGTTTTCAGGATGTTTGGAAACATAATAAGATGCTAACATACCACCAAACGAATGTCCTAAAACAATCCATTGGTTAAAATTAAAATGATTTCGAATAGTTTCTATATCCTTCACCATGAAATCCATAGTCATGGTTTTGGTACTAACTTCAGAAATGGTAGAATTTTCTGTTCCTCTTTGGTCGTATAAAATGGCAAGGTTGTTTTTGCCTAACTCCTTTGCTAAAGATGTAAAGCTTTTACTATTCATTCCTGGATCACCATTAATTATTAGAATAGGTTCACCTTGACCATAAGTGGTTACATGCAAATTCCCATTTGGAAAAGGAATGTTATATGTTGTTTGTGAAAATGTTGATGTTAATAAGAAACTAAAAAATATGGCAATCACATATTTCATAATCAAGCTTTTTCATAAGTTAAGAATGAAAAGTCGTGTTCGTGTTTTTCATCTTTAGCATGATAGGAATTGCTAATTTCTTTCCAGATGCTTGTGTCTATTTCAGGAAAAAACGTATCTGCTTCAAAAGTTTCATGAACTCTTGTTAGTTCTATTTTATTAGCATAAGGCATGGCTTGTTTATAGATTTCGCCTCCACCAATAACAAAAGGTTGTTTGTCTGACCTCGCAGCATCGAAAGCATCTTCCAGATTATTCACTACAATAACACCACTTGGCACTTTATAGTTGACTTGTCTGGTTATAACAATATGTATTCTGTTTGGTAAGGGTTTTGGAAAACTTTCAAAGGTCTTTCTTCCCATAATAATATGATGCCCATTTGTAAGTTCTTTAAAACGTTTTAAGTCGTCACTTAAATGCCAGATAAGTTGGTTGTCTTTTCCAATGGCATCATTTTCTCCAGCTGCAACAATAAGTGTGATTTCAGATTTTTTAGAAACCTTTATGGACCTTTTTATTTCGGTAGGCAAGGGATGCTCTTTTTCTATTTGTTGTTGTAGTTCTGCAATGCGTTTTTTTTGTTTTGCAACCATACTATTAAGCTGCTTTTCTTCCCAGTTTTTACTTAATAATTTAGAAGTTACAAAGACATTAAACACATGATAAATGAAGATAAACAACCAAGCTAGAATGGCAAATACAAACCAATTGATTCCAAAAAGCTTTACATCTTTTCCAATGTTAAGAACTAAGTTGGCTACAATAAAAAAAACAGCACCTATTAAAAAAATAACAAAGTGCGCATACAAACGTTTCTTTTGCTTGATGCGTTTTTGAGCTGTCTTTATTAACTCTAATTGCTCTTTATCTATTTCTGGTTTGTCTTTTTTCTTTCCGAACATAATGCGTTATTATAATATGTAAAGTTAGCATATTTCTAAGGATCTTTAGAAATAGATGGTCATTAAAATCTCCATTTTTGTGTCTACAGGTTCTCCATTTTTATAACCAGGCTCCTTGAATTTTGGCATTCGTTTTAAAATATTTATAGCTTCGGCTGCCATTTCTTTTTTATGAGCCTTAGCTGTTATTTTCTCTGCTTTTCCTTTTTTATTTATAGTAAAACTTACTAGGAACTGTGTTGACTTCTCTAAAGGGAAAAGCTTGTCTGCCAATTCGTAATTGACACTTACTTTTATGTAATCTACAACTTTATTGGTAGTACATTCTTTTAAAGCTTCGTAGCTTATAGTTTCATCGCAGTTTTTGTAGACTGGGAATTTATCGGTTTTTTCTGATTTAAGGTTGGTGATTTTGAACTTTATTGGTAAATAATATGGGACTCTTACAGATTTTCCATCTACATATCCTGGTTTCAATTTAGGGAGTAAATTAACTGTTCGAATAGCTTCGGTTTCTAATTCAGGATACGGAGCTTTGGCAACAATGTTTTCTATTTCACCACTTGTAGATATTTTAAAGAACACAGAAATTTTTACTGTTGTATCATCTGGTAAATTTAATTTATCTGCCACTCTTACATTAAAATTTTTAGAAATGTGACTATTCATTCTTTCATTAAAACACTCTTTTAAAGCCTGATTCCCCATATTTTCATCACAACCTTTATAGATTGGAACACGTTCTACTAAAGCAAATGACACATCTTCTGAATCGTTAGTGTTTTCAGAAATTTTTGTTTCTTGAGAAAAAGCAAATAAACTAGTTGCATAAAAAAGAAGTATCAAGTTGTATTTCATGTACTGGGTTTTTATTAATTACAATGAAAAGGTTTTTTTTATGATATTCAGTAAGTTAATGTTATCTATCGAGATGATAGTAAAAAAGGAAGAAAGCATTTATTGAATTTTATTTAGTAAAGTACAATATTTAAACAGCAACAACACCTTTAATGTGTGGATGTGGATTGTAGTCTACTAATTTAAAATCTTCAAATTTAAAATCGAAAACATCTTTCACCTCAGGGTTCATTAGCATTTTTGGTAGAGGCCTTGGATCTCTAGATAATTGTAATTCTAACTGTTCTTGATGGTTGTTATAAATATGTGCATCGCCAAAGGTGTGAATAAACTCACCAGCTTGGTAGCCACAAACTTGTGCCATCATCATGGTTAACAACGCATAAGAAGCAATATTAAAAGGTACTCCTAAAAAGATATCTGCACTACGTTGGTATAATTGACAAGATAGTTTTCCGTCTGCTACATAAAACTGAAAAAAAGCATGGCAAGGAGGAAGAGCAGCTTTACCATTACTTACATTTTCAGAAAAAGATTTTGAAGTATCTGGTAAAACTGAAGGGTTCCAAGCAGAAACTAACATACGTCTGCTATTTGGGTTTTTCTTTAAGGTATCAACAATATCTTTAATCTGATCCACTTCGTCGCTATTCCAGTTTCTCCATTGATGTCCATAAACAGGTCCTAAGTCGCCATTCTCGTCAGCCCAATCGTTCCAGATGCGAACGCCATTTTCTGTTAGATAGTCAATATTTGTATCACCTTTTAAAAACCAAAGCAATTCGTATACTATAGATTTTAAGTGAAGCTTTTTGGTTGTTACCATTGGAAAACCTTCACTTAAATCAAATCTCATTTGATAGCCAAAAACACTTTTTGTTCCTGTTCCTGTTCTGTCTCCTTTTTCATTTCCGTTCTCTAAAACGTGCTTAACTAGGTCGTGATATTGTTTCATGTTCACTTCCCACGAAAGTGGGAATCTTGTTTTAATTCAACTAAAATTTTTAAAAAATAAAAATAGAAAAAAGCTTCAAATCTAAATGATAGAAGCTCGATTTAATATTAAAAGTTATTAACTAATTATTTTGCTTACAGATAGTGATTATTTATCTGTGGCGAATCGCCACTAGCCGATAATCATTCCGGCAATAGTAGCTGAAATTAAAGAAGCTATTGTTCCACCAATTAGGGCTTTTATGCCAAATTCAGACAACACTTTACGTTGTCCAGGTGCAAGAGAGCCAATGCCACCAATTTGTATACCTATTGAAGCAAAGTTAGCAAAACCACAAAGCATGTAAGTTGCCATAATAATGGACTTATTATAATTTAAATGCATTTCATTGGCTACATTTTTTAAGTCTGCTAGTTGAATGTATCCAACAAATTCGCTAGCTGCTAATTTGATACCAAGTAGTTGTCCCATCATCATAATATCTTCGCTAGCAACACCAGTAAGCCACATTAAAGGAGCGAAAATAGTTCCTAGTATGGCTTCAAGAGAAAGAGCAGGATATGGTGTATTTGCAGACATCCAAGTATTGATGGTTGAAAAATCTCCAATCCAACCTAGAATTCCATTTATCATTGCAATAAGTGCTACAAAAACTAAAAGCATAGCTCCTACATTTACTGCTAATTTTAGGCCTTCAGTAGTTCCATTAGCTATAGCATCTAATATGTTTGAGCCTATTTTTTCAGAAGACACTTCAATTTCCGTATTAATTTTTTCAGTTTGAGGATATAGTATTTTTGAAATAACAATTGCTCCAGGTGCAGCCATTACAGACGCAGCTAATAAGTGTTTTGCATATACAAGTCTTAAAGCAGGATCATCTCCACCAAGAAAACCAATATATGCTGCAAGAACAGCTCCAGCAACGGTCGCCATACCTCCAATCATAACTAAAAGCATTTCGCTTTTAGTCATTTTTTCCAGATAAGCTTTTATTAAAAGAGGCGCTTCTGTTTGACCTAAAAAGATATTTCCAGCAACACTTAAACTTTCAGCTCCAGATATCTTTAATAGCTTCGTTAACAGCATAGCCATTAATTTTACTGCTTTTTGAATGAGGCCTAAATAGAATAGAACCGATGTTAAAGCTGAAAAGAATATGATGGTTGGTAAAACTTGAAATGCAAAAATAAATCCGAAAGTATCCATGTCAACAACAAGGCCTTCGAATAAGAATTTGCTTCCAGCTCTCGTGAAATCTAGAATACTGATGAAAACCTGACCAATAGATTCGAATCCAGTTTGAATAAAAGGTACTTTTAAAACACCAATAGCAATTATTAGTTGAAAGGCTAAACCAATTCCAACGGTTTTCCAATTAATGGCTCCTCTATTTGAGCTAAATAGAAAAGCTATAAATATTAAGGATACCATTCCTAAAACACCTCTCCAAAGGCTGTTAAATGAAAAGCCTTGACTTGGTATAATAGTATCTTCGTTTGTTTGAATAATGGTTGATGTTGCTTCAGTATCAGTATGTGCCTTAAGCCTATAACGTATTTTGTTTCCTGTAAATACTAATGTTGAATCTGTGAGTTCTGTAATTTTATAACGCCTTATGGTATCGTTTGGTTGATTGTAGTAGAAAACCAAAAGATTATTTTGATGCATATAATCTCCAGAGGCCTGAAGATTTTTAGATTGGATATTATATTTAAAATCTCCATTATCTAAATGAAATACATCTGAATTTGATATATCATGAAGAGATACATTGCTTTCATTTTCAATTGACTGAAACAGCCATTTTTTTTCAATGCTTTGTGCTGAACTAATTGAAATTCCAAGAAAAATAGCAAAAAGTGCTAGCAAAAATTGTTTCATTTGTAATTGTTAGGTTTGTTATCTTTTAGAGATTTCATCACGAATTTTTGCTGCTTTTTCATAATCTTCATTTGCAACAGCTTCTTTAAGTAAGTTGTGTAATTCGTCTAGAGTTTTACTTTTGTATACCTCTTTAGGAGTTCCAGATTCTAACTCTTCAGCAATAAAATCATCAACTAAAACACTGTCATCTTCGTCTTCATTATCTTTTTTAGGATTTACTTTTAAATAAATTCCAGCTTTGTCTAAGATATTTTTATAAGTAAAAATAGGAGCGTTAAAGCGAAGTGCTAAAGCAATAGCATCACTCGTTCTAGCATCAATAATTTCTTCAATTTTATCTCTTTCGCAAATTAAACTGGAGTAGAAAACACCATCAACCAGTTTGTGAATAATCACTTGTTTGACTACAATATCAAACCGGTCTGCAAAGTTTTTAAATAAATCGTGAGTTAAAGGTCTTGGAGGTCTTATTTCTTTTTCAAGTGCAATGGCAATAGATTGTGCTTCGAAAGCACCAATAACAATGGGTAATTTACGGTCGCCATCCACTTCGTTTAAAATAAGTGCATACGCACCATTTTGGGTTTGGCTGTAAGATATTCCTTTGATATTAAGACGTACTAAACTCATAAATTTTAAAAATCAAAGAACTGTTTAAATTAGGACTTTACCAACTGCTTAAAAGCATATTTAATGATTTTGTTATTTTAATTTACAAAATCAGAGCTGTTATTGATAGTAAAAAAGTAATTTAAACAGTTCTTTATAACTATACAAGTTAAAAAAAATATTTATTGTTGTGCTTTAAAAGCTTTTAATTTTTCTATTAATTTAGGAACAACTTCAAAAGCATCGCCAACTATTCCGTAGTCTGCAGCTTTAAAGAAAGGCGCTTCAGGATCTGTATTGATAACTACTTTTACTTTGCTTGCATTTATTCCTGCTAAATGCTGAATAGCACCAGAAATACCAATGGCAATATATAAGTTAGAAGCTACTGGTTTTCCAGTTTGACCTACGTGTTCGCTATGTGGTCTCCAACCCAAATCACTTACTGGCTTAGAGCAAGCTGTAGCTGCACCTAAAACATCTGCTAATTCTTCAATCATTCCCCAGTTTTCAGGGCCTTTAAGTCCACGACCACCAGAAACAACTATTTCTGCATCTGCAATAGTAATTTTTCCAGATACTTTATCAACCGATTCTACTTTCACACCAATTTCAGGGATTGAAGGAGAGAAATCTTCAGCTGTTGCACTAGCAGAACTTTCTTTCACACCAAAAGCGTTTTTAGAAACGGCTACTAATTTAACATCTGTATTGATAGTTGTTAAGTTAAAAGCTTTATTAGTAAAAGCAGTTCGTTTTACTGTAAAAGGAGACGTACTTGAAGGTGCTTCTACAACATTAGATGCAAAACCTGCATTTAAATCTATTGCCAAAAGTGGAGCTAAATATTTGCTGTCTGCACTAGAACTAACGATAACAACTTTTGATGCTTCATTGTTCGCAGCTTGTGCAATAACATTTGCATAAGACTTCGCGTTAAATGATTCTAATTGTTCATTGCCTACTTTTAAAACTTTATCTACACCATGATTTCCTAAAACAGATGTGTCTCCTGCGTTAAAAGTTATAGCTGTTACAGTTGTTCCCATTTGGTCTGCAACTGCTTTAGCGTAAGATGCAACTTCTAAAGCTGTTTTTTTAAATTTTCCTTGTTCGGATTCTGTATATACTAAAACTGACATATTTTTTATAATTAAAATTCCAAAAACTAAATTCCAAAATGAACATTGGAATTTGGAAGTTGAAAACTGAGATTTATATTACTTTAGCTTCGATATGAAGTAAGTTTACTAATTCGTCTACATTATCTGCATCTACTAACTTCACAGCACCTCTTGGAGCTGGTTTTTCAAATTTCACAGAACTCGTTTCAGAATTTGCATCCACTGGTTCAATAACATTTAAAGGTTTTTGACGAGCCATCATAATACCTCTCATATTTGGAATACGTAAATCACTTTCTTCTACCAATCCTTTTTGTCCACCAATTACAAGTGGAAGTGAAGTTGAAACAGTTTCTTTTCCGCCATCAATTTCTCTGGAAGCAGTTGCATTTGTTCCTTCAACTTCTAAGCTAATACAATTGTTTACAAAATTGGCATTTAGCAAACCTGCTAACATTCCAGGAACCATACCACCATTATAATCAATAGATTCGCGACCAGCAATTACTAAGTCGTAACCACCATCTTGAACTACTTTTGCTAATTGTTTTGCAACTAGAAATCCATCAGTAGCAGCAGTATTTACTCTTATAGCTCCATCTGCTCCAATGGCTAAAGCTTTACGTAACGTTGGTTCAGTTTCTGGACCTCCAACGTTAACAACATGGACACTAGCACCTTGTTTTTCTTTAAACCACATGGCACGTGTTAAACCAAATTCATCATTCGGGTTGATAACAAATTGCACACCATTTGTATCGAATTTGGTATCTCCTTCAGTAAAATTAATTTTTGAAGTCGTATCAGGTACATGACTAATACATACTAATATTTTCATATTGTTATTATTTAAATATGTGTAATTGTTTTGAGGTTACAAAGTTAATTATTTTATTCAGAACATTTACTATGCACGCATAATAAATGTTTATTTAATTATTAAAAAAGAGAAACATTAATAACCTATAAATTATACCCAATAAAATTATATTAATTTCTTACCAATAATTATTACTTTTGCCTTTCGTATTAAAGTTATAAAAATGAAAACGATTCAATTTAGAGAAGCTATATGTGAAGCCATGAGCGAAGAAATGCGCAGAGATGAAAGCATTTATTTAATGGGAGAGGAAGTAGCTGAATATAATGGAGCTTACAAAGCATCTAAAGGCATGCTTGACGAATTTGGTTCTAAACGTGTTATTGATACACCAATTGCTGAACTTGGTTTTGCAGGTATAGCCATTGGTTCTACTATGACAGGAAACAGACCTATTGTGGAGTATATGACCTTTAACTTTTCGTTAGTTGGAATCGATCAGATTATTAATAATGCAGCAAAAATCAGACAAATGTCTGGAGGGCAATTTAAATGTCCAATAGTTTTTCGCGGACCAACAGCTTCAGCAGGACAGTTAGCTGCAACTCACTCTCAAGCTTTTGAAAGTTGGTTTGCTAATACGCCTGGTTTAAAAGTAATAGTGCCTTCGAATGTTTACGATGCTAAAGGACTTTTGAAATCTGCTATTCGTGACGACGATCCTGTTATTTTTATGGAAAGTGAGCAAATGTATGGCGATAAAGGCGAAGTACCAGAAGGTGAATATACCATCCCAATTGGTGTGGCAGAAATTAAACGAGAAGGTACAGATGTCACTATCGTTTCATTTGGAAAAATTATTAAAGAAGCTTATAAAGCTGCTGCTGAATTAGAAAAAGAAGGGGTTTCTTGCGAGATTATCGATCTTAGAACAGTTCGTCCTTTAGATAAAGAAGCGATTTTAACTTCAGTAAAAAAAACAAACAGATTGGTTATTCTTGAAGAAGCTTGGCCTTTTGGAAATGTGTCAACAGAAATAACATATATTATTCAAGCAGAAGCATTCGATTATTTAGATGCGCCAATTATAAAAATAAATACAGCAGATACACCTGCACCATACTCTCCAGTGTTATTAGAAGAGTGGTTGCCAAATAGTAACGATGTGGTAAAAGCTGTTAAAAAAGTAATGTATAAATAGAATTTTTTTTAGATTAAATTGACTTCATTGGCAATATTGTTGATGAAGTTTTTTGTTATTATGAAGTTTAAGTTATTAGGTATATTTTTTTTCTTTGGCATTGGCTTTTTGTTTTCTCAAACAAAAGTTAGTGGTCATGTATATGATGAAAATAATGAACCAGTTGCTTATGCCAATATCATTTTTAAAAATTCGTCTGAAGGAACCATAACAGACGAGAACGGTAGGTTTTATTTAGAATCTTCAAATACATGGGATGCCTTAACAGTTTCCTTTATTGGTTATGAAACCATAGAATACCCTTTAGATAAAAAAGTTAATTACAATTTAAGTTTTACAATTCAAGAAGCAGCCTCAGCCTTAAATGAAGTTCTTATTATTGCTGGAAAACAATCTAAAAAAGCTGAAGAAAACCCTGCTATAGCTATCATGCAGAAGATTTGGAATAACAAGCGGAGTAATGGACTTAAACAGTTTAAGCAATATGCCTACGATAGATACGAAAAAGTAGAGTTTGATATAAACACTATAGATAGTACACTAATTAAAAGCAACTTGTTTAAAGGTATGGAGTTTGTATTCGAGCAAGTCGATACGTCTAAAGTAACGGGAAAAACCTACTTGCCCATTTTTGTAAATGAAGAAGTAGCAAAGGTTTATGGAGATAATATACTTAAAAAGGAAAAGATTGAATTAAAAGGAAATAAAAACTCAGGTTTTAGTAACAATCAAACTATTATAGACTTTATAAAAGATTTATATTCTGAATATGATGTCTATGATAACTATTTGAAATTCTTTGATAAGAGTTTTGTGAGCCCTATTTCTACAACAGGAATCAATACATACAATTATGTTCTTTCAGATAGTGCATATATAGATAATAAGTGGTGTTATAATATTATATACTATCCAAGACGTAAAAACGAATTAACTTTTAAAGGAGATTTTTGGGTTGCAGATACAACCTATGCTATTAAGGATATTAATATGCAAGCCTCGAAAAGTGCAAATATAAACTGGATTAAAGATATTTATATTGAGCAAGAATTTGAGGTCTTAAACGATTCGGTTTTTTTAGTGAAGCGCGATTATTTTATGTCTGATTTCACCTTTAATAAAAAGGAGAAGTCACGAGGTGTTTATGGAAAGCGTACCACACTGTACGATAATTATGTTTTTAATCAGGTAAAAGAAGATAAGTTTTATAAAGATGAAGTTTTCGATTATAATAAAGACGCTTACAATCGTGAAGATGCATTTTGGGATGAAAACAGAATGGAAGCCTTAAGTAAAGATGAAAAAGGCGTTTATAAAATGCTGGATACACTTAAAACAGTTGGTAAATTTAAAAGGCTTTATAATTTAGGAAGCATTTTGGCATCAGGATATATTGAAATAGATAGATGGAATATAGATTATGGGCCTATTTTTTCAACATTTGGATATAACGATGTTGAAGGATTGAGGTTAAGAGCTGGAGGAAGAACTTATTATGGGCCTAACGATTTATGGAGAATGCAAGGGTTTTTAGCATATGGATTAAAAGATGATAAATTTAAATATGGTTTTTCGGCTAAATGGTTGTTAAACAAAAAAAATCGACTCATTATTTCAGCAGGACATAGACGAGATATTGAACAAATTGGAGCGAGTTTAACTACTTCTACAGATGTGTTAGGTAGAAGTTTGGCCTCTAATGCACTCTTTACCACAGCACCAAACGATAAACTTTCCAATATTAAGTTAACGGCTTTAGCAATAGAAATGGAGCCAACAAAAAATGTTTTACTTAGAGTAGGAGGAGACTATAGAGTTTTGTCTTCTGCTTCAGATGCCTTTAGTTTAGATTATTTGGATCCAGATTCTCCAACAGGAATTTCTTCCGATTTAAAACAATTTGAGAGCACGTTTGCAGTGTCTTATTTTCCTGGAAGAAAAATGACTGGTCATGGAGTAGAACGTAGAAATGCAAACGATACGTATGCATCTATATTTGCGCAGTTTAGTTTAGGAGATAAGAATATTTTTAATAGCGATTTTAATTACACAAAAGTGCAATTTTCTTATATCCAACCATGGCAGTTAGGTGGTTTTGGAAGGCTTAAATCTACTTTCGAAGCTGGTAAAACATTTGGAACTGTACCACTTGGCTTGTTAAGTATTGTGCCTGGAAATCAATCTTATTTTTCTGTATATAAATCGTTTTCACAATTAAATTACTACGAATTTGTTACAGACACTTATGTAGCTATGCACTTGGAGCATAATTTTAATGGTCGCTTATTTTCAAGAATTCCCTTATTAAGAAAGTTAAACTGGCGTGAAATAGTTGGGTTTCGAGCAGTTTGGGGAGATTTAGCGCAAAAAAATATTGATATAAGTGCACCATCGAACATTCCTTTATTTGCGCCAACCGATGAAATATACTACGAATACAGCTTTGGTATAGCAAACATCTTTAGAGTCTTTAGAATAGATTTTAATTTTAGAGGTAATTACTTCGATAATCCAGGAGCTAGAGATTTTGGCATTACTGGTAGTTTCGGATTTCTGTTTTAATTCTTTTTATTTTCTTTAAATTTATCAAATTCAGAAGCTGTCTCTACTTTAGGAAAACTATTGTTTTTAGTATCTGTATCTGCAAACTCGAAATTTGGATCTAGATTTACCTCCTTAACTTCCTTATTTTTAATAAATGTTTTAGTTATTTCGTATTCATTTAAACGCCAAACTTCAGCAGGTAATTTGTCTATTTCTTTTGAGTCGTCTGTATAAACCCATTCTATTGTTACAGGCATCACCAAGCCTCCAATATTTTTGATGCTTAATTCGTAAATATTTTTACCAGATAACTGTTTTCTAACCTCAGGCTCATCGAGTCTAGATAAAAAACCACCATAACTATTCTCTGAAGTAGAAGTCATAGTAATTACTTCTGGGCCTCCTGAAAAATCTGTTGATGTTTTTTTTGTGCTTTCACCTTCTATTTTAAAAGTGGTTTGTTTGTGTTGGTCTTCAATATTCAAATCGTCTTCATATACTTTAAACCATTTAACATTAGAAAGTTCCATATCCACTTTATCTGTTGTAAAAAACCAACCTCTAAAAAACCAATCTAAATCTGTAGCTGTTGCATTTTCAAGGGTTCTAAATAAATCTGCAGGGTTTGGGTGTTTGTATTTCCAACGGTTAGCATACTCTTTAAAAGCTTGGTCAAACAACTCAGGCCCAATAATAGACTCTCTTAGCATTTGTAAACCTACGGTTGGTTTTTGGTAAAAATTAGCTCCAAATTGCATGAGTAATTCATTGTCTGAAGTAGTCATTATTGGTCTTAAAATATTTTGGTCACCACTCATAAATTTTACAATATCTTTTGGTGTTGTGCTATGAAATTCAGGGTATTTTTCTGCAACAGTTCTTTGGTGTAAGTACGTGTTTAAGCCTTCGTCCATCCACATCCATTTTCTTTCGTCCGAACTAACTATCATGGGAAACCAATTGTGTCCTACTTCATGAATAATAGTTCCAATCATACCAGCTTTTGCAGCATCACTTATTTTGCCTTTTTTTGGCCTTCCACCATTAAAACTTATCATTGGGTATTCTATGCCAATATTCGATGTATTTACTGAAATGGCAACAGGATAAGGATACTCGAAAGTGGCTTCAGAATACACTTCTAATGCAGCTACAATAGCTTTTGTAGATTCTTCACTCCAAACAGGCAAGCCTTCTTTTGGGTAGTAAGACATAGCCATTGTAATGTGATCTGAAAACTGGTGTGCTTGTGCGTCCCAAATAAATTTACGCGATGAGGCAAAAGCAAAATCACGTACATTTTTAGCATGAAATTTCCATGTTTTTAATTTGGTTGCGTTGGTTTTTTCATTTTGAGTAGCTTCTTCAGGAGTTATAATCATTATAGGTTTGCTAAACGATTGTTTGGCTTCATCCATTCTTTTTCTTTGCTCTTTCGTTAGAACTACATCTGAATTTTGTAATTCGCCAGTAGATGCCACAATATGATCTTCAGGAACTGTAATTTCTACGTCATAATCTCCAAATTCTAAAGCAAATTCTCCCAATCTGTTAAACTGTTTATTTTGCCAACCTTCGGTATCATTATAAACAGCCATTCTTGGAAACCAATGGCCAAGCAAATAAACAGTGTTGTCGTCTTCTGGAAAGTATTCGTAACCTTCTCTGGATAATAAAAACATACTTCTATCTGTAATCGGGTATGACCAAGCTAAAGAAAAACTTAAAGTTGAGCCAGATTTTAAAGGTTGGTTAAGCATGACTTTCATCATGGTGTTGTTAACATAAGACGTCATGTCTTTACCAGACCCATCTTTAATATTTTTTATGGTATACCCAGAAGGGAAATCTACAGCTCTTGTAAGAAATTGCATTTGTCTGGTGCTAATTGAATCTGAAACACCACCAAAAACATCGCCAAAATCTTCATTACCTTTTTTATTAACGTTTTGTTCAAGCTGAATCCAGATATAATTCAAATCGTCAGGGGAATTATTATAATATGTAATGGTTTCGTCGCCAGAAAGCACATTGTTTTTTTCGTCTAATGACACTTTTATTTTATAATCTGCTCGCTGTTGCCAATAAGCTTTTCCAGGAGCTCCACTTGCAGTTCTGTAGGTGTTAGGTGGAGGGATCAAATTGTCAATAGGTTCAAATTTTCCTTGCCATGGTTGGGTTTGAGATTGTAAGGTTGAAAAACTAAAAAGGGTTACAAGAAGGATTAATAAGTGTTTCATGCTGAGAAGGTTGGTTTTTATTTTGATTGATACAGCAAGATATGAAAAAATGAAATGGGGATTTTTATTTTAACAATACAGGGTTAAAAATTTAAGAGTAGTTTCGTTTTCCGTAATATTTTTTTATCCTTTAAAAAAATCAGCAACTCCAATTTAGCAGGCTTTAATTCCTTTTTAAACGAAGTTAATCCAAAAAACAACAAACTCAAATCCATTTTTGTTGCCCAAACCCAAACACTTACTTACCTTTGCAGTCCTTTTTAAAAGGATGAAAATGAATTTATAATGAGACTCCCATGTTCATGGGAGAAAAACAAGTTTTATGACAAGTAAAGGAACATTAACGTTCGATGTATTGATTGAAATACCAAAAGGAAGTAGAAATAAATACGAATACGATTTCGATTTAAAGAAAATACGTTTCGACAGAATGTTGTTTTCATCTATGATGTACCCAGCAGATTATGGGTTTATTCCTGAAACTTTAGCTTTAGATGGAGATCCATTAGATGTTTTGGTATTAGGAGGAGAACCAACTTTTCCAATGTGTGTGGTTGAAGTGAAACCAATAGGTGTATTCCACATGGCAGATGAAAAAGGACCAGACGAGAAAGTGATTTGTGTGCCAGTTTCAGATCCTATTTGGAATAACCTAAACGATTTATCTGATATGAATCCACATCAAATTAAAGAAATAGAGCATTTCTTTCAGGTGTATAAAGACTTAGAAAAAAAGAGAGTTGATGTTGGTGGTTGGGGAAATGCTGATGAAGCCTACGATATTCTTAATAAATGTGTAAATCGTTATGAAAATAGCGAGCATAAAACCAATGGAGATTTTACAATTTAAACAAAGTATTTATCTTATATATAAGGAGTCCTTTTACAATAGATGTAGAAGGGCTTTTTAATGTTAACGTATTTTGTTACATTTGCGCTGCTAAAAACTAAAATAAACAAAAAATAATATGGAATCAATGATGATTTATATGCCAATTGCAATGGCACTTTTAGGATTAATTTACATGGTAGTAAAGAAATCTTGGGTAATGAAACAAGATGCTGGAGATGGAAAGATGAAAGAAATTTCAGATCATATCTACGAAGGAGCTCTTGCTTTTTTAAATGCTGAATACAGATTATTAGCAATCTTTGTGGTAATTGTAAGTATAGCTTTAGCAGCTGTATCTTTTATAGTACCAACAACACACTGGTTAATAGTAGTCGCTTTTATTTTTGGAGCTTTCTTTTCTGCATTTGCAGGAAATATTGGTATGAAAATAGCAACGAAAACAAATGTTAGAACAACACAAGCAGCTAGAACAAGTTTGCCAAATGCACTAAAAATATCTTTTGGTGGTGGAACTGTTATGGGACTTGGAGTTGCTGGTTTAGCAGTATTAGGTCTAACAGCGTTCTTTATATTTTTCTTTTGGTTCTTTATGGGAAGTGAATGGACTAACACAATGGACATGACTATTGTATTAGAAACATTAGCTGGTTTCTCATTAGGAGCTGAATCTATTGCTCTATTTGCAAGAGTAGGTGGAGGGATTTACACGAAGGCTGCCGATGTTGGAGCTGATCTAGTTGGTAAAGTTGAAGCAGGTATACCTGAAGATGATCCAAGAAATCCTGCAACTATTGCAGATAACGTTGGAGATAATGTTGGTGATGTTGCCGGAATGGGAGCAGATTTATTTGGTTCTTATGTAGCAACAGTATTAGCTGCAATGGTTCTAGGAAACTATGTGATTAAAGATATGGGTGGAATGATTGACGATGCCTTTGGAGGTATTGGACCAATTTTATTACCAATGTCAATTGCTGGTGCAGGAATTATTATTTCTATCATCGGAACCATGTTAGTGAAAATAAAAAGTAACGATGCAAAAGAATCTCAAGTAATGGGAGCTTTAAATATTGGTAACTGGACATCTATTGCTTTAGTTGCAATCTCATGTTTTGGTTTAGTTACTTGGATGTTACCTGAAACAATGAAAATGAATTTCTTTGGTGAAGGTCTTCAAGAAATCTCTTCAATGAGAGTGTTCTATGCAACTTTAGTAGGACTAATTGTTGGAGCTGTTATTTCTTCGGTAACTGAATACTACACAGGATTAGGTAAAAAACCGATTTTAAATATTGTACAACAATCTAGTACAGGAGCAGGAACAAATATTATTGCTGGTTTAGCAACTGGTATGATTTCTACATTCCCTTCTGTATTATTATTTGCTGGAGCTATTTGGGCATCTTATGCATTTGCAGGATTTTATGGAGTTGCTTTAGCTGCTTCTGCTATGATGGCAACAACTGCTATGCAATTAGCTATTGATGCTTTCGGACCAATTTCTGATAATGCTGGTGGAATTGCCGAAATGAGCGAACAAGAACCAATCGTAAGAGAACGTACAGATATATTAGATTCAGTTGGTAATACAACTGCTGCAACAGGAAAAGGATTTGCTATTGCATCTGCTGCATTAACATCTTTAGCATTATTTGCTGCGTATGTAACATTTACAGGAATTGATGGAATTAACATTTTTAAAGCACCTGTTTTAGCCATGTTATTTGTTGGTGGAATGGTACCAGTAGTGTTTTCTGCTTTAGCAATGAATGCTGTAGGTAAAGCTGCAATGGAAATGGTTGAAGAAGTTCGTCGTCAGTTTAGAGATATTCCTGGAATTATGGAAGGTACTGGGAAACCAGAATACGATAAATGTGTTGCAATTTCAACGCAAGCGTCTTTAAAAGAAATGATGTTGCCAGGTTTATTAACTATTGGTTTTCCTTTAGTTATTGCTTTTGTTCCAATGATTTTTGGAATGGATAATATGGCAATTGCTGAAATGTTAGGTGGTTATATGGCTGGTGTTACAGTTTCTGGTGTACTTTGGGCTATTTTCCAAAACAATGCTGGTGGAGCTTGGGATAATGCTAAGAAATCTTTTGAAGCAGGCGTAGAGATTAATGGTGAAATGACATTCAAAGGTTCAGAAGCTCATAAAGCTGCTGTAACTGGAGATACTGTTGGAGATCCTTTTAAAGATACATCTGGGCCATCTATGAATATTTTAATTAAATTAACTTGTTTAATAGGATTAGTAATTGCGCCAATTTTAGGAGGACACGCTGTTGAAGAAGGTGTTGCTTTAAATGAAACTGTACTTTCTACTGAAATGATAAAAAAGGTTTATGTTGAGATGGAAGTTGAAAGCGATGATATAGCTAAAGCTGTTGTAAATACAACTACAATTAAAGATGGTGAATCAACTGTAGATGAAAGGGTTATTTCTGGTTCTTTAGAAGAAGTAAAAGCTAAAGTTGAAGAATTAAAAAAAGGAGCTTCATCTATAAAAGTTAACTCTAATAGAGCTGAATTTAAAGAAGAATTTTCAGAAGAGATAGTAAAATAAATCAGTTATAAATAATTGAAATAAAAAAACCACGCTTTTAGCGTGGTTTTTTTATGGTGTATGTTTTATGTTTATTAGAATAAGCCGTTAATTTCAGCATCTATCTTATTTATAATGCTTCCTAAATCTTCTGGATTAGCAACAAAATCTAAATTATCTACGTCTATAATTAATAGATTTCCTTTGTCGTAACCATGTATCCAAGCCTCGTATCGTTCGTTTAATCGGCTTAAATAATCAATACTAATAGAATTTTCGTAATCACGACCACGCTTATGTATTTGTGATACTAGATTAGAAATAGAGCTACGTAAATAAATTAATAAATCTGGTCCTTGAACAAAAGATTCCATGAGGTCGAAAAGTGATCTGTAATTTTCAAAATCTCTATTGGTCATTAATCCCATAGCATGAAGGTTTGGAGCAAAAATATGCGCATCTTCATAAATTGTTCTATCTTGAATAATGTCTTTGCCACTCTCACGAATTTGTGAAACTTGACGGAATCTACTATTTAAGAAGTAAACTTGTAAGTTAAAACTCCAACGTTCCATTTGGTTGTAAAAATCATCTAGGTAAGGGTTGTCTACCACATCTTCTAATTGAGATTCCCATCTGTAATGTTTAGCAAGTAATTTAGTAAGTGTGGTTTTACCAGCGCCAATGTTTCCGGCTATTGCTACGTGCATAAGTAATTTATTTATTTAGTTGGAATTTGTGTAAAAATTTTGAATCGTAAATATACACAGTTTCATTGGTTACTAAAAACTGTTTTGTTAACAATTCAGGAGTTTTAATTAATTGATAAACTTCATCGGTTTCGTTATAAAAATAAAGATTAGTATTTTTTAATAAATAAACCCTACTGTTATTCTCAATAATTGATGTAAAGCCATCATTCAATACCTTATAGACTAAACTACCAAAGTAATTGTATTTATATAAATACTTTTCAGTTAAAAGCCAGCTATAATTATAATTACTCTTTAAATCTAATGCTTTAGATTGTATTGGTAAAGTAGTAGCTCTTGTTTTTTTAGTTTTGTAATCGAATAATTCTACTTGTTGAATATCTTGATTGAAAATCCATAAGGCATTGTCGTTGGCAGTTGAAACAAAAGCGACATTTTTGTAATTTTCTAAAATACTAAAATCCATTTTTATTATTTCTGCTAATCGATTATCAAGAATAATGGCTGTATTAAAATCTTCGTAAAAAATGGAGATTTTTAAAGGGTTGAAACTGTTTGCAGAACTAATTTTCCCAAACTGTACATTGCTGTAAGAATATTTGTTCCTCTCTTCAACTTTATAAAGCGTGTTGTTTTTTATATAATAAACTGTACCAAAATTATCAAGACCAACAATGGTTTCAGCTTCTATAGGGGTTTTATTTAATAGAGTAGTTTCAATTGGTTCTTGACCAAATAGGCTAAAAGAAATAAAAAATAAAATGTAAAGATGTGTTTTCATTCTGAATTGAAAAGTACAAAATTCAAATCAGATATCAGCAGATTAATTTATATCCAAATCCACGAACATTAATTATTTGTACTGAAGCGTCCTTATTTAGTTTTTTTCTAAGTTTAGAAATAAAGACATCCATGCTTCTTGCATTAAAAAAATCATCATTTCCCCATAATTTATTTAAGACAATGGAACGATCTAAAACTTGGTTTTTGTTTTTAATTAAATGAAAAAGTAATTGTGTTTCTCTATGAGTTAATAGGATTGGGCTTTCTTGAATCCAAACTCTAAAATAAAGATAGAAGAGCCTACAAAAGGGAAAGAGATTTCTCAAGAAGAGTACGATAAAGTTATGGATAAAAAATTAAAAGAAATGGAAGAACGAATGCGCTCTTCTTGGAGTGATGATGGAGGTCAAAATGTTAGAATAAGAATTGGTGGTTAGTTAATTTAAAAATTAAACATTTTCACTAAAATGGTGTCTTATAGTAAATAATTGTAAATTAGTTGCAATAATTAATACACTCTAAAATGAATCATTTTATTAAAAGCATCCTTATTTTTTTTCTGTTCGTATTGCCATTGTCTTCAGTCTATTCTCAAAAAGATTTTCAAGGCAAGGCTTATTATCAAACTAAAACCACAATGGATTTAGATAATTGGGGAGGAAACCAAATGAGCGAACAACAGAAGAAGCAAATTATGGAAAGAATGAAAAGCTTTCTTGAAAAGCAATACATCTTAACCTTTACCCAATTTGAATCTATGTATAAAGAAGACGAAAAACTGGCTGCTCCAGGTTCTGGTGGAGGGTTTGGAATGATGTCAAGTTTTACAGCTGGATCTCAATATAAAAATATTAAAAGCAAACAAATAATTCAAGATCAAGAATTTTTTGGAAAACAGTTTTTAATTATGGATTCCATACCACAATTAGAATGGGAAATGGGAACCGAAACAAAACAGATTGGTCAATATATGTGCTTTAAAGCAACAGCAGTTAAAAAAGTAGATGAATTAGATTGGAGTAACATGAGAAGAAAAAAGAAAGATGAAAATGAAAAGAAGACTGATTCTACAGATACTGCTAAAGTTTCAGACGATCCAATGTCTGAAATTGAAGTGCCTGAAGACATTATTGTAACAGCATGGTACACACCTCAAATTCCAGTAAATAATGGCCCAGGTGAATATTGGGGATTACCAGGATTAATTCTTGAAGTTAGTGCAGGAAGAACAACAATGCTGTGCACTAAAATTGTGTTAAATCCAGATGAAAAAGAAGAAATTAAAACGCCAACTAAAGGAAAAGAAGTTTCTAGGCAAGAATATAATAAAATAGTGAAAGAAAAAATGGAGGAGATGCGTGAGATGTATGGAGGAAGAAATAGAGGAGGTGTAAGGCACTAATTAGTACTCAACGAATCAATCAAAAAATCATTTAAGACGAAACATGAAAAACATATTTTCAATACTACTATTTTTAGTGGTAAGTACATCTTTTGCCCAAGTTAAATTCGAAGGTGTTATAAAAGATAGTATTGGTAACCCTTTAGAATTAGCAAATGTTATTGCAATCAATAAAGAGACTAGTAAGTTAGATTCTTATGGAATAACAAACGATGCTGGTCGATATAAATTATCTTTAGAAAAGAATACCAACTACAATATTCAAGTTAGTTATATTGGAATGAAAACAGCAGAAGCAGATGTTACTACTTCCGAAACAGATATTTCTAAAGATTTTACGCTTCAAAACGACAATGCGTTAGATGAAGTCGAGTTGGTTTACGAAATGCCAGTCACTATAAAAGGAGATACACTAATCTACAATGCAGACTCCTTTAAAGATGGAACAGAGAGAAAGCTGGAAGATGTTTTAAAAAAATTACCAGGTGTTGAAATTAATGCAGATGGAGAAATAGAAGTTGAAGGCAAAGTAGTTTCAAAAGTCATGGTAGAAGGTAAAGATTTCTTTGATGGAGATTCTAAATTAGCGTCAAAAAATATCCCTTCGAATGCTGTAGATAAAGTTCAGGTACTAAAAAACTATTCAGAAGTTGGGCAATTAAGTTCTGTTACTAATAATCAAGATAACATTGCCATTAATATTAAACTTAAAGAAGGAAAAGAAAGTTTTTGGTTTGGAACTGTAACAGCAGGTGGAGGAGTTGCAAGCGAAGATGGTTTGTATTTGGCTCAGCCAAAATTGTTTTATTACAGTCCAAAATTAAGTGTGAATGTTATTGGAGATATGAATAATATTGGCGAATCTGCCTTTACTCGAAGAGATTACTTTAATTTTTCTGGAGGGTTTAGAATGCCAAGTAGAAAAAGTGGAACAAGTATCGATTTAGGAAACAACGATTTAGGATTCTTAATGATGCAAAACAATAAAGCTAAAAGCATGGTCACTAATTTTGGTGCTGCTAATTTTAGTTATTCACCAAAATCAACTTTAGACATTAGTGGTTTTGCAATTTATTCTAATAGTAAAAATGAATTACAAGAAAATAACAACATTGTTTATACAGACTCAGAATTAGGAATTCCCGACGAAACAACTCAAAGCCAAACAACGCAACGTAGCGATTTAGGAATGCTAAAATTAAGTGCGAAATATAAACCTAATGGCAACAACCAATTAGATTACGATGTGTTAGGAAGATTTTCAAAAGAAACACAAGAGCAAAATGT
>Ga0209345_10000810_pt1 | contig 40168 bp, 40 predicted proteins | sample Cruoilmetagenom7_FD_187294 | JGI IMG/M metagenome (GOLD analysis project Ga0209345, IMG submission 187294) | Oil polluted marine microbial communities from Coal Oil Point, Santa Barbara, California, USA - Sample 7 (SPAdes) (version 2) | ecosystem: Environmental > Aquatic > Marine > Oil seeps ...
AGTTTTCTATACTCTGACCTCTCAATCCTGTTCAGTCCCGGAAAATGCTCTTTAACCATTGCAGTCAAATCCTGCTTTTTCAGTTCGAGATCAGCACCTTTTCTATAGAGCAAGTTCAGAGCAAACCAGATTGACGCCATCGACTCTAATTTAGACTCCGCATCAAGTGCTATTTTAGTCCATATAGTCTTCGCTTCCTCGAAGGCATCGCATTCGGTGGCGTTAAGAATTGTTGATAATGGTGGTTTTATATTCATGTCATTATCATTGTCATTATCATTGTCATTGTCATTGTCATTGTCATTGTCGCTGTTAGTTGTTTTCATTGTGTGTCTCCCCTTTTATTATGGTCGCTATTATGTGACCTCCACAGAATTGCCCGTCTGTCGTGAATCACCAGACTGAACCGAAGTCCCTGTTTGCCACGAGTTGCCAGATTGTATTGAATTCTCTGACTGAACAGACTGACCAAACTGGTGTGAGTGACCTCTTTGTATAGAGTGTCCCATCTGCTTGGAGTTTCCAGACTGTTTAGAGTGCCCAGTCTGTACTGAATTACTGTACTGAGCTGAGTAACAATATTGTTGAGAGTTTCCACACTGCTTCGACTGCCCAAACTGTGTGGAATGACCTGACTGCACAGAGTTTTCGGATTGACTTGAATCACTGTACTGAGTTGACCACCCACACTGCTTCGAGTTTCCAGACTGCATTGAGTGACCTAATTGCCTTGAATCATCTGTTTGAGTTGAGTTGCCAAACTGTCGGGAGCAGTCAAGTTGCTGTGATCGGCCTGATTGAGTTGAAGCTCCATACTGTGACGAACAGTCCATTTGTTTAGAGTAATCAAGCTGTTTAGACTCACCATACTGAATTGAAAAATCCATTTGTTTGGAGTTGCCCATCTGTTTAGAATTTCCATACTGTGCAGAGTTGTCAAAGCTCATAGCATTGTTGCTTGATGTGGCGTTTTCATATCGTCTCGACTCGCCAAACTGTGAAGCATCATCATACAACCAGCAATCACCCTCCTGACTTAGATTGTGAGCAGTCTCAACCCATCCACCAAGATCACCCTTGCTAATGTTTGAGAAGGATTTAAGAGCTACTATCCTATGTAGTGTAACAAACTCCTTTGTTGTCGGGTGTTTTATGATCTTGGTCTCACCCGACAATGTGTACTTGTCGGTGCTATTGTTAGTATTAGTCATCATTGTGCCCCTCCTTGTGTGTGTTTATGTAATAAATAACAAATAATAAATAATAAAAGTTAATGTTGAGAACAGATATAGCACGGTGGAATCAGTGTGTCAACTATTTTATTGAAAAAAGTTTAAATAATATGCGAATAACATGCGAATAAGGTGTGATTGACACTAGTAGCAGTCCACAACACTTTGTGTTATCAAGGTGTTACGGTGTTTTACGAGGCTATAACAAAAAGTGTTATTAGGTGTTTTTGGGTGTTTTTGGGTGTTTTTGGGTGTTTTTAGGTGTTTTAAGGGGGTGATGAGGCTACAACAAAAAGTGTTATTAGGTGTTTTAAGGGGTTGATGAGGCTACAACAAAAAGTGTTATTAGGTGTTTATTAGGTGTTTTAAGGGTTTATTGGGCATTTAGGAGAGGTTTACAACACTTTTTGTTATGGGTGTTTTAAGTGTTTATCGGGCATTTAGGAGAGATTTACAACACTCTTTGTTATTGGAGGCAAAATTGCCTACAACAAATAGTGTTGTAGATTGTGGCTGTGGGGAGCTGAGAGCTGTGTAACACTTTATGCTTGCACGGTGATTTGGATGTGCATAATTGAGCGTTGTGTGCACACGAGTTGGCTTAAGTTGTTGAAAACATTAATGTTGTTAGTGTTGTTAGTAGATAGTATATTCTTTTAACCTTCTATAATAAATCATATACCACATTGTGACACTTTGTACTTTTTTTTTTTAGACCCCCAAATGGAATTGATTTTACTAGCAACACTCACAACATGAATGATATCAAGCACTTAACTAGACACACTACTCGTCACAAATGAAAAAGGCAAGGAAATCAGCTATTTAACTCACAACATGAATGATATTAGATACTTAGAAGGAACATGAATGATATCAAGGACTTAGCTGAAACACGCTCAAAACTCACTCCGACTCACTCAGCGGCTCACCTTGAAGCAGTGCGAAGCACTCACCGACACACTCAGCATGTTTTGTTTACCCACCGACTCACTCAGCTTGATTTGTCTACTCGACACACTCAGCATGTTTTGTTTACTCACCAACACACTCAGCTTGATCTGTTTACTCAGCCACCACTTATGACCGGAGTGCCGACACCACGACACTCAGATTGCCACTGCGACAATCTAACTGCCAACACCCAAACACTCTGGCTCCACACTGAACACCGCCAACCACACCTAACTACCCTGGCTCCACACCGAACACCGCCAACCACACTGCTACTCTGGCTCCACACTGAATACCAAACCACACTGCTACTACACACAGCCTCACCAACACCACCACGTCCACGCTGAGCCACTCAAATGATGTAGCCATGTGTCGGTGAGGGTCAGGATACTCGGATTGCCACTGAGCATTGTGGCAATCCATAACACTTGGTGTTGTAGACAAGGGTGTGATTGCCACTGTGACAATCCACAACACTTAATGTTATTAGACAACCCTAACATTACTCATCACCTCTAAGTTGGTTAGAGGTGGTGAATATTATTAGAAAGGCCGGTGGGGGGTAAGAGGGGGCTACCCCCAAAACAGATGAGGCATAATTGAGTATACGTACCTACGCAGGCATTCCGTAAAATTTCAGCTTTTCTATTTTTCAGCTTTTCTATTTTTCAGCTTTTCTATTTTTCGGCCACATAAAATTTCAGCTTTTATATTTTTCAGCTTTTTATATTTTTCAGCTTTTTCTATTTTTCAGCTTTTCTATTTTTCAGCAGCACTGCCACCAGTGGCTATCCACAAGTATCCCCTTCATAACACTTTCTGTTGTGGATTGTCACAGTGGCAATCTAACTGTTCAGAGTTAGCAATCCCATCCTATTATATAAGCTCACAAGGTGGCGCACAAAACAAGCCCAGCGGTCAAGCCAGATAGACACACACGGGAGATCCAAAAAATCTCATACCATAGTACACCTTATATATTAAGACTGTCCAGCGGCCCTGTGACAATCACCTGCAAGAATCATGCCAAGCCATACCGAAGCAATAAATAAAGATATGCAAAGGCTTGACAACACTACCACAATGTGGTATACTGTATTTAATAGATCAAGACCAGGATTGCCACTGGTGGCAGTCAAAGAAAAGAGGGGAGACGATAATGGACTTTGATTTTTTAACAGAGCAGATTGATGAAGAAACACAGCCAAAGTATGTTGGCCCAAATATGAAGTCAGCGGTTAAGATGACACCACGTAAGTTTGCATCGTCAGTACTTGAGGTGTTTGACAAACTTGGTGGAGTGTCTTGGCTATTGATAGAAGCACAAGCAGACCCTAAAGCGTTTCTTGCGTTGCTGTCTAAGATGATACCAAAGAGCGTGCAACTTGATGATCTAGCAGGTATAGCTGTAACAGTAGTCGACCAATTTGGTAGACAAGTTAAAGCAGAAGCGGTAAACGCAAATAACCAAACACAAATTGCTGCCACAATACCTTCTGAAGGCACGGAGTCCGGTCAACTCCAGATTGCCACTGGTGGCAGCCAGACTCCCCGGGCGGTTCTCTCCTCCTCACCTGGGGAGTCACCCCCAACTGATGTTGATATAACAGACATATTTAAGAAGGGGGTTGATGATGAATAATGACTACTTAGAAGAAGCTGCTAAGGGTAGGATAACAATACCATACAATTTCCATCCTCGTGAGTATCAGAAGGATGTGTACAACGCACTGCCACTCGGGTTTAAACGCGGTGTAGTGATATGGCATAGACGAGCAGGCAAGGACAAGACATTCATAAACATACTTGCGCGTGAAGCCTTTAAGAAAAGAGGTACTTACTTCTATATACTACCTTATTATAAGCAAGCACGATTGATTATATGGGAAGGTATGGACTCGTCGGGCTTTAGATTCATTGATCATTTTCCAGATAAGCTTGTTAAGCGTAGAGAGAACCAACAGATGGTCTTAGAGCTAACAAATGGGTCTGTTATAAGAATGGTTGGGTCTGATAATATTGATTCGATTGTTGGGACAAACCCAATAGGCGTAATATTTTCCGAGTTCTCACTGCACAAGTCAGCAGCGTGGAACTATTTACGGCCTATCTTACTCGAAAATGGTGGGTGGGCGCTGTTCAACGGTACTCCACGTGGGAAGAACCCATTGTGGAAAATGTACCAACATGCTAAGAAGGATAAAACATGGTTCAGTGAGATATTGACAATTAATGACACCACAAAAGAGGACAACACACCAGTTATAACAGAAGAAGACATACAAGTTGAGCTTCAATCAGGGATGCCAAAAGAACTGATCCAACAAGAGTACTATTGTTCCTTTGATGCTGGTCTTGTTGGGTCTATAGTGGGTGATCTGATGGCCAATGCGAGGGAAGAGGGGCGTATCGCAAGGATACCTTGGGAGCCTGAGTTAAGAGTAACAACTGCGTGGGATTTGGGATTTGATGACACCAACACTATTTGGTTCGCGCAGTTCTCTGGCAAAGAAGTATGGCTGATAGACTGCTATAGCAACAACAGGAAGCCAGCACCACACTATGTTAACGTACTTAACCAGAAACCGTACACATATGAGGAACACTTCTTCCCACATGATGTGGAGGTGCATGAGTACAGCACTGGGCTTACAAGGAGGGAGACGTTTGAGAACTTAGGGCTAAAGAATATAATAACAATTCCGCGAACCGGGGTCGCTGATAAAGGCCAGTTGTCAGAAGGACACAACGCTATGAGGCAGACTATACCAAAGTGCTTCTTTGATAAAGTAAAGTGTGATGATGGCATTGAGGCATTAAAATCGTACAGGCGGGAGTGGGAGGAGAAGAAGGAGAAGTTCTCTGACTCACCTGTTCGTGATTGGAGTAAGCATTTTGCTGATGCGTTTAGACAACTTGCATGTGGTCTTGGGATAAGGCGGACAGGTAATATGCCTATAAGTCAGTATGCGTCGCAGAGTTACAATGAGCTTGATGGACTCGAAGACGATAATCTTAACTACGATCCATTTGAGGACTACTTGTAACTATCTATTTTAAAACGCTTGACAAGTATACCACATTGTGGTATACTCGTACTCATAAATAAAAGTGCGCTAAAAATTAAGGGAGGATGAACTATGAGTGGAGTTTTTGATTTTATATCGAACAAAGGGGATGGTGATGAGATTGCCACTGGTGGCGATCAGACAGACCCTGGGGCCATCACGGAAGAAATGAAAGAAGAGGCAAAGAAACTTGCTGCGTCTTCAAAAGGTCTTGACATAGCTGAGTTCCAAAAGAAGCATAAAATACACATACTCAATGTTGACGAACTCTTAAAGGGATAAATATGAGAGCTACACAAACTGACATAGAGACTCATATAACGCAGAAACAATCGTTAGTTGTGTCAAGAGGGATGTTTGATTCTCACTGGCAGGAAATTGGCGAGCTTATATATCCAGAACACGCTAACTTTACCTTTACCCCAGCACCTGGGGAGAAGAGGCTGTCTAAAGTATTTGACTCTGTTCCGACACATGCTAATCAGTTATTAGCTTCCGGCCTGTTCTCGTTGCTAACAAGTTCAGCAAGCCCTTGGTTCCATCTTAGACCAGTTAACCTGATGATGGCGAAGTCTCGTGAAGTGAATGTGTATCTCGATGAAGTGTCGTCCATAATGTATCATGAGATAAACAATCCTGTAGCTGGGTTTTCTTCTGCTATACACGAGGGTTACTTAGAATATGGTGCGTTTGGTAATATGACTATACTACTCGAAGAAAACTTAGAGCAGTCTTCTTTACGTTTTATGTCTTTACCATTGTATGAGTGTCATTTTATCGAAAACGCCCAGGGCGTAATCGATACTCTATACAGAACTTATGATAGGTCTGTAGGATTCTTGATGCGTAAATTTGGCGTTGAAAACTTATCCGAAGCAGCTAAAAAGTTTATAGAAGAGGACAAACTTGACACAATAATAAAAGGATTGCACGTCATCCTTCCAAGGGACTTAATCGATCATTACTCTATCAAGTCAACTGATTTGCCTTTTGCATCTATGTACATAGATATCACCAATACACACTTGATGCATGAAGGTGGATTCCATGAGTTGCCTTTTATGGCAGCAAGATTCTATAAATCGACTAATGAGGTGTACGGTCGTGGCCCAGGATCGACAGCTTTACCAGATACAAAGATGCTTATGCGAGTTGTTCAGGTGACTATAAGGGCAGCACAAAAGACAGTTGATCCACCAATGATACTACCAGATAGTGGGTTTTTACGCCCGTTACGTACTGTGCCTGGTGGGCTGAACTACTACCAGCGTGGGAGACTGAACTCGAAAAAAGATATCGACATCATCCCTACTGGAAACCCTGGATTTGGTGTTGACTATTCTAAATTATTGCACGAAAAGATACGAGAGATATTTTTTGTAAATCAGCTACAACTTGATACCGGCCCGCAAATGACAGCAACAGAAGTAATGCAGAGAACAGAAGAGAAGTTACGCTTGCTTGGCCCACTTCTTGGGCGTGTGCAGACTGAGTTGCTTGGCCCACTTATTAGAAGGGCGTACGGTCTACTAATGAGAGCAGGTAAGCTGCCTGAACCACCAGCAGTATTAGGAGACGCAAAGTTAAAAATAACATATACGTCCCCAATAGCAAGAGCGCAAGAGCAAGTTGAGGCTAATGGGCTAATGAGGGCGCTCGGTATACTCGAACCAATGCTCAAGTACAGCCCAGAAACAGCAGATATATTTGACACTGATGCTATGGGTCGTGGAGTTTTTAACATGTATAGCATAAGCCAAAAGTATCTTAAAGACGAGAAGCAGGTTAAGGCTATTCGTAGCTCACGAGCTAAAGCGGAACAAGACCGGCAAGAAGCAGAGAATCTAAGAGCGACTGGACAGGGTGCCGATTCCATGGCGAGAGCAGGAGCAACAGTGCAAGAAGCTGGACTCGGCTCTGGTGATTTTGGGCCACTACAATAACATAAAAGGAGACTGCCACTGGTGGCAATCATGATTAATAACTTGCTTAATAAAAAAATACACAGAGCGTACCAAGATGTTTTCGACGCTGGTGCGCCACAAGTAAAATTAGTACTCAGCGATCTATGCAAAGCACATGGGGTATTCGACGGAGGCTTTGATCCTAACCCACATATTAATGCTTTCAACAGCGGTGAGAGAAATGTAATACTAAGGATATTGACCATATTAAAAATGAAACCAGCTGATATTATAAATTTAGCAGATAATGGAGGAGTATAATGCAACCAACAACCACACCAACAGCAGAGACACAAGCACCACCAGCACCACCAGCACCACCAGCAGAGCCACCAGCACCAGCACAACCAGCACAACCAGCACCACATGAGACTTGGAGAGACAGTTTGCCTGAGGACATGAGGGGATTACCAACTCTTGAGAAGTTCAAAGATGAAACCGAAATGGTGCGGATGCCGGTCAATGTAGCTCGTAGCTACATTAACGCCGAGCAGCTAATTGGTAGGGACAAGTTGCCTATACCGAAAACACAAGAAGAGTGGGACAGTACTTACGAGCGACTTGGGAAACCAAAGAGTAAGGAATTGTACGTCTTCCCTGTAAAAGAAGGCACAGACCAAAGATTAGTAGATGAGTTGACTAAGGACGCTGAGTGGTTTAGAGACAAAGCATTTGAACTCGGCCTGAGTGAGAAGCAAGCAACTGAATTATTCTCATCTTTCACAGACAATACAGTGGCTAACATTGAAAATATGCAGTCAACTGGAGCTGCCGAAAAGCTCAATGCAGAAGTTAAACTACGTTCAGAATTTGGTGCCGCTTATGATGGCAAGATGGTTCTGGCTGGCAGAGCTGCAAGGGAACTTGGAGGGCCAGAGCTTATTGAACTGCTTGACAAGACAGGAGTTGGGAACCACCCTGCTTTTATAAAGTACAATATGAAGGTAGGGGCTATGATGGCAGAAGACTTAGGTCTTGACAAGAATACAGGCGAGCTATTACAGTCGACGGAGTCAGTCAAGGATAAAATTTTGGGCATCCAAACTTCACCTGAGTACACAGATGCTACCAACCCCGCGCATGCAAACGCGGTGGCTAAGGTAGCAAAATTGATGGAACACCTATATGGTGGAAAATAATCACAGCAGACAAGCATAAAGCCCTGCACACAATAGCATTTGGGCCTCCTTAGCATAGGAGACAACCCGTTGGTTAATGGGAAGAATCTTATAAACAAACACAACAATGAAGGAGGCTGAAATGTCAGCTGAAATAACGACCGCAATGGTCGAACAGTACAAGAGCAATGTGGCATTATTGTCGCAGCAAAAGGGATCGAGATTGCGTGGTGCTGTCCGTACTGAAAGTATTGATGGTGAGAATGTATACTTCGAGCAGATAGGCGCTACATCTGCACAGAAGAAAACCTCAAGGCATATGGATACACCACAGATAGACACTCCGCACCACCGCCGTAAAGTATCCGCCGACGATTATGTATGGGCGGATTTCGTAGACAAAGAGGATTTAATCCGCACTATCATTGATCCGACAAGCCCGTATGCAGTCAATGCTGTTAACGCTTTCGGCCGATCAATTGATGACGTGATAATTGCAGCGGCAAGTGGAACAGCTTACACAGGGAAAACTGGTGGTACAGCAGTAACTCTGGGTACTGGACAGCAAATTGCTGAGGGTAATGTCGGCATGACTGTAGAAAAACTTGTTGAGGCGAAAGGTATATTCTGGAGCAACGATATAGACGAGGATATCCCGCTACATATAGTTATGTCATCTCAGCAGTATCAGGATTTGCTAAACATAACTGAGGTCACAAGCGCAGATTACAACTCAATTAAGGCTCTTGTCAAAGGCGAGATCAATGAGTTCATGGGGTTCACCTTCCACCGTACGCAGAGGCTTTCTGTTGACGCGAGTGATATTCGTACATGTTTTGCATGGGCGCAGGATGGCATACTTCTTGGACTTGGTGCCGATATACACACAAAAATATCTGAGAGAGACGACAAGAATTATCTCACACAGGTATGGTGCGGAATGACTATTGGCGCAACACGTATGGAAGAGAAGAAAGTTGTCGAAATATTCTGTGACGAAACCCCTGATTAATAAACCTGTGATTGCCACCAGTGGCAATCACACCACATATAAGGAGATACAAACATGGCTACTTTTTATTCAGAGCAGGTAACAAAGCTCGACTCTGTTCCTGCGGAACCAATAAATGTCGATGAACTACACGGCAAAGTAAGAATCGCAAGATTCGATTATACCCAAGTAGCTGAGGGAGCGGCTGATAGTGTGATTCAACTATGTAAAATTCCTGCTGGTAGAATACGTATCCTCGGCAAAGAGAGTGCTGTGTACCATAACTTGACAACCGGTACTGTCGATCTTGATATAGGATGGGCGGCGCATACTGATTTTGCTGGTGACGCAGTCGCTGCAGACGAGGATGGTCTTGACGATAATATTGATTGCGAAACAGCAGGAGTCATAAGGGTTGGTACTGTTGCAGCAGTACTGGCTGAGTGCCAGTCAAAAGTCCTTGAGTCACAGGCTGGCGTTACAATTACAGCCACAGTTAAGACTGCGGTAATTGCCGCAGACGACACTCTGAAAGGATATATCGCTTACGTGCTGGACTAATAATAACCCTCAATCCGTTGCAGTTAGTTCAGCACTGTCCCCATGAAAATTGTTTTGTGGGGACACTGAGGCACTAACAAATAAAAGGAGAGTATTATGTCATCAGAAGTAGAAATTTGTAACGAAGCGTTGACAGCTATTGGTGCGAATACTATACTATCACTGTCAGATAACATAAAGACCGCACGTTTATGTAGTCTAAAATACGCTAATAAAAGAGATTATTTATTACGCAGGTATATATGGAACTTTGCAACAAAAAGGGCTGTTTTATCATCTGATGTGGACACACCTGATTTCGAGTTCAGTAAACAATTCACATTGCCATCTGATTGTGTGCAGTTCAGAGAACTATACCCAAACAATATAGCATACAGCATAGAAGGACGTAAGATTCTATGTGAGGAGTCAGTACTATATATGAAGTACACAGCGCAGGTAACAGACACTAACGAAATGGACACCACTTTTCGTGAGGCGTTATCAGCATTATTAGCCAGAGAGTTGGCTATACCACTTGCGGATAGTGTAAACTTGTACTCTCAGATGGACGAGCTGTACGAAGTAAAACTGGCAGAAGCAAAATTTGCTGGGTCAATCGAACAGGACACAGAAGCAATAGAAGCAACCGATTGGGAAAATTCACGAAATTAGGATTGCCACTGGTGGCAATCAGGAGGAACAATGAAGTTTGACGCCATACAAAGTAGTTTCACATCCGGAGAAGTAAGCCCCAAATTCAGGGGGCAAGTGGAGACAGATGCTTACGCAGCAGGTGTTGGGCGGTCGGAGAATATGATAGTACAACCGCACGGAGGACTAATATACCGTGGTGGTTTTCATTATGTTGCCGAAGTAAAAGATCCAGCTAAGAAACCTATATTAGTTGGGTTTGATTACAAGAGTTTGTACTCATACATCTTAGAATTCGGAGAAAATTATATTAGGGTGTATGTGGACACTGAGCAAGTACAGGATGGCGCGTCGGCTTACGAAATAGGATCGACATACGCTCATTCGGAGTTACAAGATTTGTGCTTTAACCAAGACGACGACACTCTGTATATCACACACCCAAACCACCATCCAGCAAAATTAGTAAGAACTGCTGATGACGACTGGACTCTTTCAGATATCTCTTTTATGTTTGATCCAGTGTGGGCGCTAAAAAACACACCAGCAGATAACGATTGGAAATCAATTTGTTGGAGTCCTGAGCTATCTCTGTTAGTAATTGTCGCAAGTTCTGGCACAGGAAACAGAGTAATGACTTCACCTGACGGACTAACTGGTTCGCTACAAACTTCTGCTGCCGACAATGATTGGCGTTCTGTTTGTTGGAGTCCAGAATTATCCTTGTTCGCTGCTGTAGCAAATAACGGGACAAGCGATGGTGTCATGACATCACCTGATGGGGTTAATTGGACTTCGAGAACCGCTGCTACAGTTAGCGTTTGGGAGTCAGTTTGTTGGGGCGCTACTGCTGGGCTATTCGTAGCAGTATCTGGTTCTGGGACTGCTAATAGAGTTATGACTTCACCAGACGGGATTACGTGGACTACAAGAACATCTGCTGCTGACAACTATTGGAAGTCAGTCTGTTGGGCCGCAGAGTTGGCGCTGTTTGTAGTAGTATCTGCGAGTGGTACTGCTGACAGAGTAATGACTTCACCAGATGGAATAACATGGACTTCAAGAACTTCTGCTGCTGACAGAGGATGGGAGTCGGTGTGCTGGAGTCCTGAGTTGACTCTATTCGTAGCAGTTGCGGGTGATGGAATAGGCGATGGTGTTATGACTTCACCTGATGGTATAACGTGGACTTCGAGAACTCCCGCGACTGATACTGTTTGGAAGTCAGTCTGTTGGAGTCCTGAGTTAGGGATATTTGTAGCCGTTTCTGGTTCGGGTAGTGGTAACAGGACTATGACTTCACCTGATGGTATAACATGGACTACAAGAACTTCACCAGCGAACAATTATTGGGAATCAGTTTGCTGGAGTCCAGAGTTAGCACTATTTGCCGCTGTTTCGAGTACAGGTGTTGATAATAGAGCAATGACTTCAAGCATCGGAAGGGAGGCGTGGAGAGTCGGCAACTATCCAGCGCTAAATTTTTTCTTTGAACAGCGTCATATATTCGCATCAACTCCATCTACTCTTAATGGTGTGTGGGGTAGCTGGTCTGGCGAATACAATAATATGACATTAGGCACAGGTCTCGACAATCAAGGACTTGAGTTTATTATAAAAGCGGCGGTTAAATTTGTGTGGGCGTCACCTGGTCAAGAATTGATACTTGGTGGGACAAACGCAGAGTTTAAAATTGGTGCTAATGCTGCAAACGAGGCTCTTACCCCAAGCAATATTAGGCCGACAATAGTGACGAGTTATGGTAGTTCAGCTAAACACCCAGTAAGAATAGACGATAGTGTTGTATTTTTACAGAAAGGCGAAAGGGTATTCAGAAGGCTTGTAGCCAATAATAGATCAGGTGGGTACTCTGATTCTTATTCTGCGGAGAACTTGACAATACTTAGTGACCATATAGCAAAGAACGGTGTAAACAGCATAACTTATTCTTTACTACCAAGTTCTATTATGTGGGTAGCACGTACTGACGGAGAACTTGTAGGTCTAACTTACGAACCAGACCACAAGATTTTCGGGTGGCATCGCCACACACTTGGCGGAACAGACTCAAAAGTACACTGGGTCGCAACTGCGAATGCTGTAGGTGAGTCACGAAAAGACGAGGTATGGGCAGTTGTAGAAAAGACTATAGATGGCAGTACTGTGTGCTATATCGAGTATATGGTAGAGGGGCTGTCAGACGAAGACGATATAGAAGACTCATTTTTTGTTGATTCAGGGGTCACGGTGACAGGCAGCCAGTTTACTTCTGTGCCTGACTTAGATCATTTAGAAGGTGAAGAAGTCAGTATATTCGGCGACGGAGCGATGCAAGCTTCTAAGACTGTATCAGGCGGACTTATAGTATTAGACACCGCTGTCGACAAAGCACAGATTGGGCAAGCATATGAGGGCGTTGTAGAGACACTACCAATAGAAGGTGGTAACGCAATCGGGACATCACAAGGAGTAATGAAGAGAATCAATTCTGTGTCCTTACGCTTGGACAGGTCTTTAGGGTTTAGCTTTGGTGGGCTTGTTGGGCCGCTTGACGAGTACTACTTTGGCCCGGCGATAATGGACTCACCACTTGAATTGTTTACTGGTGACACAGAACCATCACCATTCTCTGGTGATTTTGACAGATCGTCAGTGTTAAAAGTATCACACGCTACTCCAATACCTTTTAATTTATTAGCAATAATGTACGAAGCGAGGACAAAATGATAACTTACAAGCAGGAAGGGTATACCGATGTGCTTGGCGAAATGAAGAACCTATTCAAGTCACAATGGGAAGAGGTTGGGCTAAACGCTCTGAGCGACCGCAACAGGGTACTTGACCCTAATTGGTCGATGTATGAGGCTCTGGACGGCGCCGGTAATTTACACGTGTACACCGCCAGGATTGCCACCAGTGGCAATCTCGTAGGCCACTGCATGTCCGTTGTGTACCCGCACCCGCACAGCAAGAATGTAATAGCTGCCGAAAATGACTTCCTGTACTTATCACCGAAGTATAGAACAGGATTCACGGGGGTTGGGCTTATAAATTTTGCTGTAGAAGAATTGAAAAAAGTAGCTGAGATAATCTTTTTTAACACGCATGTGCATAATTCATTTTTCCCTATACTACATAAGTTGGGGTTTAAACTTATAGAGCATAGGGCTATGCTGGAGGTTTAACTATGTCATCAGGACTTTCATTTGTGTCGAGCGCAGTAGGAGCTGTTGGGAGCTTATTTGGTAGTAGTTCATCAAGTAGCGCAGCAACAGCCCAAGCAAGACAAGCTACACGAGAAGAACAAATAGCCGCTGAACGTAAAGAACGAGAGCTACGTATACAGCGAGAACAGACAGATCGTGCGGCACGAGTAGCTGCTGAACAAGCTGAGTGGGAAGAGGGTGTGAGTTTAGAGAAAACAGTATTCACACAGGAACGAATACAAGAGGAAGCTGACGCAGTGAAAGCTTCCCAAATAGTAGGATACGCAGCAGCAGGTGTAAGCACACGCATTGGTTCTCCTGTATCAGTGATGGCCCGGACAGCTAAAACAGTACAAATTGAGAAAGAAGCTATAATGCGTGGTCATGAGCTAATGACAGAAGCACGCATGAAGGAAGTAGCCGAAATAGAAATGGGCGGCGAAGAAGCTTACAGATGGTTTACTGAAAGGATAGAAGCAGAAACTGCGTACGAAATAGAAGGGCGTGAATCCGAAGCAAGTATGTATCGTAAACAAGCCTCGGATATAAAAATAGGCGGATGGATTTCAGCAGGATCGTCATTGTTGGGAGCCGCATCATCTTTATTTTAGTAAATAACATAGACAAGATTGCCACTGGTGGCAATCACGGGGAGTTACAGTAATGCCAAGAATACCACAATTACCGACATCAAAGGAATCCCATATAGGTGATTTTAAGATATCAACACCACGAGCAGCAAATATAAACGCACCAAGTGGACGACCAGCACGTAACGCAGGAGGCGTAGGTGGTAGAGTGATTGGTGGTGCTGTCAAAGAACTGAGCGCAGTATTGAGAAAGATGTCACAGGAGTACTCTAAGAAAGAAGAGTTAACACGTATAGCGAATTCTCAGAAGTTACAATTCGAAATGAATGAGAAATTTAGGATTCGTAAAAAAGAAGAAGCAGAGAAAGTTGGGAGCCAAGCACTTGGGTTAGTAGAGAAGTTTAAACAAGATACAGAGGATTTAAGAGAAGGTTACATACCAGAAGACTTAGACCAAAGAACTTCTAACGAACTCAACCAGCATTTTAACTCGCAGTACAATTCACATGCTTCTTGGCTGGTAAACCACTCAATAAGACAGAGTTCTGTTGCTGACAGTGAGGCCCGGATACGTGCGATACAAGACGCACATACCAATATAACTTCTATGGGTGTTGGCGACAGAGTTGGAATAGAGCGTGAGGTAATGAACACGCTTAAATTTGAGAAAGCTAGACACCCTGGCATAACAGAAGACCAGATGGAGACTAATGGCAGGTCGTTAAGAGAGGACTACTTAACTTTTGCGTTAACGAAGTGGGCCGCTGATAGTACTATTGGAGCATCTAATTTCTGGGAGAAGAACCAAGAGTATATAAAAAGCGCATTACCAAAAAACTATAATGTTATGGCAAAAAAGATGGAGATAGTTGAAGACGATTCTACGTATGATATTGCGCTCGGAACTCTTGAGAGAATGTTTGGTGAAGACGATGCCGCAGCAGCTAAATTTGTAGACGAGGACACAGATGGCTTGCTAAAGTTGACCCCATCGCAACGATTAAAAATGTCGTCAACACTGTGGGCTAACAACAACCATAAGTTGGCGGAAGAAGAGCGCATAAAAAATAAGAAAGAAGAAGAGTATCTTATCAATAGCCATAATCGTTTCTTTGATCCCGAAACACGTACTCTTAACACCCCCGCAGCTTTGTCAGATCTTGAGCAGACATACAGATCAGGCGGAGTTGATTCCGCCATGTACGAGAGCAGACGTAAACAGTTGCTGACTGGTGGCGAGTTCAGCAACAGCCAAGCGCAAGATTTAATAAGAGATATTAACAGCGTTGCGGTCACCACTAAAGGTGAAGTGCTGAATCGTATAGCAGGTACGAGCGCAAACCCCGCGCCGTTCTTCAGCGAGTTAAAGAAACGGCAAGACCAGATATCCAGAGGTTTCACTTCTAACTGGTTTGATGTAGCGTATGACAAGTTCAACGCACTTGCGAGTATAAAGAAGAAGAAAGACTTACCATCAGATGTGAAAGAAAAAGAATTACTTGTTAGCACAACAGAGCTACCAGCATTTAAAAAGCGTTTGGAAGAAGTTGCACGATGGGCTGGTTTGTCAGCTGGCGATCCAGAGATTGTTAACCTTGCTAACACCTTACTTGAGAGCGGCTGGTATTCTGACAAGCACCCATCATGGCACTCAGGCGGAGCCGCATGGAATGTATTTGGAGAGAAGTACCAGAGATTATGGGAGTTCCCTGAAGGTGAAGTTATGGAAGTATTACAGTCTCGTGGTCTTGAGACTGCCACTGGTGGCAGTCCCACTCTTTTCCAAAAGTACACTCCAGAAGAAGAAGAAGCTGTGGCAAGACTACATACTATGAATATACCAATCGACAGCACCAGTATAAAAAGAGCGCTCGAGATTATAAAAATAGAAAAAGGTGGTGAATAATGGCCACACAGAATTTGATATCGATGCTAAAAAAGCACGAGGGTTACAGGGCTAATATCTACAAAGACACACGAGGGTTTGATACTGTTGGGTATGGGCATAAAGTGACCTCACCAGAAGAGTACAGCAAAGGTGTTTCAGAAGCAGAAGCCGAAGCAATGCTTGTGCAAGACGCTGACAGAGCCAGGGCAGACGCAGAGAGAGTGTTCCCGAACTTGTCGAGCTACCCCTCTGAAAAACAAGATGCTTTTGTCAACATGACGTTTAACCTTGGCGCAAGCGGAGTTCTTGGATTCAAGAATATGCACACTGAACTACAAAAAGGCGACAAAACAGATTGGGATGTAGTCGGGCAACATATGTACGACAGCAAATGGAGAGAACAAGTTGGCGACAGAAGCACTGAACTTATAGATATTATAAAGAAAAAAGAAGAAGCCGAAGCGGAGGTTAAAGAAGAAGCTGATTCTTTTGAAAAAATGAAGAAAGATTACGGTGTCGGTGACTCCTTCGAGAGAATGCAAGCTGAATACAAAACTCAGCAGATCATAGCGGAGGACCAAGGAATAGACGAGGACTACTTACTACCCGTAACAGCGGCTATAAGTGCATCGTCAGCTTTTTTGTTTGGGCTGCCAGCGGGGTTGGTAGCTGGTGGAGCGTCCCTGATAACAGAAGCAGGTAGCGCTATCTTGGGTAAGTTCGCAAAAAAGGTCGACCCTGCATTGGAGTTCCCTGTGTACTTTGCGTCACAGGTTGTTAGTGCTTTTTCTTTTGAGAACTGGCTGATTAATAACACTGTCAAAAAACTCGCAACTGCTGCTCCTAAATTCTGGACAAAAGAGTTCGCAGTAGCAGAAAGGAATGGGTGGCTGTCAAAAGAGTTTATCAGCGACACATCCGATATAGTCCGCAACATGGACATGGGGACAAAAGGCGCGAATAAAAAACTATTAAACCTGTACAAACAACAAGCGTACGACTACAGACTTGGAAAAGTAGGTAAGAGGTTGGAGAAATTAGAGAAAGTACCTTCAAAAGTAGCCGAAGCGAAGGACGTTATAACCCAACTCAGCAAGAAGAAAACTTTGCTTGATTCTGATTACCGTAGGTTAGCACGTATTGCTAAAGAGGATGCGTATATAGAGTATATGCCTAAGTTCAACAAGTTTAAAAACAATGCCGTAAATAAAGCAGCTAACGAGAAGTGGCAAGCATTACCAACACGAGACTTAGTGGAAGCCTTGAGAGCAGATGGTGGTATTCCTAAGAACTACAAATTCGTTTCACCAGAGGTGGCAGAAGCTTTTGCAAAACGACATCCTGATTTGCTGAGTAAGACAGACAAAGCAGCACAACTTGAGAGTATAGCCAGAGGCTTTGACTACGAAAGCGTTGATGATGTTGTGCTTAGTGTGTTCAACACTCCAAACAAAAAACAGTTGCGTAGGATCGCATCTGCGGAATTGAAATCAGATTTTGATAAGGTGTTTATAAATGAAATATCTTCACGTGTAGCAGCTAAAGAAGCAGACTACCTGTATGAGTTGCACGGTAAAACAAAAGGATGGAAAGCTGGCCGGATATCTAAACAAAAACATATTGAGGCAACACGTAGATCAGAGGGGAAACTACCAGCAAAACTTGTTGCGATGGAAGTTAAGGCTGGTAAGAGAGCAACGTCTAAGTTGTTGGAAATACTGCAGAAGACAACAAAAAAAGATATTACACATCTACAGAGGGCGCACGCACAAAAGTTGGCTGAGTTCCAAGCCGCTGTTAGAGTAGAGAGAAAACTAAAAGTTATAAATAGAAGGCTACAAAGAAGCATTGGTATAGACGGCGAGTATGGCGCTCAACTTGACAAGTTGTTAGCCCCATTGTACAACAAGGCAGCAGGTAGACCAGCAGAGCATATGTGGAAGTTCTTGACTCGAAAGTACTATGATGAGGTGTCAATAGGAGCCGATATACTAATCAAAAGATACAACGACTTGTTACAGACTTTACCTTTTACTGGTCGTACTTTTTTAGACCTTACTTACAACCAAGCTAAAGACCTTGACAACTTTGTCCGTGCTTTCAAATTTGTCGCCGAGAATGACAGATGGATAACCAGAATAGGTGAGAAGTATCGTTTAAAGCATCTTGTTTCCGAGATATACAACACCGCCAAGACAACTATTCCAAAGGCTAAGTTACTACAACCACGTGTTACAGGTTCACAGCTTGAGGAGTTATCAAGAGGCAGCCTTGGTAAGCTTGCTAATGCAAGAGAGTCTCTTGCTGATGTGGCTGGTGGGGCGCTTGCGTCATTAAAAAGGATTGAACCAATTTGTATACAGTTGGATGGTTTTAAAAATTTTGGCCCAGCATGGAAAAATATATTCAACAGAACAGTGCAAGCGGAGACAGCAAAAGAAGCTTTGGGTTCTAAAGTATTTGGTAAATACGAAGAAATATTTGCAGCACATAAAGCAGCTACCGGACTGAAACCTTCTAAATACTGGACTGCCACCAGTGGCAATCTTAATGGGTTAGCAATAAACAAAGAAACTGCTGTTCTGATGGCGCTAAATTCTAAGCACCCTAATAATATGGAAGCTATGCTAAGTGGGCTGAGGGTGTCTAAAGAAGCTATGATAAATTTTCTCGACGGAGCGATGTCAACTGCTGACAAAAAACTTGTTAACGATGTACTCGACACACTCGACGAATTGTACCCACTACTCGCTGAGATATACAAAAAGAAAACTGGTCTTGTACTACCACGGCCAGAAGGGGGTAGGTACTTCCCAATACTTAGGGACAGCAACTTCTCCAATATAAGCGAGAGTATTGATGATGTGTTCCTCGATACTGGTTCTGATTTATTCTACACAGAGGTTAAGAAGACTTTTATGAAAGCCAGAGTAGGTGGAGTAAAAGCAGTGAAACTTGACTTTAGAGGACTGACGCAACACCTGGCGGATATAGTACACTACGCTACCCATTGGGAGGCGTTGAACGACATACAAAAAATAACCAAGAACGCCAAGTTTAAAGAAGCAGTCGAATCATCTATGGGTAAAGGAGTATACCAACAGTTTGATCCGTGGATAAAAAATATGGCACGACCTTCTCGTACTAAAATAGATACATTTATGGGTAAAGCAAGACGCAACGTAACCTTCGCTTCACTTGCTTTTGTGCCCAAGATTGCGGTAAAGCAGACTCTATCTTTTGTAACGGCGATGCCAGAAATAGGATACGGTAACGCTATTAAAGCCGTAAAAGACTTTGCTCGTAGACCTCGCGAGATACGTGACGCAATAGCAGCAGCGTCACCAGAAATGGCTAACAGGTCTAAAACATGGAATAGGGACTTGATAGAACTGATGTCAGAGATGACAGAATCGGGCACCAAAGCAACACTGATGAAAGCAGGATTCCTGATGATACACAAAGTTGATGAAATTACTGCATCAGTTGTGTGGCATGGCGGATACGAACAAGGTCTTAAACTGTTCAAAGGCAATGCTGAGTTAGCAGTAAACCACGCTAACAGATTAGTTAGAAAAACTCAGCCGGCTTCTTCTGCTAAAGACACACCTCGTATAATGCGGTCTGGCGAAGGGTGGAGAGCAGTGTCAATGTTCTATTCGTACTGGTCTGTTTTCCACAATCAGGTTGGTGAAGTAGTAGCAAAAGGTCTGTCAGGTAAGATGTCAGCAACAGAAACAATAGGTACTTTAGCATGGTTAACTATCGCCCCCGCTGTGGCACAACAGCTAACATCAGCAGCTTGGAACACACTGACTGGCAGAGAGCAAGAAATAGAACACGGCAAAGAGGTGGCGACTGGAGCAGCATTGAACGCAATTGGTGGACTTCCGGTGCTAAGAGACATAGGAGCATCCGCACTCAGTGGGTTTGATTACCAAGTATCACCAATTGTTGCGGCACCAAAAGCAGCTTCGTCTGTGATAAAGACGCCATTCAAACTTTTCGATGACGAAGCAGAATTTAGTAAATACGACGCTGAATCTGCAGCCAAGATGCTAAGTTACTTCACGATATTTCCATCAAAAGCTGCCATAACCGCAGTGGAAGGTGCTTTACGAATATACGAAGACGACACAGATGATTATTTTGAGTTAATAGATAGACCACCATATGAAAAATAACGAGATTGCCACTGGTGGCAATCACAATAGGAGCATATTATGACAGTATCAGGAGGCCTTGCAAGAAACGATTATAACGGCAATGATATAACTACTGAGTTTGCTGTGACTTTTAAATTTATTTTAAACTCAGATGTGCAAGCTATTTTATATAACGCTGTTACTGCTGTTGAAACTACTCTTGTTGAGAGTACTAACTATACTTTAACAGGGGCTGGTGAAGAATCAGGTGGAACTCTAACAATGCTCGTGGCACCAACATCTGACGAGACTCTTACTTTTGTAAGGAATTTAGTATTCTCTCAAACATACGATTATATAGAGCATACCACATTCCCAGCTGAATCACACGAAACTGCTCTTGACAAGTTGACAATGCTACTGCAACAATTGGACGAGTCAATGACACGGGTTCTTAGACAGTCCGTATCACAGTCTGGATCGTTGGAGTTGCCAATAGCTATCGCCGATATGTTTCTTAGGTGGTCAGCGGATGGCAGTTTAGTTAATTTCGATATAGCTGATCTTGGTGCGTATAGTGTAACACCATACGCCGAAACAATATTAGAGTGTGTGACTTCCTCAGAAGCCAGGGGAGTCCTCGAAATAGACGCAACCTATGCTGTTACCGCACAAGCAGTGCCAGATAGAACAGTTACTATTTCTGAGTTGGTTGTGTTCTTTGGTAGCAGCAGAGTCGATTACGAAGGGATAGCGGCCGCCGATATGGGGACAGGTGGTGACTTTGAGACATCAACCCTCACAGCTTCGTACTACAACAAGCTCCTATTTACTCTTGATTCGTCTGGTACTCTTAATTCACACGAGGGTACAGCGTCCGCCACGATTGGTGGGGTGGTGGAACCAACATTACCAAGCGACGAATTCCCTATTTGTGTGATACTGTTCCAAGATGATGGCAGTGCTACTCCTGGCACAATTTTGGCTATATCACAAACAGCAATAACACAAACTCTACGTATTAATTCAGCACAGTTTTCAGAAGTAGTTAAGGACACTACCCCACAACTTGGTGGTGAGTTAGACGCACAAGCGCACTCAATAGGGTTTACTCTACAAGTAGCAACAGGTGGTGGGGCTACCACAGTGGACTGGAAATTAGGTAATAAAGCAAAGCACACTTTTGGGGCACAAAATGAAACATTTACATTCACTGCTCCATCTAAGCCATGTAGCTTAATGCTTATGCTGGTGCAAGATGCTGTTGGCTCCAGGACAGTAACATGGCCAGTGTCAGTAAAATGGCCAAGTGGTATAGCACCAATTATCAGCACAGATCCAAATAGCGTGGATATAATAAGCTTCTTTTATGATGGCACAAACTACAACGGAGCAGCGAGTCTTGATTTCCAATAGGAGTACATTATGGGTTTAAGATACGGTAGTGGAATAGACGGCGATGTAACGATATCAGTAGATACTGTTCTGACTGAGGATAAGAATTATTATAATTTGTCAATCGCTGTAGACAAAACTCTTGATACCGCAGGGTATATTGTTAGGGTTAAAAATGTACTAAACAACTTAGGAACTATAACTAACAATAGTTCAAACGCAGGCGGTGATGCTACTTCTGGAGGAGCTACAACAACCTCTGAGGGTGACGGAGAAGCTGGAGTAGACGGTAGAGTTGGTGGTAGTGGCGCCGGTGTGAGCGGTGGGAGTGGGGGTGCAGGCGCTTGCCAGCATCACCAACCACCAGTTGGCGACACCCTACACACAGACGGCGGAGCGGGTGGTGATGGTGGAGCAGGTGGTAGATATGGCGGAACAGTAGATGTCTACGCAAGAACACTAACTAACACAGGTAGTATCGACGCCAATGGCGGAGATGGTGGAGATGGAGGCAATGGTGATGATGGTGAGTTTGAGGAAGGAGTGGCAAGAAATTCACCAGAACAAGAACCGTACCAAATCGATATTGCGTCTGGCGGCGGCGGCGGCGGTGGCGGCGGCTGCGGAGGCAATGGGGGTGTAGTTACATTATACTACGACAACAGAACTGAGGGTACTGTCACAGCTGCAGCAGGTGGAGGTGGCGCTGGCGGAACTGGTGGTTCGGGCTTTACTTGCAGTCATCTCACACCCGGAGGCACGACGTACTCAGGAGGCGTATACGGTGCTGGCGGCGGCTCAGAGGCGAACGACGGTGGTTGCGGTGGTGATGGCGTCGAAGCAACAGGTGCGTCTGGTGATGGTGATGATGGCGTGTGTGGTGAGGATGGCTCAGCAGGTAGTATTTCGTGGAACTACGAACAGGCTTCTTCTGGTGCGTTGTTCTTTGGTGCTAACTTTTAACTCAAGATTGCCACTGGTGGCAGTCTGAATAGGGGGATTATGGATGATTGGATTAGGATTGTGTGCTCTGCTATTGCCGCTTCTGTGCTGACAGTACTTGGTTTTGCTCCTCGCCTTAGCAGAGTTGAAAGGGATGTTAATGATAAGTTGGACAAAGAAGTTTTCATAGAAGTACGAAGACACATTGACGACAAGTTCAAAGCACAAGAAGAGTTGTTAAAAGTTATTCATGCTTCAATAAAAGATAAGAAAGGAGGTGGGGTGTAGGAAGTATTTCTGGTTTTGTTAGTTATCTTATAATCTATTAAACACAAAAGGGAATAAAATATGAAAAAGTTTCTTGTAGTACAAATTGTTGCACTGGTTGTTTTGCTTTGTTCGTCTATTAACAGTTTCGCTGAACTTAGCGTACTTAATTATATCAGGGCGACGCACTTTTATACGTGTATGTATAACAAACCGGGAGAAGCTGCTGGCTTGGAGTATTGGGCTACGGATATAGTGAACAGGGGTGAAGAAGCAGTTGCCGAATCATTTGTTAACTGTGTAGAACTCGATATAGGCGCAATGAATAATGCCCAGTTCATCACAAGAATGTATGTTATGGCCTTAAACAGGATGCCGGACGAAGAAGGGCTTGATTACTGGATTCAAAGAGCGAACTCAACAACAAAAGGAACTTTGATGCGTGAGTTTATAGGGGGCATTATAAACTCTCGCGACAACCACCCTGACGATGATCTGTTCGCTAACAAGGTAACTGTTGGTATCGTATACGGATGGGCGCAAGAAATACCTGATGTATGCCCAACTAACTATTATAGCTATTTGGGGGTTACAGAAGACCTTGCTACAGTGCAAGCGGCGATAGACCAATTCTAACATAACCGGTGGGCGTAAAAGCCCACCACATCTTTGAAAGGCGAACAATGCGAAAGTTATACGAAGAAGCAGAGAAGTTGGCAAGACAAGCTACTGCACTTGGGGATGATTTATTCTATCATAGCCCTGGGGCAGTTCGTGTTGATGATGTGGCTAAGACTCTGCATGATATTGGTGCCGAATACGGAAACTTGAGTATGTTGTTTAATAATCTTAGAGTAAAAATATTGAACCATAGGGAGTCGTCATGACAATAGCAGCTACGATGCCAGTAACAAGAATAGTTGACTATAAGTACTCAGTGCTAACTGAACCTTTTAGATGCTATTCTAAAGTGCTACAAAAATGGATCACTATCCCTGTTGGCTTCCACACTGATTGGGAGTCTGTTCCGCTTATAAAAGGAACTTCTAAAGTCTCTGGCCTTGTACATGATTATCTTTGCAGGATAGATAGTAATCCCGTAGTTGACAAGAAGACAGCAGCAAAAGTGTACTTGGAATTTATGAAGTACAGGGGAACTTCGTTTGTTAGACGATTAGTTAAATACTTAGCTGTATGTATAGCAGTTGGATATTTTCATAAGTTGCACACGCAAGATAAACTTAGCATACGTAAACATTAGAAAAGGAGTTCAATCATGAGTGGACACAGAAACACAGTATTAGTCGCATGTGGTACTTGGATAAACAATATACTGAACGTAACAGTTGGCGATGCGACCTGGACGGCGATTACTCTTGGTGGTACTGATAAGTGCAGAGCTATAGAAGCGGGTCTTCGTTCAGGTGGCGTATGGAAATTATCAAATGCCGATGATGGAGCTACCTACAGAACTGTAGATAGCAATATAGCAATGGACATTATAAAAGAATCCGACAAAACACTATTCTACGCACAAACAGATTCTGGTGCGGATACTTTAGAGTGTATACTGTTGGATTAGTGAAAAGGGAGTTTAGGATGACTCATTTACGAAAGTATCTAAACACACATATCAGAACACCTAATATTTGGGGCGGCGGTGCACCTGAACTTGAGTTTACCAATGCAGGTGCAACTCTATCTCCTACTATACAGGTAACCGGAACTCCTGAGATCCTCTGGACTTGGAGTGACGGCACAACAGATAATGTTGCTAATCCCGGTGAGAAGACACTTACAGGGACGCATACACTGCTGGTCACACCTTGGTCTGCTGTTACAAGAATTCTATTCAATGGAGATGGCTTAACTGGGCCATTTGAAACTAAAGAGTGGGAAAATATAGAACATCTTGTGCTCTATGAAAATGCTAATACTGGCAAGTTTGTCACCTACGCATGGGAGGATATAAAATACTTATGGATTTTTGATAATGATTTTGATGGTGAGCTTGTTACCCACCCATGGGAAAATATGCTGGAAATGTGGATGTATGGCCTTGATGTTACAGGTAACTTCGCTTTTCACCCTTGGGTTAACTTAATTAAACTCTATCTACAAGGTAATAATCATTCTTCTGTGTCTGGTAGTTTGCAAACGCAAATAAAAATGACTGTGCTTTACTTATCTGGTAATAATGTTTCTTCACAGGTAGAAATAGACAAAGTATATTCTGACCTACTTGTTAATGCTGCTGACGCTGGTCGTGTGTCTGTGTGTACTGTCAACACATCTGGAGCTAACATGTCGGCCCCTTCCGCAGCAGGTATAGCTGATGCAGCAACACTGGTAACGACTTACGGTTGGACAGTAACTCACGCATAAAGGAGGTAACAATGGCTGTACCTGAAGTAATAACAGAAATAATACAAGATAGACCAACTTCTAAGACTCTTACAAAAGAAAAGTCTTGGAGATTAGTTTACGGTAGTAATAATGAGGTCACTAATTTATTCGAAAGCGCTGGTGTGACTTATGCACCCAACTTCATGAAGTGCTTTGAGACAAATGAAGAAGCTGGTCTTTATATCGAAAGCGAATATTTAAAATGTCATAAGGCTGTGATAAAAGACGGAGTTGTTGAGAGTTTAACAGAGATTAAAACTAACATGGCCGTAACATTAAAAATAGGTGAATACGCTTTCTACTCTGCTGATCTCGATGATTTTAGAACACACGCACGTGAACAAAAGTGGGATATTGAGAAGGTTATAGATATACTGTACTAAACCTAAACACAAAAAGCAGACTGCCACCAGTGGCAGTCTGCTTTTTCTTACTTTAACTTTGCCTCTACATCCTTCAACCAGTCTTTATCTATCGACTGCATCTTAGGAACCCCACGTACTTTAGTATAATCTTGGAATCGTATTTTTATAGTTTCGCCAATAAAATATTCTCTGTGTTTCCACAGCAGATTCCGTTGATTATCTGTCGGGCCGGAACCTACTGAGAACCATTCGTTTCCATAAGTTACACAAGTGAAAGATCCGAAAGTACCCTTTGGTTCGCCTTCTATCGACTTTTCTTCTTCAACATCTATTATACTAAAAGACTCGCTTACTCTTGGCTTCAACTTTAGTAGTGTTGATACTTTCCTCCGCTTGTACCCAGCTTTATATTCGCGTATGATTACACCCTCATAACCCTGGGTTACAAAAGCATCGTAGTATCTCTGTAATCCTTCTAAAGTGTACACTTGATACACGGGAACGTATTTTAAGTATCTGAAATTATACTTCTTAAAAATCTTACCTAAGTATCTGCTCCGTTCGTATTGTTTGTTGCTTGCAACTACGTCGAACACATGGTACTGTATCAACTTATGGTCAGGGTGTATGTTTTTTGTCCTGCTTACTATACTCCTGATCTCACTATGCCGCATACCATGCCTGTACAACTCACCATCTAACTCAATGTTCATAAGCTTTGATTTAGCTATTTCATCCCCAATATGTGGCACACTGATTATTTCCTTACAACCAGAACTTAGTAATCTTATATCCTCGGGGGTTATCTTAGCCCTCAACCTGTCACCCTCTATCTTTGCTTGGACGAGTACAGGCTTTTCCATCTTGTTAAAAAGTTTCTCAGTAAACATTGAAGCCAGCATTATACCAGTTCTTTTACTCATGACAACCTCCTATTGTAGATCATATATTTCATTAGAAAACTCCAAGCCCAAAGATGTTGCTGGAACCAAACCAGCAATCAGTGCTGTAACTTTGTCGCCCACCCTGTGTCTCTCAACACGCAGATAAGGGAACAGTGTTTTTATACTACGGATAGAAGCTCTCTTTTGCACCAGTCCCTCCTTAGTAGGTTGTCCTATCCGAAGACAAAAAGCTCTAAAGTACATAGTGAAGTCCCGTTGTTCAACCCACTCACTTTTTCCAGAACAGGCGTCTACCTTATAGTAATTGTTTATGTACGACTTCAAAGGGTCTATCTGTTCCATTAACGAAACTTTGGCAACAATGCCCTTCTCTGGTTCAGCAAACCTCTTTCGCTTGCTCAAGCGTTCAAGTCCTGTCATATGCCATCGTATGATTTTCGCCAACCCTTCTTCGACTATCAACCTATCTAAGCCTAATATTTCGTCAGATGTCCCACGAAATTCTTTCGTGAAAGTGGCCATCATTAGCCTTTGGGCTAAAGCACCAGTGTCATCTGGCAGTACTGGCGTTTTATTTGTCAGCATTATAAGTTTGCATTCTAACAACTCTGTAGTTATACTGACCCCCTTGTCCTCCGAATCCACATAATCCTGGCCTATGACTTTCAATAGCACGGGTACTATAGCTTTTAGTATATTAAAATCTATTGTTCTTGCTTCGGACATAACCGCCAACTTTTTACCTGGCAGAGTACCAAGGCCGAATCTCCCTGTTAACTTCTCCATAGATACCGCAGAGTGATAATTAGAACCCACACAAGATTGAAGAACTTTTGCTAATATACTTTTACCACTACCCGGTACGCCCTCTATGATGAGCATCTTGTGTAAATAGTAGGAGTCAGCTAAGATATACCCGCCGTATTCTCGTATCAATTCAACAGTCTCCAAGTCTTCTTCGCACGAGGCCACTAAAAAATCTATATATCTTTCGGGCTGCTTGCCATCTGAGTCCACCCATTCTTTGTATGTTATTGGTAACTCTTTGTATATACAATCCTCCTTTTTTAAAGTTCTTACTGACTTACTGGATAGCCACTGGTGGCTATCCGAAAAGATATCACGCATAATAATACCGTACCTGCCACCTTTGAAGGCCCACCCACTGCCCTTCGGAAACTCTGCCATCGACAGACACGCTTCCCGCATTATGATGTTAGCCAGTTGTTCAGTTTTGCTGTACCCGATTTCTACTTTGATTGGTATGGCAGCATGTATGTGGTTGTAAACAAAAGCTTTTGTTTGTGTGCTGTTACAGCACATCCATATCTTAGTATCCGAGAAGTAGCACCAGAACTCACCTGATATAGTCTTGTGTCTTGAATATATAATTCTTTGCCTCTTAAATATACTCGCCATATGCCTCAGATTAGCGTCTGGATCGTACACATCACTGTGCGAAGCTTGATCTTTTCTCAAGTTCTTCCAAGAGCTTTTTAATGCTGTAATACTTACTTTTTTTGTTTGTGTTTTTATAGCCGTGAACAGTCGCTCACGTGATAATTCTGTGAGGTGTAAGTCGTACATGTCCTGTATTATACTATCGATGATCCTTCTGTTGTCGCCCTTATACCCTCCTTCTGTTAGCCATTCGGTGCGATATATTAGTTCCTGTTGGACTTCATCTTGGTACACTGTGTCGTTGAGTACTGCTTGATTCAGCATGAACTCAAACTCTTTCAGGATACCAGGGTCTTCATTTTTGTTGAGGATTGCCCAATTGTACGCCACATCATAGGCGTTAAGACTTTTCCTTTTGTTCTTGAAAGTCTTTTCTATTATCTGATTTATCGGATCGCCATCGTGATGTGAAAATATATACCCATTGTCAAAAACTATAACTCCCGGTATACCAGTTTCGGAACTCGGTGCAAGGTATCTATTTTCTTCGATATGCGTGTACCCCATTGATGTGAGTACTACTTCTGGCAATACCCTTCTGCAGAATGAGCCTACCTTCCCAGGTAAACTCATAGCTGTTGGCATATCGCCGAACGAAATTGATTGCTTTGGAGCAAAGTACGGCTGCCACCCTGTTGGGACATGGGATTTATCTTTTTTAACGTAACTCAACCTCGGAAAATGTGGGTCTTTTAAACTCAATGGATCAACAAGATTAGACCACAGAGGTTTAGCTGTGAAAATTGGTTGTGTTAGATTGAAATAAAATGTGGCGTCAACAGGTATGTTATCTTTTTTAATCCACATACCTATCTCTCGTGGATACTGCGGTTCTTCGAGCATAAAAATAATATGGCATCTTAGACACGGAGTCTCTTTGAGTAGAAAAGAAGAACTAAAGCATAGTGTGTACGTTGTGTTATTAAACTCAGGTGGCAGATATTCTTTTATAAATTTATCTACTTCTTTCACTGATTGTTTATAATCTTTTTTATGTACGTTCTTCACCTCATACTTGTCTAAATCAAGTATGAGGTGTGACACAGGTTCTTCCTCAAAATTCTTAAGTGTTCTATCTGTGTCTATTATCTCCGGTCGTGTAGCTGTACCCATAACAGTACAGGTATTAGGGGTGTCAAGTAGCATAGAACACAGGCTGAACATATCCTCTGGCGTGTTGGATATTGTTTGTAGCCCTATGTCGTTACTCCAAGTCGGGCCAAGATATTTGCCATCCGTTTTGCAATATGGCCTCCCCTTAATACGTGATCGTACAAGAGTTATAGTGCATTTATTTTCCATTGTCGCCTCTATTTTCTATTATTTGGATTGCCACTGGGGCTGTCCGAGAGTAAACTGTGAGTATTTTTCTGCACCGATTGCATTGATACACTGATTTAATCTTAGTCTTCAACACCCGAATCATACTACCTCCACAATTTTTGTGTTGCATCATATCACTCCTTTTTTATATTTTTTTAGCGCCCTTAACAACCCGTTTTGTGTGGCCTCCTTGCTCTTTAATACTCTTGAGACCACTTCATCAATAGTATTTCGGAACAAAAGACTATGTACGAAGACAGTTTTCTCTTGCCTCTGCCTGTATAGTCTGTCGATCAACTGCAAGAATTGTTCTAAGTTCCAAGTTAAACTGTACCACAATAACTGATTGCCACCTAACTGTAGATTCAAACCGTGTGGGTCACTCGCGGGGTTGTAAAGTAGGATAGGAATCTGTTTAAGATTCCATTGTTTTATGTACTCCATTGATTGCTTATCAGTCGTGTCTCCATCTATTGACGGAGCGTCAGGGAAAATACTTTTAAGATCATCACGCTCGAACTTGAAATTGTATGCGATGATACAGTTACCAACTCCTTCAAGTATTCGTGTAGACCCCTTTGATGTGTCCACCATATCTTTTAGCATACTAAGCTTTTCATTATGTATGTCGATAACTACTCTCTCTTTCCCTACGCCGTTGTATAATTTTCCTTGCAGAAATTGGCGCAACTTCATTGAAAGAGTTGATGAGGAAAACGCTTCAATTTTAGCGTTTCCTAACTCAAGAAAAAAAGTATCCTCAAGTTCTTGGTATTGCTCCCTGTGTTTTTCAGGTAAGTCCATTTTTATTTCATTGAATACTATAGGCGGCAACTCGACATAATCTTGCTTCCTCATACTTATTACTCTTGTTTTTATCCTTCTCGATATAGACTCGCCAGCCCCTTTCCGTGGGTGATAGACAGAATGTTCTCTGTTGGCTACAAAGAATCTATCACGAAAACTTGTAAGAGTTGTACCAAGACTTCTGCCTAAATCATTTACGAACATCTGCCCAAATAAGTCCATCAACCCATTTGGTATTGGTGTTCCAGTCATAGGGTATCTGTACACAAATCTGCCCATGAAGGGCTTAAAACTCTCGAATCGTTTTGAGGTTGAGTGCTTCATCTTAGTAGACTCATCGTAGAAAACGCAGTCAAATGGTAGTAGTCTGTTGCTGTATAATGCTTTAAATTTTTTTGACAGCCAAGGTAGCCCTTCATAATTTATAAGAAAAACATTTGCTTTTGTATTCAACAGATTTCTACTCCTGACATACTCTGCTGAACCCTTGGCCGCATCACCGTGCAGGATAGAAAACTCAAGATACTTTGTGTGTTTCCATAGCTTGGCTTCTTGTCGCCACGTATTGAACATCGCTTTTTTCGTGCATACTATAAGCGCACTTCTTATACGTTTCCGTTTTAGCAACTGGTCAATGATAGTTAGACTTATGATAGTTTTACCAAGACCAGTTCCGAGAAATATCGCTGTGTGTCTCCTGTCCATTGCCGTAAAAATAGCTCTCTTTTGGTACTCGTGCATATCTTTTTCAATTGTCAGTATCATAATATTCAGCCGGAACTCCAGCACCTCCATGTATTAGTTCACTCGCAAGAGCAGTTGATATCTGCTCAACATATTGTATGTGGTAATCAACAGTGTGTTCACGAACCCATTTAGCTGGTGATATATCAGTCACTACAGCTTTATATTCAACAGAAAATTTCAGATCCATGAAGTCCCTTAAATCACATCTGTAGGATATAAACCATCGTTCTTCCATTATATACGCTTCTCCCCTTTTAGTCTTTCCTCCCAATAATCTATGATATCGTCAATCATTTGCTTAGAGTTCACCCAATACGTCCACTGGTCTAAATTAGTCAATCGTGAGGCTTCTCTACTCTGAGCGTCTGTTAAATACTTGTCAGTTGCTTTACACTCAACGAAAAAGACGTGACCATGCACAACACATAGCCTGTCGGGTACAGCCCTTCTGCCAGGTGACGTGAACTTGTAAGCCATACCTTTTAGTTTTGATCGTACTTTATCACATAGATATTTTTCTATTTGTTTTTCAAGCATGCCAGAACTCCTTTAGATGTAAGTTTATTTAGCTTGTTGAATCTACCAACGGCCCTTTTTAGCAGACTATTGTTACTCCTTCTATCTGCTGCTAAGTACCATATAAGTTTTATAATTGTTTCCATATCATAAGAGCTTAAGCGTGAGCAGTACAGCCCCCAGTCTGAGCAGATACTAATGAATTTATCGCGCTCCCCCTCTGTCACAATAACTTCATTTAGTATCCTTTCAATTTCTTTCATAGCACCTCCTTCCTGTTTAATATTTTTCTTAATGCTATAATTTTTTTTGTGTACTGTAATTTTTTCTTGTCCAGTCTGTCCTCAACTCCTTTGAAGTACATTATCCTACCTATTACAGCGCCAGCCCACGTAGTAGGCCACCTGCTTTTCCTGAACTTTCGTATCCCCCAAAAGGCCAAAGGCGGAGTTTCATCACTAACAGGCACATAAAAGTCTTCGTCGTCTTCATCGTCTTTAACTTCAAGGGAGTGTACCTTTCCTAAGTGGAACTTATATATATTCATAGTTAATCCTTTTGTGATTGCCACTGGTGACAATCACGTTTAGTATTTAATCTTTTCTGTATCTGTCAGCTATATAACCATCAGCCCTTAGTGGTATTGATTCAGCCCATGGTTGCCTTAAACATAGTAGTTCGCAAAACTCATTCGGGTCTTCACACGCACTCTCTGCTATAGCTTCATCATGCACAGACGCAACTATTTTGTACCCTGAATGTTCAGCACACATCATGCCATAGGTGAGTAAGTCTCTCGCTAACGCTTGTATAATATTCTCGACCATCATTCCTGGGTGTGTACCTATTCTAAGCCACGCTCCATTTCTTACCCCCATGTAGCTTATTTCAGAATCCATCTTAACAGGCTTCCCCTTGACTTTAATCCACCACACAGCATTTAGTTTTACTTGTGGGTACGACAACCGTCTGCCGGATGGAAGTAGTATAAACAGGTACCCACCGGCGCATCTAAATTCTAACCGCGTTGTTGGTGTCGACAGTACTTGTGGGCTTTTTGTGGCTATTGCAGTTTTGGCGCAGTTGAAAACATTACGCCATAACTTGGGTATCAAATGATACTTTCTTCTATAAAATTGTACCCTACTCTGTGCTTCGCCTTTTGGCAACACCTGACCGTACCCCGCCGCAACACTTATCAACGCTCTCCATCCACCACCATACCCAAGCCCCAATACATCGGGCTTTGATTGTGCGCGTTGTTCTTTTGTTACTTTATCGTACGGAATCCCTAATCTTGACGCTGAGTAAGTTTTATATTGGTCAACTCCGTTTCTAAAATCCATCGTGGTTTCAGCGTCACCTGCGGCCCAATGAAGCACAACATTTTCCACACTCGTGTAATCAGCAACTACCAAACGCCGGCCAATCGAAGCAGTTATCATTGGCCTAACTAACGCAGAGGCAGTCTCATTCAAGTTCGGATAAATCTCTATTAGGTCGGCGTATGGTAACTTATTGAAGTCATCTATAACAGCTTGCGGATCAGCAACACTTGCTCTTGGTAGATTATGAACTTGTATACCACGCCCAGCAAATCTCCCAGTATGACTCCCGTAGTATACTAAGTTCCCTCTTATCCTACCGTCATACTCACACATCTGATCCATTTTTCTAAACTTTGCTACGCTACTGTGAGCTAATTGTTTACGTAGCTCTAAAACTTCTCGGCACACTGCCGGTATCGGCGTATCCAAATACTTATCAACTGTTTCTTTTCTGAGATTTGGTATATCCAGACCCATTTTATACAGAAAATTTTTTAAGTTTTCTATTTGTCTCGGAGTTTCCACACTACCACAAGTGGCTTCCGAAAATTCCCACTCTTTACGTTCTTTGAAAGTAATTAACTTGTTGCGTATGTTACGAACACTCGCTATATCTATCTTAATACCTCTTTTGTTCTGTATAGCAGTATGCCCCCATACATACTGCTCAAGTTTAGATAGCTCGTCTATTGGTAGTCTTTTAACGGCGTCTCGCATGACAACTACATCCTGCACACAGTACTTATATAAAGCATCAAAATATTCTGGTGCTGTATTTGGGAACCACCTACCAGAAACATTTTTTATAGTTTTCTTTTGTGGTTTACATAATTTGTTTATCAACTTTTTACCATTCACGTCTTTAGATACGGGCATGCCCATAGCTTTACAGAATGCATCCAACCCACGTGGGTACCCAAAAGTTGCGGCTAAAGACGCAGTATCAACAAACCTTTTATAAGGTATATCATGCCCAAGCCTACCAAGAACACAACGCTCAAACTCTGCCCCGTGTGCGTATATTTTTGTGCCGCTGTCGCACAGTGATGCTAACAGTTTATCAGGGAATTGGTCTGGATGCACCCATAACGATACTTCATCGTCGTTCACCGCGTATGCTGAACACCATGCTAAAAATGACGGATGCGCCACGTATTTGTGCATACCAACTTTTTGTATATCCAAGTCACTATAAGTCTCGAAGTCCATCCAAAGTTTAGCAGTCATTACAGTCTCCTTCTAAACACTCCTTCAAGCAAAATTAAATAATTTATACTATCACCAATCTTTTCGTCAATCATTTCGTCAGTTATCTTGACATTACCCTCAATCATGTCCATAACACATACCTCATGCTTGACCATCATACCTTTAAGCGCGGCTTCTGGTGAGCAATTAATCATCCTTCCAGCAACATCAAAGTTATGAAAACGATTATCACCATGTGCGTATTCACACTCTTTCTCCGCTAATACCTTTTGTATTTTAGCTATGCGATTTTCAAGTACAGTGCCAAAAGCTGTCTTTGGTTTTGTCACTGTAGCTTTATTTGGCGCCTTCGCTCTTGCGCTAACGTGTTGGCTTAGTTCTCCAGAATTTATACCGCAGTATTTATGCCGTGCTTGGGTGTTCTTCGGAGCCTCGACACCACATTTATGCTCCCTTAAACACTTTTCTACTACGCTAATCGCCTCGCCCCATACTACATAGCGCGCGCCATTAGTTGTTTCATTACGTTTTTTACGCAACACCTGTATAATATCTACCAATACTTTTTTTGTCTCCATTTTTCACTCCTTTAATATAAGAGCAGACTGCCACCAGTGGCAGTCTGCTTTTTAAGTTTGTCCTACATAAAGTTGAAGTCTGCTTTTTAAGTTTGTCCTACATAAAGTTGAAGTCTTCCATCGGTTCTTTTTTACCCACGCCCTCGCTAACGGCTCCGTTACCTGATTGGTCATCCACAGAATCCTCTGTATTATTTTCAGAGAACATCCCGGAGGCCTCGTCAGCGAAGTCAGAAAAAGCGGCGGACGCTTCTGATGTAGAAGTACCAGCCCCAAGGTTTTCGCCGTCTCTTGTCTTCATAATCGCCTCAAGAGAAGTGCTTATACCTTTGTTGCCAGCAGTGTCGTAGTACCAAAACTCAAGCATCACTCTGTAGTACGCACCCGAGTACACATCATCGAGGGTCAAAATTGATGGGGGTACGGGTTTACCCATCGCGCCTATAACATGTGGCTGTCTGAAACGGTTGTTTGTGTTGATAAAATAGCAACCTTTCAATTGTTCCGAGTTTGATAAAGCCGCTGAGTCTTCGGGCTTATCCCCATCACGAACAGGAAAAGAATTTTTGTTGAGTATAGCTTGCGCCACGTCTTTTGCCTTCTCTTTACCAAATTTGTCCATCAGAACTTTTGCGTACACCTGTTTCAGGTCATCCACCCACTGCTCGACTACAGGAGATTTTTTAAAAACACACTGCATCCCCCAGGCCAGTACGTCACTCTGTGGTAGAGGACGCGCCTCAAGTATATTTACATAACTCCCACGACACTCTGGTGTCACACATCCTTTACCAGCCACATTGATGTTGTATCCTTTTGACATGTTATAACTCCCTTATACTACTGTTTGATTATATCTGTTTTATTTTATTGTAATAGTCCCATCAGAATAAACCTCGTACCCATACCCATCACGCTCATTAAGATACCTAAGATGCATCTTTACCATGTTTACGGTGCAATCAAGTTGCAAGGATATGTCTCTTAAATTCAAGCCATTCTGTGCCATTTCCAAAACTTTGCGTCTTTTTGTGCCTTTCTTTGGTAATTTTGGTGAGTCCTCCCTTTTCTCACCGCTTGATACCAAAGTTACTTTTTCGTTGTGTACTTCTTCCCCAATTCTACCCACAAGTCTCCCCATTTGTCCGCCGCCATCATCACCACCATCATCGCCGCCGTCATCATCATCGCCGCCATCATCATCGCCGCCATCATCATCCCACATACTCATACGCTCAAGAACACTGAGCTTCTTCTTCTCCCCAACTGACTCCGACCCGTCCTGCTCATGCCCTTCTACCATAATAGGCACTCCCTTAGCTTCAAATACACTGGACTTGCTGTCGTCATTGTCGTCATTGTCGTCATTGCTGTCTGCAAACTCTTTAAATGCTTTTTCTTTCTCCTTTTCCTCATTAATATTTATTTCGTTGCGTTTGTCGGACTCAACGACAAGAGTCGGAGAGCCTTTTGGTTTGGTTATGTAGTCCGCCAAGTTGATTTCTTTTGCGGCTTTTTTACCAATACTTTTCTCTGCTTTTGATGGCGATATGAGCTTTTTCTCAAAAGGTTCGGTGTCGTTAGCCAAAAGAAAATTAGCGATCTGCTTGTCCTCAACTTTCCATTTTCTGTTTGACCTACCTTCAACCAATTTATACCCTGGCACTCTTTCACCAGATAGTGCTTCTTTCAAAATGTGTTCATTAATACCATCCATCCAGCTTCGTATGAACCCAAACTTTGATTTAAGTTTGGCCATATCAGCAAGACTCAATACTTTTTTATCCTCCGTATCTACTTCACCCGGTGGGTCTTCTCCTGTAAAAGGCGCAAAAGCCCTTGCGGAATCGGCCATAGCTTTATTGGCCCTCGCAACACATCCGTCTACCCTGCACCATTTGCATTGTTTGACCCCAGGGTTGCATGGTAGCTTTGACGGTTCACCTCTTTTATGCGCCTTAAGCACTGGTGCTAAAATATTTTTTGCAAAATCATTCAGCTCCGCCCTTGTGTATTCGTGTTTACGTATAGGGTTTGGAGTTCTTGGTTGTATTATATAAGTAACTATATGGTTCGGTTTCAACGAATATTTTTGCATCAGCCATATAAGACAACCTATAGCGTATATTTTTAATTGGGTATTTTCCTCTGCGCTAACGACCACACCCGCCCCCATCTTTAAATCAATAGGGATCAACGTGTCCTTGTTCCATAGCATCGCATCAACTGTCCCCCAACATTGGTCTGTTATAACTACTTTGTTCTCGATGCGTCCTCCGATCGCACCATATTCTTTTGATATCCCCTTTACTTCATCGATATACATTTGTATGCCATCAGTTAGCTCTTGCGTAATAGCCACGCCATCAATAAGCTTACCTGTAAATTGCGACGCTTGCGCTATGTTCTTAGTCAAGCACTTTTCAGCTAAACTGTGGCACACTGTACCTTCCTTGGCAAACGATGATGTTGTGTTTTTACATTTTTCAGATAAGTATAAACTTGCGGGGCATTCCAACCATCTGCTTGACGACGAGGGTGAAAAGTACGCATGTTGTTCGTCTCCCATAATTCTTAAATCCTCCTAACAGTTATTGTTATACCGGATTGCCACTTATAGCAATCCGGTCGTTGTTAAAAACTACACTATATACCTAAACTGTCGATACCTTCTGATTCTGGTTCCAGTTCCGGTTCCGGTTCTGGTTCGTCAAGGGTCTCAACGACAAGGGTAATTCCTTCCTTTATCCGGTCGATGTCCTCAACACTCAGGTTTGATCTCTCCCTGGTAATCACATCCAGCACCTTTTCAAGCGCAATCTGTACTTTTTCAACTGCCTCTTTTGGCGCTGGTTTATTAGCAGTGGAATCCTCTCTGGCTTTCTGCATTGCTTTCTGCATTGCTTCCTTTTTGCCAGCGACTACCTCAGCAATTGCCGCAAGTGGGTCAGGGCCGTTTTCATTATCCTTACTGATTTTTACAGCTTCTTCAACTTCGGAGCGTGTAAGATTTTCTTTCACTATCTTATCCGCCACCTTCTGCTGAGTAACTTCATCGAACATTTCGACAACTTTACTCTTGCCTTTGCCATCTACACTCTTGGTCACAAGCTTTTGAAACCTGTTAGCAAGGGTCACAGAAGGTAACTTTTGGGCCAATTTAAAAGTTGCTTCGTCGTTTTCCAAGACCTGCAGAGCGTCCTGAATAGTCTGCCTACTCCATGTGTCCCCGAGGAACTGAGCTATAATTGAGGCTCCTACCCCGTTGTTACGCATACGTGTGAAAGACCGGGAGTCAACTTTCAATGCTCCTGAATCACCAACTTTTTTCAAGAACTGATCCTTGTCTTTGCTTGCTCTCACAAGCCCTTCAAGATGCGCCTGTAACTGTAGAACTGTCATGCACAAGTTCTGTGGGTTTTCTCCCCAGTCGTCTTTGTTCTCCTGGGCAAATATCTTAAGCATCCTCTCATTTGTCAACTGATGTTCTGGCCGTACATTGATTTTTATCTCTTTGTAGTCCTCATTTCCATTGGCTACAATGCGTTTTAGAGCCTGTAATCTGTGGTGGCCGTAAGCAAGCTGTATTTTACCGTCTTTGGTTTGTCTGGCGAGCAGATTTTCCCAAAAAGAAGTGTCCCTGATTGACTCAGCAAGTGCCGCAATTTTGTCGTCGTCATAAACATAAGATTCATTGTTACGGTACGGATTGTCTTCTATTCTGTCAAGTTCAATTCTATTGAAACCCATGATATTATTTCCTTTTTTGTGTTTAAGAATTTTTTTTAAAAAAATTAAGTCGGTCAAAGTTTAAAGTCTAAAGTTTAAAAGTCTAAAGTACGCACAATTATCATCGACCACCTCCCCTCTATAATGTTCTATAATGTTCTATAAATAGAACATTCAATTCTTTATAATATAGATCGCACCAGCGACTATTATTATAAGCACTATGTTGGATATTACTATCTGTAATGCTATCGCACACAAAACTACGAGTGCATCTCTGGCTGTTTCAAATACGTTTTTCATTGTCTCCCCTAATGTTCTATTTACAGAACATTGCAGTCTAATAAATTGATCTGTCGTCATTCAACAATGTGAAAAGTCCGGCCAAACAAGCAATTAAATATATCGGCCAATAAAATGCTACGGACACGGTGACCAAAAGAATTGTTTTAAATATATCTTTCATTGTTTGCTCTCCTACATGCTGATTAGTAGTTATCAATCACGACCCACTCGCCAGTTCCCTTGTTTTTGTATCTCACAAAGCAATGACCCTCAATTTTACCGTTGTCTCTTTTCAGCGTACCAAGTATAAGTTCTGCCTCGTAACCTTCTTTTTTCAGGTCTTGCCTGATTACGACCGCCCTGTCGACACAATCACCTTTCAAAAATGGGTTTATACGTGGTTCTCCGCTTCCACCTCCCTTGGCCCCTGCACATCCAAGAAAAAAGATGAACAGTGAAACAAGAAGTAATTTTTTCATTATCTTTTTCCCCCTCTGTATGGTAGCCTGGCATCTTTTTTGGTCATTATCCCCAATACTTTATGTATTGACTTCTGAACTTTTCTCCCTCCCACATCAACTCCCTCTGTGAATATCTCGAAAGGTATATTACTTATAGATGTGTTCGCAAAGTCAAAGTTTCTGTTAAGTGTAGCGTGGTGAAACAACTCAGTACCATTAATCCTTTTAAAACCAAGTGGTTCGAGAGCTTTATCTTTTGCGCTCTCATTTTTATCTCCTTGTGTCATTTTGTTGTCTCCAATCATATCATGATGTTTAAAGTGAGTCAAGCGTTTTGTTTTTTATTTGTTTGAATGTTCTATTTATAGAACATTCCCGTAAAGTTTAAACAGCGAGCTGAATATCCTCGTCAAGATTATTAAGGTGCGCTATTGTTGTTGTCAAATGTTTTTCAATAGCCGCAAGTTGTTCAACATTGAACCGGCCCGTATTGTACTTTGTCTTGACCATGTTGCAGATAAAACCGATTTGTTCGGCCACTTCACTTGCTGTCAGTTCATCCGGTTTAACGATGTTGTCAAAGCCTCCTTTGTTAGGTCTTAAATTATCTCCTGTCCAGTCGAGTTCGTCGAGTTCGTCGAGTTCGTCGAGTTCGTCGAGTTCGTCGAGTTCGTCGAGTTCGTCGTCGTCTAAATCACCACGCAAGAACATATCAGTAAGTTCCTTGACGCTTGTCTCTTTAATTTCGGGCACTACGGGTGTAGGCGCAAGCTTTGGCGTTTCGGTCTTTAGCTTTGGCCTGGCCCCAACACCGTCCTTTTTACTTAGCTCTTTTTCAATCTGTTCACATGCTAAACAGTCTTCTTTTAAAGCTTTGGCCCATTTGTTAACCAAGTAAGTTGGATTGCCTGATTTAATAGAGTACTCTGCAACAAACGCCTTGATGTGCTCAAAGTTCTTATCAAGTTTTCTATACTCTGACCTCTCAATCCTGTTCAGTCCCGGAAAATGCTCTTTAACCATTGCAGTCAAATCCTGCTTTTTCAGTTCGAGATCAGCACCTTTTCTATAGAGCAAGTTCAGAGCAAACC